>JAABUQ010000281.1_pt1 | contig 116416 bp, 95 predicted proteins | sample 5560001 | NCBI WGS metagenome assembly JAABUQ01 (sample SAMN10711888, study PRJNA513371) | rock metagenome | isolation source: Antarctica rocks | place: Antarctica: Victoria Land, Finger Mt nord | collected 2015-12-18 | reverse complement strand
TTGTGCAAGCAAGCGAGGGTCTCTTCGTGCGTGAGTGAGTGAGGAAGGTGGTGGACCAATGCGGAGACGCCTGGATGGGTTCGGCTCGCTCGGCAAAATTGAGGGAATACAGTGAAAAGTTGTTGAAAACAAGTAGCTTTATAAAAGCGAACTTATGATAACAGTATCATAAGTTCGCTTTTGTTTGTTTCATCCAACTAATCGAAACCATCGTTTACAGCAAACCTTCTCTTTTACAAAGGTAACGTATATCGCAGACTCTGCATACACTCGCTTCGGGCAGACTATCGATGGCAAACTTTTTCTGCTTGATCCTGGCTGTCACTTCATCAAGATGCGCGTTCACTTCTTCGATCTGCCTCTCAGTATAAGATACCTCCATAAGCGCATCCTCTTTATTACTCTCCGCCGTCCAATAGAGAAACAAACGTTGCGGCAACTGGCCTGTATTCTTCTGCATCGCATACGCATAGAGATATAATTGTTGCTTATATAGTGTGAGATGACCTGAGTTCGCATCTGGTCTGATTCTCGTTTTAAAGTCCAATATCTCTATGCCACCATTATTCCGTCTAATCAGATCAATCTTACCCATCAAAATATAATCGTCTTTTTCTACCTGAACACTCAACTCAGACCCCTGAATACTACTCAGCTCTTGATGGTTGTGATAAAAGTAGTTGAGAACCTGTCGCCATGCCTCTTCTTTCTTATCCGTATCAGGTATCTGCATATTTGTATACTGAAGTGATTTGAATGTCCTTTCAAACATCGTTCGTAGTTCTCTATCGTTCAATACAGCAGGATTGCTTGTAAGTATCGTCTTATGAATTTTCTCTAACGTTTGATGTATAAGCAAGCCAAAGAATGTCTCTATAGAGTAGGCTGGTATAAAGTTGTACTCATGAAAAAATTGAAATTGCCGTGGACAGGTTTTATAGACCTGAATATGAGAGGTAAAACCGTAGCGAGGCTTTGGAAGTAGACGCCTTTTTCTTTCATCTGGCACTTTTATATTCTGCAACATATCTCTTGTAACAAAGTAATCTGGAGTACTCTGTAAAGCGTGCTCGAAATGAGCATTCGGTCTTTTGCTTGCCATAAGTATCAGCACATTTTTTGCACGCGAGAAGGCCACGTAGTAGAGACGCCTGATATCGAAAGCTGGAATATGCTGCTCCGGTTCAAAAGGTTCCAGATGATACAAGTTTCGTAGACGCTTATCTTTAGTGTCTGGTTTTGGTGGTCTTTTATCCAGACGCCCTACGGCTATAACCGGAAATTCCAGCCCCTTCGCCTGGTGGATTGTCATTATCTGAACATGTCCCTCAGGAAAAGGCTTTTGAGGATTCTCGTATTGATTGACTCCATCCGCATAGAGAAGACAGAGAAATGTATTAAAAAAGTTAGTACCAACGATTTTGAAGTTATTCGATGTCGTTGTGTTGTAACGGGAGCGAAAGGTTTGCAGTAATTGCGAGAAGATTGCTAGATTATAGAGCTTGCTTTCATCCTGCAGGAATGTCACAAATGGTTCAGTGAATAAAAGACGATAGAAATAATCCGCTAACAGTTTTTCTGGTAGTTGATCCTCCTCCTCTCCATAGAGAATCTCATCTTTAATCCGTTGAACAACTTTTTCCAATTCTGGGAATAGTTGATACTGCTGTAGTAAGTGAATCTCACAATCGCTAACATAACCTGTAAGTTTATCACCCTCAACGGCAGAGATTTGCTCGATTGCTTCATAGCTCAACATAGTTGCAAAACAGCCCACGAGTAGACGTATCTCTACTTGTGCAAAGAGCATTTTCGCTCGCGGGCAAAAAGCAGGTATGCCTTTTGTTTGAAGCGCCTCTCTATATACGTCACTCATCTCACCCTGTACACTATACAGAAGAAGGGCAACCTCGTTATAGTCGTGTATTTTTCCCTGTTCCTTGAGTGTATACACAATTTCAGCAAACTGTTCCGCCTCCCGATAAGGATCTTCGCTTACCAGAGAAAAAACCGCCTGATATTCGTCATAGTGCCTGTCATCGACGGGAAGAATTGTCTTATTTGTGCGAAACGTCATGCTATCTTTCGAAGATTTCGACCAGTCGGTTGATGTTATCCAGTAGTTACAAAAATCGATAATTGTTGGATGCGAGCGATAATTGATGGTAAGCTCTATCTTCTTACATTCCGGAAACTTCTTTTCAAACTCTAGAATGTTACGCACCGTTGCCCCACGAAATCGATACAGAGCCTGATCTTCATCGCCGACCACGCAGATATTATTACTACCAGTTGCGCCTGCAAGCCTGATTAAAATCTGATCTTGAATGTAGTTAGTATCCTGGTATTCGTCGACCAGAATATAGCGAATATCTCTTGTGACGATAGGAAGAGTTTGAGGAGAGTCGAGAAGTGTATAGACGCACTTCTGTAAATGAGCGAAATCAACGCGATTTGTCTGCTTGAGGAGTCTCTGATATTTATCGTAGGCATGCGTAAGATAGCATTGAATTGTGTCATGCTCTGTTTGATATTTTCTTATAGTCGGAAATTTTACCTTCATTTTGTCAAAGATCAGCTCTTCGACGATCTTGTCGAAGAAGTGTTGTAGCTTGCTGGCAATACTCCATTGCGCTCCCCAGAGTTCCTGAAAAAAAGCCTTTGTTTGCGGTATACATATCTCGTCAAGGTGATCAAAAATGAAAAGTTGTTGAGAGAACTCATCTAGCGTTTCATAGTTATCGTCTAACGGAGTGCGGTGTAAGTGCTTTCTAATGAAGTGATTACAGAGACCGTGGATAGTGTCAATTTTTAGTTGGAAGAGATCGCCGGTATACTTTGTCTTCTTTGCCATATCTATAATGCGATCCTGCATCTCATAGGCAGCCTTTTCAGTATATGTACAAAGAACAAGCTCGTCTGGCTGAGCATGACCGCACAGAAGAAGATTCATAGCCCGCAACGTCAGACTCTGTGTCTTACCGGAACCGGGGCCGGCAATAATAAGCAAAGGTCCCTTTTGATGGGATATAATCGCGCGCTGTTTCTCATTCAGAGAGTACACACTATCAAGCGATGAAGCAATCATGCTAGACTTCCCTTCCATCTCCACCACCTCAGCAACCTGTACGACAGTAGGAGGTAATGTAGCGCTCTTCTTCCTATTAAATTGTCCTATACTAGAAGAACGTAATAAACCTCCAAAAGTATCTAGCTGTTTCAGAAGGATCTACGGCCTGATACGTTCCTCATAGTATTGATATAACTTTTCTACTTGCTCAATGCCGTCTGGAACGTTCGCAGACAGAAAAATGGGAGGGTCTCTATTGTCTGACGAAATCAATAGGTGAATATGCGGACATTGTACTTCTTTCGCCCCTTTCACATGCCTGTTTAGTGTGTACGGGTGATCTTTGTCAAACTGCGCGGCTGATCAGGATTAAGTCCTTTATTGAGTGCCAGATAGTGGGCAAAGAGCTGTCCAGGAATAATATAGGGGAGGGGAGCGAGTAGTTCGACTATACTTTTATCTGTTGCTCTATCGCTGCTTACGGCAGGCAGCTTGAGTTGAATGGGTACCGTAGCCAGATCAAGCAGGCGCTCTTCTTCCGCGATCACTAAACAATCCGCGCCGCGTTCTCGTAGCCATTGCAGCAGCTCGAACGAGTCGTTGCTAGTCCTCCCTGGTGGAGCGAAGATAATGGCTGGAAAGCCTCGTTCAACCAGTGCGGCTGGTCCATGCCGGAAATCGGCGCTGGAGAAAGGGGTAGCAACGACGTAACACGTCTCTTCCAGCTTCAGTGCCGTTTCGCGTGCTGTACTGTATTGGAAAACGCGCCCCAGCACAACGCAATCGCGTGCATGAACATAACGTTCTGTGCTACGTGCAATGCTCTCTTCGTTGGTAAGCGCGGCGGCAACCAGTTCTGGAATCTGCTCTAGAGGCTTTTGCAGGAACTCGCCACCGGGCATAGATGCTGATAGCATGGCGAGCACTGCGCAAGTGGTGATGTACGTCTTGGTGGCGGCCACGCTGCGCTCAGGACCTGCATGACACAGGAGAGTATGTTGAGCAGTTGTTGCCAGCAGCGATCCTTCCTGGTTTGTGATGCCTACTGTGAGGGCACCCGACTCGCGTGCACGAGCGACAACTTCTACGATATCCGGCGATTCACCTGACTGTGAGATGCCAATCACCATCGCTTTCTCTAGTCTGGGAGAGATGCCATAGAGTGTGTAGAGCGAGGGTGTGGCGAGTGCTACAGGAATGCCATTCAAATATTGGAAAAGATACTGGGCGTACAATGCCGCATGGTCAGAGGTTCCGCGAGCAGCCAGTATGACAAGGTTTATGTCGCGTTGCTTGACCTCATGAGCAACCAGCCGCACGGCGTCCATCGTACGATTAAGCACACGTCTCAAGGCCGCTGGTTGCTCATGAATCTCGTCCAGCATATATGTTTTTCCTGAAGTAGGAAGAGAAGATTCTGGCATAGCGCTGTTCCTCTGGAGAATTTGCATTTCTATATAGTCGCACGCCATCAATTTATAGTTTTCTCAGAGCTTGCTTTATACGTACAGGTGCCGCGTACCCATGTTTGCTGCACAAAACCCTGTTCATTTAGTGCAACCAGGTCGGCATCTAAGCCCGCTGCTATTCGCCCTTTGCGTTGTGCGAGATGAGCAATAGTTGCCGGTACCTGGGTTGCCATCGCAATTGCATTAGACCAACTGCATCCGGTAAAGGCTACGATGTTTCTGACTGCGCTATCAAGGGTCAGGACGCTGCCGGCAAGTGAACCGTCTGCCAGGCGTACTGCTCCACAGCAGAGGGTGACCTTGCGGCCTACGAAGTCGTAGTCTCCCTCTGGTTGCCCTGTTGGAGCTACGGCGTCGGTGATGAGTGCTACGTGGTCTGCTCCTCGGGCCGCGACGACCAGTTTCGCTATAGCAGGATGGATGTGGATACCGTCGGCGATAATCTCTACCGTTGTGCGAGAGTCTGTCAAAAAAGCGCCGGCGACTCCAGGCTCTCGATGAGCTAGTGATGACATGGCATTAAAAAGATGTGTCGAGTGGAGCGCTCCACCATCGATGGCTGTGGTAGCCTGCTCATAGGTTGCTGATGTATGGCCGACGCATGGTAAAATGCTGAGGCGAACTGCTGTTGCCAGGAAAAGATCGTCTCGGTCTTCTTCGGGTGCGTAGTCAACAATACGAATCCAGCCTCGACCCGCTACTGCCAGCTCTTTCATCTCCTGTGGATCGGGTGGGCGAATACCCGGTTCGTATTGAGCACCCTTCTTCGTGCGGCAGATAAACGGACCTTCGAGGCGCATGCCCAGGATTTCAGCGGCGCGGGCATCTCTCTGCATCTCCGCCGCGCTCGCTAGCGTTTGCACCTGGACCAGCGTCTCTGCTTTGCCAAGCGTCGCGATCGTAGGAAAGAACGATGTGACCCCCGTTTGAGGTAGTTGACGCGCGATCGACTCTATGTCTTCTTGTGAGCCAGTCGTTACGTCGTGACCACAAAAGCCGTGAATATGCAGATCGATGTAACCAGGAGCCAGGCTCAACGAACCCAGGTTGCTCACTTCTACCTCTGCGTCTGGCGTCTGCTCTCTTAGCCGCTTTTGAGCGGAAACAGCGTCCTCTCCTCGCCAGACATTCCGGATCGTCGCCCCCTCCAGCACAACCGCAACCGGCCCTGCTATCTCCTCTGGAGCATACAGTTTACTCGCTATCACTATATGTAGAGGCTGTGCAGTTCCATCTCCTGTCACACCATGCATTGTTCGTTACCTCTCTTCGATGAAACATCGCTTCTCTGTAAGCGAAAGAGCCGGATCTATGTGTCAACGCACTTTATAGAATGTTTACCCCAGATCTCCCTCAAGCAACGAGGCTAACTTACTTACTGCTGGCTCGGCATCGTTACCATCGGCTTGAAGAATGACTTGATCGCCCTGTTCCGCGCCGAGTGCGAGGACCGAGAGGATAGACTTTGCATTGACTATCTTATCATTTTTAGACAGCTTGATCTGGCTCTGAAAGCCCTTAGCATTCTGTACAAAGACGGCTGCTGGACGTGCATGGAGCCCCAACTTGCTGCCAATCGTTACCGTTCGTTCTATCACTTTCGTTCCTTTGCATCAATACAATAATGCTTTTTGACAAATATATCCAGCCACGCCCCTGGAGCCCGCTGCTTCCAGCAGACGAATCCACGCTTCAGCACTGCATACTCCTGGCGGGATTGAAAAGTCAAAAATTATTATTTCGTTCGTAGCGATCGATCTCATAGAGATAGTTTCTATATTATCTCTATGAGATCAACCGCCAATCACTACACCTCCAGGATAAAGAGAACGTCTTGTCCAGCGCGTACGGTGCCACTCGCGCGCCATACAACTGTTCCGTTGCCGCTGGAAACGATGGGGCTGATGATCGCTTTGCCCAGCTGCTCGACGGCGGCACGGTCAAAGCGAACGATGGGTGTGCCAGCCTGGACCTTCTGACCCTCGGTGGCGATGTTCTCGAAGCCTTCGCCCTTGAGTTCTACGGTATCGAGTCCGATATGGACGATAAGTTCAATCCCGTCGTCAGTGACGATGCCAAAGGCATGGCCGCCTGGAAACAGCTTGAGTAGGTCTCCGGCAACAGGTGCGACCGCAATTCCTCCGGTTGGGTTGATTGCAACGCCATCGCCGGCCATCTTCTGAGCAAACACTTCATCAGGGACGGTCTCTAGCTCGACTACCGTTCCATCGAGTGGGGCAAGAATATTTATGCGTGTCATTATTCGCCTACTTTTTCCTCTACGCTCTGGCCTTTGAGAATACGATTCATACGGTCGGCGATACGATCGGACTGCGTTCCCATCACGACCTGGGCAATCTTGCCGCGTTTGACAACGCCAGAAGCTCCAAGCGATTTGAGACGCGCCTCATCGATCTGATCTCCATCATTAACAAAAAGCCGCAGCCGCGTGATGCAGCCTTCCACGCTCTGCACATTCGCTTGACCACCAAGAGCAGCGAGTACCTGACTGGCAAGTACATCGTCCCGATCCTCTTTTCCTACCGTTTCTCCAGAGACTACTTTCTGAGCGGTAGTTGCATTCTTCGGTCCGCGCTGGCTCTCCGGCAGTATCCAATCGGCGCTCAGACCGGTCGATGCCTCACCACGTCCCGGCGTTCCCAGGTTGAAGCGCGTGATAAAGAAGCTGAATATAAAGTAGTACAGAACGCCGTAGACGAGCCCGACGACAAGCAGCAGTAACGGATTAGTTGTATTTGCCTTGCCGAAGTTGAGCACATAATCGATCAAGCCAGCGGAAAAGCCAAAGCCGATCTTGATATTGAGCAGATAACAAACGGCGAGTGCAGTGCCAGTGAGCAGCGCATGAATGACATAGAGTACGGGAGCAACGAAGACGAAGGCAAACTCGATGGGTTCGGTGATACCTGTCAGGAAGGAGGCAAAGGCGGCTGAGAGCAGAATGCCCGCCGCAACTTTAGGAAAGTTCGCGTGTCGAATCATGGCCAGACATGCTGCGGGCAGGCCAAACATCATAATTGGGAAGAAGCCGGCCATAAAGTTTCCCGCCGTCGGATCGCCCGCGAAATAACGGTTGAGATCGCCATGCGCCCCGTGATAGGTGCCAAGCTGGAACCAGACGTAGGTGTTAAGGACATGATGAAGTCCGATAGGAATAAGCAAGCGATTCAAGAAGCCATAGATTGCTACGCCGAATGGTCCAAGTGTGATGATACCAGCACCCAACGCATTGACTCCGATCTGGATAGGAGGCCAGATCAAGCCAAAGATCGCGCCAAGTATCAGTGTCACAAGCGCCGTAATGATAGGAACAAAGCGCCGTCCACCGAAGAAGCCAAGATAGTCTGGCAGGCGGATGGTATGGTAACGGCGGTAGAGCGCGGCTGCCACAATACCAACAAGGATACCTGATAGCACCCCCATCGAGATGTCTGGATCAGGCTTCCCACCGATCTGTGGAATAAGCGTGTTAAAGACGCCAGTAAATACAAAAAAACCAACGGCGGCGGCGAGTGCGGCGGCACCCTCGCCACCTGCGAGACCAATGGCGATACCGATCGCAAAGATCATCGACAGGTTAGAGAAGACCGCGTTTCCTGCCGCGGCCATCCAGCGGAGATTGAATAGATCTGGCTGACCCAGACGGAGGAGGAGGGCCGCTGCCGGCATAACCGCAATTGGAAGCATAAGCGAGCGTCCAAGACTCTGTAGACTTCCAAGCGCACGATCGGAGAAACTGGGACCAGCGGATGCGGACAGCGTAGCGGAGGACGAAGTGTTAGCAGAACTCATTTCTAGCTCCTTTTCCCTAAGAAAAATGAATGACTTCATCGTTGAAGATACGGGAAACAGTCCATGCAACAATTCTATCTAGTTCATTAACCTTTGTCAAGATGTCTAGACCACTAGATAAAACGTAAAAAGGGAATGGTCTAGACTTCTAGATAAAAATATGGGAAGATAGAGACTGAACATACTAAAGAAGACAGCTCACAAACAGAAGACCGAACGACAGGCGAAGAGAGGAAATGTTGTATGGTATTGATCTCCGAGAACATCGACAAGAATAGCCCCATTCCCGCCTACTATCAGATTATGAACCATCTCCGTGAGAAAATTGCGGATGGTATGTATCCAATAAACAGTACCCTACCACCGGAGCGTGAACTCGTCGAAATGTACCAGGTTAGCCGCATGACAGTGCGCCAGGCCATCGCTGAACTTGTCAACGAGGGCATCCTCGTGCGTCGCAAGGGCATCGGCACATTTATCGCCCCACCCAAACTAGAGCAGGAACTAAGCAGCCTCACCAGCTTCACCGAAGACATGGCCCAGCGCGGTATGAAGGCCGGCGGACGCATTCTCTCTTTTAAAGAGATCGCCCCCGATGCTACTATACAAAAGATCTTGAGCTTAAGTGCAGAGGAGACCGTCTTCGAAAGCGTCCGATTGCGCCTCGCCGATGAAGAACCAATGGCGCTAGAAACCACCACCCTGATAGCATCCCTCTGTCCAGGGCTAAAGCGAGAAGACCTGGAAAATCAGTCTTTGTATAAGTTGCTGACCGAGCGCTGGAACCTACAACTAGAATACGCCACCCAAAGCCTTGAGCCAATACTGGCACCATCACATGAGGCTGCGGTATTGCATGTTGCCCCTGGTGCGCCGCTACTCCTCATGCATCGCACCACCTATGACGAGGGCGGGCGCGCCTTTGAACACGTCAAATCCCTCTACCGAGGCGATCGCTACAAATTCGTAACTGAACTCCATCGTAATCAAGGTAGGCGGTCTATTTCAAGAAAGTAGCCAGCAAAAATATATAGAGTTGCGGTTACGAGTTTTGCACCTTCTATGACTAAAGGTATGTCGGTAGTCTCCCTATTCGTCACTTGAAATGTGACCGAGTTCAGAAGTGTATTTCGGCCCTTTTTCTAGATCTGCAAGGGAGACGTAGCGCTGATTTTGTGTGAATGCAACCCTATGACGAGAAGAAGTATGCGACGTGAGGTCATTTTCTATGTCCTGTGAGAGCGTGAGGGTCTCTGATGAGTCAGAGGATGTTAGAAAAATGATATCATTTTTCTGTCTGCTCCAATCTTCGCTTCTAGCGTAGTCCATTTTAGTGCGTAACGCTCTTAATTGTGCTCTCTCGCTCTCTAAGAGATCAAGTCTTGTCTCAATTTCGTCACGAGAGATGGCTGTTACGCGCCCAAGAATCTTCGGAATGCGGCGGTCAATTTTGTTGTTAGTGTAGAAGGCCATACGCACTAAGGGCTGGAAGGAACGATTGGGCTGACAAATATAGGTCGCGTACCTGAGATATTCATCCAGGGCAATTTTTGCAGGAACGACCACCACTCTGTCTTCGGATGAACTGATCAGGGAAGTGGATAAATAAAACATCGCAAGCCGCTGTACATGGGGCTTGCGATGTCATCGTACGGATACGGGGTGCCGAAGAGGGGACTCGAACCCCTATGCCAGTTAAGGCACAACGCCCTGAACGTTGCGTGTCTACCAGTTTCACCACTTCGGCCTGTCCTTCTCGGATGGGAATATAATACAGCATCTCTTCATGACTGTCAAGTTTTTTCCCTCGCGAAAATAGAATTGATGAGGACACATCTGGTTGGCGCTCCACTATGTAACCAAATTCCTTCATGAGCGTGTTTAATTTGTGTTACAATATTATTAAGAGAATGTTAATAAATATCTCTGTGTATCACCCTATTTCTTAAGGGATAGTTAAGGCGATTGGGGTGCGGACAGAGTATGTAATCCTTTGGAGTTTTCTATGCGCAAGCAGGATTCGCCGGTATATGCGGCTATCGATATTGGTAGTAATACGGTTCGTGTTGTTGTTGCAAGATGTAGTGCGAATAAACTGGATATTCTTGAGGCCGATGAGAGGATGGTGCGTATCGGCGAGAGTGTGAATGCTACGGGAAGTATCTCTCGGCAAAAATTTGATGAGACTATCTCTGTGCTGCGTTCCTTTCAATCTCTGGCAGAGAAGCATTCGGCTCAGTCTGTTCTGGCTGTGGCAACTGAGGCCATCCGTAAGGCTGATAATAAAGATGAGTTTTTGGCGGATATAAAGCGCGAAACGGACCTATCCGTCGAGATCATTAGCGGGGATGTAGAGGCCCTTCTGACTTTTTATGGCACGACGTATGAGCTTGGTCAGGAGGATAATGCGCCAAATCGTATCGGTGTGATGGATCTAGGAGGTGGTAGTACTGAGCTTGTGCTTGCGAAGCAGATGCAGATTAACTGGCATACCTCGCTTCCCATCGGCTCCGGCTGGTTGCATGATCGCTACCTTGAATCAGATCCACCCGATATTAGTGATATTGCCACCGCTGGCGTCTTTTTACAGACGTATTTGACGAGCTTGAGTATGAAGCGAACTCCGCCCGTGCTCATCGCTACCGGAGGGAGTGCTAATTCGTTGTTGCTTTTGGTACAACGCGCTTTTCATCTGGATACTTCCCATTCTACGCTAACGCTGAATGATCTACTTCGCTGCGAGGGCCTGCTATGTGCTCTACCAGCCGAAGAGGTTGCGGAGCGTTATCAGTTAGATGTAAAGCGAGCTCGCATTCTCATGGCAGGATTGCTGATAATTCGTGCGATATTAGAGCGATTTGAGTTGCTCGAAGTTTCCATCAGTTCGCATGGTATACGCGAAGGAGTCTTGCTCGCGTATGCTCGTCACGGGGAGCGCTGGCTTGAGTTCCTACAAAAGCCAGAATTGTCTGTTCAGCAGACTGATTCAGAAAAAAAGGATGCGTCACCGTACAATGAAGAGTTTGTGCAATCGGGCAGGCGTTTATTGCGGGATCGTGCAAAGAAGATGTTGTCATGGCGTGATGATGTGTTAAAGCACGAAGATGTCGAGGCTGTACACAAGATGCGTGTGGCTTCACGGCGTCTGCGTGCAGTGTTAGATGCATATGAATCTGTGTGTGATCGAAAGCAATTTAAAAAAGTTTACCGCAAGGTTAAAGATGTAGCTGATGTCCTGGGTATGGCACGTGATACAGATGTGATGATTGAGCATCTCAGCGTGCAGGTTGAAGAGGGTCCCGCCACTGAAAAAGTGGGCGTGCGCTGGCTGGTAAGGCATCTGGAGGGCTACCGAATTCAGCATCAAAAGAAGCTAGAGGTTAGCTTGCAGGAATTCGACGAGAACAGCTTCCTGCGACAGATCGAGGCTTGTTTACCGGAGGGAGGCTGTCGGAATGGCAAAGGCTAAAGTGATTACAAATATTGATGCTCATGCTCCAACAGGAGTAAACGCCCGCATCATCGCAAAGACACGTCTCGACGAGCTCTACGCCTGGGATGTATATGTCAATGATCCTTATAACGTACACGAATTACATAACATGCGCATCGCTGCAAAGCGTCTACGCTATACACTTGAGATTTTTCAGGAAACATTTCCACAAGAGGGCGCGCAGATTATTCAGGAGATTACGCAGATTCAGGAAGAACTAGGGGCTATTCACGATAGCGATGTGATGGTTGCGCTCTTACGGCTCTGTCTGGGTAGTTATGATAGTGGTGCGAACTATGAGTATGCTCTAAAAAGTGTCGCCGAAGAGCAGCGAGTAAAAGCTATGGTAAATCCTGCTCTGCTTGCTGCTCTCCTAGATCCGCAAGCGCCGCCTTCGGCCGAAGAGCGTGAAGGTCTGGAGTCATTAGTAAACAGCTTACAAAGACAGCGCGAGGAGCAATACACGGCATTTCATCGTCACTGGAATGAACTCAAAGCACGAGATTTCCAGCACAAAGTTATCGTATTATTAGATAGTTAGTAGAAAATAGAGAGTAGGAGGGGTGCTGATATGATGACACGAAATCCAATTGAAGATCTCAGTTGGAGTGAATATGATGAGCCAACTGATGACGAGATTCGCTTAAGTGGCGGTTTGCAGGTAGAAGATTGGCCTCATGCACGTCACGTTGTGCGTCTCTCCACGCAGTTGTTCGATGCAACATATCTCTTACATAGGGGAGGTAAGAAGGTGCGGCGCTTACTTGAAAGAGCAGCCTTTCTACATAATGCAGGTATGCTGATCGATCCACGCCGCCATCACAAGCACTCTTTCCGTCTAATTAAAGAGACTCCCCTACCGGATTTTACAGAGAAAGAACGTCACGAAATCGCCTGTATCGCGCGCTATCACCGTCGGGCACTACCCAGCCAGGAGCACGAAGAATACGCCATCCTCTCTCCCGCCGCCCGCAAGCGCGTCTCAATCCTCTCCGCGTTGTTGCGCGTCGCCGATGCCCTGGACTATAACCACGATGGGCGTGTGTTGCGACTGGAAGCTGACCCCGAGGCGTCTGATGATACCGTCTGGACAATCCGCATCTGGACACGCCCACTGGCCGACCTGGACGAAGAGCTAGAGCACGCTCAGGAGAAGGCAGACCTGTTCGAAAAAGTCCTTCATCGTAAATTGCGCTTCGTAGTCCAGAAGTAGGAACGAAGCGCAATTTTCTATCTACCTTTTCTTCCCTTTTCTTAAGAAGGGAAGCAGGCTCTTATTTGATTGTACGAACTGTCTCTTCTAACCTCGCGTACGCGCAAGCTCGCGTGCCTCACGCCTGACCGGCACCTGATCGCGCCTACCCTTCAGACGGCCCAGACCCAGTTCACCGTTCTCCCAGATGACCAGAAGCATGCTGGCATTGAAGATCGACGAGTATGTTCCACTGAAGATACCGATCAGCAGAGTCAGCGTAAACGAGAAGATGCTCGTCCCTACGCCAGTAAAGAGCGTCAGGGCCAACAGGGTCAGGAGCACCGTAAGCGAGGTGTTCAGCGAACGCGCCATCGTCTGAACGAGGCTAGCGTTGACAACCTCCTCAAACGTCTCGGTTGTGCGGCGCTGCATATTTTCGCGGATGCGATCGAATACCACAATAGTGTCGTGCACCGAGAAACCGATCACCGTCAACAAACCTGTGATAAACAACGCATCGATCTGAATGCTAAACAGCACACCCAGGATCGAGAAGACGCCGAGCACGACCAGCACGTCGTGCAAGAGAGCGACGATAGCACAAGTTCCATAGCGCCACGCTTTAGGCACTTTGCGGAACGAGAACCACACATAGAGCAAGATGAAGACCGACGCCGCCAGCACTGCAAGAAATGCCATTAGCGTCGTCTGACCAGCGATCGAAGGACCAACCAGCGAATTACTGACGACCTGGAAGTATGGCCCACCATTTTTCAAAAATGCCGCCTGGATGGCTGGCAGATTTGCCTGGTTGTTTGCTCCATTTCCACTATTTGCTTTACCTACGGTAGTGAGTGTCAGAATATTGATTGTCTGGTTGGTGGTACCCTGGCTGACATCCTGTACTGTTACCGGAGTAGTAGCGACACCACTCTGCGTAGGCTTGATTACAGGATTAACGGTCGCCTTCGGAGTCGCATTCGCTTTAGGTGTCGCGCTTGCCGTCGCCGCTGTAGTTGGAGTCGCCGAAGAGGTAGTAGCCGAGGCTGGAGCCGCGTTTGGATCAGTTGTAGCAGGCAACTTCGCAAGTGCTGTCCGTATATCGCTGACTTGAGGTTTATCCTGGAAGCCAGTAACGGAGACAAGCGTAAAAGGCTTCTCGCCACCCTGCGGAACCGTTGTAAAGTCGTAGCTGAGCTCTTTATTGTACTGCTTGTTAAGATCTGCTTTAAAGGCGTTCTGCGTATCAGTATCAATCTGCGTATTCAGACGGACCCAGATATTCTTAGAGCCATCAATCTGGTTGTTAGTCCCAAGAATAATCTGCGGGCTTTTCAAATTAAAAGACCTGATCAAGTTTTGGACTTGTACATCGGTCATTTGTCGCTGCGGCCGCAGATCGATGCTAGAACCACCAGCGAAGTCGATGCCAACATTCAGATGAAAGATCGCCAGCGAGATCAGGCCCGGAATGATGACAATCAGCGAGGCGAGCAGAAACCAGTAGCGATATTTGACTAAATTGAACACTGCTATCTCCTCTATACCGCACTGCTACGTCGTGCCAACCCGGTTGATGCAGGAAGAGCATCGGCAGGCAGTCCAAACAAGGCAGGATGATTGATAACGCCGGTCGGCACAAGCAGATTAAGCAAGGTGCGGGTGACGACGATGGCGGTGAACATACTCACGACAACGCCCAGGAAGAGAGTTGTGGCGAATCCGACGATAATCGTTGCGCCAAAGTTACTTCCAAAGGCATAGAGCACGGCGCAGGTGATGAGTGTGGAACTATTAGAATCGCGGATCGACGGCCATGCTCGCTTCCATCCAATATCGATGGCCGAGGCCAGCAACCGGCCCGCACGTAGCTCTTCTTTCACCCGTTCAAAGATCAACACGTTGGCGTCTACCGCCATACCAATCGAGAGGATGAAACCAGCGATACCCGCCAGACTCAACGTAACGCCAATCATCTTAAAGATGGCCAGAGTCATAAGTGCGTACAATGCCAGGGCGATGTCCGCCAGAAATCCTGGCAAGCGGTAGTAGAGCAGCATGAACAGGATAACCATGCCCAGTCCGATACCACCGGCCAGCAAGCTCTTCGTAATCGCTTCCTGACCAAGCGTGCCGCCTATGGTTTCCTCACTCACCTTGTCGAGGGCAATGGGGAGTGCGCCGTATTTAAGCAGGTTTACCGTCTGTGTCGCTGTAGTAAGTGTGAACTTACCTGTAATCTGTCCATTTGTTGTGATTGCACCATTAATTCGGGGTGAGGTGACAACTTTGTTGTCCAGGGTGACAGTAAGATAGTGACCGACATTGCTGGATGTGTACGTGCCGAATCTTGCGGCCGCGCCACCTTTCATACCAAAGTTGATCAGATAGGCACTTGTTTGTTGATCTTGTCCAACACTTAATGCACTTGGATCCAGATCATTTCCTGTAAAAAGCGGTTTTCCACCTGGGTTGTACTGTGTGTATTGTTTGGGATCAAACGCGCTATTATCTGGCAAACTCTGCGTGCCTGTATCCCAAAAAGCAAGATCGCCAGTCTTGAGCAGCGTGTTTACTGCATCTTCCTGGTTGCCGCTAAACTTTGGTAGATCAACGACAATACTGCTTGTGACGCCATTCTGGATGCGTACGCTAGGCTCTTTGACGCCCAGGCCGCTATTGACGCGCTGCTCAAGCAGATTACGGGTGGTCGCCAGTTGATCCTGTGTCGCGTTCCCTCTTGGCTGAAGCTGAATACGCACACCACCTTGCAGGTCCAGACCTTGTACAAAGGTGAATGGATTGTTGACGTTGTAAAGGGGCTTACCATTGTCTACATGAGGCCAGAATACGACAAATGATGCGCCCGCCGCTAATAGAATAATGATGAAGAGGAGTGTGAGTGTTCCTCGCCGCATAAATGTATTTCCTCTCACTCGATAAATCGATCTACAGGAGCGCACCGGGACGCCCCTGATCTTCTTCCGATTGGACGCATGAAAAGCTAGTATTCCTCTGGAAGAAATGCACCGCAGTATTTGTGTGCAGTATAGCATAGTAGACCACTATTGCCTATCCTGTTCCCCATTCAACCGCGTAGCGACAAACTCTTGTGGTGGTCGTGTGTTTCCTCGCCTGCGAGGCTCGCGTAGCGATAAACACTTGCGGTTGTCATCCACCTATAAACATTCACACGAGGCCAATGTTGACAATCGCTGCTCTGTCTATGCTTACTATGTGCAGTATACAGAAGGAGAAGGAGTCCTGAAAGCAATAAGTGGTGATCATAAAATAGAACGGAGATAGCCGTCCTGTTTCCTTGTCTCTCTACTATTATTGTATCACTATGATGCATACCTTGCCTTCCGAACTGTACAACTCTTTCCTATCTACGAAAATGAGTATCGGAAGTAGCATTTATGCTACATGTAGGGTGTCCTGCCAGTACTTTCTCCTTACCTGACAGCTCTGAAAAAATCGTCATGTATGTAAACGATATATCGCTTTTATAATGTGTCTTGTCTCATATAGAGGGACTATTACTTTTATGGACGAAACTGTTTTACAGCATTCAATACCTGCCCCTGTTCCATCTGAGCGTACTGGTCAGGTGGTGATGGATGTTCGCACTATTAAAAAGAGCCTTCCGCTGGGCCGTGAGCAGATAGATATTCTTAAGGGCATCAGTTTTCAGATTTTTAGTGGCGAGTTTGTTTCAATTATCGGACCCTCAGGCTCAGGTAAAAGTACGCTGCTTGGTATCATTGCGGGCCTGGATAATCCGACGAGTGGAGAGGTCCTGATCGATGGCGTGGATATCGCGCGCATGACCGAGGGAAGACTAGCCGAGGTGCGCAATAGCAAGATTGGTATGGTATTTCAAGCCTTTAATCTTATTCCTACATTGACTGCTCAGGAGAATGTAGAGGTTCCTCTGTACGTCGGAAAACATAAGCTATCGCCTTCAGCACGAGCAAAAGAACTTTTGGGTCTGGTCGGCCTGTCTCATCGTCTAGGACATCGCCCGACGCAGCTATCGGGCGGCGAGCAGCAGCGTGTAGCAATCGCTCGCGCCCTCGCTACAAACCCCGCCATCGTGATTGCTGACGAGCCCACCGGCAATCTAGATGCTAAAAATGGCGAAAATATACTCAACCTTATCACGGACCTGCGGACACAGATGGGCAAAACGTTTATCATCGCGACCCACGATCAGAACGTCGCTGCCCGTGCCGAGCGCGCAATCCATATCCTGGATGGTCTTGTAGAGTCGATAGACACACGTCTAGAACGAGGGAGCGAGTGAAAGCTTCAATTTATCTGAATTATGCCTCGCGCTCGCTTGTACGCGGTGGTCAGCGCACTGTCCTGGCAATTTTTTGCGTTGCCGTCGGCGTGATGGCCATCGTTTCTCTGCAACTCGTCGGCTTGATGATCAACAATGCTTTTAATAGCAATGTGCGCGACGCAAATGGTGGCGATATCGCTGTACGCGCTCAGAATCAGCCGTTTAAGCAGGGCGACCTGACTTACTTCGCAACCTTGAAAAAATCTGGTACGCTTACAAACTATACGCCCGTAATCAATTCTCAAGGCTATACCACCTCAAAGGTCTCTTTGCGAGAGACCTTTGGCCTGCGCGTTGTAGATCCCACCAACTATCCCATTGTCACGCCGCCGACCTTTACAACTCCTCAAAACGGCAAACTGACGGACCTGTTGCGCAACAACCAGGTAGTCGTGACACAGCCCTTTATCGATCAGTACAAAAAGAAGATCGGTGATAGATTTGATGTACACACTGGTTCGCGAACACAGAGCGCGCGCACGATCCATGTGAAAATTGCTGGCATCGTAACGGAGACGGGTGTGCTGGCGCAGGCGGGAAGCGTCGTAATACTTTCTAGCAAGGACTATATTGCCTCTGCACCCAAACTTCCCGCCCTCTATGACACGATCGATGTAACGGCACCTGCATCTCATATCAATGAAGTCGTCAGGGATGTTCAGTCCAACTTTCCCATCGCATCCACGCAAACTGCGGCCGATGTTTTGCGGCAGCAGCAGAGTACGATCGATAATGTGCAGAAGTTTCTGGAGATTGCTGGCCTGCTCGCCTTGCTGATCGGTGGCGTTGGTATCATCAATACGATGCAGGTGTTGCTCTCGCGCCGGAAGACAGAGATCGCAATGCTCAAGACCACCGGCTATCGCCGCTTCGATCTCTACCTGCTCTTCGGTTTAGAGGCCGCCCTGCTTGGCTTGATCGGAGGGACGATCGGGGCGGTGGTCGCGACAGGAGTGAGCTATCTTGTACGCAACTTGATTGAGCAGACCTTTAATCTCAACATTCCCTTTTTGTTCGACTGGTTTACCATTATCGGCGGTATAGTAATTGGTCTGGTAACAGCGCTCATCTTTGGTCTGTTACCGATCGTGCAGGCCGCGAATGTCCGTCCCTTGAACGTGATTCGCGACGTACCTGCGGGACGAGGTGTGTCCAGCATTCTCTTGACGATAGGTCTGCTGGCCTTGCTCTCAGTTCTCTTTTGTGTGCTGGCTATCGTCATTTTGAACGGTGATATCGTGCTCGGCCTCTACTCAGTCTATGGTACGTTTCTCTTCCTTGCCTTGCTCAGCCTGTTCTTTGGATTCATCATCTTCATAATCAGCGCACTACCTGTCCCCGAACGTTTTAGTCCTGGCTATCTCGTGTCAATTGGAGTGCTCATCGCAATTGCTGCACTGATCTACCGTTTTCAGCCACTCTTTGCCCTGCTGCTCTTCATCCTGGCCCTGGCTGGCTTTGGAATAGTTCTATTGCCCCGCACCTGGAAGGCGGTCGTCAAGATGGCGCTGCGTAACCTGGGGCGACAGAGAACTTGCACGACGACGACAATGCTGGCCCTGTTCGTAGGCATCTTCACGATTGGACTGATCCTTGTCCTGGGGCAAGATTTACGTGAGCAGGTAAACAAGACTCTCTCTAACACGCTGAGCTACAACGTCTTCTCCATCACGTCCAACGATGATACTGCAAAACTGCGGAGTAAACTGAACGAACTACCCGGACTGACCTCTTTTCAGCAACATTCTTTTGCAGTAACCGCGCCCGAATCTGTAAACGGAATCTCCATTCAGAAGCTCCTGCCGAATGGAAAATCTAGTTCAGCGGGACGAGGTGGAACGCTCTTCTTGCTGAGTGGTGTCGAAGGCTATGATGTGGGAAACAATCAGGTTCCACGCGTACAATCATCGCTACGCATTAGAGAGGGACGCAACCTTGTCCTTGACGATGCTGGTACTGACAATGTCCTTGTTTCTTATAGCCTTAAAGCGTCGAGTCCGTTGCACCTGAAATTGGGTGATAAGATAACGCTTGCCTCAGTTGATCGCTTGAATGAGAAGACGGTAAAGATAGTGGGATTCTATAGTTCGACTGGCTTTGGCTCTAATCTCTATCCTATTCTAGGGACGAGCGATACAGCTTCGGGCTTATCGCCGGTCGGCACGCAGCAAGCGATCTTTTATATGAAGATTGATGCTGAAAAATTAAATGCTGCCGTTGATACGATTGGTACTACTGTTCCCAATGCTTTTGTTCTAAATCTGGCCAATATAAGTGATTTTGTGAATCAGTTGCTCAACGATATCCTGTTAACTTTAAGCACTATTGCCTCACTCTCTCTGCTGGCTGGTGTGATCATCATTGCTAATGCTGTGGCGCTCGCTATGCTGGAGCGGCGGCGGGAACTGGGTATTCTCAAGTCAGTTGGATATACCAGGAGCTCAATTCTAAGTGAGGTATTGCTGGAGAATGGCCTGATGGGTGGCATGTCAGCGGCATTGTCGATGCTACTCGTGGCGCTAGCTACCTGGTACCTGGGCGTGTTCTACTTCAAGATTACTTTGCAAGTGAGTAGTTCGATAGCTCTGCTTATGATCGTAGGTTCTATGCTGCTTGCAATGGTTACGGCTGCGCTGGTTGCCTGGAGTGCTGTGCGTGTGCGACCTTTGGAGGTGTTGCGCTACGAATGAGCAATCCATTTCACTTTCTATAATTTTTCATTTTCTTTTATCCTCAATACAGGCTTCGCCCGTATTGAGGATAAAAGAAAATGAAAAATTATAGAAAGTGAATATATTCTGTACTAGAGTGGCAAGAGTAAGAGTGGAATCTCCATTTCCTCTGGCGTTAATCCGCCGTGATGGCCGCGGAAATGCATGTCGAACTTTCCCTCTTCATACCACCAGACGGTCTCGTTTTTGTAAGGCAGGATGACGACGTTGCCGACTCGCTCCTGAAAAACTGGCGAGGGCTCCTCGATGCCAAAGAAGTTTTGAGCAAGGAGGTCCCGTGTGTAGTACACCTCAGCCCGACGCTGAAGCCTTTGCCGCAGCTCTGTCACAGCTTGATCGAGATACTCCTCTTTGATGTGCAAGAACATATCACGCGCCGAGCCAGCTGGGACGAGTAGGCGCCCCTTCTTATTCACCTTAAGAAAGCTGTTGATCTCTGGCATCTGCTGATTCAGATAGTACACTTGCTGCGGATTCACTTCTACCTGACCGTGATCGGCGCTCACCATCAATAATGTGTCTTGTGTCTTCCCATGTACGCTCTTATAAAAAGCCTGATCCATAGCGGTCAGACAGGCATCGACTGTCTCATCGAAGTTCTTTGATGTTGGACCATAGTTGTGACAGATAGTATCAATGCGATCGAAGTAAAGAAAATAATAAGCCGGAGTGGCACTGGGAGTGGTGATTAATTCAGTCAGGGAGGCAAATGCATCTTGTAGTGTGCGATAGGGATGAGCTTCTGCGCCGCGAAAAACGATATCTGAATAGGTGGATGGAGTATACATCTGATACTGTAAAATGTGTGAACTGACGCCTTGCTTCTGAAGTGTCTTGTAGAAGGTTTGGGCAGGGAAAAAGGCGGTGGGAGGGATGCCCGACTGTTTGAGTGTGTCCCGTTGTAGCTTATCGCCTGAGTAAGAGAAGATAAGTGGCGAGATAATTTCATCGACCAGAGGTTCGTAGTAGTTCCACTCATAGACGCCGCTCTGTCCTACATTCAAACCAGTATGCATGCAGGTCACATGTGCGGCTGTTGTGGAGGGGAATTGCGATGTGAGCTTTGAGGCAACGCCTCGTGAGAGGATAGTTTTGAGAAAGCTGTACTTTTCGGCGTAGCGCTCGAAGAAGCGCCAGCCAAAGGCGTCGATAAAAAAGAAGATGACTTTCTTGTAGCGGGTGGGTAGAGTGCCAAATACATCAGAAGGAAGCGTCATCTGACCTGTGCCGGTAAGTAAAAACTCGATCGTTGAGGGGAGATTAGAGAAGCAATACGAGTCGTAGCGCGGTTTCACAAAGTGTTGGGAGAACTTCGACTGGCTGACCACCTGGACTGACGCTGAATTGAGCATACTTATTCCTGCTTCCTAATATGAGTGAGGTCGTGTCTCTACAACATCATTGGTCGTCTCTCCGATAGTATACCACGAAAAAATTTTTCTTCTGAAAGAATCTTGCCTATTTATAGAACTCCAAGTGATAAATACGAGTGGAATTCAGCAATTGTTTCCAACATTGCGGTGTCGTCTTCGTAATTATTGTAGGAATATTTCTTAACACAATTCTTGTTTTCTCAGATGTATAGAGTTGGAAGAGCTGTAGATAAGGCTCTACCTTGCGGAGAATGAAGACGACTCATCTTGTAAGTAGTGGAAAAGGTAGCATGTATAAGATGGATGGGGAATATGCAAAACGTTCAGACTATTTGTAAAGGATGCGGGCAGCCAATCTGGGGAAGCTACTTGCATGCTCTGGGAGCAGTATGGCATCCTGAGCATTTTGTCTGTACAGCCTGTGCTCGGCCGATTGGAAATACAAGCTTTCAACTTCATCAAGATGCTCCTTATCACGCCGAATGTTATAATCAGCAGATAGCTCCGCGCTGCGCGTATTGTGGCAAGCCACTGGTCGATGAGTATTTTATTGATCATTGGGGCCAGCAGTATTGTAAGGCGCACCAGGATCAATATCAGCCTTGCGACTACTGCGGACGACTGATCTCGCCCGATCAGATGGAGCGGAAAGTAGACACGATCCGTTGCCCCATCTGCCGTTCAAGCTCGATAGAGGCTGATATTGAGGCGAAACCACTGTTCTCTCAAGCCATTCGCTGGGTGAGTAGTCAGGGCCTGACATACAATAACTTGCGATTGGAGCTGAAGTTGTGCGATCGCCAGAAGTTAGCACAGCTTTTGCAAGGACATAGCCATATGCTCGGAGCAACCTTTGGCACCTCTATACAAAATGGCTCGGTTATGCGTACTGAGGTAAATGGCATCGCCGTCCTGCAAGGTCTACCCGCAACCCTTTTTCAAGGTGTCACCGTCCATGAGCTGGGTCACGTCTGGCTCATTGTGCAAGGGATTCGTGATCTGCCCGCCTGGGCCGAAGAGGGCTTTTGTGAGCTGCTCTCCTATCGATACTATAACGATCTACATACCCAGGAGAGTATCTTTCACAGTGAGGGCATTGAGCAGAATCCAAATCCTACGTATGGTGATGGTTTTCGCCGTATCCGTGCCCTCTCCGACGCACTCGGTTTTCCCCGTTTTCTTGAGATTCTACGCACAACGAAACGCTTGCCTTCCAGAGCATAGAATTTTATATTTTTGCTTTTTGACACATTTCGGGCGGAGCCCGAAATGTGTCAAAAAGCAAAAATAAGGGATGAGTGCCGAAGGCGACGGGAGTGGGGAGCTACGAGATTGGAGGCTCAAGGATGATTTGGTCCCGGTCATAGAGAATTGGTCCCCAGGAGACAATGTGTTGCGGACTAATCATGATGACCATATTCTGCTCCAGGGCCATTGCTCGATATTGAACATAGCGTTCGCGTAGTAAGACTAATGCCTGAGCATGCAGATCATGTTCAGGTGCGATCAATTCTGCTCGCCCGTATATCTGCACGTAACCCAGCTGTGACCAATCGTCGCTGTATTGGTCGATAAGCAGAGTGGCCTCGTGGCGGGCTTCGATGTTGCGCACACGGCGAAGCTGGTTGCTGGCGACGCGCTTCGGTTTCTGGTCCAGAGGTGTATAAAAATATGTTCCATCGTAAGCGTAGCAGACGGGAACGAGCGTGGGGCTCCCGTTCTCGTCTGCTGTGGCAAGTCGTGCAACTCGCTGCTGATGGACAAACTCGATTTCGGCTGATGTGAGCTGGGTTCGATTTGCCATGCCGATCCTCGCGTATACTTTTATCGACCTGCTACTTTGATCTTCTCAACTTCAGGAACGACTTTCGTAGCAAGGAGATCGAATGCTTCGAGGTCCGCAACATTCTGCAGGCTAAAGATTGCTTGATCGATACCCTGCTCAGCCAGCGCACCAAACATGTCGATGGCTGCATTAGGGGAGACTGAATTGTCGCGACCATCACTGGTCAAGCGGAAGCTGTCGAGCGTTGTCTTCTCAATTTCTTCATAGGGACGACCAAGCGCCTGACAGTGATCGCGCAGGACATCCAGCTTGTGCTTTAGCTCGTCTTTTCCTATGCGGGCAAAGAGGTTGCAGGCATCACCATACTGTGCCACCATTCGCAGCGTCTTGCGCTCTCCCGTGCCACCAATGAGAATTGGCGGATGCGGCTTGTGCACAGATTGTGGTGAGTTGAGAGGCCGTTCAAGCGTGTAGTGCTTGCCCTCGAATGGCTTTTCGTCACTCGACCACATCTGATGCGCTATCTGCAGCGTCTCCTCCAGGCGCTCAAAGCGCTCGGCCATAGGTGGGAAGGGAACGCCCAGCCCTTTATGCTCCTGCTCGTTCCATGCTGCCCCAATCCCAAAGTAGGCGCGCCCATGTGAGAGCACATCCAGAGTGGTGGCAGTCTTCACGAGAAGCCCTGGATAACGATAGGTGACACCGGTGACCATCGTGCCAAGCTTGATGTGGTTGGTGCGGCCCGCAGCAAAGGCCAGTGCACTCCAGCCCTCAAGCATTTCGTTTTCGGCTGGTCCAACCATTTGAATTTGAAAGAAGTGGTCCATGACCCAAAAACTGTATAGACCCGCCCGCTCAGCCCGCTCGGCGATAACTGCAAACGTATCTCCCAATTGACCCTGGTCCTTCGACCATGTAAAACTAGGAACCTGTAATCCTAGACGCATGTGTTGTACCTCTCTAGTCGTCAGTCTCAGTTGTATACTTAACCAGGCTGGTCGACTTCAAAATATAACTACGGAACTTCGCCAATAGTGCTAGTGTTCCAAAGGATGTAACGCTCTGAAGTATACGCTCTATTCCTGAATGGGTTTCCACGACAAGTTTCTATTCGTTGTACTACATATCTATCTGCGGAAATCTGCAAAGAAAATATGGCTCAGGCGTGTCTAGAACGAGTACTCTCCCTTTGTAACATTGTAGAAAGATAAGAATATATGCCGACAGGACAACTATTGCGCCGCTCTCTTCCATCATCTCTACGCTCCACGGGACGCGAACGCTGGCAAGGATGGCGTTTTGCCTTGCTTTCTCTCTTCCTGCTTTGCTCGATCAGTTTGACTATCCTCTTACGGATTACTGCACCGATGATCGATAAGCCGTTGCAGTCCTTTGTGACGCTCTGGTTGCTATGCTGTGTTCCTTATCTGGCTGCATGCTTTCTAGTGCTGACAACACGACCGCCAGAGGGGCACGGACGTTGGATTGAGCTGGGCCTGATTTTGCTTGGCGCGATAGTATTGCGTGGAATTTTGCTTCCCCTGGAGCCCAATACTTCTCATGATTCCTGGCGCTATCTCTGGGATGCTCGTGTGACTCTACAGGGTTATAGTCCCTATGTCTACGCTCCCGGCGATCCTGTTCTAGAGCATTTGCGCAATTTTGTCTACGATAATAGCCGCTTCCGCAATGTTCCAACCCTCTATCCGCCCGGCGCTCAATCTCTCTATCTTCTAAGCTATCTGCTCGCACCGGATAACATCTTCGTCTTTAAAGGCATACTTCTTGCGTTGGAGTTGATAGCAACAGGTGCCCTCGTCTGGATCTTACATTTCAAAGGGCTCGATCCTGCTCGCTGCCTCATTTATGCCTGGTGCCCGCTTCCCGTTGTGGAGTTCGCTCTGCAGGGTCATCAAGAGGTGATTACAATTGTATTTACGATGCTGGCCCTTGTTTGCGCTTATGGTCAATGGCGAGGCAGCCGTATCTTGACGGGCTTTTTTATTGCGATGGCGGCTCTGACGAATATCTATCCTATTATTTTTCTGCTGGCTGTGCTGCGCCGGCGCGATTGGGCGCTTCTAGCCACCTGTGCCACGACGATCGTAGTTGCTTATATCCCTTATTTGATACTGGGTCATGGCATGGTGCTGGGCTTCTTCTCATCCTATGCAAGTGAGCAGACTCAAAACGAGAGTGTCGTGCCTCTTGCTATGCATTTTGTAACTGCTCTGCTTGGCCTGGATCGAACATCGACGCTTATTGTAAGTTATGTTGCTGACCTGATTGTTGTTGGAACTGTATGCTTGCTGCTCTGGCGCTTCAGAAGAAGAGGGCTTGTTAGCATGGAGGTGGGGATACTGGTTCTGACTGGGGCGGTCTTCTCGGTCGCATCGCATGTTTACCCCTGGTATACGACTGAACTCGTGCCCTGGGTGTCTGTGTTGATCGGGCCGGTATGGTTGCGCGAAAAAGGTTTACAGGTGCCTGGATTGGCTATTACTGCCATCTGGTATTGGACGCTTATTTCGATGACTCAATATTATTTTGTAGGTGTTGCAGTCTGGACTCCGTACTATCTTCTTGTCTATCTTATAGTACTAGCTGTTTTAGCCTTTGCTGCACTTTTCCCTCTCTATCACTATTATCATGCGAGGCGCGAACAGAAGAGAGCTCTTTAATTTATCTCCAAATTCTTGAAAAGTTAAGCACTCTGAAACGTGTTAGTGTGCAGAGTGTAAACAACATGAAGTTTGTGGAGAAATAATAAGCTTCGGAAGAGGCGGCCCAGGCTGAGGTAGAGAATATGCAAAAGACGAAACAAAAGAGTGCTGAATTTGAGAAAGCTAGTCAACTAACTGTGTCTACTACATATACGAAAGGGCGAACGCTACTCCTGTCGTCGCTTTTTGCTCTTGGAGCCGGTTTGCTAGCAAGTTTGCTGGCTGTTAGTACGATGGGAGTGTTGCGCCTGGTCGCTGGCGTGCCGACGCCAATCGAGCTGTTTGGCGATTATGTACTGAAACATATCAATGTGCGCACTTTTATTGATCTCCTGAACGCGTTCAGACCAAACGGGAAGACTGGTCCGCTGGGCCTGGCTCTGCTGTGTATGTTGGGATTAGGTATTCTGTTGGGCCTGCTCTATGCTGCCCTGGTACGGATGAAGTTGCCTGTTCAGGGATATCGGCCGGGCAGGCGCGAGTGGTTGACTGCTCTTGGTTTTGCTCTTGCGATGACGCTGCTAGGCTGTGTGCTCTTTAGAGATGAGCTACCCCAGAACTTCCTCGGCCTACCTGTAGTCCCCTCCGCTATCGTCTCTGCCCTCGGCCTTCTGCTGGATTTTGCCGTCTATGCGCTTGTGCTCTGTCTGGCCTATCGCGCGCTGTTACCCAAACAAGAAGTGCCGGGTATCGCAAGGTCGGTACAGAATAGAAGGTTGTTGCTCTCGCGGGCGGGAGTGGCCGCATTGAGTGTCGGTGGTGCCGGCGCGACTTATGGTCTGGTTAATGAGTATTTGAATCGGTTTACCGTCTATGATGGTATGAAGACGGCGGTTCACGGTGAGAAGACGCCTCCGATTACGCCAAATAGTGAGCATTATGTGGTGACGCAGAATGTCGTCGATCCGAATCCGGATGCGTCTCTGTGGCGTTTAGAATTGACGGGACTGATACAGAAACCAGCCACATATACATATGAAGAAGTGCAAAAGCTGCCCTCTACCTCGCGTCCGATCACGCTTGAGTGCATTGCGAATGCAGTTGGCAATCACTTGATCGGGACAGCGATATGGCAGGGAGTGCCGCTACAGGCCCTTCTAGATCAGCATGGAGGAGCGCTTCCCAATGCAACTCATGTAGCGTTTTATGCGGTGGATGGCTATAGTGTGAGCTTGCCGTTGAAAGAGGTGCTGGAGGCGGAGGCGCTGCTGGCCTGGCGTATGAACGGTGCTGAGATTCCGGCCCGCCACGGTTTCCCGATGCGCGTGCTGATACCTGGACGTTACGGCGAAGAGAATACAAAATGGCTGACGCGGATCGAGCTGACCGACCATTTCGTTGGCGGTCTCTACGCAGATCAGGGCTGGTACAACGGACAACTGCACACGATAAGCCGTATCGATCGTCCGGAGACAGATGACAAGCTTCAGCGTGGACAGATGATAGAGATGGGTGGTATTGCCTATGCTGGCCACCGTGGCATTCAGAAAGTAGAGTTGAGCGCCGATGGTGGAAAGACCTGGCAGGAGGCGCAATTGCAGCCCCGACTCTCTCAAGACGCCTGGGTGCTGTGGAACTGGAAGTGGACTCCTACGTCAACTGGTAAATATACATTGGTATGTCGCGCCACAGATGGCACTGGAGCAGTCCAAACGGACCAGATGCAGGGTACGGTGCCTAACGGAGCGAAGGGGTATCACAAGGTCACTGTAGAAGCCGTATAGAAATTTTGAAGTGGCTTGTCGCGGCTTCGCCGCTCTCTTAACATTTCCTCATATTGATTGAACAATTTTCTCCACATTTTGCGCGCCGCGCAAAATGTGGAGAAAATTGTTCAATCAATATGAGGAAATGTTAATTAGTTGTTGCCTCTGCCAGCGCCTGTGCCATGCTATGGATTGTATGACCGTTAAGATGGGAACGAATTGCTAGTGCTGCAGCGGCACCCTCGCCGGCTGCACTTACCAGTTGCTTTGTGCTTCCTGCACGCACATCTCCGGCCGCGAAGATGCCTTCTGTACTTGTTTGAAAATCCATACCAGTTAAGATGAGGCCTCGCTCATCGGTCTTGACTACATCCTTAAACAGGTCACTATTGGGTTGAAGCCCAATAAAAACGAAGACAGCTGCTGGATGGAGTTCTTCAACCTTGCCACTGGCTGTGTCTTTGACGACGACCGTATCCAACCGATTGTTCTTGCCTTGAAATGCCTGAGTTTCGTTATGAAGCCGTACTTCGATGGCCGGTGAAGATGTGGCTTTATCGACGGCTATCTTACTCGCGGCTAGTTTGTCGCTGCGCGTCAGGATGGTGACTTTGGGGCTGAAGCGCGTCAGGAATGCTGCCTCTTCAACCGCGCTGTTCCCTCCACTAATGACGACAACCTCTTTCCCCTTGTAAAAAGGGCCGTCGCATGTCGCGCAAAAATGGACGCCCGCTCCGATAAAATCGTCCTCGCCCTTGATACCCAGGCGTTTGTAGGTTGAGCCTGTAGCGATGAGAATGGCGTTACAGCGGTAGCGCTTGCCGTCCTCGGTCTCTATAAAGTGGGCATCTCCATCATTCCCAACGTGTACAACGTTTTGTGCAGAGATAAGTTCGACACCGAAGCGTTTCGTCTGGTCGATAACGCGCTGTGCAAACTCTGCTCCCGTCACCCCCTCTGGAAAACCAGGATAGTTATCAAGCCGCTCTGTAATTCCTGCCTGTCCTCCCAATCCGCTGCGCTCAATGACCAGAACATCAAAACCATCGCGTGCAATATACATTGCAGCCGTCAGTGCTGTCGGTCCTCCTCCTACAACGATCAGATCATAGAAGTTGCATTTGGCACCAGTATCTAATCCTAGCTTCGCAGCGAGCTCGGCGTTTGAGGGTTCGATAAGAACTGATCCATCCTCAAAGGTAATGGTAGGTACAGATAGCCCTCCATGTTGAACCTCTCGGACATAATTCTGCCCTTCGCTATCCTCTTCAATATTAATATAATCGTAACTTACTCGCTGCTCACCAAGAAATTTTTTGCTTCGCTTACAGTCACTACACCAATCAGTCCCATAGAGTTTAATCGCTGCCATCTCATTTCCTTCTTCTTGTCTTGAAGCTTTCTATTTCCATTGTATTTAGAGTAAAAATAAGTTCTATGCTTAAGAACGTTCTTCACGTCTCGGCTATTCCAACGAAGAATCGCTTCTATGCATTTGCTTACAGTAGTCTCCTGAGCTTCCACTCTGCTCAGAAAGGCTCTTTGAGAGTGTCGGACGCCCATCGTCTCTACGTTCTGAGCAGGAAGGAGTGCACATGGACTGGAAAGAGAAGAAAGCGAAGACGATGGGCGTCCGACACTCTCTTTGAAGTTCTCCAATATGGATTCCTTCTAAGTAATTATTAAGCGCTATTAAAGCAAACTTAGAGGAACTTTAAAGAAAATCAGAAAGAAAATCATTTAACATGGAGTTAACATATCCATAAAGCAAAGTTAATTTGCGAGTGATACCGTAAGAGTGCGAAGCTCGCTAGGTGCATTCTTATGGCAAAAAGGAAATGTCATGGGAAAGTAGTTAGCAAATTGATAAAAGCTTATACAATTAAGAGAGTTAGGAGACTGTATGTCAAAACAGTTACGCATTGCAATTATCTTATGTGCACTGGCAATGTTCAGCGTCCTTGTCGCCGCTTGTGGCGGTGATACGGGCGGTGCAACCAGCACTGCTGGTTCTGGTGCTGCCACAAAGCCTGCGGGCGGTGCCAGCAGCAGCGGCAGCAGCAGCACTACTGCTTGCGCCACGGGAACCATCCAGGCGACGGGCTCAACTGCCTTGCAGCCACTTGTGAAGGCTGTCGCAACCGATTACCAGAAAAAATGTAGCGGAGCAAATATCACCATCGGTGGTGGTGGTAGCGGCACAGGTCTGAAGAATGCTCAGGATGGCAGTTCTGCTGTCGGCGACTCGGATATTTTCGCTGATAAGACCAAATATCCTGATCTTGTCGACAATCAGGTTGCAGTCGTCGTCTTCTCTGTTGTTATCAACAGCAAAGTAACCGGCGTCACCAACTTGACCTCTGCCCAGTTGAAGGACATCTACTCCGGTAAGACGAAGAACTGGAAAGATTTGGGTGGACCAAGCTTACCTATCGTTCCTGTGAGCCGCCCTGCTGGCTCTGGTACACGCGTCACCTTCGAGACTTATGTATTGAACGGTAAAGAGAGCGTTTCTGGCAATCCTGTCGCCAACTCTTCGGGTGATGTCAGTAACACCGTTGGTCAGACCGATGGTGCAGTTTCCTATATTGCATCAGACTTCGCCAAGAAAAACAATTTGACTATGGTCAAATTGGATGGTAACGATGGCTCTGATGCAAATGTGCAGAACAACACCTACAAGTTCTGGAACATTGAGCATATGTATACCAAAGGTGCTGCCAGCGGCCTTGCTCAGTCTTTCATTGCTTATGTAAAGGGTGCTGACACAGCCTCTACTCGTCAGCAGCAGGGCTTCCTGGATATCTCGAAAATGAGTCAGGATGCGATTGCCGCAAAGACACCAAAGTCCTAGTAATTCGTTCGTAGAAAACGGCTAGTAGTGTGCACCTGGAGGGAGACTTCCAGAATCCTTCCGGGTTGCATGACTTCAACTACTAGTAATTAGGCAAGGAAGAGTGTATCGTGGCAAATACTGCAATCACACAGGATCAATTGAGTGTGCAGTCCAAGAAAACTCGGCAAGCGCAGTCAACTGACCGGATTATACGCCTCATCTTTTTAGTCTGTGCTATTTTGATTATTGTCATCATCTTTGCTGTCTTCGTTTTTGTAGGCTTCAACGGTGCCCAGATGTTTCGCACCGATCCGCATACCATCGATTTTCTCACAACCACGAACTGGGACCCAAACGGCAATAATGGTACTCCAGCTTATGGTATGCTTGGTTTTATCCTGGGATCAGTGGTAACGACGCTGCTTGCTGTGATCATCGCCACTCCTCTCTCTTTTGGTATGGCGTTGTTTATGACGGAAGCTTGCCCTAAGTGGTTGGGAGATCTTCTGCGTCCACTGCTTGAGATCTTTACTGGTATGCCTTCGGTCATCATCGGTTTTCTGGCCCTGATTGCTCTTGTTCCCGTCGTGAGAGCTATCGCTGGCCCGGTTACTTCTATCCCAGCGCTTGCTGGCTATGGTTGGACGACGGCAACATTAGTGCTGATCGTTATGATTTTGCCGACCATCATCAGTATCTCTATCGATGCTCTGGCCGCCGTTCCTAGCACTGTGCGCGAAGCAAGCCTGGCTCTTGGCTCGACGCGTTGGCAGATGATGAGAGATGCCATTCTTCCGGCTGCCTCTACCGGTCTTGCCACTGCTGTTGTGCTTGGTATGTCGCGTGGTATCGGTGAGGCTCTTGCTGTGAGCCTGGTACTCAAAGGAACAACTCTGCCTGCGAAGGTGTTCTCTCCCGCAATATTCTTCGAACCAAACGTTAATATGACGCAGCCGATTGTGATCGGTTTCCCCGAAGCGACTGGCGCTGAACATTATGCATACTTTATGCTCGGTTTCCTCTTGTTGGTGATCTCGTTCCTCTTTATCTGTGTGAGTCGCTATCTCGCTAGTAGGAGTGTCTATAAATGAGTGCTCAACAGCAGATATCACAAGCGTCCTCTGATGAGAATGCACGACGTGTTGGTGTATTAGAGCGCGTTGTACGCAAACTGCATGCGGATAATCGCAATGCGATCGGTGTGTTATGGGTTGTTACCGGTATTGTTACGATCATTTTTGTAGCGATCATTCTCCGTTTGCTGATACAGGGATTGCCGTATCTTGTTAATCCTCAGTTCTATGGAACATCCGCAAACTACTCAGTTGGGCAGCAGATCTTTAATACGTTCTATATTCTGATCCTGTCAGAGATCATTCTGGTACCAATCTCGCTGGCGGCGGCGATCTACTTGATGGAGTATTCGCGCCAGGGTCCTCTGGTGACCTTTATTCACTTCGCTGCTGAAACATTGTCTGGTGTGCCTTCTATCGTGCTTGGCCTCTTTGGCTACCTGGTCTTCTGCACCTTCTTTGGCTTTGGCTTGAGCCGTCTAGCAGGTGCTCTTACTCTGCTTTGCCTCAATTTCCCGGTTGCTCTACGCCTCTTTGAAGGCGCCCTGGGCTCTGTTCCTCGTGAACTGCGCGAGGGTGGTTTGTCTCTAGGTTCGACTCGATGGACGATGATTCGGACTGTAGTGCTACCTTCAGCTCTGCCTGGTATTGTGACTGGCATCGTATTGACGGCCGGCAGAATTATCGGTGAGGCTGCTGCTTTGATCTTCACTATGGGCGCGAGCAACCCTGCAAATGTGTTTACGCTCAATCCCTTTATCGGTAGCGATAACTTGACCATTAATATCTATAATGTTCAAAGTACTGGAAACGGACTTGCGAAGGCGGTTGCCGATGCGGTCTCATCGGGCTCCGCAGCGCTACTGATTGTCATCTTGCTTGTTATTAATATCAGTGCGCGTGTGATTGGTCGTGCGATCGAACGACGGATAACAGCGGCATAAATTGGTAGTGCAGTTCTACTAATGGGACTGTTTGCGTAGGATGCGCGGACAGCTCCAGGAGAAATGAGGACAATACTATGCTGAATGTTTCAGTAAATGGCTCTGCTACAGAGCATATGACACTTCCTGAGGGGGCAAACATCTATTCTCGTAAGGTAGCACGAAGCGGTCATATCTCCTATGAAGGGCGTCCTTACTTCATTAGTAAAGCCCTCGCTGGACGCTATATCCGACTCATTGTGTTAGGCGACCGCCTGATCGTCGATGCGTCGATTCCTTTGCATAAAGAGTATCCACTCGTCTAAGTTCTGAGAATGTGGTAAATTAAGTACGGAAAGGCTTGCAAGGAGATATATGGATCAGAATCGTCTCAATAATCCTCAGCCCTTGCCGCAAGGGCAGGTTCAACAAATGCAGGTGCAGGGGACAGGGGTGACCTCGTCGCAACAGGCAACAGAGCAAATAAATGAACAGGTGAATACCGCCGCGATCTCTCATGAAGCAGAGCATATGGGTCACTTTGACCCGTCTCGTACTCTGAATAAAGATGCGTCTCTTAAAGTGGATGTGGAGAATACCAATTTCTGGTATGGTCCCAAGCAGGCCCTTTATAATGTAACTATTCCTATACGCGACCGGCAGGTAACTGCGTTGATTGGTCCTTCTGGCTGTGGCAAGTCGACCTTCTTGCGCACACTCAATCGGATGAATGATCTTATCCCTGGTGCTCGCACTGAGGGCAAGGCTCAGTTCGGTGGCATAAATATCTATGATCCGAAGACCGATGTGGTGCTCTTGCGCCAGCGAATTGGAATGGTGTTCCAGCGCCCGAATCCGTTCCCAAAATCCATTTTTGAGAATGTGGCATATGGACTGCATGTGCAGGGTAAGCCTCATAAATATATTCAGGAGCGTGTGGAATACAGTCTGAAGGGTGCCGCCATCTGGGATGAGGTGAAGGATCGCTTAAATGCTTCAGCCCTCGGCCTCTCCGGTGGTCAGCAGCAGCGTCTTTGCATCGCCCGCGCCCTGGCCGTTGAGCCAGAGGTGTTGCTGATGGACGAGCCAGCCTCGGCGCTGGACCCGATTGCAACTCTGAAGATTGAGGAACTCATCACGGAACTAGTCAAAGATTTCACCATCGTCATCGTAACTCATAACATGCAGCAGGCGTCGCGCGTCTCTCACTACACCGGTTTCTTCCTGAGCGGCAAGCTCATCGAGTATGCTCCGACGGTCGATCTGTTCGAGCGCCCGCGGAGCAAGGAGACGGAAGACTATATCAGCGGACGTTTCGGTTGATCTTTCTTTCAAACCCACAAGGGTTTGTGTGAAGAACAAAGCTTCCGTCTCCTCTTCGAGGAGTAATAATATAGATATAGAACTCTAAGAAGTCAAGTGTAAAGAGGCCAAGACCCATTTTTATTCAGCGATCAGAGGAGGCTACTGTGGCGCGTAAAATACTGGTGGTTGATGATGAAGAAGTGTTGGTGGAGACTATTGCTTATAATCTGGAGCAATCGGGGTATCAGGTTGAGACGGCGGCGAATGGTGTGAGTGCTCTGGAAGCAGCCCATAGAGACTCCTTTGATTTAATTGTGCTGGACATTATGCTTCCTGGTATGGATGGGCTTGAGGTTTGTCGGCAGTTGCGCCGGGAGGACCGCACGGCTACGGTTCCGATTATTATGCTCACGGCGAAAAGTGAGGAGATCGATAAGGTGGTCGGTCTTGAGGTCGGTGCCGATGACTATGTTACAAAGCCCTTCGGTCGCCGGGAACTTCTGGCACGCATTCGTGCATTGTTACGTCGTGCAGATTATCCGGTTGGCGAGGAGCGTGCTCTTTCGCAAGATGCTTCCTCTGACGCTCTCCCCCCTGCTCGCGCCGAACTGGTGGGAGGTCCGCTACGGATAGATCAAGCCGGCCGGCGTGTAAATTGTCGTGGTCAGGAACTGGAATTGCAGCCAAAGCAGTTCGATCTTCTTACCTATCTCGTACGGAATCGAGGCACCGTCTTAACCCGTGATCAACTCCTGCATAATGTATGGGGCTACGATTATGCTGGTGATACACGTACCGTTGATGTCCACGTGCGCTGGCTGCGGGAAAAACTGGAGGAGGACCCGGCGAACCCCAAGCTCATTCAAACGGTACGTGGAGTCGGCTACGTCTTCCGTTCTTAAAAAGGTTGCTCGCAAGTAGATATACGTTGATAATTTGATATGTACCAATGGAGGACATTGGGCAATACGTGATGTCATAATAGCATAGCGCGAACCTTTAACCATGGTGTATTCATCATGGTTTTCTTTCTTCAAAGAGGGAAAGCAGGGATCGCGAGGAACGAGTGATGCAGCGAACAATATTGGTTATAGAGCAGGATGAGGATCTACGAAAGGATATCGTCTTCAGGTTGGAGAAGGATGGCTACACTACCCTTGCCCTGGCCGATAGTATATCGACCTTATCTGTAGCTCAAACTCATCGACCAGCTCTTATTATCTTTGATGCGATGCTCCTTCAGGCTGCTGAGTTGGAGGCATGTCGTCAACTCCGCTCTCATCAGGAGACAGCTTCGATACCCATTTTAATGCTCGTACCGGGTGAGAGTGAAATCGCTTGGCTTGAACGATCGGGTATTCAGGTCAATGATTATATCATCAAACCTCTTCTGTGGCCGGAGTTACAGGCGTGTGTGCATACTCTTCTGCGTAGTGGTCGCCACAGGACAAAGCCGAAGATTATACATAAGACGTTCACCGGCCATGTCGTGCTGCAAAATGCAGGGCAGGTGCTCAACGTAGATAGTCTCTCCATTGATGTGGATCGACGTCAGGTCATGCGCGACAACAAGCTTATTGAGCTACAGCAACCCCTTCTCTTTAATTTGCTGCTGTATCTTGTGCGTCATCACGGAGTAGTTCTTACACGTGATCAGCTCTTAAAACAGGTGTGGGGCTATGAGCAAGCATATGACTCTCGCACTGTGGATGTACATATACGCTTGCTGCGGAAGAAACTCGAAAACGATCCCGCCAATCCACAGCTCATTCAAACTGTGCGCGGCATCGGTTATCGCTTTCAGAGCTAGTATTTCTAACTACTATCTCTTACAGAGTGAGTAAAAGGGAGCTTATCCATAGTGTGGTACTGAGCTCCCTTTCTGTGTACTGAAAGATTTATATGCGGGTTTCCGCTGGTGTTGTGCTTCTCTGACGCGAGTGGGTAATCTCTTTGTTGAGACTGGCGAGCGTGATATACCCAAGTTGTTTTTGATCCTGATGGGGGTCTTTAATAGCGAGTGCAGAGGCGTTCGTTTCGAGGAGCTTCAAGAGAGCATCGAGCAAGGTCGATTCTGCTTCAATCGAAGGAACATCTCTCCTATGTGTTGATGGCACAGCCTCTGGTTCCTCGTCTATTGCATCGATAACGGGTAGATACTGAAGTTGACGAAGGATGCTGTCTGCTCCAACCAGCCTGCTTACGAAGTCATTTGCTGGTTTGGCCAGTAATTCTACAGGTGTGCCCAGTTGGACCAGTTGGCCTTCGGTGAGCACTGCTATCTGGTCCCCTAGTTTAAAGGCTTCTTCAATATCGTGTGAGACAAAGAGGATGGTCTTATGAACGTCTTTCTGGATGCGTAAGAGCTCATCTTGCATACGTTCGCGGGTGATTGCGTCAAGTGCTCCAAAGGGCTCGTCCATCAACAGAATTGCTGGATCAGTCGCTAGCGCACGCGCTAATCCCACGCGCTGCTGCTGTCCTCCTGATAATTGGCGTGGAAATCTCTTGCGATAATCGCTAGGAGGCAGTCCAACAAGGTCCAGAAGCTCGTCACTCCGGTTTGCCAGCCGCTCTTTGCTCCAGCCGCCTGCAATCTCCGCCGTCACGTGTATATTCTCAGCTATGGTCATATGCGGGAAGAGTCCGACTTGCTGAATGACATAGCCAATGCGCCGCCTCAGTTGAATAGGATCTTCTTGCAGAACATTCTTGCCGTCAATCAGGATTGCTCCCGACGATGGTTCGATGAGTCGGTTCACCATACGTAGCAGCGTTGTCTTGCCCGACCCGGAGGTTCCTACAAGCATGCATGTACTACCTTCCGGCACTTCAAATGTAACTGCATCGACGGCGGGCTTGTTGGTGCCAGCAAACTGCTTGGTGATTTTGTCAAATGCGATTGTCGCCATGCTGGAGTGTTCCCTCTCTTGCGAAATAAAAATCTTACATTGAGTCCGTTGTTCGTTTTCCTTGTTTGGAACTCCTGAGCCAGATAATTACATATAGTACGTAGTATTTACGCAAATAGTCTCGTCTGGTCTCATATTTACTCTGTTCTTCTCTAGAAAAATCCTCATACAGTCTTGCTTAATTGTATAGCCTTCGTTTTTTTCTCTATCACAATCTGTAACGTATGTTACTCCACTCAGCATACTCGATTTTAAACATTTTTTCCATCTTTTTCAGGAAGAAATTATGCTCTTTTTGCCCTCAGAGAGTGTAGACGCTCATCACCATCGCTTTCCGGCCCATGTGCACGTCTTCGGTGTGCTCTTCTTCTGAGAGATGGTTTTACCTTTTTTCATTTCTTATACTTTTTTGTGCTTTGCACAAAAAAGTATAAGAAATGAAAAAAGGTAAAACCATCTCTCAGAACTGTTTCAGGCAGCTTTATTACAAGATTTTCTCTTTGAACGATCATTTGCTTTTTCTACGCGCTTCGGGCTCTGCCCGAAGCGCGTAGAAAAAGCAAATGATCGTTCAAAGAGAAACACGCCGAAGGCGTGGAAATGCGAGGGAGAGAAGAGACTTCCATCACAATGGGCTTCCGACACTCTCAACAAAGAAGGGTACATAGGAATAAAGTTTACTACTTTTGTTTTCCTGGCCTAATCCTCTAAGGAAGATTATCCGGGCGTTTATTTTTTATGAGTTGAGTTTCTCTTTTGAAGAGTGTTCGGACCATTGTTTTGCTCGCCCTTATTCTTTCTCTACGCATATGTAGAAGTGGGCGGCCTCCGCCTCTTCTCTATGCAAACACGTCCTTGTATTATTGAAGTCTGTTAGTAGTGTTTTGGAGAACTACATGCGTCGTAGCTTTGTACAACACGGAATACTTGCTGTCGTTATGGTTGTAGTAATTGGCAGCGGTATCTTCGGTCTCTCCCTGATGGCAAGTGCGCGGGCAGATCAGCGCGTGCCGATTAAGGGACAGAATGTTCCTCTCCTCAAGTATGCTCATGCGATCGGAGCAGCAAGTGGACAGCAATCGATCAACCTATCTATTGGATTGCAGATGCGCAACCAGCAGGAGCTGACGGGTCTATTAAGCGCACTCTACAACCCTCACTCCTCTCAGTATCATCATTTTCTCACGCCACAGCAGTTTGTCGCTGAATTTGGTCCTACTGCTGCCCAGCAGCAGCAAGTTGTTGACTATTTGCGTAGTTCAGGCATTACTGTCAACAAAGTATCCTCAAATGGTCTGCTGATCAACGCGAATGCAACTGTGGCGCAGGCTGAGGCTGCCTTTCAGGTGCAGATCAATAATTATCAAATGGGATCACGCCAATTCTATGCCAACGCAACTGCCCCTAGTATACCGTCACCTGTAGCTCCACTCATCCTTTCAGTTGGAGGTCTGGACAACAGCGTGCGATTACGTCCTCTAGTACATCGTGCCCTTCGGACACATCGCGCCCTCCAACCACTCGCTGGCTACAAACAAGCTGATCTCGTCGGTGCATATGACATGACTCCATTGCATCAGGCAGGCATTCTGGGCAACAACCAGACGGTGGCCGTGTTTGAATTGGATGGGTATCAGCAGAGTGACATAGATCAGTTTTTCTCACAGAACAATCTGAGCAAGCCAACCATCACGAACACGCTTGTCGATGGTGCAAATGGTTCGGCGGGTGCTGGAGCCATTGAGGTTGAGCTGGATATCGATGTCGTGGGCGAGATCGCGCCAAAGGCGACACAGATTGTCTACGAAGGTCCCAACACGACTCAGGGAGTGAACGATACCTATAATCAGATTGTGACCGACAATAAAGCCCAGATCACAACAATTAGTTGGGGCGAATGTGAGTCGCAGTCTGGCGCAGCGGAGCTGCAGACGCTCGATGGTATCTTCAAGCAGGGTGCCACGCAGGGTATCTCTCTCTTCGCAGCTTCCGGCGATTCGGGTGCTTATGATTGTAATGATACGAATCTTGCCGTCGATTCGCCCGCCGGCGATCCTTATATTACCGGTGTGGGCGGCACGAATCTGCAGGAGACCAATGGCACCTATGGCAGTGAGAGCGTGTGGAGCGATCCAACCAGCACTCAGCGCAGTGCAAAGGGTGCGGGCGGTGGCGGCGGCCTCAGCAGCACATTCGATCTGCCAAGCTGGCAGGTTGCTCCCGGCGTGAGCAATCAGTACAGCAATGGCAAGCGCGAGGTTCCTGATGTTTCTGCCGACGCTGATCCTAAGACCGGCTATGCCGTCTATTGTACGGTGAGTGCGTCTGGGTGTCCGTCAACCGGCAACATTGTTGTAGGTGGAACAAGTGCTGCAGCACCTCTCTGGGCTGGTAGTACTGCTCTGCTCAACGAGTACTTGCAACAGCAAGGGAAGACTCGTGTCGGCTTCGCGAATCCTACTCTCTATAAACTGGCTAATGAGAAGCAGCCCAATCCACCATTTCATGATGTAACCAGCGGCGATAATCTCTATTATCCTGCTACTCCTGGATACGACCTGGCCAGCGGCCTTGGCACGCCTGATGTCTATAATATCGCTCGCGATATTGCAAGCGGAGGTGCTCCTGACCCCACTCCAACACCAGTGCCGACCGTTACGCCAACCAACAACCCGACGCCAGTGCCGACCAGCGTGCCGACTGGCGATCCAACGCCTGCACCTGTTGATAACCCGACGCCAGTACCTACAGGTGATAATCCAACTCCAGTGCCTACGGGCGGCGATGGTGCGCCTGGCTCTTACTAGTCGCTTCTCTAGTAGAGACGATGTTAAGTACTAGATTAGTGTAGTTGAATATCTGAACCCATCCGGAACTCCGTAGATTACGGCTGGATGGGTTCAAGACGTGTCAGCTTATTTAACAATAACGGTTAAATTCATAGACGGGTGCACCGTACAGTACAGTTTAAATGTGCCGGCTGTATTGAACGGGCCAAGCGTGGCGTTGGCGTTCCCGCCAACCTGAGTGTCAACCTTAAGTGCTCCTGGCTCTATTCCGGGCCTCTGAGTGCCGTTATCCCAGGTGCCATTTTCTATGTAGTGGACTGCCCCGGCGTCATTTATAAGCGTGACGACCTCACCCTTCTTGATGGTAATCGATGGCTGCAGAAAATCAACTCCATTCATATGAATCGGATTTGGACCGCCCGCCGCCGTGCCACCACATGCCGCTAGTAATACAACAATAAGACCCAAAAGAACGGCTATACCAGATAATCTCTTCATTGTGCTAACTATACTCCCTAAAATTGTAATATCATGACGATGGATTCGCATGTCTAGAGGTAGAATATTTCTACACTGTAAACGCCAGCCGCGCCCTTTTCTACCTCTGTTGAAAATGCTTTCTTCGCCACGTATTATAAATTCAGAAAGATGAGAATGCTACCTGAGATTCTCACAAATAGAGCCGTATATTCCGTCAGGGAAAGTACTCTCCTATCAAATATTGTGTGTTGCGTCGGTCGCGCTTTTTTGTTCGGCGTTTGGAGGTTCGAGGTTGACCACGATCGGTTCTTGTGAGTTGCGCACGATTACCCACTGTGATGGAGTGTCACCTGGATTAATTTCTTGATGTGGTACAAAGGGGGGTACGTAGATAAAGTCGCCGGGCTCGACATCCTCTGTGAACTCCAGGTTCTCTCCCCAGCGTATGCGGGCGTGGCCCGATACTACATAGATCACCGTTTCCAGTTCGCCATGATGATGTTTTCCACTGGCTATCTGTGGAGATACAGTAGTGACACCCGCCCATATGCCATTAGAGCCTGCCAGTTCGCGTGACACAGCCGCCACGCGCTGCATTCCTGGCGTCTGTGGGGTATTGCTGTCGAACTGCCCCGGCTTTATCACTCGTACGGGCTGGTATGGAATCTGGTCTTTGTCATTAGTTTCTTGTGTACTCATACCCGTTTTTCTCCTCTCAAGAGTTTAACGTCGGCCTGCGTAGCGACTGCGGCTTGTCTCTGTCGTTGGTGGCATGTCTCAGATTGCGTACCTTTCTGATAGGGTACCGACGACAGAGACAAGCCGCAGTCGCTACGCGGGCAAGGCGAATCCTAAAATTCTGCTTGACATGCTTCTTGCGATAGTGTATGATCTTCTCGATCGAGATGAACACGAAATGCGCTGATCAGAAGTAGTAGATGATGGCTTTGTCATACAGCGAGCCGCGCGGGTGCAAGGCGGTTGAACGAACTTCGTCGAACCCATCTGAGAGCGTCAGCGAGAAGCTGACCGGGTCTCCTTCGCCGTTATCAGAAGGCGCGGTTACACGATACTAGTTCTATACTATCATATACTGACCGCAGGAGTGGAACTTCTACTCAGGTAGAGTTCAAACAAGGTGGTACCACGGGTATTTGCTCGTCCTTACAGAGGGCGAGTTTTTTTGTGCTCGTTTTTTGATAACGCGAAAGGAAGTTCTATGCAGAACGAAGAAGAGAAGTTTGTTGAGGATATCGTCGATCAGGACGACAATTTTTCTCTATGGTACAACCAGATTGTACGCAAGGCAGAGCTGGCCGACTATGCCCCCGTGCGCGGTTGTATGATTATTCGTCCGTATGGCTATGCGATTTGGGAGAACCTGCAGCGCCTACTGGATGCTCGCTTCAAAGAGACCGATGTGCAGAACGCGTACTTTCCGCTCTTGATTCCGCAAAGCTTCTTGCAGAAAGAGGCGGATCATATCGAGGGTTTTGCTCCAGAGGTTGCCTGGGTGACGCGCGGCGGCGGCGAGGAACTGGAAGAGCCGCTGGCCATTCGTCCAACCAGCGAGACGATCGTTGGCCACAGCTTCTCTAAATGGATTCAGAGCTATCGCGACCTCCCACTATTGATGAATCAGTGGAACAACGTCATGCGCTGGGAGAAGCGTACGATTCTATTCTTACGCACATCAGAGTTTCTCTGGCAGGAAGGCCACACCGCCCATCGTACACTGGATGAGGCCGAAGAGCGCACGCGGATGATGCTTGAGGTCTACCGCTCGTTCGCAGAAGAAGATGCAGCCATCCCCGTGATTGCGGGTCGCAAGAGCGAAAATGAGAAGTTCGCTGGTGCACTGCGTACCTATTCGATCGAGGCGATGATGGGCGATGGCAAGGCTTTACAGTCGGGCACCAGCCATAACCTGGGCAATAATTTCGCGAAGAGCTTCGATATTCAATTCCTGGATGCCGATGGGCAACGCAAGTACTGCTCCACCACGAGCTGGGGTATGAGCACGCGTATGATCGGTGGCCTGATCATGGTCCACGGCGACAAGTCCGGTCTCATCGTTCCTCCGCGCCTGGCACCGTATCAGGTTGTCATTGTCCCCATCTGGCGCAAAGAGAAAGAGCGCGAGGCCGTCGATGAGCTGGTGACGCGTGTAGAGAAGATGCTGAAGGGAAAAGTGCGGGTGAAGGTTGATCGCAGCGATAATACGCCCGGCTGGAAATATAACGAATGGGAGATGCGCGGCGTGCCTGTTCGCATGGAAATCGGACCCCGCGATGTGCAAAACAACAGTGTTATGCTTGTCCGCCGCGATAATCGCGCCAAAGAACCTGTCTCTGTCGATGCCCTTGAGATACGCCTTCCACTGCTTCTAGAAGAGTTGCAACAGGCACTCTACCAGCGTGCTCTAGAGTTCAGAAAAAACAATACCCATAGCACCGATAGCTACGACGAATTCAAGCAGATTATCGCCGAGAAGCGCGGCTTTGTGCGTGTGAAGTGGGCAGAGGATAGCGCCGCCGAACTGGCCGTCAAGGAAGAGACGAAGGCCACACTACGCGTGATTCCTTTTGATCAACCGGAGGGCGGGGTACAGGGCAAATGTATCTATACTGGTAAGCCCGCGACCTGCGAAGCCATCTTTGCACGTGCATATTAGCAACATTAAGAATGCATAACGGGGTCGTATCAAAGGAGGTAGGAGGAGACAGATGCGTGTTTCTCAACTCGTAACAACCACGTTGCGCGAGGCTCCGCGCGAATCAGAGGCCATCAACCAGGAACTTCTGCTGCGCGCGGGCTTCATACGCCAGCTCACCTCCGGTGTGTATAGCTTTTTGCCGCTTGGAACGCGTGCCGTCTCCAAGATCGCGCAGATTGTGCGCGAAGAGATGAATCGTGTGGGTGCACAAGAGGTAATTATGCCGGTTATCCAACCAAAGGATATCTGGGATAAGCAGCCGGCGAACGGAAGTCCAACGCGGGCTGAAAGCTATGGACCGGTCCTTTTCACTCTACAGGACCGCAAAGAGCGGAATATGGTGCTGGGTCCCACTCATGAAGAGGTGGTGACCCTGCTGGCAAAAGAGTTTGTGCGCAGCTATCGCGACCTGCCACAAATGCTCTATCAAATTCAGGTGAAACTGCGCGACGAGCCCCGTCCACGCGGTGGCCTGCTGCGTACGCGTGAGTTTCTCATGAAAGATCTCTATAGCTTTGATGCCGACGCTGCTGGCCTCGACGCTAGCTATGACAAGATGAATGCGGCCTATACCGCTGTCTTCACACGCTGTGGCCTGCATTTTCTCTCTATCGCAGCCGACAGTGGAGCCATTGGCGGCAAAGATTCACGAGAGTTTATTGCCCTGACTGAGGCTGGCGAGGACGAGGCTCTGCAATGCGATACCTGTGGCTATGCTGCAAATCGCGAGAAGGCCGAATTTGTACGCTCTGAACTCGCCGCAGAGCTAGAAGCGCCCTTAGAAGAGGTCTACACGCCTAACTGTATGACCATTAGCGACCTGGCTGCTTCTCTATCCATACCAACGTCAAAGACAATGAAGGCTGTCTGTTATGTCGCTGGCGGCAAATTTGTGCTGGTCTCCATTCGAGGTGATTTGGAGGTCAACGAGGTGAAGTTGATCAATACTTTGCAAAGAAATGGCATCAATCCTTTTGATCTCCACTTCGCCACTCCCGAAGAACTAGCGCAAGCTGGTATCGTTGCAGGCTTCACCTCGCCCATCAATAAGAGCAAGGATATCCTGATCATCGCCGACATCTCGCTCAAGACCGGCTCTAATTTTGTCGCTGGTGCCAACCGCGTTGATTATCACTTTCTCAATGCGAACTATCCGCGCGATTTCCGGGTGGATATCTGGGAGGATATTGCCTCGGCTTCTGATGGTGCTGTGTGTATCGTGTGTGGTGGAACGTTGCATGTTCTGCGTGGCAGCGAACTGGGACACATCTTTAAGCTCGGCACTCGCTATAGTGAGCTGTTTGACACGAACTTTCTGGACGCTGCTGGCAGCGAACATCCTATTCTGATGGGTTGCTATGGTATTGGCATCTACCGCTTGCTGGCAATTGCCGTTGAGCAGAGCCACGACGAGAAAGGCATTATCTGGCCCCTCAGTATCGCTCCCTATTCGATTGCTCTGGTTGGACTTGATCTAGACAAGGGCGAGACGGGTCAGATCGCTGAGCAGCTTTATGGGCAACTGCAAGCCACCGGTATGGAGGTTCTTTTCGATGATCGCGTCGAGACGGCTGGCGTAAAGTTCAATGATGCGGACCTGATCGGCTTGCCTCTGCGTGTCGTTGTGAGCAAACGCTCTTTGAAGCAAGGCGGCGTGGAGCTAAAATGGCGCTCTCAAAAAGAGAGCCGCATTGTGCTAGTTGCAGAGGCAGTTGAGGCTATTCAGCATGAGATCAATTCTGCTTCGGTATCTGCATGATTGTTGCTCAATGGATTCCTGGTCTTTACCTTTTGAATTGAGGAAAGCGTACACATGAACACTATCATTCGTGAGGCGCGGCTGGAGGATAGTAGTGCTATTGCTGCTATTCTGCATGCCCTGGGTTGGTCTGAACAAATAAAGCGAGAGTCGTTTGCGGATACACAGGCCCGCATTGCAGAGTATTTGGAACGCTGCGAGCGCGAGAAGACGCATACGATACTGGTGGCGGAGCGTGAGCAGGAGTATAACGTTCGGAAGGTGATCGGCTATACCTCCGTCCATTGGTATCCGCATCTGATGCGTGGCAACGATGGCTATGTCTCAGAGCTGTTTGTGCATCCCGACGCCACTGGACACGGTATCGGTAGCCTGCTTCTAGATTCTATTAAGATCTCTGCGCTAGAACGCAATTGTACGCGCTTGCTTCTGATGAATGGCCGTACGCGCGAGTCGTACGCACGACAATTTTATGCAAAACGTGGCTGGGTGGAATTACGCGATGCCGCCTTTTTCTCACTCATACTACCCGCGACTCAAAGCGCCAGAGATGCCGTTTGATCGCCTTGCTAAGACCTTGTGCGGAAAACACTACCGCATTTTGTAATGGAAATTTTGTAAGAGAAGAAAAGGATGAATATGGAATCATTACCGTTCTATCCCCAGGGCTTCCGCTCCTGCGCCAAAAACGTTGGTGTGCGGGACGATACGCTTGACTTCACCGTCATCGCCTCGGATGTTCCTGCCGCCGCTGCCGCTATGTTCACACAGAGCCGCTTCTGCGGTGCTGCGATCATCGTAGGAAGAGAACACATCGCCAATGGACAGCTTCAAGCGTTTGTAATCAACAGCAAGAATGCGAATGTGGCAACTGGAGAGCAGGGGCTGACTAATATCCGCGCAATTGTTCGTCGAGTTGCGGATGAACTAAAGATTGCTCCTCAGGATGTGCTGCCATCCTCAACAGGCGTTATTGGCTGGCAGCTCCCCATCGAAAAAATACTGATCGGCATAGGCGGACTGCGCGACGAGTTGCAGCCCAATCAACTGCAACTCTCGGCGCGTGCTATCATGACAACGGATACACGCCCGAAGATACGCGCCCGTAAGATCGGGAATACCGTCCTCGTCGGAATGGCGAAAGGCGTAGGGATGATCGAGCCGAATATGGCAACTATGCTCAGTTACTTCGTGACCGATGCCCAGATCGCGCCCGCTCAACTCAAGCAGTATCTACAAGAGGCTGTTGATCTATCATTCAACATGGTCAGCGTTGATACCGATACCAGCACAAGCGACACAGTCGCTATCATGGCCAACGGCCTGGCTGGCTCCGTCGATCTGGACGAGTTTCGCTCCGCTTTGCAGTCAATGGCAATAGAACTGGCTCAGGAACTGGCCCGTGACGGCGAAGGTGCAACCAAGCTGCTAGAAGTCAGAGTTGAGCATGCTGCGTCCTTTGCCCAGGCCAAACGCGTCGCCAAATCGATAGTCAATTCACCCCTGGTCAAGACCGCTATCTTTGGAACCGATCCGAACTGGGGCCGCGTCGCTATGGCCATCGGCAAGTGTGATGAGCAAAAAGATATCGTCCCCGAAAAAGTCTCAATTGCCTTTGGCGACCTGCTCGTCTATCAGGGCCGCGCTCTAGGTCAGGAAAACCTGCCTCAGCTCAGAGCCTACTTGCAGCAGCCGGAAGTAGTCATTCGCGTCTCTCTTGGTCTGGGCACTTCGGTAGCAACTGTTTGGGGCTGTGATCTCTCCTACGAGTACGTCAAAATCAATGGCGAGTACACAACCTGAATACTGTTTTTGTGAGCTAGTTGTCCCGTCGTAGTAATACATCAAGTAAAGTAGCGGCCTGGTAGAAGGAAAACATCTCTAATTATGAAGCTTATCCTGAAAACTCTTGCTTAAACGTACATTTTGACGTACACTTACTTGTACGATAACAAAGAAAGGAATACAGACATGCCTGCTCGTGATCCTCAAACACTCTCAATAGTAGAGGCGAGAGAGCGTTTGACACAGCTACCAGAAGAATTTGAACAAGTTGTGCGAGATGGTGAAGGTACGCCAGCAGTCAAAGTAACTCGTCGCAATAAACCTGTACTTGCGATATTGCCCTGGGAACTATATGAGTCCATGATAGAGACCCTAGAGGTGCTCAGTGACGATGAGCAAATGCTCGCCTTGCGTGAAGCTTTGCAAGAAACGGCAGAGAGTCAGAGGAAGTCATGGAAAGCTGTTAAAAAAGAGTTGGGATGGGATGAGTCTCGCGTGTCTTCAGGTGATTAATGGCGACTACTAAAGCTCAGTTGGACAAAAGATGGACTGTAGCTAGCTACGTCCATCAGACCGAATCATGAGATACTAATACGTCGAGGAGGATGGTACTTTGCCGACGAGGTGGCAAATTAGTGTAGGCCCTGTGGCTCAGAAGCAACTGAGGACAATCAAGGATAGGCGCGCTCAGCAGGCACTTGAGTATGCTATTGATAGTCTGGAGATAGAGCCTGATAAGAGAGTAAAGCCTCTTAGCGGGAAGTTGGTAGGATGCTTCTCGTTACGCGCCTATGCCCAAAGATATCGCATTATTTATAAGATAGACTGGTCCTCAGAAGAGGTAGTAGTGTTAGCTCTTGGCTTACGCAAAGAAGGAGATAGAGCAGATATCTACAATTTAGTAGAACGCCTTCTTAACAGAGGTCTGTTATTATTACTTACTTTTAGTACATTAAGCATTTTCTAGTTGTCCCAGATTGTGGTTCAAGTTTTGCGAGGTATTCATGAAGTTATACTAAAGTTTTTCAATCGAGCTGCAAAATTTGAATCGCATCCACTATCAAACTATCAATATCGCTATTGATAAAGTTTACGACATCAGGTATAATTTGGAGGTGCATTATCTGTACTGTATCAGATAGGCTCTACTAAAGAATGGTGTCTCTTATGAAGACGGCAGAGATTTCTGGCAAAAAACGAGGTGGGTTTATCCCGAAATTCTATGTATTTCGTGGCTTCCATCTGTCTACTTGCTACCCCTGAACCTCTCCGCGTTTAATCCTCTTCCCTAATCTTGCTACAGCCAGACTTTGTATTCCGACGCTTTCTGTAATCTGGCTCCCGTACGCAAAAATTTTTCTCTAAGAAGTCTTTTACCCTTTACATCAGGCTTCTAACGCTTCCCTTATATTCCTATCTCTGAGGATAGGCTTATCATGTCCACGGGCATTCATGCTCAGATATTCTCTTTGTTCGAGCTATGATTGCTGCCTGGTGCATACGGACCAGCAGTGGCGTGATTCTTTTGCTCCGTATTAACGGAAAGGTTTTTTATGAGTGCCGATGGTTTACTCAAAGCTCTCAACGATTCTCAGCACTACCTTGATATCGTTCACAAACCGCATTTGACCAGTGGCGAAGCTGAGTGGCTGGTCGAGGCAACCCTTGAAAATTTTGCACAGTATTATAATAGTGGCTTTATCGAATATCGTAAGTCGGTTGCTGAGGTGGGTGATTATGCTTCGGTCGAGTGGATGGGGCGAGGAGCGACCTTTAAGGATGTGTCGGGCCGCGAATATATTGATTGCCTGGGTGGCTTTGGTCTTTTTAACCTGGGATGGGCACATCCGAAGGTTGTAAAGACGGTACAAAAGCAATTGCAGAAAAGTCCGTTGCCGACGCAAGAATTATTAGATCCATTGCGTGGTATGCTGGCCCATCTACTGGCTGAGATTACGCCGGGCGATATTCAATATAGTTTCTTTGTGGGAAGTGGAACTGAGGCTGTTGAAGGTGCTATGAAACTGGCCAAGCTCTACACGCATAAAAGCGGCTTTATCGCGGCCGTGCGCGGTTTTCACGGCAAAACCACCGGCTCGCTCGCTCTTACTGGGAAAGCGATGTTCCGCCGCCCCGCTATGCCTCTGCATGAAAACATTTATCACGTGCCCTTCGGAGACGCGGATGCCGTTGAGCAGCAGCTACGCATTGCCCGCGAGGTGGGCAACGATATCGCGGCCGTGGTCATGGAGCCTATTCAGGGTGAAGCGGGCGCGATTGTGCCGCCGGATGATTTCTGGCCTCGTCTGCGACGTATCTGCGATGAATACGAGGTCCTGTTGATTGCCGATGAGGTGCAGACTGGAATGGGGCGGACTGGCAAACTCTGGGGTGTGGAGCATTGGGATGTGGTGCCTGATATTATCACCTCGGCGAAGGCGCTGGGTGGTGGAGTGATGCCCATCGGCGCCTTTATGTCGACTCCTAAGATCTGGAGCGTGCTAAACACAAATCCGTTTATTCATACGTCCACGACTGGTGGCAATCCTCTGGCCTGCGCCGCTGCTATCGCTGCTATCAACGTGACGCTGGAAGAGAATATTGTTGAGCAGGCGGCGGAAAAAGGTGCTTACTTTCTGCGGCAATTACAGGATATCGCGAACCGTCACGCAGATATCTACACCGCTGTCACTGGCAAGGGTCTACTGATAGGACAGCACTTTGTAAACGACGATATTGGTTACGAGATTGCATCTGGCCTGTTTAAACGTGGCGTCCTCATCTCAGGCACACTGAACAACTCGCGTGTGATCCGTGTCGAGCCGCCTCTGATCATTTCGCGCGCAGAGATCGATATCGTCTTGAATCGACTGGAAGATACTATTGCATCCCTGCATTCATCCGTCTCCGTCCCTCCTCTCCCTCTACCTGAGCAGGTACCTTCTTCATCTCTTCCATCCGCCATCATTGGCACAGTCGTCGCCTGACAGAAGAATAGAGCTCTACTCTAGAGCGTATGAACGAAGCTACCAGAGTGAAAACTCTGGTAGCTCTTCTTATTGAAAAGGGGTTAACGTTCTGTATTATCTAATTTTGCTTTTTCTACACGCTTCAAACTCCGTTTGAAGCGTGTAGAAAAAGCAAAATTAGATAATACAGAACGTTAATGGCCCTGCTCGACTATTCTGCGAGCGATATGCAGCCAACTCTCGTCTGTATCATCTGGAATAGAGCAGCCATTGGCCAGGATGAGACGGCCCTTTGTTTGTGTCAGTGAGCTCAAGATCTCGTTTTCTAACTCTACTTCGCTGCCGTTTACAAGCGGGCCGCGCTCCCATAGACCGCCCATCAGGCATTTGTCAGTCATAGTGAATGCCTCGCTCAGGCTAGGACCCGTGAGGCGGTCACTCCAGCTGATGGCGGAGACGGGGTAGTCGCTAAAGAGTTGGAAGTATATTTCGTCTCCGCTCTGGTTTGGTTCGGCATGCACATGGCTAACGTTGAGCCAGCCATCTCGTGCTCCGGCCAGGGCTTCCAGATCGTAAGGACGCGCGATGCGGGTATACTCTTCGGGTGTAAAGTCGGCGCTGGTAGCTCCCATACTGGAGAAGAAGATACCGCTTGCTCCCGCATCGATAGCTGCTTCTATCAGACGGCGCAGATTGGCTGCGATTGTGCCCAGCCCTTCTTCGAATGGATCGGGATTACGTCTTGCTTCGGCGATGGCGGTCTGCTTGCCCATAAACAACGTGCTGTACGTAAATGGGCTGAAAAGTGTCAGAAGCAATGGATAGTCGGGACCGACCTGCTTGCGTATACTGCGAATGCACGCTAGCTGCTCCCGAAACGCTGGCGTATCCAGATCTAGTTTGGGCAGAAAACGCATCTGATCGGCTTGTATCAACGGCTCATCTGGTTGAGGATAGGCCAGGTCCGGCATAATCTTGATGATATCAAGCTGAAACTTGTTCACAAAGAAATCTATCGTTAACTGCGCAAGCCGCTCGCCCGATCCCTCTGGCTGAAAATGATGCCAGAAGAGAAACGGCACCCGGTCCACTGGCTCGCCCTTAACAGCCGCGTGGACGCGTTGACTTGCTGTCATCGTCTCTGTCATATATTTTTCTCGTCTCTTCTGATGCTAGAAGCTCTCGCTCTGAGTCTCGCCCTGAGTCTCTTCAATGATTACCGGGCGTTGTGAGACGGCTGAGAGGCCCTGCGCATAACGTTCCTTATCGTAATCAAACTTTTCGTGCGCACGCTCCGACATCATTCTGTCGTACCAACCTGCCAGTAACGCTCCGGCAAGCGCACCACCTGCCAGCACCACAACCCTGACTAAAGCCGTTCCCGCATTATTCATATCTGTCGTCTTCCTTTCGTTCTTTCGTTTTAATCAAGCCAGCTTTTCAGCATTCTTCCCGCTATACTATATACGGTTGACAATAGCCTGAAGTGATACTGTTATTATCCCGTGTTTTCTAACTTTTGGGAAAGTTAAGCACAAGGTATTTCGGAACTCCTTGAACATGAAATTGATGAAACACATTATAAAGATCTATCAGCGCGTCAATATCTTGCCTGGTTGCTCTACGGATGAGCGTCATGTCATGTCATCCTTTTCTTCTGTTTCTCACCTTAAAGGTAATATTCTGAGTAATATACGACATATGAGTTTCTCAGCGGTAACGAAGAGACCCATAATGGTTACCTGAACAGAAGAAATTTTAGGAAATAGGTTCAGTGTGTTAAAATCTTTTACAAAGCGGAACAGTATGTTATGGTTACTATCGAGAAGGCTTGAGGGCGCAAAGCGTATACCTACTTGCTCTAAATACTTTGTCTAAAGAGTATGTACTTCTATTTTGTGGAATAATGAGGGGACCGATGGACCAACTGCAAAGGCGTATCCAGGTTGCGCGCGGCGAACTGCCTGCCGATCTTCTGTTACGTAATGCTCAACTGGTAAATGTTTGTAGCGGAGAATGTTATGTTGCGGATGTTGCTGTTGTGGATGGCGTGGTTGTGGGCGTATATACTCATGACGCATCAAAAGGAAAGAGTGCGCGTGAAGAGCGGGACTTAGAGGGCCGCTGGCTTGCGCCGGGTTTGATAGACGGGCACATGCATATCGAGAGTACGATGCTTAGCCTCTCTGAATTTGCTCGCCTGGTTGTTCCACGTGGTGTGCTGACTGTCATGCTTGATCCTCATGAATTTGCGAATGTGATGGGAGTCGCTGGCATCCGCTACGTGTTGGAATCCGGGCTGGGCTTGCCGCTCACGTCCTATGTTATGCTTTCGTCCTGTGTGCCTGCATCGTCCTTCGAGAGCCCCTATCGTGTTCTGCTGGCTGAAGATCTCTTGCCATTGCTCTCAGAGGAGCGTGTGCTTGGTCTGGCCGAGATGATGAATATTCCAGGTGTTTTGGGATCTGATGTTCAGGTGCTGGCAAAGATACATGCAACGTTGCAACATGGTCTGGTGGTGGATGGACATGCCCCTGGCGTACGCGGTGCCGATCTTTCGGCCTATGTTGCTGCTGGCATTATGTCCGATCATGAATGTACAACGGTTGAGGAGGCGCGTGAACGTCTTCGCCTGGGGATGTGGCTGATGATCCGTGAGGGGTCGGCGGCGCAAAACCTTACTGCCCTGCTGCCGATTGTACAAGAATTGCATCCGCCTCGCGTCTTTTTCGTGACGGATGATCGCGATCCTCTGGATCTGACGAGTCGTGGACACATGGACTCAATTGTTCGTCAAGCCATCGCATTGGGTCTGGACCCGGTTGAGGCTATCCGCCTTGCCTCTTATAATCCCGCCCAGTACTTTAAGCTATACAATCGTGGTGCGATTGCGCCGGGTTTTATAGCTGATATGGTTGTACTTGATGATTTGCGAACGTTTCAAGTCGAGTCAGTCTATAAAGATGGCGCTGTGATTGCGCGGAATGGCAAGCTGGTAGAGGATAAGATTTCGGCTTCTGTACGTAAATTGCCGGATACAACGGGTACTATTCATATAGGAACGATTACCGAAGCTGATCTGCGCATACCAGCAAATGGAAAATCGGGTCATGTTCATGTCATAGGCATTGAACCTGGGCAGATTGCCACTCAACATCTTCAAGAGGAAGCTCTGGTCAATGAAGACGCGCTGATGGCTGATCCTGAATCCGACTTGCTTAAGCTGGTGGTTATCGAACGCCATCATGCCAGTCGGCGTGTCGGTCTCGGCTTTGTAAAAGGTTTTGGTCTGAAGCAAGGTGCAATTGCTTCCAGTGTCGCCCACGATGCTCACAATATTGTTATTGTTGGTGCGAATGATACCGATATTCTACGTGCCGCGTATGCATTGCAGGAGATGGGAGGAGGCTTTGTCTGTGTTGTGGATGGTGAAGTTCGGGCGAGTGTGCCATTGCCGATCGCTGGCCTCGTCTCTCCTGCTCCAGCCTCTGAAGTGGCGCAGCAGTTGCGTGCGTTGGACGCCGTCGCCGCCTCTCTTGGCTGCACGCTAGAACATCCCTGTATGACGTTAAGTTTTCTCTCGCTCTCCGTGATTCCGTCGCTGAAATTGACGGATCAAGGTCTGATTGATGTCGATACATTTACGCGCATCCCACTACAAAGGTAATACCTATGCTATTGGAGCTCATTGAATATCACTGGGCGGAGGATATCGACGATGTCCTTCTTTTGCTGGCCCGTCTTGATGTAAAGACGGTACCCCTGGCCGGCGGCACGCATTTATTAGGTTTGCAAGATGATACGATCGAGGCCGTTGTTGATCTGCGTGATCTTAATCTGGCATACATCTCAGAAGATACACGCGGTTTTCATATTGGTTCGATGACGACCTTGCAGACAATGACGGATGCGCCCATTTTAAAAGAACTCGCTACCGGTTTGATTGCGCGCGCCGCCTTTGTTTCTACTCCCTCGCGCCTGATTCGCAATAGTGCGACGATGGGAGGAACGATCGGTGCTGGCGTTGCCTCACAGGCTGATCTGCTTACGGCTCTGGTAGCTATGGATGCTGAGGTGGTTGTGCGTTCAGGTTCGAAAACTCAGGTCGATTTAAGTGGAGGAACTTCTGATCGTCCTGGCCGCTCGCTTGCCGGTGTGGTATATAAAGGGAAGCAGGAGCGACGTATTCCTGTAGCTGAGTTTGATCTGAAACATCGCCCAAGCGAGCTGATTACAGAGGTATTTCTGCCTCGCCCTTCCACACAGTCGGGTGCCTCTTTGATGCGCATAGGGCGTACTTCTGCTGATGTGGCGCTCTTAAATGCGGCCGCCCTGGTAGAGATTGCCGATGGCGTCTATAAACGCGTGCGTCTGGTGCTTGGAGGCGTGAATATGGAACCTGTTCGTCTGCACGCTGTCGAAAGGCAACTCGAAGGGAGTGCCGTTGTTCATCCTGTAAATAGTCAAACTCTCTTATCTCTCCTGCAATCCGGCATGACTTCTTTTCGGCCACCGACAGATATGCGTGCGAGTAGTGGATATCGTCGTGTGAGTGGAATGGGCCTGGCATATAGAACACTGGAAGAAGCGATGAATGTAGCCTATTGGCGGAGCATGGTTTCGTCTGAAGAAGGATCTTAGCAAAATGGAACTCGAATTACGTATCAACGGAGTCGTGGCGGATCAAGATGTTGCTCCAAACGAACCTCTCCTCTCACTTTTGCGTCGCAAGGGCTATACCAGTGTGAAACATGGGTGTGAAACGGGAGAATGTGGTGCATGTACTGTTCTGGTGGATGGCGTGCCTCGTCCCAGTTGTATAATGCTAGCCGCCCAGGCTGGCGGTTGTACTCTGACGACAGCCGAAAGTCTGGGATCGAGCAATAATCTTCATCCATTGCAGACTGCCTTTATTGAGATAGGGGCTGTTCAGTGTGGCTTCTGTACTCCTGGTATGCTGCTCTCCGCCTCCGTCCTACTCAAAAATAATCCTTCTCCAACTACAGAGGAAGTGCGTGAGGCGCTTTCTGGGAATCTCTGCCGCTGCTCAGGCTATGCCAGACCGGTAGAGGCTGTGCTGCGGGCAGCGGCTCTTCTGCGTGGAGAGAAAGTGCAGCCTCTTGCATACAATACGCTGAAAGCAGAAGATGACTCTGGGCTGAACATGGGCCGTATTGGTATGTTTGGTGCCAGTGAAAGACTCCGCTCCATAGTATCGAATGGTTCTTCGCCCGCATCTTCTGTCACAGCAAAGATTCCCACCATCTCAACTCTTACTGAGCCAGCCCCTGCACCGGTCGCATCGGCTTTTGATACTCGGCTTGAAGTGGTTGGAAAATCAATTCCTGCTTTGAATGCTGGAAAGATGGCTACGGGACGGGCTGCCTTTGTCGCTGACCAGCATCTTCAGGGAATGTTGTATGGCCGTATTCTTCTAAGCCCTCATGCTCACGCCATCATTCGGGATATCGATGTGGCGAAGGCAAAGGCGCTACCTGGCGTTCATGCCGTCTTAACCTATCGCGACGTGCCACGCATCCCCTATACACGCGTCGAACGGCCTCAGAACGGTATGGATGTACAGGATCAATACTGTCTCGATTATATGATGCGCTATGTGGGAGATCGCGTCGCTGCTGTAGTCGCTGAAACCGCTGAGATAGCAGAGATAGCACTGCGCCTCATCGAGGTAGATTATCAGGTTCTGCCGCCCATTCTTGATCCGCGTCAGGCTACTGAGCCGAAAGCTGCCCGTGTCCATCCCGAACAAGAATCGCGTGGCATACTTGATGCATCGCGCAACATCGCGGCGCGTCTACGTTCGGAGATCGGCGATGTTGAGCAGGGTTTTGCTGCCTCCGATCATGTGTTGGAGGCTGAGTATAGTATGCCAGCTACACAGCAAGCTTCCCTTGAATTGCATACGACGATAACGTACTTTGATGAAAATGATGATCTTGTTGTATCCACAAATAGCATTACTCCTCATCACGTTCGCCGCACGCTGGCACAGACTCTTGGTCTTCCTATGCGCCGCATTCGGGTGGTGATACCAGAGGTCGGAGGCCAGGCCCGCCAGGAAATGGTGCTGGAAGATATTTGTGCTCTATTGACAATGGCTACTCATCGTCCCGTCAAATTGGAATACTCGCGTGCGGAAGAGTTTCTTGCTAGCCCGGTACGGCCGCAGACAGTTCTGCGCTTGAAGATGGGAGTAAAGCAAGATGGCACACTTCTGGCGAGCCAGATGATAATGCTCGCGGACACTGGTGCATATGCTACGCATGCATTGGTTGCAGCACAAAACGTCACGAATGTTCTTGCTTTATACCTATGTCCAAATATGCGTTTCATCGCTGAAATGTTGTATACCAATCATGCTCCTGCTGGCTCAGCTCAAGGATATGAGTTCGCTCCGGCCTTCTTTGCCCTTGAAAGCCATATTGATGATATCGCCAGGCAGCTTGGTATCGATGCTCTGGTACTGCGCCGTAAGAATTGGATCAGAGCTGGTGATGTATACCCGATGCCGCGTGAACGTGATGCAGGCAAAGATGCAGGTGGAATTGTTGAAAGCTGTGGCCTGCCGACATGTTTACAGGTGGTGGTGGAGAAGCTTGGCTGGGCAGAGAAGCGAGGGCACGCCAACTATGATCGCTTCCGCCGTGGAGTAGGCGTGGCGCTTGCATTTCAGGGAAATCCGGCTGCATCCTTTGGGATGAGTGGAGCGATAATAAAGTTGAACGAGGATGGCTCCTTCGATGTGTTTGCTGGCCGTAGTGAGAATGGCACTGGTACGGTCACTCTTATCGCCCAGGTTGCGGCGGAGGTGCTTGGCGTCTCGATTGATGATGTGCATATGCATACGACTGATACGAGCTCCACTCCGTTTGAGACGAATGTGAATGATTTCTCCGCGCTCTATAGTAATGGCGGGGCGGTAAAAAAGGCGGCGGAGCAGATTCGTCGTCAAATCCTCTCTGTAGCTGGTCGCATGCTCAACGCCGTGCCGGAAACGTTGAAGATGAGAAATGGCATTGTTAAGACAGCTCAGGGGCAACAGGTTTCTATTGCTCAAGTGGCTGCACGTTCACTCTATGTTGAGAATCGCCAGATTATGACCACTGCATCCCTAAAGATGAGTTCCACGCCGCTTACGTTTGCTGCTCAGGGGGTTGAGGTTGAGGTCGATTTCGAGACGGGTGCCGTGCGCGTACTGAAAGCCGTTAGCGCAGTTGATGTTGGTAATCCGATCAATCCTATGTTGCTTGAGGGTCAGATTCAAGGGGCGACGGCTCAGGCATTAAGTGTAGGACTGTGTGAGGAGCTTTTCTACGATCAGAGTGGTGTCCTTCTCACCACGAATTTTCAGGACTATCACATTTTCTCGGCGAGCGATGCTCCGGAGATACAGACATACCTGGTCGAGACGAACAATTCTTCTGAGCTGTTTGGAGCAAAATCTGTTGCAACGGTTCCCTTCTACGGCATGGCTCCCGCTATTGCCAATGCCGTGCTCGATGCCGCCGATATCCGTCTACGCCAACTGCCATTAACTCCTGAACGCGTTCTGCGTGCTCTCCATGCACAGATGACTCGCCGCTAAGAGAGTGTCCAGGTCTCATCACTCCCACCTTCTCGCGCCTTCGGCGCTCGTTGATGAGTCTCTATTTTTCCTTTTTCTCCATTTTTAAAGCGAAGCTTTAAAAATGGAGAAAAAGGAAAAATAGAGACTCCCAGTCTCTTCAGGCAGCGAAGCCGCACTCTCGTCTGATTCATATCTTTCTCATACGTCCGCAAAAAATCCTTTCTCTCCTTGTGTTTTGACTTTATTCCTTCACTATTATCTTCAGCCTTCACTGTTCAGGTCGCTCTTTTCCTGTAAAAGTAAAAACAAAGAAATTCAAAGCAATTAATAAAATAGCCCTTCGTTGCCGCCTATAAGTAGAAAGAACAACGTTTATTTGGACGTGAGAGCAAAAATAGCAGTCATTTATCAGATCAATTGTTGCTCCTGACTCTATTGAAAGGGTCACTGAATCCAGCTCAGGCAGGATAGAATAGCACATTATTTAACTCTATTATAAGTCTGTGCTTGCTTAAGCGATTTATGAATTTGTATTTAACAATTGTTTGCTTTGGTATAACATATACTTAATACAAATATGCTATAGTGGAATGGTGTATGTAAAATATCAGGAGAAAGCGAAATGAAGCAGGATCTTGCTGTTGAAGTTATAAGACCGGATAAGAAGATATATTCCCGAAAATGGAATATACGAAAATGGTTCTCTACTGGGCAGGCGTATTTGTATTTATTATCGGCTTTTATCATTCTAGGTATTTTTTCTTATGCACCTTCGATCTTCGTATTTTATATGAGCCTCTTCAACTGGAGCTTTCTGAATGAGGGTGTCCAACCTTTTGTTGGTCTTGCCAACTATAGCTTCCTCTGGAAAAGTCCTGATTTCTGGCAGGCATTGCGTGTGACCATTCTCTATGTGGTGATCTCGGTGCCACTGCATCTAGTGCTCGCGCTTTTTCTCGCTCTGTGCTTGATGTCTGGCATCCGTGCAAAGGCTTTCTGGCGGCTGGCTATCTTCGCCCCCTTCATCACGCCTCTGGTGGCAACAACGACGATCTGGAGCTTGATCTTCGACAACTATCATGGTCTTCTCAATGGACTGCTTCATTTACTACATCTGCACTCTGTCGATTGGCTGGGGAATCCCCGCTGGACTCTATTCAGCATCATACTGTACACCACCTGGAAATCGTTGGGCTTCAGCGTTGTGATCTTTCTCTCCGGTCTGGGCAATATCTCGCCCTCTCTCTCGGAGGCGGCGCACATCGATGGTGCAAGCCCCTGGCAGATCTTGCGGTATATCACCTGGCCTTTGCTGATGCCGATTACCCTGGTCGTGTTGCTTCTGAGTACAATAGACGCTTTTAAGATGTTTCAGCCTGCATTTCTTCTGGCGGGGCCTGCGGGGGGTCCTGGTAACGTTGCGCGTACCCTGGGCCTGTACCTCTTCTCGGAAGGCTTTTCGACGAATCCACATGATGGGAGGGGAGCTGCGATCTCCGTCATTCTGTTCTTGCTGGTGTTTACAATCTCGGTTGCTCAGCTTGGCCTGACGCAGCGTCGCAATTCGGTGTATTAAGCATAAACAGGTTGCTCGTTATAGTGCGCTTTTTCTACGAACAAGGGAATGATCTATGTCGACTCTTCGTGTTCCATCACCAACTAGTAATAGCACACGCCGCTTTCGTTGGCGTTCAAAACATACACAATTAGTGTTTCGCTACATCTTTGTGGGCATTGCTGCCTTGATTGCTCTCTTTCCATTGTATTGGGTGGTGATCTCTTCTCTGCTCACTGATCGCAGTGCAGCGGATGCAATTCCACATTTTCTGCCGGATTGGCAATGGTCAAATTACGCACGTGCCTGGCAGCTTGCACCCTGGCTGCGCTTCTTTCTGAATAGTATTTTTGTCGCCCTCTGCACTGTTGTGCTGGCAGTCTCAACCTCTCTGCTCGCTGGCTATGCGTTTGGGACGATGAAGTTTCCGGGGCGTCAGGTGCTCTTTCTGCTGGTTCTGGGCCTGATTATGATTCCAGGCGAGGCAACTCTGATTCCCAGTTACCTGATTACTTCTGCACTGGGTTGGATCGATACGTACCAGGCTCAAATCATTCCATTCGCGGTAAGTATTTCGGGGATGTTCTTGCTACGACAGTTCTTTCTCTCTCTGCCTCCTTCATTGTGGGAGGCAGCTCAACTCGATGGTTGTACGCGTTTTGAATTTCTCTGGCTTGTGGCAGCTCCACTGGCGAGACCAGCCCTGGCAGTGGTGGCCCTGCAAGTCTTTATCGGAAGCTGGAATGCCTTTCTATGGCCTTATCTGGTGACCAGTTCGGACGCATTTCGGCCGGTTGAGGTGGGCCTGCAAGCTTTTGTAAGTGGTGAGGGCGGTAATGACCCAACGGGGCTGGCCGCCGCCGCAACCTTTACGACGCTGCCCGTTCTCGTTGTGTTTCTGATTGCTCAGCGTCAGTTTATCGAGGGTATCTCTGCTGGCGCATCCAAAGACTAGATCAGCTAAAACTGGTCTTCTCTGTTTTGCCAGTATCCACTGGCGGGCGGCTGGCGAACTCTGCCTACCGTCCGAATGTGTAGACGTACATAGATAGGTCTTTACCATTATCATTTTTTGTATCTGTTTACAAACAAAAGGGGAAGGTTATTATTATGTCTCGTAGATGGTATAGCATGACATTTGTTTTTGCTATGGTCACCATGATGTTGCTGACAGCTTGTGGCGGCGCGCAAAGTACTGCCACTCCTGGTTCGAGTAGCTCAGGCGATGCTACTCAAATTGATCCTAATAAAAAATATACTGTAGATTTCTGGGAGGCGCTCGCAACTGGTGCAAACAAAAGTGCAATGGAAGCGTTGACGAAAGCGTATATGCAGAAACACCCTAATATTACGGTGAATCTGCAAGCCTTTGACTCGTACGCCACGTTGCAGACAAAGCTGAATGCAGCGATTGCGGCCCGCAAGCCTCCTGCCATATCTCAGTCATACGAAAACTGGGCCGTGCAGTACAAGCAGCACGACAATATCGTCTCTCTGCAACCGTATATTAAGGGCAAGAATGGCCTCAGCCAGGGCGATCTCTCGGACTTTTATCCCTCTTTGTTAAAGGACGGTCAGATTGATGGCGAACAGTATATGCTGCCCTTTAATAAAAGCGATGAGGTTCTGTACTACAACGCTGATGTGCTACAGAAGTACAATATCACTCCGCCTACAAACATGAATGATCTTATCGCCGATCTTCCTAAGGTGACGAAGGGCGATGGCACTCAATGGGGCCTGTCGATCACGCCGAGCGTGGACGAGTGGGAGATTCTCTACAAGTCGTTGGGCGGCAAGGATTTCGTGTCTCAGGATGGTCAGAAGTCAACTTTTGCGCAAGATCCCAATAAACAGTATGCAAAAGCCGCCCTGGACGCTCTGCCTCCCCTGGTAAAGGCGAACATGGTCCATGTTACTCAGCAATATGGGTGGCAGAACGATTTTGCATCTCAGAAGTCTGTCTTTGCGGTAAGCACGATTGCCAGCTATCCTTTCCTGACGAAGTCGATCAATGGAGCCTTTAAGTTCAATGAGGCTCCTATTCCTGGTGGTCCTGGTGGTCAGTACACTCCGCTCTTTGGCACAAACGTCGTGCTCTACAAGGGCGTCAGCGATGACACACGTGCTGCTGCCTGGGATTATATGAAGTACCTTGTCAGCACTGAAGCGGATACCTCTTTTGTAAAGCAGACGGGATATATGCCGATTCGCCAGTCCGCCTACAATAGCAAAGATCTACAGGACTACTATACAAAGTTTCCAGCGCGTAAGGTTGGTCCTCAGCAGATCAATAATGCTTTTGTAGATTCAACCCTGCCGAACTGGCAGAAGTGTCGCGACGATATCACGAACAACTTTGCTACTGTCCTCAAAGGACAGGCATCCTCAGATGCGGGTCTAGCTAAGATGGAGCAACAGTGTAACAGCGATCTGGCTGGCTAATCTGTTTCTATGTAGAACAGCTCTATCTGTCTAAGAATTGTTTGACACAGTACATGGGAGCGCCTGAAACCAGGTGCTCCTTTTCGTGAACTGATAACTTATCGTGTTGAATGAAAGTTCCGTTGAGTCAGTGAGTCATTATTTCATTTGAACTGGAATATGGGCATCTTAGGATGAGGAATTACATAGAATTTTGTCGATAGTCATTCTTTTCATTCTCTGGTATAATGTGCTTATAGGAAAAGATACGTTAAGATTGGAGTCAACGATGGCTCGGCAATTTCGTCCGAAAAGCACGCCAAAAGAGAATTTACATATTGTAGCACGTTCTATTCCCTGGAAATTGCTGGTCCTGATTCCTGTTTTGCTCGGGCTGGCCGTTCCTGCATACATCTATGCTTCGCATGTAGGGAGTACAGTGTTACCTTCGGTCACTGGCTGGTTCTATAAGCTTTCTAATGCGGCACCTCCGCAACCATCGCCGACGCCCTTGCCACCTCTTCCTTCGGTCTTGCCACAGATCGGCTCTATCGCCTACACGGTGGGAACGGGCGATTCTTGCGATTCTATTCTTTCCTCTCATATGCATATGTATAGTGCTGGTGAGGTGTTTAGTGATGTGAAACCTGAGACGGTTCGGGCTCTCAATCAGGCTATGGATCAGGATTGTCACAGCCTTCAGCCGGGGATGCAGCTCTCTCTCTCTCCCCAATATCCACTGGTTGCTTTTGGCGGCGAGCTGCTCAAAATAGATGGCGCGACTCCGCAGCAGGTGCTGCCAACACCGCTGGTCAATGTTGCACACAAAGAAGATTATCCTCCCGATTGCTCCAACGGCTGTGTGTTGACTGTGCGTATCGCCTCTGGCGTACAGGTTCACCTGAGCATTGAGACGACCCTTGCCCTTCATACAGGCTCCTGGATCTGGGCGCAGGCGATGCTGATACGCAAGACTGTCTCCGGTTTTGATACGTATCCGTATGCTGATCCTGCTACTAGTTTAAATAATATGTCGCTCCGTGCATGCGATTTTCAGGTCAACTCAATACACGATGACAGCTCGATCTCGTGTAGCCAGCTCAATCCTAATACGATAAAAACTGATAATGGCGCGTGGCTGCTGGGTGTAACCGGTTCGAGTGCTCTGGATCACTGGCACTATGCTCTACACGCTCCCAGCGGTACACGTGTGCTGCTGTGGCTCTCTGACGATAACGGGAGTTTAAAATTCCATTCTGGCAATCCCGTGTATCGCTACGATGACGCGACGCAGAAGTATGTGAATCTATAGCATCTGGCTTTAGTTGCTTGTGTGTCTCTGTGTATCAATCTGTAATTCTATCCGGTCAATGTTGTGCTAAAACGCCTTCTGAATCGTTCTATAACGTAGAATAGATGATGAAATCGAAGTAATATAAAGGGCCGGATCTCTGCTCGCTCTTTGATTTGGAGTACTACATGGCGGACCTTGAGGGCTTGACCCTCGATCAATACGAGTTGCTGCGTCCAATCGGGCGGGGTGGAATGGCGGATGTGTACCTGGCTTACGATCCTCATATTGAACGTGAAGTTGCGGTGAAGATCTTTAAGCGTGAAGATGAGGAGATGCTGCGCCGCTTTGTGCGCGAGGCTCAGTTAATGGCCTCTCTCCATAATGCTCATCTTATTCCCGTCTATGACTCTGGGTCAAGCAGGCTTGATGGTGGAAATGTCTCTTATATTGTCATGCCTTATATGGAAGGGGGGACGCTGCGTAGCCGTATCCGCAATTCTCCTCTCCCTCTGAAAACCGCCTGTCGTTTCTTACGTGAGATTGCCAGTGCTCTCGATTATATACATCAACAAGGAATCATTCATCGCGATATCAAATCTTCTAATATATTGCTCGATGCCGATGGGCGCTGCTACCTGGCTGATTTTGGCATTGCCCGTGCTTCGGCACAATCAACACAGTTGACCACTACGGGAAGTGTGCTTGGAACGGTGGATTACCTGGCCCCCGAACTCTTCGAGTCTAATCGCACGGCTGACCGCTACAGCGATTATTATTCGCTTGGCGTGCTCCTCTATGAGATGGTGACCGGTCGCTTGCCATTCACGGCTGAAAACCAGATAGCTGTTGTTGCGATGCATGTAAACAAGCTGCCACCTCCGCCTCACTCATTCGTACCCGACCTTCCTCCCGCCGTTGAACGTGTGATGCTGCGTGCACTAGAGAAGCGGCCTGAGATGCGCTATGGAAGTGCTACAGAGCTGGCCGAAGCGTTTTGTTCCGCTGTAACTCGAAGACGGACAGAGGCTGCTTATCCTGTTCAGACACAAAATGTAGCGGTGCCCATCGGTGTTGCATCGCGGCCACAACCGGTTGCTCTCCACGGTATACGTCCTTTGCCGACCTCTACTGGGCGCTATTCTGACTATTTGCCCTCTCCGCCCAACTTTTATCTGGCTCAACCGCCAATGTATCCGCCCCAGCCCCCTTCCAGGTCTGCTTCCCGATCGCGCACTCAGACGCGTATTGTTATTGTCCTGGCTGTGCTGGCCGTGCTGGCCGTTGTTGGCCCTATTGTGTATGTTCTGGCACTAGGGAAGCCTCTGACAGCGCTACGGCCTGTTCCGATTGCCACAACTTCCAGTTCGGCTACAACTGCATCGGCAAGTAATCCTGCTGCAACTCAGCAGGCACAGAGCGAGACCGCAACAGTAACTGCAAGATCGACGGCAACCGCGCAGGCCGTTTCAGCTGCCGCGACTCAGCAGGCACAGAATGCAACCGCGACTGCGCTTGCTGGCGCGACGGCAACTATGCAGGCGCAAGCCTCAGCCACTGCGGGTGTGATTCAGACTGCTATTGCAACAAATTCTGCTTATGCGGACCCTCTCAATAATAGGGACGATGCAAATACGCAGGCTGCCTCGTGGGATCAAAATGATAACTGCTCGTTTCAGTCCGATGGCTATCATGTGCGTACAGATTTTCTCAGTACGCTTCATGGCTGTCGCGAGGCCGGCAATCAATTTCAAAATTTTGCGGCTCAGGTTGATGTGCTTCTTAAGAAGGGAGCTTCGGGGGGACTCTTCTTCCGTTTGAATACAACTGCATTGGGATCTTACAAGGGCTATCTTTTTGAGATCAATGCGAATGGCCAATATCGAATTTCGCGGTCAAACAACTTTAGCTCCAATTCTGCGACTATTCTGCGCGATTGGACCGATACTCCTACTCTGAAGACAGGTGCAAAGCATACGCTGCAAGTTATTGCACGCGATACAACGTTGCTGTTCTACATCAATGGTGTGTTTTTAGGTCCACCAATTCAAGATTCGACGTTCACCTCTGGTAGCGTTGCCTTTTTAGCTACCTCAGCGAAGGGCGAGCGAGCCAACATAGTATATAGTAATCTTAGCGTTAGTACCGTGGGGGGATGAGCTTGTGCTCGGCAGCGTATGCTGCCGCCTCGCTTCTCCGAGAGAAGCCTAGCTTCTCTAATATGTGACTGACGTGATTGCGCGCGGTCTTCTCGCTGAGATAGAGTGAATCTGCGATCTGCTTATTTGTATAGCCGCGCGCGACAAGGGCCAATACTTCCCGCTCGCGCTCGGTAAGGTCTTCACCCGGTACGTGTGGATCTCCGTTTGCTAGTGTTGTCATGGATGAAATTGCCTTTTTGGTTGCCTCTGGTTTGAGGAGTGATTGCCCGGCTGCAACCTGTCGTACGGCCTTGAGCAGTTCTCCGCGACTGACGTTCTTGAGCAGGTAGCCGCTTGCTCTTGCGATGATGGATGCTGTGACAGCTTCGTCGTCTGGATAGGAGGTGAGCATGAGGACGGCGATGTTGGGATAGCTGCTTTTGATCTCACGACAAGCCTCTATGCCTCCCATCTTTTCCATGCGTACATCCATTAAGATGACCTCTGGCGCGAGTACGTTGATCTTTGCCAATGCCTCTGCTCCGTTGCTGGCCTCTCCAACAACGCCTATGTCCGCTTCTAATTCAAATGCGGCACGCATGCCCAGACGTACCACTTCGTGGTCATCAACGATCATGAGACGTATCTTTGCCATGCTCTTCTCCTGTTTATTTTTCTCTCACTAAAGCGGTATGCAGGCACATACTATAACTCCACCCGTTTCGCTATTGAAGAGATCAAAGCTACCTCCTAGCTCCGTTGCTCGCTCTCTCATCCCCGCCGTACCGTGTCCAGAGTAGATGCGCTGCCCCTCTTCGTTAGCTTGCAGTCCACGCCCGTTGTCACAAACTTGCACTTCGATGCTCTCTTGCTTGTAGTTGAGAAGAACATCGATCTTTGTCGCGTTAGCATGTTTGTATGCGTTGGTAAGTGCCTCCTGTACGATGCGGAAGAGGGCGGCGCCGACCTGCGCATCACGTCTTGTATCACGCTCATGGGCATTTATCTGTTCTGCATCTCCCTCGACGACGAGCTGAACTGGAAGGTCGCTGATGGCCTCGAATTCGCGTATCTGATTGCCGATCATTTGTACGAGCGTAGTGTTTCCGCTCATCAGAGGCTTCATCGAAAACATATAATTGCGCGTCTCCCACAATGCTTGCTTGGAGATCTTAACCAACTTGCCCAGCCGCTCGGCCAGAGGAGCGATTAGTTCGCTGTCTTCTTCGGATGCTTCGGCGATGCGCTCCGCCTGCGTCTGGCACGTTTCGGCTTGCAGGCTTAACATATAGGTGAGCTGGGCTATACCGTCATGAATTTCGCGCGCTATACGTCCCCGTTCTGCCGCTGCTACCAACTGAGAGCTTTGTTCGGCCAGGCGAATGTTGTCTAGCGCGACCAGAAGCTGTGCTCCTGCAATTGTCAAGAAGTCTTCGTGTTTTTCGTTAAATGCTGTACTGCGTTTGCTCTCGGCTCCTATAATAATCTGTATCTGTCCATCTTTACGCAACGGTAGATAGAGCCGTGCTATGCCATCATTTGTATTGACATTCTGACTGTCGTTCTCATCATGTGCCTCAAATGTGAGCATTTTTTGCCCTGATTGGAGTACTTGCTCAACAAACTCTTTGCTTCTGTCTGGCAAGACTGAGCCGGGGGAGCTGTTTTCAATCAGGGCTTGTACACCCGGCTTTTCTGTATTGTCGGTGTCGCTGACATTATTGATAAGTGCGATGGAGAGACGTTGAAAATGTCCGCCCTTTTGAATAGGGATGGCGCTGCGCTGTAGGAGCTCCTGACGATCATTGGTCCTCTTCAGAAGCGTCTCGCCAACGCGCACCAGGTAGTTTTGAGTGCGCGCATTTTCTTGAATGATCTTTTTGCTCTGGGCATAACTTTCAAGGAGAGAGGCCACATAGGCAGAGAGAATGGCGATGAGGGGAGCATCAAAGAGCGAGCCAGCGATGTCTACCGCATTGATGTCGTAGTAGTGCCAGCCGGGTGCGTGAACGACGAGGCCGAGAATGGCGAAGAAATCATAGCCCAGGGCGGCTAATAGACCTCCTCGATAACGATAGGCAAAGGCGGCGGCGAAGATCGTTGACATGCCGTAGCGGTAGAAAGGCGAGCCGAGTCCGAACGGTGGATCTAGAAATGGTCCACTATAATACATGACCAGCCCACAAATAATGATATCCATCCCGTAGATGGCCGCATCCCAGAAGTGATTCCGCGTCTGGGCGAAGGGCAGCATGATTGCCTCCTCTGCCTCTCGTGGCTGCGAACGCTCGTGCTTGTGCTGGATTTGACTGGTCAGAGGCCAGCGCATCTGCTCCAGATGTGGTAAGAGGATCTGAATGACGGGAGCGTAAAGCGTGACGATGAGCGTCTCGGCAAAAGTAATGATGAGGAGTAAAGCGGCCATATTCTGAAAGCTCATGCCACCTGGAGAGCTTACATAGCGCGGTCGCGACCATACAATAACGATAAGGGCGTATATCCACATACTCCAGCGCCAGATGAGGAAGAAATAGCTCGGTATGATGCGCAAGCGCCGTAGCGTCGTTTGTGGAATGGTACTTGCTCTAAACATTCTTTTTGGTCGATTCATCGCATCCCTCAGCCAGGTATTGACACTTTGTTTCCGCATTCATAGAGCAGTATGCATAAAAATATCTACACTGTCAATGATATTGTTCATAGAATGGATACCTTGTAGACCTTGTTTGTGCGTCATATTTACAAGCACGAGAAAGTGGCAAACGTCATCGTTTATGTGATATTGTATGAGCTATACACCGGTTTCCATCTGTTGAGCCTTGAAAAAGAATAGACTAGTATAAAGTAGTTCTTCTTTCGTTGTCTAAACCGATCGAACTGGGAAGAGATCTTAGTATAGAAGGGACGGTTTCTCATCGTGAAAAAAGCCGAACGCAAACGATCCTCGTTGTTGGCTAATCTGGGCGATCTCAACCGACCTTTGCGCGTCCGTCCAGTACGCTATTTGAGTCGTGAATGGTGGGCTATTGACCCCGCAGATACATGGCCGGGAATGGTGATGGATCTGCGACGCCTGGGGTTTGAGTCAGTTGCCGTAGAAGATGAGGTTCTCGTTCGCGAGAGCACTCCTGCTTACGAGCCGAAGATGGATGGCCCGGCAGAACTCAGCGGGCTAAAACCTTTTCCTCTTATTCATCCAACTATCCAGATTCGTAAAGAGTCATACTTGACTGATTATGAAGATTTGGATCGCTATAATGGCGATGATGATGAGTTTGAAGATGAAGACGATGAGGATGAAGAGTGGCAATCTGAGGACCTGGATATCAATCAGTAATACCCGGATCGTGTCTTTTTAAGAAGTAAACATTTCTATGTATAAATAAACATAGTTTTTACCTTTTTCGTCCATCCTTGCCTTCCAGGCTGTACCTGGAAGGTTTTTATTTGACATGCTAGAGATCCGCCTTTCTCCCTCCCTCTTCTATTCCTCTTGTTTACTATACATTTCGTCCACAGCTTTTGACTGTAAATAGAGTTGCTATCTTCCCACCTTCTGCTATAATGAAAGACAGAGAGGGAATGCGTGAAGTATGGCTAGAGCTATTCAACAGTAAAACTCTTTTTACGAAGAAAGAGATGTTTTCTTTCAGTAGTATGAGAAGGCGTCTACCTGTAATATTAGGAGTCAGTCAGGGAGAGAGTAAAGGAGCAGAGAATGCACAAGGATGTTGAGCAGGAAAGGCAATCTGAATCGACGATACAGAGTGAAGATGCAGTCTTACAATCGGACCTCTTTGGAGCTCCGGCCGTGAGTACAGATGCGTCTCGATCAGAGAATACGTCTGTGCCTCATTCTCTTACAGATCAGTCAAGTCTAGTTGAGAGCGTCTCTCCCTATAAGCAAGAGTTGATCGCAAGAGGCAAATCAACATATACAATCACTTGCTTTCTATCAGACTTAAAGATGTTCACTGATTTTGTTGGTTCGGAGACGCCTGTCGGCCGTGTTTCGAAAGAGCAGCTTACCGATTGGTTAATGAAGTTGAAGTTTGGCTCTCAGAGTCAGCGTAGCGTGGTACCGGCACCCAAGACGATGGCCCGCCGCGTGACGTTCCTCAAAAATTTCTTCTCCTGGCTGGAGCGTGAGGGGCTTATTCATGAAAATCCTGCCTCTAGCCTGACTCTTGAACGCCCTCTGCCTCCTTTGCCGGAACTGCTATCTGATGAAGAGGTACAGCTCTTATTGACTGCTGCTGCAGAAGACGATCGCTGTCTGTGCCTTGTCTATCTCGTTCTACGGGCTGGGCTGAAGAAAGAGGAGATAATGGGGCTTCGCGAGCAACATATCGATCTGATCGATCCCCGTACTCCGATGGTAACTGTGCGTTTCGCGGCCTCGGTTGGAAAACAACATCGAGAGCGTCGCCTGGTCTTACCTGCCGAGTTTACCGATATCTTCAAACGCTACAAAGATCGGTATCATATCCACGATGTTGTGTTTGCTTGTACCGATCGCAATTTAAATTATATTCTGGCTCGTGCTGTGAAGGCCGCCGACATTCAAAAACGCGTGACGCTCCAACTCCTGCGCGACACCTTTGCTGTACAGCAACTTCAAGCCGGTGTCTCGTTTGACGCGCTGCGTGAAAAGTTAGGGCTCTCCGACGAGGCATGGCTGGAATCCAAAGAGAAGTATCGCCACCTTGCCTTTCCAAAGGAGTAGCGTCCTTTTTTATTCTTCTAGAGAGGACGTATTCTCAACATACGAGAGAATACGTCCTCGATTCTTTCTACTGGCGCGGTGGAGTATTCATATAGACTGGTTGTGGCGTGATAACATATCGGGTTGATTTCTGCTCCAGGACTTTATTGAGCAGAAGGGTATTGAGAATGATGGCTCCGATCGCCAGCGGGCCCAGACAGACCAGTCCTAGACCGAGTGTAAAGATAGTGCCCATAATGAGAAGAGGCCAGTAGATAAAAATGCTACAGACGAGCAGGACGGTGCCAACTGTGGTTTCCCCCGCTATAAGCCAGCCTACTCCAAATAATCCGAAGAGGGATAGGATAACTTCTACAACCAGTGCATTGTTGTTCTTTGTAGATACTTTGACTACATTTAAACCTGGAGCTACGGGAGGGAGTCCGGCGTAGCGCATTGGCTCTCCTCCATAGGGCGGTAGTGGTACCTGTCGTTTCTGTTGCGGAAATTCTCTAGCGTCTTTATGCACGGGGGGTATTTCTGGTGACGCCGTATACCCTTGTTGATAAGAAGTGCTCTCTGGATAGTGTCCGTAGTTGGTCACTGGTTGCTGTTGGACGTTATTGAGCCTTCTAAATGAGCTCGCGCCGCAGCGTGGGCATTGTACGGTTATGTCTGCTATCTCTGATCCGCAACGTTCACAAAACATAGTCTATCACGTCCCTCTGGCTTGTCGCAGTTCTTTTGTAACGAATACTTCTCTTCTGTTGCCCGTCACAAAAGCAGTAAATGCATTCGAGGTTATCCTGCGCTTTCCCTCGCTATAGTGTATCAGGAGATAATCGTTTTACTCTGTTACGCTCGCGATTCACTGCCTGGACTCTGCAAAATAGTCCATTCCGCAGAAGAACTTGTGACTTCAACTGAACCTGCTTGCTCTGTCCTTATCACTTGCATACCTGTAAAGGCGAATTGCTGGAGCATTTCGTCAGTTGAGGATGGCATCTTCTTCTGTGCAGCACTCAACTCTTCAGGTGTAACGATGACTACCGCAGGTTGCACCTTCTGTAGGATTGCTTTTAGCTCTGGCAACGGCTCTTTATTTTTCTCTCCTATGATTTGTACGATCTCAGACGGTAATGTGTTTGATGGAAGTTGCTCTGCCAGTCCCACCAGGGCGTAGCGGCTCTGTGCTGCCGATCCTAAGAGTAGTACACGCAGTCCAGGTGTTGTCAGTCGTATGATAAGAGCATTATCGCGTACTTCATTGCTTCCCTTGTGCATATCTCCTTTAGGCCAGAGGACTTGCAGGGCAACATCTGTTCCTATGGGAATAGTCTCTCCATCATTCATAGGAGCATAGGGTAGAGCACGCTCACTTATACTACGTCGCCAGCGCGTGTAGGTTGTGTTGGGATGGAGCATTCCTGCGTCCCGAATCGAGCCAATTTGATAGCGTGTTACAACGTCTTGTAGACCTCCCAGGTGGTCACTTCGTGGCGTGGTTAAAATGACCATATCTAACGAGCGTTGCCAGTATGCCAGCCGACTATCCAGGGCCTGCCCTAGCGATGTAGCATCCATCCCTCCATCGATCAAGACCGTTTTGTTTTCCGCTGTGCGGATGAAGATCGCCTCGCCCTGCGCCGGTTGTCCCGCCGGGCCTACGTCAAGAAAGGTAATAGAGAGTTGTCCCACCCCGTGTGGCCCTAGAATCGCGATCCCTGTCGCACCTATGCATAAGCATGCTGCACTCCATTGTATGATCTGCCTGATACGCTTGCTCATACCTACTGTTGAACTGTGCCTCTGCGCCTCTTCTTGGTCTCGAGACCATCGCCGCAATATAATGCTCATCCCATATGCCAGTAAGGCGTAGTACGCCCACGCCAGCCCGCTATTGATGTCTGTGACAGAAAGATACGCGCCAGGTAGGGCGGCGCACCACAGGATGCAGTTTATTACATAGGTAAGCAAGGGCCACGCTACCCATCCGCAAATCTGGGCAAGTGGCAGAGAGATAAGCCCTACGCCACATATCACTGCACCCAGAGCGATAAAAATACCCAGTAATGGTACTGTCAACAGATTCGCGAGAGGCGCGATAAATGAAATTTGTTGAAAGGTGGTAGCGAAGATGGGCAGTGTTGCGACCTGAGCTGCCAGCGTGACTGCTATCATCTCGCAGATAGTGTGGCCTAATGGTAGTGTTTTAAGCGTGCGTAGCCACGATTGAAAGTAGGGAGTGAGCAGAACGATGCCCAATGTGCCTAGAAAAGAGAGTTGAAAGCCTGTATCCCATAGTACAAAAGGATCAATACCACTCATGAGCGCGCTACTCAACGCCAGGGCAGTGTAGACGTTGTAGTTACGTCCAATCCTGGGAGCCAGTACAAGCAAGCTGCCCATGATGCCTGCTCTAATTGCTGCTGGTCCTGCTCCGCTTAGTATGGTGTAAGCTGCAATGCTTATCAGTATAAGTGTCATTATAGCCCAATGCTGCCACTGTTGACTCTTTCTTCTCACGGCTCTACCGGGGAGACGTATCCGGTAGAGCCAGCGCGTACTACTGGTAACGAGGCCGGCCAGGATCGTTACTTTGAAGCCAGAGGGGACAATAAGATGGGCCGTGCCGGTAACGTTAAAGGCGAATTTGAGCGGGGTTAGTCCTGGTGTACGCAAGCCGAGTACTATAGCGACGAGAAGTGATGCTGCCGGTTGTGGCAAAACCTGGAGTATGAGCGTAGCAAATGTGCTGCGTAGATGATAGAAAAAGTTGATGCTACTACTTCTAACGTTACCTGTATCACTTGTGACGTGAACGCGTGGAAACATCATCCTCGTAAAGATACCCGGTGGAGTGTATGGAGGGGATGGGAGTTGTAACTTTCCTCGTAATTCAACGCTGTTGCCGTAGTTTGCTCCATAACTGTCTTCTACCTCGTTGCCCAGTATCTGTACTTCGACTTTTCCACGTACCTGCATCCAATTTGTCCTGCCATCGCGGCTTAGTGTGGCAGCCTCGACGATGAGCACACGGGTTCGTCCCTCCAGTTTTGGTTCTTCTACGACCATCCCTTGTATGCTTACGGTTGCTGGACTTATGAATGTTGAGATGGCTTGCGTGTCATTCTCTGGTAGCATGCTGCTATAGCGCCATGCACCTGCAAATAAGCATAGTATGAGGAGCATGGCAGTGCGCCCGGAGAAGTCGCGATAGAGCAGTACTATACAGAGAAATGTTATTCCGATGCAGCCTAGCAGCACAAATGATGATATATGGAGGAGCGATTCAAGGAAGATACCGGCCTGCCATGCTATAGCAAGCCCTACGAGAATAAAACTCTGTAAGCTATACAATCTGTTCAACATCGTAGCCGCCTTCCCTTCCACATATCCACTCGTACTTTTCTTTCCTGGATGAAACAGATCTGTTTTTAGTGTGGCGCGTGCTGAACAATGAATGTTGCAAATTGCATCGCGCCGTAGATACCCAGTCCAATCCCCCCAAATGCACCGAGAAGCCCTCCTACTTGTCGTCCAAAGCGTCCACCACGACCAATATTCATATCTAGCGAGTTAGCAATCATCCAACCTAGAAAGATCCCTATAAGTCTACCAGCCCAGATGCCGAGGCCCAGGCCAAGCAGGATGCCCACGATCCAGAGAATAGCTGTTATGATTCCCGTAAATTCATGAGGAATCGTCATCAGATAGTCACCTTGTCCTTTATCTTATTAAAAACTGCTTTACTCAGCACTTGCGCTAACGCATTTACGGATGAAAATGCACCATGTTGTAGCCGGTAGGTAACAATATCTTGTGCTGACTTACTGCTCAGATGTAGGTTTTGTCGTAACTCATCGGCACTCGCAGTGTTTATATTCACGAGTCCAGCCGGGTCACCGCTGTTAGTTGTACCTGTTGTACCACTCATAGCCGGTATAGGCGTCTCACCGATGTGTGGTAGATAGATCTCTTGCCCATCGCTCAGCCGCGCTGCCATGTTAATGACGGTTAGATTCGCGTTCGAGAGTGCTCCGCCTGCTGACTGTAAGAGTTGGTATACTCGCGCGTTGTTTGCAAGAGTGTACACACCGGGATGCTGCACCGCTCCAATAATATAAACCTGAATACCACTTCCTGCCGTGTCAGAAGTATTAGTAGGGTTAGGGGTGAAGGATTTCGGTGTTGTTGTCACTGCTAGATGCTGTGGAGTTGCAATCGCTTGGGGTGCTGGAGTGGCTGGTTTCCAGACGAAGTAGAGGACAAGGGCGACGACTCCGACGATGACTGTGCCGATGATACGTGGCTTATGCTTTGTCTCTGGTATTGTCATATGTTCTTGCTGAGTATTGATCTCTGCTGTTGGACTGGTCAGTATGATATGAGGTGTTGATGGAATGGATGGGTAGGGATGCGTCTGCTGTTGTGCAATCTGCTGCTTTAGTATGTCTTGTTTAGCTTTAGAGCGGAACTGATGTGATGACATAGGCTACTTTGTTCTCCCCTCATTCACTTACTACACGGTGCTTATGGACATAGCATAACACGAAAGTGGATACTTTTCAATACGCAAAATTAATGATTTTAAATAGCGCTATATTGCTTTAAGCTATACTGTATTTTTTTAGCTTGGAAAGTATAGCAAGCCATACTATATGCGAAAAAGTGAACATATATTTCTACGCTGCTATTGTCATTAGCTGTACACAATATTCTTTTCATTCACTTTACTTTTTCTACAAACTATGGGCTTTACTCATGATTTGTAGAAAAAGTAAAGCAAATGAAAAGAGGTGAAAAAGTCGTGTAAACTTTGAATTTTGCTATTCTCTATTTTTTCCATTTCTACATACTTTTGCGTATCACGCAAAAGTATGTAGAAATGGAAAAAATAGAGAATAGCAAAATTCAAGGGGGCGCGGCGGAGCCGCGAAAGGGGAGGAAAAAAGGCTCTATGCTTCTAGTGACAGTGGCGGGGATCGAACCCGCAACCTTACGTTCCGGAGACGTACGCTCTATCCATTGAGCTACACTGTCATACTGTTAGTATAGCAGGTGGCTCTCTCAATGACAAGACCTCAAAAATCCTGTTGTGGGTGGAACAAATCGATTGTGTCATCATTGGCATGAGTAAGTACTAAAATCCTCTTCAGAACTATTGGCTATGTCTGCAACTATTGGCTCTTTCTGTACATTCTTCTTATATGTAAGCTGCATCGCTACTTCATTCCCAATGGCGAGAAATCCTATCCCAGAAATGGGCTATTTGTTCAGGGTGGAGTACCGCAATTGTACTACTTTCTTGTCTTTTCAGACAGGAGTAGTTAGGATAGTGATAGTAGAAGTATCCTTATAGAAGGGTGCTTCAAGGCTTAAACTATACTACTGCGAATCAGTACCCGGCATTTGTTAATAGATCAATGCACTTCTTCTTGCTGATGTCGGATGAAGATCGATAGGTTGATCTTCAAAGACTCAAAAAGTACTGGTTTGCTGTACAAAGATATATCTATTAGCTATTATCAGAAATGATATAGAAACTTTCGAGTTTACTACTGTAACGGAACTGTAAGGAGCACCTGCATGGCGAGGTCAAAATATCTTTCGGTCATAATTCCCGTGTATAACGAAGAAGAAAATATTCCCCTTCTTCATGAACGTATACATCGCGTTCTTTCACAACAAGACTTTAGCTACGAGATCATCTACGTGGACGATGGGAGTGCTGATGGCACATTCCCACAGTTGAGTAAACTCATCGAACATGACTTGAACGTGCATGTTATCCGTCTGCGCCGCAATTTTGGTCAGACGGCTGCTATTGCCGCTGGCGTGGCTCAGAGCAATGGTGAGGTGCTTGTATTTATGGATGGTGATCTTCAAAACGATCCTATCGACATTCCACGTCTCTTAGCGAAACTTGATGAGGGATATGATGTGGTGAGCGGTTGGCGCAAAAATCGTCAGGATGCCAAAATAAGCCGCAAGCTCCCCTCAATGATTGCGAACAGACTGATCTCTAAGGTAACCGGTGTCTATCTGCACGATTATGGCTGTACACTGAAGGCATATCGACGTTCTGTCTTCCAGCATGTACGCCTCTATGGTGAGATGCACCGCTTTATGCCGGCCTACACTGCATTGGCAGGTGCCGCAATTGCAGAGTTGGAAGTTTCGCATCACGCCCGACAATTCGGAAAATCGAAATATGGAATTTCACGAACGTTCCGTGTTATTTTAGATCTTCTGACTCTAAAGTTTCTGGGGAGCTACGGAACGAAGCCTCTGTATGCCTTTGGTATACCTGGACTGTTCTCGTTCGGTGCCGGTGGCGGTCTGTCTGTCCTCTGGCTGGGTCGCAAAATTTTGCCACCTCATGTCCGTGTTCATCGCAACCCTCTCTTGCCTTTGTCCATTCTTTTTACTGGCTTTGGCATGCAGTGCATTATGGTTGGCCTGCTCGCCGAGTTGTTGATGCGTACGTATCATGAGTCACAAGGGAAATCCATCTACGTAGTGAAAGAGGTCCTCTCATCTCCTGAACTTCCTGCTCTTGAAGAAAAGAACGGAACAGGGGTCAGTTTTCGCTAAGTTCAGATCTACGGTAGTGCAAGTAGGACTACCGTAGATCTGGTTGTCCTATAACTTTGTCTATTCCTCGCTCAGTTCCGCTCTGAGTAAGAGGTTTATAAGTAGACAGAAGTACTATTATGCGTCTATTGCTTGTGTAAGCTGCGTCGTAGTGACTACATTTTAAGTATAATGAAGAAGTGGATAAAGATAAACATATGCGTATTTTGATGATCTCACCGCAACCTTTTTTTGAGCCTCGTGGTGCGCCCTTTTGTGTCTATCAACATGTGAAAGCTCTTATTGAATTGGGCTACGAGGTCGATCTTGTCACATATCATATTGGTAAAGATATTGAATTGCCGGGCTTGCGTATTTTTCGTGCTCCTGCTATCCCTTTTCTACGCTCGGTAAAGCCTGGTCCATCTCTCGCAAAAATTCCTCTGGATTTGCTGGTGTTTCTGACTGCTGCGTGGAGGTTGAGCCTGAAAAAATACCGTTTCTTGCATGCTCATGAAGAGGCGGCTTTTATGGGTGTTTTTCTTTCTGCGCTCTTTCACACGAAGCATCTCTATTATATGCATTGCGATCTTCCAGACTTGATAGCAGGTTCGGGTTTCACGAAAAGCAAGCTATTGCTTCGCTTTGCTGATTTCGCTCAGAAGCTAATGGTGCAGCGCGCTAATACGGTGATCACTTTCTATCCTGAGCTTGAGGCGACTGCGCGCAAACTGGCTCCTAAGACTCCGATTCATACGATTCTGCCTCCCGCTGTCGATGAGGGGCTGCCTCTTGCAAGCCAGAGCGAGGCCGATGAGTTGCGTCGCAAACTGAAACTTGGTACTGGTCCTGTACTGGTGTATACAGGTACGCTTGAGAATTATCAGGGCCTGGATATCCTGTTACAAAGTGTTTCATCTGTTGCAAAATCCTTTCCAACCGCTCGCTACGTGATCGTTGGAGGAAAGCTTGAGCAGGTAGAGGAGTTGCGCAAGCAGGCACAAGAGTTGGGCGTGGCGGATAAAGTGGTCTTCGAGGGGCAGCGTCCTCTTGAAGATATGCCTCGCTATATGGCAATGGCTGATATTCTTTTGAGTCCTCGTAGTAAGGGAACGCATACTCCATTGAAGCTGTATACCTACCTGCGTGCCGGTAAGCCCCTGCTTGCTACGTCTATACGTTCACATACTCAGATTCTTACACCTGATGTGGCGTTGCTTGTGGAGCCGACTCCAGAAGGGTTGGCTGAAGGTACCTTGACTCTGCTGCGAGATAAAGCAATGGCACAAGAACTCGCGACTTGTGCGAAAGAAACCGCTGAGCAGAACTATAGCTGGAACGCATTTTTAGAGAAGAACGATACGGTTTACAGTGAGTTTCACACGGTGACAGTCTAGCGTTTTGTGTTCAATGGAGGATGTTTTCTATGCGTTGTCTCGTAACTGGAGTAGCTGGTTTTGTTGGTTCTCATCTGGCGGAGCGTTTACTCGCCGATGGGCACGAAGTCTGTGGTGTCGATGCCTTCATCGATTACTATCCACGGCACATCAAGGAAAAAAATCTGGCAACTCTACGCAATCAGGAGCATTTTACGTTCATCGAGGGCAACTTGCTTGATCTCGAACTGGCTCCTCTCGTTGAAGGTGTTGATTGGATTTTCCACCAGGCTGCTCAAGCAGGCGTACGCGCAAGTTGGGGTAAGGAGTTTTCGCTCTACACTGATTGTAATGTGCTGGCTACACAGCGGTTGTTAGAGGCTGTTTTGACGACTGGCAATCATATAAAGCGCCTGGTCTATGCCTCGTCTTCATCTGTATATGGAGATGCAATATCTCTGCCTGTCCTGGAAACAGCCACACCGCATCCAGTCTCTCCTTATGGAGTGACGAAGCTTGCGGCCGAGCATTTGTGCTCCCTCTACTATCACAATTTTGGCGTCCCGACTGTCTCGCTCCGCTACTTTACGGTGTATGGACCTCGTCAAAGGCCCGATATGGCTTTTCATCGCTTCTGTAAAGCAGTGGCTGAACAGCGGCCTGTTCATGTTTTTGACGATGGCAACCAGACGCGCGATTTCACGTATGTCTCTGATATCGTTGAGGCTAATGTTCGCTCAGCGGCTGTTGGTACCTCCGGGTCGGTGATGAATATCGCTGGTGGATCTCGCGTCTCTGTTCGTCATGTTATTGAGTTGTTGCAAGAGATTAGCGGCTTACCCGTTCAGGTAAAATTTGAGCAAAAGCAGCACGGCGATGTGCGCGATACTTTTGCAGATATCGGCAGTGCCACAGAACTCATTGGCTATCAACCGCGAGTCTCTCTTCGTGAGGGGCTGGAGCGTGAGTTTGAGGCAATTGTAGCTCTGTATGGATACAAGCAACGCAGCATCGCCTGAGGGATTTTTCGCTTTCACTCTGCACTGATGGATGGATAAGGAATGACTATTCAAAAAATCGCACTCGCGCCAATAAAGGATAAACAACGCACTGGGTCCAGCATACAGGTGCTTGAAAAGGCAAGCGTTGCTCCTGCAACTGATGCTAAACAAGAGAATTTTGAGCTGGATGAGAGACAAACGCTTCAGGAGCTTTCTCCAGTTCCAGGACAGTTGCGGAGAGAGGCGCTTGCTGCTGATGTTGCCCACGTGCAGAATGAGGCGTCAAACTCGTCGATAGACCCCTTACGTGATGAGGGCTTTACGACAGATGTCCTACTGATGCGCAAGGAAGCATTTTCGGCGCTAGCAACGCACGTTCATCGTGCGGTTCCTCTCGATCTTGCCACTCCTGCCGAGCAAGCAGTACCGGCGAAGAAAAAAAAGAAAGGCTGGTTGACCACCGTACTCCGGTTTGGTGTAACCATCCTGCTCTTCGCCTTTCTCTTCAAAAATCTTGATGTGACGAAATTGGGAGCAACCTTCCTCCAGATCAATCCATCGATTGCTCTTGTGGGCCTGGTTGTGGGTATATATACGCTTGTTGTAAGTGCATATCAATGGCAGGTATTGCTCAATGCCGAAAAGATTCCGCTGGACCTGACGAAGCTGATCAATCTGTACATGGTTGGTATTGCCTTTAACCACTTTTTGCCCACGAGCATGGGTGGTGATGCGGTTAAAATCTACTACGTTGGACGTGAATCTAGTAATATGCCGGGTTCTGCTAGCGCTGCTGTGATGAGCCGGATCACGGGCTTCTTTGGAATGCTCCTGGTGGCCTATCCCACCCTGCTCATCTTTCATAAGCATTTTACAGAGCAGGTCGTGCTCTTGCTGCTTTTGCTGAGCATGGTTGTGTTGGCCCTGGTGACTGGTACTTTTGTCTTTGCGGGCCTGTTCTCGCGTTTCGCGCAGGCGAAGAAGATTCAGGTGGCTTTTGAGTCCCTTCTTCCAAGTTTCATTCGGAAGAAGTTAAATATAGGTGGGATCATTGAGAAGGCTATCGATATCGGCAATACGTTAATTATGAGTGCGAAGAAGCCTCGTTCGATGGTAATCGCGACTCTGTTTGGTGTCATGTTCCATATTGTGGCTTGCCTAAATTATTACAGCTATGGATTGGCATTGCATATCGATATTCCGTTTTACTTTTACCTGGTAGCTATTCCACTGGTGTCGCTAATTGGCTTCTTGCCGATCTCAATCGGCGGCTTTGGCTTGCGTGAAGGTGCCCTGGTCATTGTCTTCGCCACCGCACATGTGGCTTCTGGTACGGCTTTGACTCTGGCTTTCATGATGGATGTACAGATGCTTTTCTTCGCTGCTATCGGTGGTTTCATGTATCTCTTTATGAGCAATTTAATCGGTACCCAGAAGAAGCCAGCGTTGACATGACGGTGTGTTCTGACGTGTTCGTTCAGGGTGCCGCTGCTTTTGGAACAGCGGCATTTCCTGCGTGTTGTATGTAGGAGAAGTATGACTCAATTTCGGAGACCAAAGACGGGTGATCCTGGGATTGATGCTTCGCAGTCTAAGGAGCTAGAAACGAGTGATTCTGGAATCGAAGCTCCCCCATTTCGGGAACGTATAGTGAGCGATCCTCAGACACCCGTTCAACAATATGGAGGACCAATTATGGCAGGCTCTGGAATGCCACCCCAACAGTTTGGTGGACCGACAAAGGGAGGCACAGGTATGCCTTCTCAACAATTTAATGCGCCAATGCCGGGTATGACACCTCAGCAATTTAATGGCCCCGTGCCAGGAGGTTCTGGAGCGCCGCCTCAGCAGTTTAACGGACCGATGCCGGTCGGTCCTGGAATGCCGCCTCAACAGTTTAGTAGGCCACCTATGATGAATAATCGTATGACGGACACGCCACCCCCTTCTCCAATGATAAATGGAAGTGGTGTTCATCCTGCTGGCACTTACGGGTACCGCCCACCATCCAACACAGTCTCTGTGTTTGGGCGTCAGTACAGCCGTATGGTCGTTATTCTGTCAGCCGTCTGTATTGCTGCAGTCGTCTTCGCAGGTTTCTTTCTAGCGTATCGCTACTTGAAAACTCCGAGCGTCGCTTTGTATCAGGCGAAGGCACAGAATGTCAATCGATCCGTTGGCGGGAGTGGGATCATCTATCCACAACAACAATTAGTAATCTCCTTTCCCATTGTGGAACGTGTTACCGCTGTTAGTGTGAAGCCTGGCGATGTGGTCAAACCTGACCAGGCACTTGTTCAGTTGGATCTTGCACAATTGGATGCAGAGGTGAAGCAGGCTGCGGACAATGTGGCGGCAGCTCAGACATACTTGAATAGTGTAGCTGGCACTGCTCAGGCTCCTGCTGCGCAATCGCAGTTAGATAGAGCAAATGCTTCATATAATTCTCTTATTGCACAGAGGAACTCGCCGACGTTGCATAATGGTTCATTGGTATCTCCTCTGCAAGGTGTTGTCACTCAGGTAAACGTCAATCCTGGTGAGGTGGCGGCGGCTAATGCACCTCTAGTGACCTTACAGGTGCAATCGACGGTTGTGGCGCGCGTTCAGATTCCGCTCGCTTATGTCAATCAGGTGTATCCAAATCAGGCGGCAGTTGTGACGCCATCCGCGTTGCCGAATTTGAATCTGGATGGAAAAGTAATCTCTGTTATCCCTCAAGCTTCGCAGAATGCGGATACGTTTGAGGTGTGGATCTCTCTTCCAAACGATAAAAAAGAGCTTTTGCCGGGCATGAGTACGTTTGCGCGCCTGCAAGAACCTTTGCATGCTATCGTTATTCCTCGTCTCGCTGTGCTCAATCCGGACCAAAACTCGGCCGTCTTTGTGGTGCGGGATGGTCATGCCTACGAGAAGCTAGTTCAGATCGGGGGGTATGTTGGGAACAATGTTATTATTGAGGGAGGGATCGCCGACGGTGATACGGTCGCTGTGACGGGAGTGGATGCGCTACAGAATGGTCAGGCTGTGAAGGTGATCTCGGTTGAACAACCGCACTAGTAATGAAATTGAGAGGATAGGATTATAATGCTCGCTTCGAAACGGTTTTCGCAGTTTGATAGTAGTTGGCTCCCTCTGCGATATATCGTTCCAACATTTGCAGGTTTTACTCTACTTTGTACGAGCTTCTTGACGTGGCTGAGGGACCCCCTTATGGGGACTTCCTCTGCCTGGGGAATTCCTGTTTATATTGGGTGGCCGTTCCGCTCTCCGTTTCTCAATTATGGTGTGCTCTGTGTGTTGTGTGCGATCTATCTGTTCTTTGTTGCTTATACAAGTGAGCCACAGTCAGACGGTTTTGGGCGACGTGCCGAAAGTTCACCACTATATGATGGAGGACGGTACTCTTTCGCCGCGTGGCTCTGCCTGTTTCCTGTACTGCTTTATTGCTTGCAGTATCTTGTTTTTGATGTACAAAGCATCAACCAGCTTGCTCAACATAAGATACAGGCACTGTTAATCGCTCAACATCTGGAATATAGACTGGCCCCCCAGCGGATTGTCATGCTGCCCTTTACGGTCGATATCTCTTTGCCACAGGCGAGGCTTGCCTTGCTCGTAGATCAGATATCACTGGGTGCTTTTTTGCCTGTCTTTGGCGCTGTTGCCTTGTTTGTGTATCAACAACGGCGGCAATTATTGTGGCGACGCAACGTGCCTCAGGCATCAGTGAGAGCGCGTTCGCGGGGAGGCTGGCTGGCGGTTTCTCTTGCCGTTCTTCTCGGTTGCCTTGCCTTTGGGCGTGTGCCTTTATCGCTGCTCTGTGAGTATCAGGCGAATCTAGCACTTTCGTTCGGCAACTACGACTCCGCCTCTCAATGGTTGGATGATGCACTCTTTCTCGATCCGGGTCTGAATCAGGCGGTTTATTATCATATTCAGCGTGGGCAGATTCGCTTTTTTGTAGAGCATGACAACCAGGGCGATGATAGCGTCGCTTACCTGGCAGACAATGCCTATCAACAGGCCAATTATGCAACTGCCTACCAGGAACTTTTTGGTGCCTGGGAACGAAACCGCAAGTCCTCATGGATTGTTGATCAGATCAGCCTGGTTTTAATGCGTGAGGTAGAGATAAATCGTCCGCTCAGTACTGCTGACCCTGGTAATGAAGCTGATCCGTTGCTCGTCTCCGCACAGGAAAATGATAAATCATTGCCCATACTGGAATCTCTTGTCAAGATAAGCCCTGGAAATGTATATGCTCGCTACGTTTCTGGACGCATTAACTATGATTTACATGCGTATATAGACTGTACAACACAAATGCAGTTTGTCAATCAACTAAGCTTAAATCGAGATATACAATCTGCGGCTCTGACATCTATAGGGCTGAGTGAAGAGGGACAGGGTGATTTGCAGACCTCGCGGATATTTCTACAAAAGGCTGTGACGCTCGATCCAAACTACTATAATAACGTTGCGCGTGAACAGCTTTCAGGCTTACACTAAGATCTTATACAAAAACCAACGCTGCTCTCTTGATAGTCCGCAAACCAACGAACGTCGTTCTAGCTTCGCTCAGGTTTGCGGTAAGGACTTCCTTTCAGATCGCTTGAGCTGCGCTAGCCGATAGGGCGTTGGCGATCTGAATACAAGAGAAGTCTCGCGGCTAGTGCTCAGCACACAGGTTTTTCAAGAAGAAGTAAACGAATTCAGAAACTTTTCGCACGAGAGAGTGCGACTCATGATAACGAAACAGAAGGATATTACTTATGGCTTTGATAGATGTGTCAACAAGTACAAAAGAGAGAAGGACTGGCGAAGCAATATCACCTGTGCCAACACATCACTATCCAGCTGGTGATATCAAGAAGGGCACGTCGCGGTTGGCTGTGTTTTCTTGCCTCTTGCTCGCCTGCATAGGAGTGAGCTGGTTTGCGTATCAGTATTTCTTGTTGTCACAGCCTCAAAGCTTCGCGCCTTCCTGGGCAAATGCTCGCTGGATACAGGCAAGCGATGGCTCTGCGCCTGTGGTCTACTTCCGTTACAGCCCCTATCTTGAAGCGGTTCCTACTGTAGCTTCTGTGACTATAGGTGCAAATGATGCCTTTCGCCTCTTCGTGAATTCAACATTGATTGGTGGTAATGAGACCGATTATGTGAGTGGCGACTCGAAGCGCGCTTACACCTTTGATATCACCTCCGCCTTACAGCAAGGGCCAAACGGAATTGTGATTCGGGCAACTGATCCCGACGATCACGTTCCCATTATTAAGGCAAATGTGCACTTTATCCTGGGCTCATCGAGCTACGACGATGGTAGCGGCACCACATGGAGGGCAACGAGCAATAGTGCACTGGTTTTCCCCCGCTTCTCAAAAACGGCTATTACAAAGCAACAGCAATCTGCGTCTCAAACAACTGGACCTGGGATGGCAGCTATGCCAACTGCTGTTGCAACAACGTCTCCTACATCACCGATATCCTCAGATACGACAGCTGCGCAAAAAGCTCCTACAGATCCAACCATAGCCTCATCGACGATAACCGGCCCGGACCCGGTTCCCTTAACGCCCTGGAGTTCAGCAACTTTTGATGTAACGCAATGGCCCATCGCTCATATCGCCTCAATTTCACCTCGATTGACCGATATACCTGTTACACCCATGATATATAATCATTCTTTACCTAACCATTGGATGAGCGCTGGTGCGCAGAATCAGGGCTACTTTGTACGTCAGATTACAATCAGCTCTCCTTTGAAAAGTTACTGGCTTCGTTTCAGAGCTTCCGGTCCATCAAATATTTTTCTCAATGGAAGTTTGATAAATAATTGGACTGGACAGCCTCCGAACTCCCGGCAAAGTATCTTTGGCTCTTTCAGCTATATAAATACGGATATAAAGACTCATTCGCGCTTTTCAGTTGGCATATATGATATTGCTCCCTATTTACATAGAGGCACAAATACTCTGGCTGTGTATGTCTCTGCTCCTAATGTCTATAGCTTCATCGGTAATACGGGTGCCGCAATGTCTATGGATATGCTTATCAGCGATCCTGCCGGCAATACGTCCTGGAGTGAGGCAAGTGAGACGTGGCGAGCTTCTGCTCAGTTTGTGTCAGGATGGGAGCAAGGTAATGCGGTGAGCTTGAATTGGCGTCCGCCTTCTTTTGTGGCAAGCACGACTGCGTTTCAGCAGTTCTCTATACCTGGCAGTAATACTATCTTTAGTGGTTCAGCTGCTCAGGTAAATGCTATTACCATCCCCTGGCTCCTTGTGTGGGCTGTGATTGTTGGGAGTGTGCTGGCTGTTGTAGGACTCTGGTTGTTGATGGCCCTGACGATTGGTAAACGCTACTATGCCCCGTGGCAAAGAGCGTGCTCGATCATGAGCATGGCATTTTTACCTGCGCTAGCATTTGAAGCTCTGCTTATTATTGTTGCGCGAGAGCCACATATAGCGCGGCCGTTTCCCTATACCATGACATGGGGACTAGTTTTGATCGCGCTTGTGCTCGCTGGCTATCTCCTGCTCTGGATGAACGCTACTGCAAGGCGTAGCGGTGTTCAGATGAAGGTTAAGCAAGCTGTACATGATCAGCTTGCTGCATATCAGGCGCGGATGGCTACAGCGAATCAGCGCAACCCGATATCGGTGGTTCCTGTGCTGGGGCGTCCATCGGTGCTATCCTGGTTTGGTCTCTATTGGCCTGTGGTTTTATTAACGGTCATTGGCTGCTGTCTGATTATTCCTATCCTGGGCTATGAGCCACTCTGGCAAGATGAGCTCGTAAGTTTCTACGTGGCTAAAAACAGCATCGCGCATGGCTTCCCAATGATGCCTTCGGGCTTTATTTATCCCAAGGCAGAGCTCTTCCATTATATGCTGGGCTTGATTATGCTCGTCTTTGGCGATAGTCCAGCGGTGTCGCGTTCTTTGAGTGCGGCTGAGTATATTGCAAGCATTCCCTTGCTCTACTTTATTGGCAGCTACTTCTTTGGACGCCGCATTGCTTTGCTTGCGACTGCTATGTTGACCTTCTCCCCTTTTGCGCTGACATGGGGCTCTCAATTGCGTATGTATGAGCAAGCTCAGGTCTGCGTGCTCCTCATGCTCTATGTCTTTCATAGAGCAGCTCTCGTTCCTCAAAGTAAGCGCATGCCTTATATCGCGATCGCTACGCTGATCGTCACCTACTTAAGTCATGAAGAGACATTTATTGTCATGCCCGCGCTCGTGCTCTGCGTCTTTATGCTGACGAAGAGTAAAGATCGTCTCCTTCCCTCTGTGTTCTATCAAAAGCACTGGTGGTATGCATCTCTGATAGGAATCGCTATCATTGGTGCACAGTTGCTGGTTGTGAAATTTAGCCATCCTCCTGTGTTAGGTACAGATCAGTCGATGCGTCCTAATGTGCAGTTTCATGAGGATAGCCTGCCTTTCTATACCAATATTCTTTTCTTCCCGAGAACGACAAGTCCCTGGCTCACTTTGAACTCGCTGCTCACTCTAATCGGGTGTATATGGGCCGTGCTTAGCAAGGATGCACGCTTGCGTTATTGTGCACTCTTCTTCGTTGCTTCGTTGGGAACGCTGACCGCCCTATTCACTATGCAGGCAGACCGCTACTTCTATCCGCTCTTAACGATCTACTACCTGATCGGAGCGTATGTCGTGTGGAAGACCCTGGAATATCTTTGGGCCTTTGCCTACTCGCAGTTTTCGTCAATGAGAAAGAGGTCAGAGATTGAGAAACCAACGCCTCAGTTCTGGTCTTCACCGATCAAGGCTGTGTCAACGGTGATCGCGAGTATTGTGCTTGTGGGTGTCGTACTGGCTCCAGTGCTCCCTCTTAGCAGCTATAATCTGGGAGTGAGTCGTGTCTTCGGCCTGTCGTATTTCCACCATTTCTCGGATTATGATGCTTCTGGTCAGTATATACAACAGCATTGGCACAAAGGCGACATAATACTTTCGATGAGCCCCGATATTGAAATGTACTACTATGCAGGTCGGTCAGATTACTACTTCTCAGTCGACCGCGCTCTCTTTCTGATTGAGCGCGATGGTCATGCAATAAACACGGCCACTGGCGCTGTAGCATTGCTCAGCCAGGCTGATTTTCGGGCGCTCCTGTCCAAGAATGCACGGGTCTGGATTGTGACAGATCATGGTTCATACCAGAATGAAACCACAAAGCGCTTTACGGTTCCACCAGAATTTCATATAGTTTTTGAGGGAACACGAAATGCTGTGTATCTACGTGGAACTTGATGCGGACGGTGTTGTATCCTCTGACGTGATCGATCAGGGGCGGTAAGAAGAAGGAAACTGAAGAATGTGTTATTTCCGATTTCGATACGGCTTTGCTTTGCTCACACTGGCTTGCACATTATGGCTGGCTAGCTGCTCTCTGTTTAGCAATGGATCTGCGACCGTTGCCACTCCTACCAGCAGTGGGTCGACGGGTACGTCAGCGACGCCTAGCCCCGGCAACCCTAATGTGAATGCGGTCGAAGTGGATATACTAAATAATATAAAGACATATGGTTTCAATCCAGACACCAGTATCAATGGTGGTTTGGGGGGTCTGTGGGTTAATTGGCGCTATGGAACAAGTCCTTTGCAGACAAATGTGAATGGGACGGGTGAGACGGATGAGGCAAGTGGAAAGTCTTTGCGTCATGATCCACTGACTGATCTGCGCTATCTGCACGACCTCTGGCTCTACAAGTCGCAGAATCCAGGTGACAATCGCTTCGAGAGCGAGATAACACGCTATACTCCTATTGTGAAGTACGAGTTCAAGAATTCTCATAATGAGCGCGGCTGGTTGTATGACGAGTTTGTGGATCTCTATAATCTGTCACACGATTCATTCTATAAAGATACTGCGTCCAGTTTAGCAGCCGGTTTTGCGAAGAGCTTTGATCCGCAGGTAGGCTCGATCTATAAGCCGAACTCTTCTGGTCATGAGCAGGGGTCCTATCGCGTCGATACTGTTTTAGAGGCTGGCTGTGCGCTGGTGCAAGCGGGGACGCTTTTCAATAATCCGCAGTGGACTCAGGATGGTCTGAGCACGATCAAGTTTGTCTACGATCACGCGTATATCTCTCAATATCATATATTCCCCGATCAGGTCGATAATGTATTGAATGCGGGCGGGTCGGTCAATAATCAGGAGCAATTCTTCCTGGGTCAGTCGAATTCAAATGGAGGTAGTTACGCGGTGAAGGGTGGGCAGACGCAGATGGGCAATATCAGCCAGATCGTTACCTCGTTGCTCGATGCCTATCAGGTGACTCATACGCAGGATTTCCTGAGTAAGGCGACTGATCTGCTAGATGGGCTTTCTCTTCCCAATAACTCTCTGGGTCTGTGGGATACGGCCAATAATGGATACTATTTTGCGGTGGTCTACTCTGGGAGTTCGCCCGCCCAGCCCGGCTCTATCTCGGTTGTGCGCTCGAAGAAAGAGGCTGGTCGGCAAGCGATTATGCTGCAGGCCTTTCATCAGGCGAACAAGTTGACCAATGATAAGTATAAAGATATGGAGAATCACATGTTGGATGTAGCTCTGAATCGTATCTACGTTCCCTCTGCGCACGGCTCTCTCTATCTTGTCAACCCTGATTGGACTCCTCAGAGATTTCATAATGGTACCCTCAATAATATGGTGACTACGGAAGCAATGGGTGCTGAACTGGAGAGTCTGTTCTCTCTGAAAAATTAACTGTTGAGACAGTAAGAAGTCCTCTCACTACCAGTACTTTGATGCCAGGTATAGGTGTAAACTGGCGCCTCGTGCTGGTAGTGCTTTTTTTTGGTGTATACTATTTTTTAAGAAATAGTAAATGCCAGGAATGGTCTCCTCTATAACTGGTACAAAGATAGGTGACGCCAATGCTTCATGAGCAAAATAATCGCGCTCAAGCATCTACTGACACGTTGGTTTATGATGCTGAGCGCAATTGCTTGATGTTGGACGGACATGAGCTGTCGAGTGACGATACGATAGAGATTCAGGTTTTTGGTTCATGGGTGCCTGGTCAGATAGCAATTGATTCTGCCGGCTGGTATCTCTTGACTCTTGATCAAGTAGGTATTCGTCTGCACACTGGCCTGCTCGCGCGCTCAAGCGAGTTCCGCCTTTCAGGTCAAACCTCTCAGCAGCCGCTGCAACAGAACTTCTTGCCCCGTGTTCTGATCGTTGACGATGATCAAACATTATTGCAAGTACTACCCAGGACCATCTCTTTGCGCATTCCTTCCGCCCACGTCGATACCGCCAGCTCTGGTCACGAGGCTCTAGCTCATCTTCAGTCGCAGCAATACGATGCTGTTGTCAGCGATATTAAAATGCCTGGTATGGATGGCCTCGCACTACTCTCCAGAGTACAGGAACTACAGCCTGACACGCCTACGCTGCTCATCACAGGTCATGGCGAGCATAATCTCGCCATCCAGGCGCTGCGCGGTGGCGCTTATGACTACATTCAGAAGCCTGTTGAGCGCGATAACTTCATTGCCGCCCTCCTGCGTGCTATACAGACCTGCCAACTGCGCCGTCAGGTAAAAGAGCAGCAAAGTTCTCTGGAACTATATGCTCACTCGCTTGAACGCCTGGTACAACAGCGTTCGCAGGAGTTGGCCGAGGCGCATACAACTAAGGATAAAGTCATCAGCCTGGTGTCGCACGAGTTAAACGAGCCGATCGCTCGCCTTAAAAGCATGATTGAGCTCTTGAGGCAGAAGCTAAGCGGGACATCTGAAATTGTGAGGCAGAGTTTTATCGATATCGAGCACTCCCTCGTTCGTACCGAAGAGCTTGTGCAAGAGCTGCTGAATACTTCGGAGATTGAGACGGATCGTTTTATCTTACATCGTCGCCGCAATGATCTGGTTGCCCTCTGTCATATGGTCCTTGAGGAAGAGCTGACCGATACGCCTGTGGAGCTTGCCTATCAGCAGGTAGTGAATGAGCCAATCGACGTGGAGGTGGATGGTGATCAGATCCGTCAGGTACTCTCTTTGCTCGTTGCTGGCACCTGTGCATCGGCCACGAAAGAGGAACCGGTGACTATTACACTACAACAAAACGGGCACGAAGCGATTATCACTATTCGTGATCAAGGTGCGGACGCTGGCCTGGGTGTAGGCTTCTATGTCTCACGCAAGCTTATCGAGCGTCACGATGGTCACCTCAAAATCCAGAACTTTTCTGGCAAGCGGAGAACTCTCTTCGTTACTTTGCCAGTCTACCCTCATTTAACTCCTCCTGAAGAGGACGCGTCCTCTTCTTCTATACCTCGTACTTACGCTGTATGGACGATTGCTCCAAAAGAAGATGAAAATAGCAAACAGTAAAATGAAGTCGAGCGAGAAACTGAAGCTATTCCGTGTGATAAACTGCTGACAAATTGCGTAGTATTATGAGTAGCTACAATTGCCTTGTCAAAAGTAAGTAGGGAACTCTCGGTCGATACATTGGTGCCATGTATTTGTGCCTCGTCCCAGTTTATCAATGGACGGATTATCTACGCGTTACTGAAGAATAGGTAGCGCGAGCAATCCAGTTTTTACAGTATTCATCAACTCCTGAATGTGCCTGTTATTTACATTGGAGGACACAATGCTCAAGGGGAAAAGAACTCGGTGGTATCTATCGAGTTTGTCTCTGTTGGCGGTGCTTGCCCTATTTTTTAGTGCTTGCGGCGCTCAGGGAACGCCAACCAGCCAGACAGCAGACAACTCAAAGCCGGTCAAAGGTGGAACTTGGATCGATGATCTTGCAAATGAGCCTGATTCATTAATTCCAAATGGTAGTTCGCAGACGTTCGCCGTACTGATGGAGAATGCTCTGTATGCTCCACCTTTCTATGGAGATACGCAAGGCCATATCACGCCCGGTATCGTTCCGACGCTTCCAACCGTACAAAATGGTGGCATTAGTTCAGACTACAAAACATGGAAGTTTACTCTGCTTCCTAATCTCAAATGGTCGGATGGTCAGCCACTTACCGCTGAGGATATCGACTTCACCTGGAAATTGTGGAACAATCCTAAGTTTGCTGCTGCAGTTACGACGGGATATAACCTGATCACCAGTGCTGATGTCTCTTCTGACAAATTGAGCATTACCTTCCACCTTAAGCAGGCCTTTGCGCCTTTCCTGGCGGCCTGGACTGATGGCGGCGGCGCTCCTCTGCCGAAGCACGTCTTCCAGAATATTCCTCCGGATCAGATCCTCAAGTCAAAAGAGAACCTCAACCCTAGTGTGGCCAGCGGCCCATTCAAGATGAGCGAGAGCGTTCCTGGGAATCACTACACGACGGTTCGCAATGACAACTACTTCCTGGCTTCTCAGGGCATGCCCTATCTGGACAAAGTAATTTTCCGCCCGGTAGCCGATCAGAATACAGTTTTGAAGGACTTGCAGGCCAATAATGCCACGTCAACATGGTTTATTGACGTAAGTAAGACCAAAGCGTATCAGGCTCTGCAAAACTATAACTTCGTGGTCAATCCGGCCGCCTCGAACTTTGAGACGATTGTTATTAATTTCAAGAATCCTACCCTTGCTAACAACCTGGAAGTTCGCCAGGCGATGGCGATGGCGATTGATCATCAGGCTCTGATTAAGACTGCTCGTGTTGGTCAGGGATCTCCTCTATGTACTGATCACGGTGCGGCTGTCCATCCTGGCTATCAGCCCGATGCTCCTTGTCCCAAGTTCGATCCTGCTGGAGCTAATAAGTTGCTCGATGATCATGGTTGGGTTAAAGGCTCTGATGGAGTACGCTCTAAAGACGGGAAGCGTCTAGAGTTTAAGTATACGACGACCAGTGGTAAGCCCTGGCGCCAGGCTGATGAAGAGATCATTCAGCAGAACTTCAAGGACATTGGCATCAAGCTCAATATTCAAAATGTTCCTGCCAGCACGTTCTTTGGCCCATTTTTGAATAATGGTCAGCATGATCTTGCCGAGTTTGAGAACTCCTTCACGTATGATCCAGATGATGATACTCTGGTTGGCTGTGATGCGATTCCCCCTCCCGGCGGCTCTGGCGAAAACTGGTCATTCAAATGCTATCCGGAGTTGCAAAAGCTAATCACTCAGGAGCAGCAGACGGTTGATCCGGTTGCACGACAGGCGATTTTCAATAAGGAGCATCAGATCCTCTTAACTCAATTCCCTTACATCTTCCTGTATAGTCCAACCGATCCTGGTATTGCGAAGAAGACCACGCATAACTACCTGCCCGGACCAGAGGGCGCTCAAGAGAGTGTCAATATCTGGAAGTGGTGGTGTGATGGCGGGAAATGCTAATCTTACTGCTTTAGCTTTCCCTCGCTTCGCTTACGCTAGCTATCCGATGCTATGATGAAGGCTCTGGTTGAGGGGGTAATACTCTCTTGATCAGGGCTTTCTTGCCAGATGTGCTATGAAGTGATAAAATTGGCTAACATTTCACATCCGTACCTGTAAATGTTGTTTGCTTCCTCATCCTGGAGGTAATATCATGGGGCGTTATATCATCAGGAGATTGTTACAAGCAATACCTTTGCTGATCTTGATCTCCATCTTCATGTTCACGCTCATCCATCTGCTGCCCGGTGGGGCGGACGCGGTTATCTTCAATCCGCGCCTGGATGCTGCTGGCCGTGCTGCCATTCGCGCAAGCTTCGGTCTGGATCAACCCCTTTACATTCAGTATCTAAGATGGGTAGGAAACTCTCTTACCGGCAACTTTGGTTTCTCCTTCTCAAACCACCTACCTGTATCAAGCATCCTGGCTCAACGTTTTCCCGCAACCCTTGAGCTCTTTGGCTTAGCGCTGCTTTTTGCATTGATCTGCGCGATTATATTAGGTGTTGTGTCTGCAGTACGACAAAATACGGCCACAGACTATACTCTGACAATTATCTCTTACTTCGGTATCGCTATGCCAGCTTTTATCCTGGGACTCTTCTTACAGGATATATTTGCTGTGCAATTGCATGCGCTGCCGGTTTCGGGAACTGACACTCTCGGTTATGCCTTTGATCCTTTTAACTCGTTTATCGACAAGCTAACTCATCTGATTCTGCCTGTTATCACTCTTGCTTTCCTTTTTATTGCGGCTTGGAGCCGCTTTATGCGCTCTAGTATGATTGAGGTTATTAAGCAGGATTATATGCGTACTGCGCGAGCAAAAGGTGTCACTCCTTTTAATATGCTGACTCAGCATGCTTTACGCAACGCTTTGATTCCTCTTATTACGGTGGTCGCCATCGATTTCGGTAGTGTTGCTGGTGGTGCCGTGATTACTGAACAGATTTATGCTTGGCCTGGCATGGGTTCCTTGTTCTACGACTCGCTGGAAGCGCGCGATTTCCCTGTTTTGCTTGCTATACTCATAATGAGCGCTATTCTTGTGATCACTTTTAACTTGATCGCAGATATTCTCTACGGCGTCATGGATCCGCGTATCCGCTATAGCTAGCGTGTTGAGCAAGGTTACTTCTTAGAGTAAGGAGAAGGAGGTTTCAATGGATATATCAAAACAGATCGATGAACGACAAGAAGACATTGAACCCATAATGGATCTTACGCCTGCTTTGACACAAAAGCGGCGTAGCCAGGGACGGATCATTTTTGATCGCTTCATTCGTAATAAGGCTGCCCTTATAGGCGCAGTGTGGATTGCTATACTCGTGCTCTTCTGTTTTCTTGGCCCGTACATTACAGGTCACAATCAGCCTGATCTTGTGCGTCCAAATTTAGCATCTCTTGCACCTTCTCTCGCAAACCCCATTGGCACAGATGATGTGGGACGCGATGAGTTTGCTCGTATTATGTCGGGAGGGCGCGTTTCTCTCCTGGTTGGTATGGCTTCAATGCTTGTTGCGATCCTTCTGGGTGTTGGAATCGGCTCGTTCGCGGGCTTTTATGGCGGCGTCGTTGATAACATTTTGATGCGCCTCACTGATGTTGCGCTAGCTATACCTTCCTACTTGCTACTTTTTGTGCTCTCGATTGCTTTCTCTGATGGCTCGCCCACTAGTATCATTATCTTGATTGCTATTTTGAGCTGGCCGAATACTGCCCGATTAGTGCGTAGTGAGTTCCTGGCTTTGAGGGAACGTGAATATGTGCTTGCTGCTCGTACAGTGGGTGCGCGAGGTCCACGCTTGATGTTCCGCCACATTTTGCCAAATGCGGCTGGCCCGATCATTGTAAGCGCAACTCTTCTGGTTGGCGGCAACATCATCTTTGAATCAGTCCTGAGCTACTTTGGCTTTGGCTTACATATCCCTTTCGCTAGTTGGGGAAATCTGGTTTCTAACGGTCAGCAGCTTTATGATGTGGCTCCCTGGTTGGTATTCGCTCCCGCTTTGCTTATTGTGACGGTGGTGTTGAGCTTTAACCTGGTTGGCGACGGTTTACGCGATGCTCTCGATCCTTATATGACGGAGCGCTAGTTGCAGAGCTTGTCTGCATACATGGATAAAAGGTTTGGCGCAGAAGGAGAAAAAATTGGGAGAGAATCTGCTAGACGTACAAGATCTAAAGACGTACTTTAAGACAAAAGGTGGTTATGTACACGCGGTAGATGGCGTGAGTTTTGCGATTAAGCCGGGCGAGAAGGTTGCGATTGTGGGCGAGAGCGGCTGCGGAAAGAGCGTGACGGCTCTGTCGATTATGCGCCTGGTTGCACAACCACCGGGTGAATATGTTGGTGGAAGCATTCTCTTTAATGATCAGGATCTGCTCGAAGCTCGCGAGAGTGCGATGCGCCATATTCGCGGCGGCCAGATCGGGATGATTTTCCAGGACCCAATGGCCTGCTTAAATCCAACGATGACGGTAGGCAAGCAGATCGCCGAAAGCCTGCGTATCCATTTGAAGCTGAGTCAGACAGAGGCGCGCAAACGTGCGCTGTCCCTACTAGAGCAGGTAGGTATTCCGGCGGCGTCTGAGCGTATCGATTCCTTTCCGCACCAGTTTAGTGGTGGTATGCGCCAGCGCGTGATGATTGCAATTGCCCTGGCTTGCAATCCAAAGCTTTTGATTGCCGATGAGCCTACTACAGCCCTGGATGTGACGGTACAGGCGCAGATATTAGAACTGATTAGCTCGGTCTGTAATGAGTTTAACACCGCGCTTATCATCATCACTCACGATCTGGGTGTGGTCGCGGGTGTAGCCGACCGGGTGCTGGTTATGTACGCCGGAAAGGTGATCGAGGAGGCGACGACCGCGGAGATATTTGCAAATCCGCGCCATCCCTACACCATTGGTCTGCTCAATTCTGTACCTCGCCTTGACGACGACCGCCATTCAGAGCTGCGTACGATTGAGGGCGCTCCGCCTGATCTATCTCATCCTCCAACGGGCTGTCCCTTTATGCCGCGCTGCTTCTTTGCACGCAATGTCTGCAACACGATGCCTTCGTTCGATCCGGTCGATGGCAACATGCTGCACCATAAAGCCTGTTGGGCAAATGTGACTGATCCGAAAGATCGCGCGTACGCGGAACGTCGTATTCAGGCTCGCCGCGAAGCGCAGCTTGCTGCTCTAGAGGCCGCTAGCAGTTCTATTGCACAAACATCGTAAGGAGTGTTTCATGGCAGAACAATTGGTTGCTAGCAAGACGCTGCTAGATGTTCGTGATTTAAAAATGCATTTTCCCCTGACGCAGGGTATCATTGCACAGCGCATTATCGGCTACGTGCGCGCGGTGGACGGTGTAACCTTTACGATTGAGCGTGGTCAGACGCTGGGGCTGGTGGGTGAAAGTGGTTCGGGCAAGACGACTATTGGCCGGACGCTGATCCGCCTGTACAAGCCTACCTCCGGCCAGATTCTTTTCGATAACAAGGATCTTGTACCAGCTCAGGGTGAGGAGCTGCGTCTGATTCGCAAGCGTGCGCAAATGGTCTTCCAGGACCCCTTTGCTTCTCTCAATCCTCGCTATACGATTGGTTCTTTGATATCAGAACCAATGCAGATCTTTAAGACAGGTTCGAGTAAAGAGATTCAGGAACGCACGGTGGAGCTGATGCGTGTGGTGGGTTTGCGCTCTGAGTATGTCGACCGCTATCCACACGAGTTTAGTGGTGGTCAGCGCCAGCGTATCGCGATTGCTCGTGCTCTGGCGATCAATCCTGAATTTGTGATTGCGGACGAGCCGGTTTCGGCGCTGGACGTCTCTGTGCGTGCTCAGGTGCTCAACCTTATGCAGCGCCTGCAGGAGCAGTTCAACCTGACGTATCTCTTTGTGTCGCACGATCTTAGCGTTGTGAAACACGTGGCTGATCGCGTGGCGGTGATGTACCTGGGGAAAATCGTCGAACTCGCCGACCGCGATGAGCTCTACGTCGCTCCCAAGCATCCCTATACAAAGGCACTGCTATCCGCTGTGCCGATTCCCGATCCAAAGATCGAGAAAAAGCGCCAGCGTATTATTCTTTCGGGTGATCTGCCGAGTCCCATCAACATTCCTAGCGGCTGCCGTTTCCATACTCGCTGCCCGATGGCTCAGAGCATCTGCCGCGAAGTGGAACCCGCCTTTGAGGCCAAAGAGGGACACGAACACTACGCTGCCTGCCACTTCTCCGACAAAGTAACGCCACCGGCAGAAGCCAGATAAGTTTACAACAAACGCCCGCCCACGGCGTAAAATATGTATCAGGTAAGTACGCCCACAGGCACTGTCTGTGGGCGTATTGACAGCATCCAATGGTCGCGCTATTCTATGCATTGATACGCCATGAACCGCGCAGCGACGACCCTTGCGGTTGTCGTGGTGGCCCGACTGATTTAAAACAATGCGTAGTGACGACTCTTGCGGTTATTGTAGTGGCCCGACTCAAACTGATTTAAAACGAGGTATATATGGCATACTTTCGACGTTCTGGTGGGCAGATCGCACTCTTAGCACTCTCCGTTCTGGGTGTAGTAATCTCTATCTATCTCACGATCACTCATTATGATAAACAATCTCTGATCTGCTCAAGTAGTGGCCTGGTAAACTGTGAGCGAGTGCTTTCCAGCTCATATTCGGTTGTGCCGGGGACCGCCGTGCCTATTTCTATTCCTGGCCTGCTCTGGTTCTGTGCTCTGGGCGCGCTCGCCTTTGGTGCCTGGCGCATCTGGCCTCAGCGCCGCTCTCTTATCGTCGCCGAGGTAGCATGGTCTACGCTGGGCCTGCTCACCGTCCTCTACCTGGTCTACGCCGAGATTGTGCGCCTGGACGCCATCTGTGCCTGGTGCACCTCACTGCACGTCATCATCCTGCTCGCTCTGATCGTCTCTGTCTTCCTGCTTCAGCAATCAAATGAAGATGAGGAGGCGTTCGATGATGAGGAAGTGGAGGAGACTCCTCGTGTGATGGCAAAGCGGCATTAGTGTCGCTCTGGCACTTTCATCGCTAATGGACTATGATCTGATCGTTGGCGCGCACACGCCCGCCCTTGAGCACGCGCGCCATGATTCCCGCCCGAAATCTCTTCTTGCCCTCTTCTTTAATCACGCTTGCCTTAAGCAGCCGTTTATCCATCCCGTTTAGCTGCGAACAGGGAATCCGTACCTCAGTCACCTCCAACAAAGCTTCTCCAACCTCCAGGTGGGTTCCCAGCGGGATGCTCATGACATTCAGCCCTTCGACAGTCATGTTATCACCTAGCATGCCCGAACTGATGTCGATGCCTTCCTGCTTGAGCTGAGCGAGGATTTGGGTATCTATGAGCAGAACCTGTCGCACATTTGGTTGTGTGGGATCTTTCTTGGCCAGATAGCGGTGCCGCACGAGCTTGCCGGCGTGGTAATCTCCTTCGATGCCCCAATCTTCTATGAGTGTTATCTCGTCTACCACCGGTTTGGGGAGGCCGGGCTTTTCGTTGCGGCATACGGCCACGACAGTGCCCTGGTTAGCATTTACTGGTGGCATTGTTTGTACGCCGTTTTCATCTATCATTATTGGTTGCTCCTTGCTTTATTTTGTGGTAAAACAGACGTTTTGTTTCTGGATATACTGGTTTGGGGACGTCGAGAGCTTCTGTGGAACGTGCGTGTGGCCCTCCCCATAAATGGGGTCTGTGCGCGATAAATCGGCACCTCTGATTTCTAAATGTAATATAAATATTTCGTTTAAATCATTTGGAAATCAGAGGTGCCGATTTATCGCGCACAGACCGGCTTTAGCCGGAGAATTGCCGACCAACTCGCTTAACAGCTCTTAATTTTCCTTGCGAAAGGGAAGAATTGCCGACCAATCTACCCGACAACTCCCAATGCCTAACCTTCCTTTCCCATTTGCAGCAGAAACAGGTTCCCTTCGATAGATTAAGGGAACCTGTTACTCCCATTTAAAGGTGCGTGTAGCCACCGCCAGCACGATCACCGCCCACACTGCTAACGTCAAAAACGCACCGCCAGGAAAGCCGCCACTGCCCATCGTCTGCTGCAAGGCTTGAGTGAGTGCCGTCTCGGGTAAGATCTGCGATATTGCTGCTATTGGGGCTGGCAGGCGATCGAGCGGCAATATTCCACCTCCTAACAGTATGAAGACCAGGAAGAGCGCGTTGGCCCCCGCCAGGGTCATCTCAGCCCGCAGTGCCCCTGCCATCGCCAATCCCAACCCTGCAAATGTAATCGTTCCTAAAACGATTGCCAGCAAGGTCAATCCCAAAGATCCCATTGGCCGCCAGCCGTAGAAGGCTACCGCTGCTCCTACGAGCAGTAGTACCTGGACGAGCTCCAATATCAAAATCGAGACGATCTTGGCGCTGATCAGGCCGCTTCTGGATAGAGGCGAGCTGCCCAGCCTCTTCAAGACTCCGTAGTAGCGTTCGTATGCAGTGGCAATGCCCAGGTTGACCATACCTGCCGCCATGATCGCGATGGCCAGGATACCCGGTAGGAGAAAATTGGCTGAACTTCCGTTCTGGCTGGGAGCGAGGTTGAGCGAGGCGAAGAAGACAAAAAGCAGAACCGGTATAATGAGTGTGACCAGTACATTTTCGCCTCGTCTCGCAGTAAGAAGCAGTTCAAAGCGTGTCTGCTGTGCGATCTGTTGCACACTCGAAGCTGCTTTGCTGCCGTGTCCATTTTTCGTATAGTCAAAGGTTGATTGTGTTGCCATGATATTATTCTCGTACCTCCGAGCCGGTGAGGCGCAGGAACAGGTCTTCAAGTGAGCCATGTCCAACGCGCAGTTCGGAGAGGGTGATGTTTTTGTCGCGCAGCCAGGCGGTGAGGGCGGCGAGGAAGATAGGGACGGCGTTATCGATGGTCTCGGTTTCGATGAGGTAGCTGCCGGCGCGTATCTCTTCGGCTGTGCGAACCGCAGGGAGGGCAGCGAGCTGCTGGCAATCGAGACCTTCGGGGGCGACGAAGCGGACGACGCTGGCATTCTGGACGCCGGTCATGTTGCCAGGTGTGTCGAGGGCGATGAGTCGGCCGTGGTCGATGATGGCTATGCGGTCGGCGAGCCGCTCGGCCTCGTCCATCAGGTGGGTAGTGAGTACCAGTGTAACGCCATCGCGCTTGAGCTCGCGGAGAATCTCCCAGGTGGTCTGGCGGGCCTGCGGGTCCATGCCGGCGGTGGGCTCGTCGAGAAAGATGACTTCGGGTCGGCCAATGAGGGCGAGGGCGAGGGCGAGCCTGCGCTTCTGCCCGCCTGAGAGCCGGCGGCAGCGGGTTTTCGCCGCACTGGTCAGCCCAACCCGCTCTAGCAGGGCTCTAGGGTCCAGCGGATCTTGATAGTAGCCGGCGAAGAGCTGAAGGACCTCGTAGGCGGTGAGCGCGGGATACAGCCCATCCTGCTGCAGCATGACACCTATGCGTGGCTTGAGTTCCTGTGCCTGCCGGACCGGGTCCAGACCCAAAACGCGGACGCTTCCCTCGTCCGCCGTCCGGTAGCCTTCCAGCGTCTCGACAGTCGTGGTCTTGCCCGCTCCATTCGGCCCTAGTAATGCAAAGAGCTCGCCGCGCTGCACCGTGAATTGCAGATTCTCCACAACCCGCTGCGAGCCGTACCGCTTGCTAAAATTATCAACGACGATGGCCTCCTGCCCGCTTAATCGCGTCTGCGCCACCGATGCCGTTGCCTGCGTATTTGCAGACATATATTTCCTACTCCTTAGTCAGATAATGCTTGACTGGTCGTCTTTTTATAATTCCTCTTTATAAGGTACAGCAGTTTCCTCGTGCTGACAAGTTTTCAAATCCGCCGGCGTAGCGACACAAAAAAAGTATACTAGAGCCCGCTGCTTCAGCACGCGAACGCGTGCTAATGGTGTGTGCTTACTAAATCCAGCACCGCCCTAGAGCCTGCTGATTGGATCAGCCAAATCCACGCTTCAGCACTGCATACTTCTGGGGGATGCATAAGCACGCGAACGCCCGTTTTAGCGCAGCGTCTTTCCTTCTCTGGTTTTTTTACAATTTTTACATTTATTTCCTCGAAAGTGTTTTCAGTCGTTGAAAAGGCATGTATTCGTAAGCGCGCGTTGTGCTCTTTGATACAGACATTCGCCCAGAAGTATGTAGTGCTGAAGCGTGGATTTGGCTGATCCAATCAGCAGGCTCTAGGGCGGTGCTGGATTTAATAAGCAAACAGCAATAGACAAGCTGTGAGCGGCGTTATAAGATAGAGTCTATGGCAAAGATCGTACAGCGATAGGGGGGATATATGTTTGATGCTAATGCCGCTGAAAGTGGAGGACTGGATAGGGGTTATCGAGGTATGCAGCCTCTGCACACCGCTTTTCCACTCGCCTCCCCTGGAAGCGCGACCTGGAACGGCATCAAGGTTGAGCATCATCTTCAGCCGCCGGCTGAATGTAAGTTGTGTTTACCGCAGCATACTATCTGTATTTTGTTGCGCGAATGTCGTACGGAGAGGCGGGTGGATGGCGGTCAACTGCATGATAATGCTGCGACAAGTGGTGAGGTTATCATTTACCCTGCATCTTCAGAGCAATGGATTCGCTGGCAGGCGGAGACTGAGTTCCTGCTCGTGTTTCTCGATCCTTCTCTTGTGAATCAGGCCGCAAGCGAACTGGCTCCGCGCAATAGTGCTGAGATTATTGAGAGCAAGCAAGAGATCCATGATCCTTTATTGCAGCAGATAGGCCTGGCCCTTAAGACTGAGATCGATGATGGTATGGATCTATCCTCATCTCTCTACATAGAGTCGCTGACGAATACGCTCTCTGCACATCTTTTACGTCGTTATACAGTCTGGAAGCCCACTCAGCGAGATTCCGCTATCTTACGTTCCCCTTCGGCTCTGCGCGATGTAGTCGATTATATCCATGATAACCTCGATCAGCATCTCACCCTGGCCGAACTCGCCTTTGTTGCCAGGATGAGTACTTATCACTTCTCGCGTACCTTCAAGCAGTTTACCAGCGTCACTCCACATCAATATGTCCTCAATGCGCGCGTTGAGCAGGCCAAAGGCTTGCTTATGCAGGGAAAATTGTCTCTCTCCGAAATTGCGACCAGGGTCGGTTTCTTCGATCAGAGCCACTTTACCAACGCTTTCAAGCGACTAGTGGGAGTCACTCCACAGGCACTCTTACGCGAGCATAGCAAGAATTTCCAATAGAAAAAGAGCACGCTTGTCCAATACTTTCCTCCCTTTTAGCTTTACAATGATGGCATAAACGGCTACAAAGGTTTAGCAAAGTCGATATGGTTGGAGAGGCACGTACATAGGCAGCAATACCGGTGCAAATATCTCCTCTCAGCCCTATCTCAAGGAGGATGACAGATATGGCGCATTCAAAGATAGCAGTTAATGATACACTCGTGCTGTTCGCGGATTTGCAGGCAGGAATTGCAGACTTGCCGCTCACAGTTCCCTACCCACGATTGCAGAAGGGCGTACTTGCACTCTCACGGCTTGCACAGGTACTAGGAATGCCCGCGATCGTCTCGGCAGTCAGAGGGCAGGATGGCGGCCCGGCAGTCATTATGCCGGAGATTGCGCAGGGATTGGGAGAACTGCCGATTCACTATCGCACGAGCGCCGACTCGTTTGAGAATCAGGCCATCAAGCAGGTGATTGAGGCTACCGGAAGGAAGACCATTCTGGTTGCCGGTGCTGCTACTGAAGTTGCCGTGCAACTTCCCACGCTCTCCGGCTCTGACCTGGGCTATCGGATGTTCATCGTGGTTGATGCCGTCGCGGGAATCAGCGCGCGCACGGAAGATGCCGCACTCCGCCGCATCGCACAGGCCGGAGCGTCTACCGTCTCTATCGCAACGCTTTCGGGAGAATTGGCCGGCGATTTTTCGCAACCGACAGCACAAAAAGCTGTCGCGATTCTCTTTGAAATGGTGGGTGGAGAATAAAGGAGTGAACAACGCGACTTCTCCGGCTGTACTCATCATCTCCGCGATGATCACACCTGCCCTCTTAATCCTGGGTTCTGCCTCCCTCGTGGCGACCGCGTTGCAACGGCTGGCGCGAGCCATTGATCGTGCCAGAGCAATGCTACAACTATCCGACGAGGAAGCGGGAAGACTGGGCCAAACGCAGGATGTGTCGAAACGTTGGCTAAAGCGCTATGCCATCCGATCTTTAATGGCAGAGCGAGCCGTAACCGCCTTCTTTCTCGCGGTGGGTCTGCTGGTAATAGACTGTCTCTCCATCGCAGTAGATCGCTACTTTGCCGATACGCTCACCTGGCTTCCTGTGAGTCTAACGATTCTTGGCATGTGCATGATATTCGCAGGCGCGTACTTTATGGTACAAGAGTCGCGGCTTGCAAACCTGCAAATTCGCGAAGAGATACAACATCTTACTAACAAGAGGAAATAGGACGGGGTGAAGGCATAGCACCTCTCAGGTTTCTGACGGAACATATCCTGATCTTTCCTAAAATGGCTGTGTTTATACATAGCCATTTCAATTGCAATTAAATTTGTTGACAGAGAACGAAGCCTTGTGTAGACTTGAATGCTGTCAATCATAGGATGTGGCCTTTCGGCAATCAATTGTGTTGAATCTTATAATGAGAATTGATTGTCAGAAAAAGTAGCTCATGCGCAAGTTTGCTGATCCAGCAAACTGATGGAATTGCTAGACTTCAAATATGTTCTTTAAAACATATTGATGTACTGCTAACCGTAGGACCAGTTGCTAGAATTAGCATACTTGTGTATGTGTTGTAAGATTTCTGTCTTACTAGAACATATGCCAGAACACGCCGTCCACCGCCCTCGTCACACCTCCGTAAAGCGAAACAACCCGACCTCGCGTATCAACCTCATCTCTCTGTTTCCTAATCCCTCCCTTCAAATAAAAATTGTGTTACACAAATCTATTTTCTTCGATGTTACGTGTATATTGCAGGGCATACTTAATCGAACTATATCGATGGTGAGAATTGAGTAGCAATTATCGGGCATTAGAGAACTGAAAAGGAGTACAGGACATGCTTGGAAGTATTCTTTGGTTCGTTGTAGTTGCATTAGTCGTTTTCTGGGCACTGGGCTTTGCCTTTCATGTTGCCGGTTCACTAATCCACATCCTGATTGTGATAGCAGTGGTTGTATTGATTTACAATCTGATTATGGGTAGCCGCTCTCGTAGGCTCTAAGAATCGAAAGATTTAGATACTTTATTGTATGGATTCATGCAACATGCTGACACACTCAGCATTTTAAAGTAGTGCTTGCAGGCAAGCGGAACGGAGTACAGCTTTTGATTTGCTCCGCACTACTTGCCTTTTTAGTTTGTTTAGACATTGCCTTTTTGTTCGCGAAGCATATATAATACAAGCTGGAAAAGCGTCGTCATCTGAAGTGAGTAATGTAAGGATGAACTGCAAGACGTGAACTTACCAGTTCAAGTATTCTACTCATATGCATCTGAAGATGAGGAGTATCGCCAACAATTAGAGAAGCACCTAAGCCTGCTGCGTCGGCAAAGTATCATCTCTGAGTGGCATAATCATAAAATTATGCCGGGTGATGAGAGTGCGAAAATAGTTGCTTCTTACCTTGATACATCCTCTCTCATTCTCTTACTGGTCAGCCCTGATTTCATGGCTTCGGACTATTGTTACCAGATCGAGATGCAGCACGCTTTGCAGCGTCAAGCGAGCGGTCTTGCATATGTGATCCCTATTATTCTCCGTCCGGTTGATTGGCAAAATGCTCCTTTCTCCGCTTTGCCTTGCTTGCCACGCAACGCTTGTCCTGTAACATTGTGGTCCAATCAGGATCAAGCCTTCCACGATATTGTGTTAGGTATCCGTGAAGCTATTGATGGGATTAAGGCATCTTCATCGGCTACGCTGCCACCTCTCCTTTTCAAACAGGCTACTCGTCCGAAACCTACAACGCACGTAGACCAGAATCGTCAGCGTTTTCTCAAGCGTGTACAGGCTACCTGGATTAGCGGTGTGCTTGAGCGTTCATTGCACAATACTGCCCTGCTTGTGCTGGGTTTGCATGAGCAACCGGACGCTGTGCTCAATCCCTGGCATCTGATTATGCAGGAAACGGATCAAGTGTCTCATCCTTTGCCTCCTGATACTCCTATATCGCAAGTCTTCGATGACGCTAATGGTGAACTACTTATTCTTGGCGAGCCAGGTGCGGGCAAAACAACTCTCCTGCTGCAACTCACTAACAGCCTGCTACTGCGTGCTGAACGGAATCCATCCTATCCCATGCCTGTAGTCCTCAATCTTTCTTCGTGGGCAGAGAAACGTCCTCCTTTGACCACCTGGATCATAGACGAACTGAATGATAAGTATGCTGTGCCGCGTACACTCGCCGCCGCCTGGCTCGCTTCAGATCAAATGCTTCTCTTGCTGGATGGACTCGACGAGGTTGCATTGCCTTATCGTTCTGACTGTATTGCTGCTCTCAATCTGTATCGTCAGGAGCATAATCTTACCTCTATAGCTGTTTGCAGTCGTAGCATTGAATACACTTCTCAATCGGCACGCCTCTCCCTACAGAAGGCAGTCCGTATTCAACCACTAACGCTACAGCAAATTAATACATATCTATCGAGTGGAGGACCACAGCTATCGACCATTCACGCAGCACTACAGAACGACGAAGGACTGCGCGATTTAGCCACGACGCCATTGATGCTCAATATATTGATGCTAACCTATCAGGAAAGGACGCCAGATAATCTAGCTATTTTGAGCTCAACTGGCCTTCGACGAGATAAGGTTTTTGAGCATTATGTTCAACATATGCTTGAGCGACGTGCTTACGAAAAACGCTACTCATCGCATCAAACAGTTGTATGGCTCGCTTCCCTGGCAAAGCATATGAAGCGACACGGACAAACTGAGTTTTATATCGAGCGAATGCAAAAAAACTGGTTGGTTGATCACAAATTACGCTTACTTTATCATGTTAGCTTTACTCTTATTTGTATCCTGATTGGAGCAATAGTGAGTTTTATTGTTGCTGGCTTAAGCATCGGGTTAACTATCGGCTTACTAATTGCTGCCGGTTTTGGGCTATCTATGGGATTGGTAGCGGGATTGGAAGCACAGATACGAACTACGCGGGCTTTTGTTTGGTCGTGGAAGGTGTTACGCCTTCATTGGTTGCTTCTGATAGTATTCACCCTGACTGGTTACATACTTGGCGTAGTAGATGGGAATCCAAAGTACATATTTTTGAACGTAGTAGGAGGTATTTTGTTTGGCGGACTTGTTGGTACACTATTTATGATAATCTTTAATGGACAACTATCGCAAGTAGTACCAGATACTCAACATATTATGATTCCTAATCAAGAAATGAAGCGATCGTTTTTCCACTCTTTAGTTATTGTGCTCGTTTGTATGCCTTTTGAAGCAATATTCATTTTGCTACACAATAGAACGGGTATTATAGGAGTCCTGGGCTTTGGATTGTTGGGTGCTCTAAGTTTTGGCGGTTTGGCTTGTATTCAGCATGTTGTTCTGCGCTTTCTCCTCTGGCGAACTGGTCAGCTTCCCTGGCGGTTGCCGCAATTTTTGGATTATGCGGCTGAGCGTATTTTGTTGCGCAAGGTGGGCGGTGGCTATATTTTTATTCATCGTCTTTTGCTTGAGTATTTTGCCAGGTTGGATACACATAGTGATGTAGAAGATGCAAAAAATTTAGAAAATTAGGATTATTTGACGTGGTCCATTTTCAGGTGTTACACTATCATTTAAATTATTCTGCGTACTAATGTCGCTCATATATACGCTAGCAGGACATACATCCTGCTTTCCCTCTGGGGGCCAGCATCCACTTCGGTGGTGCTGGTGTTTTTTTAAGGAGGATACTCTACATTATGGCTCTGGCACAAAACCCGGATCTCTTTAGCGATAAGTTTGCGAAAGAGGGTCTTACATTTGATGATGTGCTGATCATTCCTGCCGCCTCTGCGGTGCTGCCTCGCGATGTCTCGACGCAGACCCGTTTTACGCGTACGATCAGCCTGAATATTCCTATTGTAAGCGCGGCGATGGATACGGTAACTGAGGCGCGTATGGCCATTGGCTTGGCTCGTGAGGGAGGGATCGGCGTGATCCACAATAATCTCTCGATCGAGGATCAGGCGCAGGAAGTCGATAAAGTAAAGCGTTCAGAATCGGGTATGATTACTGATCCGATTACATTGGAGCCGGACGCATCGCTGAGCGAGGCTCTGGGCGTGATGGAGCATTTTCACATCTCTGGTATCCCGATTACCGAGAATGGGAAGCTCGTCGGTATTCTCACCAACCGCGATATTCGTTTCGAGACGTCCCCCGATCGTCCAATTACCGAACTAATGACGCGCGATCGCCTGGTGACGGTCCCAGTAGGAACGACGCTTGAGCAGGCACGCGAGAGCCTGCACCGCTACAAGATCGAGAAGCTGCCGGTCGTGGACGAACATGGCATGCTCAAAGGTCTGATCACAATGAAGGATATTCAGAAGAAGATCCTGTATCCAAATGCGGCCAAAGATGAGTTCGGACGGTTGCGGGTCGCCGCCGCGGTGGGCGTGGGTCCCGATTCTCTGGACCGCTGCGGTGCGCTCGTCGAGGAGGGTGTAGATGTTCTGGTCCTGGACACCTCGCACGGCCACTCGCGTATGGTCGTAGAGCGCCTGGCCGAGATCAGTGACCGCTTCGGCAAGCGCGTGCAGATCGTCGCCGGCAATGTCGTAACCGCCGATGCTACGGAGGCGCTGATCCAGGCCGGTGCCGACGCTGTGAAGGTAGGAATTGGAGCTGGCTCGATCTGTACTACGCGCATCATCTCTGGCGTGGGTATGGCGCAAATTACGGCCATCTACGACTGCGCCCTGGTTGCGCGCCGCTATAATGTTCCGATTATTGGCGATGGTGGCATCCAGTACTCCGGCGATATCGCCAAAGCTATTGTTGCTGGCTCGGATACTGTTATGCTTGGCAGCCTGCTGGCGGGCGCGGACGAGAGTCCTGGTGACCTGATCATCTCGCGTGGTGAGCGCTTTAAAGATTACCGCGGCATGGGCTCGATTGGTGCTATGAAGCAGAGAAGCTATAGCAAGCATCGCTACTTCCAGGGCGAGGTGGACGAGTCGAAGCTGATTGCTGAAGGCATTGAGGCGCGCGTCCCCTACAAGGGCCTGGTGGGGCCTTTGGTTTATCAAATGGTGGGAGGATTGAGGCAGGCTATGGGTTATGCTGGTGCTGCTGATATTAAAGAGATGCAAGAGAAGACCTGCTTTACGCGGATTACCAATGCTGGCTTGCGCGAAAGCCATCCGCATGATGTGATGATTACGAAGGAAGCTCCCAATTATGGGACGAAGCGCTAGTGTTTGTTTTGGAGAGAGGCATCCTTTGGGGTGCCTCTCTTTTTATGAGGAGTAAGGGAAGTTGGGTGGATTTCGGGGCGGGCCTGAGAGACGAGCGAGATGTACGGACCTAATTGGATCGCTCTCGCCTCCACTTTCTCCCTTTACTCCATCGCGTCCGTACATCTCGCTCGTCTCTCAGGCCCGCCCCGAAATCCACCCAACTTCCCTTACTGTTTTCTCCACACCGACCTACTTCCATAAAAACGCAAACAACGCATCCCACGGATATGGCCCCGGACAAAAGTCCCTATGCACCGGGTCCATCGAATAATGTCCCGTAATGCCCCCAGCAGCATCGGCCCAGCGACCCGCAATCCCATTGCGCTGACAAATGCGCCGTACCAGCCGAAAGCTCACCTCTTTCTGCACCTCTGTCAACTCAGATGAGTTGTCGCGGGCTGGCTTGACGTGTTCTATCGAAATAGTGACGTTGTTCGGGTTAATGGCGCGTGTCCACCACTCTGCGTGGCCTGCGGTTACGCCCCCGTTGCCCCAGGCACCATCTTGCTCGCGGACGCATTGGACGATGATGCCGTCGCGACCGATTATATAGTGGGTGGCGACCTCTTTGTGTTGAAAGTAGTAGCCCACCTCCATCGCGCTACCAAAGCCGGCTGTGCCATGTATAATTAGCCAGCGTGGGCGATGGCCTGACCGGCCGGGAAAATAATTGGATGATGGCATCCATACTGCGTTCGGATCGTCCATATGTTTGCTCTTTCTGATCTACTCTTCTCACATCTCTCTTATTCACGCCATATCTTTTCCAGGCTGCGTTCTATAGTATAGAACAAAGAGGTGGGTGGCTTGTCGGCGAAAGTCCTCTGGATGCATACAGAGTAGCCAGGATGTCTTATATGGTTGCACTCAGCAGACATATGGTTTAGAATGACAGAAGTTTCAGAAACACTCAATACAGGAGTGCCTGCCTGACTGGTGGAGAGAAAAGATGGTTGATCTAAAACAAATGCTGAATCGCTTTCTGGCGATTCCAGGTGTTCGTCAGGCCGTGCTGGTTGGTCGCGATGGACTGATGATCGAGGGGATGACCCGTGATGGGAAAGACGATATGGAGGCGGTCGGCGCAATGACGACTGCGAGCTTCAGTGCTGCGGAAGCACTGGGGCAGGAAATTTCTCGTGGAAGTCTGGTCGGGCTGCTCCTAGAATATGAACATGGCTTGCTAAGCGTCGATCCTCTGGGAGATTTCGCTCTGGTAGTCACTCTGTCGGAGAATGCCTCGAATATTAGCCGCATACGCCATCTGGTGAAGGCGAGTCGGAACGAAATTCTTGAGGCTCTAGATATAGCGTAGAATACCGCTTTTTGTATTCTCTTTTGTAACAACCTGATCTTACTGCTCGGCTCGGCGCAATCGATAAAAGCTGGATTTTACCTTTTGCCAGACGTGTACACGGAGGGCGGCGCGTCAATGGAACAATTAACAAACCTGATTATATCAGATATTGAACTGAAGACAATTTCAACTGTGCTGTTGAAGTTGATGAACGATACGAATGCTACTTCTGCTATGCTCATTGACAAGAGTGGCCAGGTGGTTGCTGTGCAGGGTGTGGAGACGCGCCGTAATGCGACAACTCTGGGTGCGCTACTCGCAGGTGTCTTTTCTTCCTCCCGTGAGGTGGCTAGACTGTTAAATGAAAAGGACTTTCGCAGTATCTTCCAACAGGGAGTGCATGAGAATATCTACACGTCTATGGTTGAAGAGCAGTGGCTCCTGGTCATTATCTTCGACAAGTTAACGCATATAGGCTTGGTCAAGGTTCTTTCGAAAAAGGCTTCTGATGAACTTGGGCGTACTTTGGAACGTGTGCGAAGCGATACGTCGCGCACAAAGTCCTCGGTGCTCAACGTTCAGTTTCGCTCTTCTGTCGAGGACACCATCGATCTACTCTTCCGCGATTAGAGGAACTCCCATTTATGGCTCTCATCAATATTGCAGCCCATGAGATCCATTGCAAGATTGTGTATTATGGCATTGGGTACTGTGGGAAAACGACGAATCTTCAGTATGTTCATAGAAGCATTCAGCCCAACGCGCGGGGTGATATGCTATCTATTGCTACCGAGACGGAGCGCACTTTGTTCTTTGATTTCCTTCCTCTGGATCTTGGAACTGTTCATGGCTTTCATACGCGCTTCCATCTCTATACTGTTCCCGGACAGATTTTATATGAACGCACCCGTCTCGCCGTCTTAAATGGTGCAGACGGTATTGTGTTTGTGGTGGATTCGCAGGCGGATAAATTCGAGGAAAATGTACAGAGTATTGCAGAACTAGATCTGAATATGCGCCGCATCGGCAAGGACCTTATGTCTTTTCCGCTGGTGATGCAGTGGAATAAACGCGATATGCCGAATGCCCTACCGGTACAGGTACTGGAGCGGTATTTAAATCGCCGCCGCGTACCCAGTATCGAGGCCGTCGCATCTTCGGGAAAAGGCGTCTTTGCCACGCTCCGCACAATTAGCAAGAACGTTATGGCTCAGCTCTAAAGTATGCCAATCTCCATTTTTGGCATCGATTTCACTAGCGCTCCCTCTCCGCGCAAGCCGATTACCAGCGCTCAATGCTCGTTTTCGCGTGGCATCCTCACCGTTCAGAATTGCCCGGCGTTGCCGACCCTTTCGGCCTTTGAGACCTTTCTCCAGCAGCCCGGTCCGTGGATCGCGGCCTGCGATTTCCCCTTTGGCCAACCCTCTCAGCTTCTAGAAAAACTGCACTGGCCCGAAAGCTGGCGAGGCTATGTAGACCATACAGCCTCGCTGGGCAAAGATGGATTCGAGGCCGCGCTGAACGGATATATAGCGAACCAGCCAGTGGGTGCGAAGCTTCATCTGCGTCTGACCGATAAGATCGCGGGTGCGCGCAGTCCCATGATGCTCTACCGCGTCCCCGTGGGCAAGATGTTTTTTGAGGGTGCACCACGATTGCTAGCTGCTGATGTCAGTGCCGAACCTTGTTACCCGCGCCCTGATCCTCGCGTAGTGGTCGAGGGCTATCCCGCGCTCGTCGCCCGTCGCTGGCTGGGGAAGCGGTCTTACAAGAGCGACGATCGTAAGAAGCAAACCGCTGCGCTCACGCTCGCCCGCCAGGATCTCGTTGCCGCCATCCGCTCGTCTGAATTGAACTCGGTCTATAACCTGCACCTCTCGCTCTCTGACGAGCTTGCCGCTCAACTCGTTGAGGAGCCTATGGCTGATAGACTTGATGCCATTCTCTGTGCCATTCAGGCTGCGTGGGCCTATCAGTTGCGCGAGCATCCACAAGGCTACTCCTACGGCATTCCACCTGGTTTTGCGAACGAAGGTTGGATCACTGATCCCTTCGTCCTGGACTCTTATCTTCTTAACACCGTTCACTGACTGCACGCCTTCGGCATGCCTTTCTTCTTATTTTTCTCTATTCTATATTTTACATCCTTTTGCGCGGCATGCCGCGCAAAAGGATGTAAAATATAGAATAGAGAAAAATAAGATTTGTCTAGCCGCGCAAGGTGGCAATCAGTCTATTTGGCTTGAGAAGCAGATCTAATGCATTTGTAGGTCCATATGCTATGATATCCGCTCCCTGTAATGCTTTGGTGGCCACTCCTTCCGGTGTTAAGATCGCCACGCCGATGGCAGCCAGCCGCAGCATGTTACTATCATTCACTCCGTTGCCGAATGCGATAACCCTGGTTGGGCCAAGCTGCTGTATGTAGCGCATCTTTTCGTCGCCTCTGAGGATGAGGTGTAATGGAAAACCTAATGTCTGCTCAAGCTCTGGTAGGCCGCCGTGTGTGCCCGATGTTATCAGGTGGATCGAGAGTTGCGAGGATATCGTCTTCAGGCGTTCAGCTACTCCTGGAATAGCATGCCCGTCAACGGCGATGGTGCCGTTGACATCAAAGACCGCGTGCTGTAGCTCTACTACACCTCTTTGGGGAATATCAAGTTTTATGGCCACGTTTTTTCTCCCTCAATCGTATTTCTTCTGTAGAAAATATAACTTAACCATATCTCACTATGCAAGGGCGGGCTCCTTGTGTCTTTATACCTGCATACCTTCGCCACTCTCAAAGAGTCTTCTTGATTATTTTACGTTTTTTACATTTTTGCAAACTTGGGCAAAGCCCAAGTTTGCAAAAATGTAAAAAACGTAAAATAATCAAGAAGACTCTTTGAGTGTGGCGAAGCTGCGAGCTCTCATTCTTCTGTCGTGATGCTTTCAAAAGGTCTCTGTCGTTCTTGCACCCATTGCAGTAAATCTCGCAGTCCCTTCTGCGCCCCTATCTTTTGCTCCTCGCTCATCGTCGTCGCCGCCTCGAACTCGTCCTCATCCAGTATCGTGGTCTCTCCTGTTGGTTTGACCCATACATCTAGGAAGAGATCGATTTGCTCAATACGATCAGCATATATCTGTGCTGGCTCAGTAATATTGCAATACCAGCCCTTGCGTATGCCTGCTGCGTTGGCGATCTCAAAAATGTTGAACCAGTGATCCTGATAATAATATTCGGTAAAGAGGTCTCCGGGTTCAAAGCGTGTATAGCCCAATTCCTTGACTCCCATCGTCCAGCTTGCGCTTATTACGATGTTGCCATGAGTGTGTTCTACGATCTCGCCCGTGTATCGAATCTTCTCTTCGCCTTGTGGACCTAGCTTGATAACTGTAATCATTGGCCCTCATCTCTTCATTGATTTTTCATATGCTCCATTTTTGCACACTTTTGCGCGCCGCACAAAAGTGTGCAAAAATGGAGCATATGAAAAATCAATGAAGACTGTCTATGTCTATAATTTTTGTTGCCAGTCGATCGAGGAAGTAACGATCGTGTGAGACCATCAGGATCGTGCCTTCAAACTGTTTGAGCGCTTCTTCCAGGACTTCGACTGAAGGGATGTCCAGGTTGTTTGTGGGCTCGTCGAGCAACAAGAAATTGGGGCAGGAGAGGAGTACGGACAATGCGAAACAACCTTATACTTTTCCGGAAAAGGAGGTATAAGGCACTACAGCATCGGCACCACTTTCCGCCGCATAAGCAATTGTGCCAGGCTTATGCGGCGCGCACATGCGAGATGTGCTTGTTGGGGTGATCTGTAAACAGCACGTAGTTTGTCTGATACAGTAGAATAGCTTTCATAGGCTGAGAATAACATGCTAAAGAGGAGCATGTCAAGCTTAAACTACTTGAGCATAACATACTCTGGTTGAGTAAACTTCCCATCCTGATAGTATGGAGATCGTACGTAAAGATCGAGCTGTGGTGGTGAGGCAAATCCTCCAACAAAGCTTTGTTCTTTGTCGGCATTTTCGCTGCCTGCCGCGCCGTGCAGGACGCCACAAGGTGCGAGCACACAATCGAGCGGACCAATATCAACCCATTTATCGCCGCAGTAAAATTGTCCTGTACCTCCAAAACGGATGAGGCATTCATCGCTGACGGGATGTTTATGAACAAGCGAGCGCACGTTAGGCCCGGTTGATCCATAGTGAAATCCTACCGAGTTTATACCATAGCCAGGCCAGAGCAAGAAGACCATTGGCATCGCCAGCACGCCAGTTGACGCGCCTTTATAGACATTAAAGAGCGCCCCGTTCTGTACGATATCGTGGACGCCGAGGTTCCACGAGCGTACTTCGGGGTTGCTCTCGCTGAAATGGATCTCGTAGTCGGTCGTGAGATTGCCGGGCTGCGCCGCTTTTTTTGCCTCCTCAATAACGTCCAGCTTCATGACCCCTTTGGCTTTGTCGTAAAAGCCAGCTGACTCATAGAGGTCAAAGGGCGGTGTGCTTATCGAGTTGACCAGCACGAAATCCTTCGAGCTGGTGTTACGTGCGCCATGCTCTATTCCTCTAGGGAAAAAAGCAAGATCGCCAGCCTCGATCGTTATCCACTGCCCGCGTAGAAATATTTCTCCTGTACCTCTTAAGCACAGATATGCATCCTCTGAAAGATCGTATCGATAGAGCTGTGTTTCATCGCCCGGCTTGAGCGTGAGTACATGCACGCTCTCGGTTTGGAAACCGTTGCCAGGCCATGCAATCAGGCGAGTGGATACGTTATGTGTAGTGATCTCAATGCCCTCGTTAAGGTTCCCAATCGCACCTTGATAACGAACTTCATCGTGTGTTCGGTTGCGCTCTTGATAAGCTTCTTCAGTCACGTTGTGTACCTCCAATAACATTTTACAATAAACGCTTTTATAATAGAAAGAGATCATGAAGTTATCATGTCTCTTTCCTGGCGATCTCTTCTCTACTAGCGCACTGATTTCACCGGCAAGATCGTCGCCGCTGCGAACGCAAAAGCGATAGCAGAGATGGCAAAAAGGATGCTATAGCTGTGGAAAACGTTGAGTACAAATCCACCGATCAATGGACCGATGATGAGAGGGAAAAAGATCGCTGTATTGATGAGGCCCAGATCTTTCCCCCGCGCAGATGCCCGAGGCAGGACTTTTACGGCTATCGCCTGGTCCACCGCCAGATACAATCCAAACCCTAATCCAAGGAAGATACCAGCAACGAGCAGTGCAGGCCAGGCAGGAATAAACGCAATGCCAAGCATGGCGATGCACATCACCACAGCAGCCCAGGAGACGAAGGGTTTGAGTCGTTGTGTGCGGTCGGCTATGATTCCTCCTACAATTGCCGCAATGAGCAACATAACCGTCGAGCAAATTTGAAAAATAGTCACTCCCTGGTCGGCCCGATTGAAATGAATCACATCCTGTAAATAGTAGAGGAGGTAGGTGATAAGGAGTTGATATCCGAGGTAGGCCAGACATCTGGATAACCAGACGAAGCCAAAATCGGGATACTGTCTTGGATCGACCCAGAAATCGGACAGAAGCGCCTTGAGGCTGAACGGCTTCACTAGCTTGCGTGGTAGTGGCTCTTCTCGAAATACAGTGAAGAAACAGCCAACGAGCACAACCGAAGCAGCCGCCAGAATGTAGTACCCAGTATCCGGATGGTTCAGAACATTGGTGAGCCGTGAAATAAGTGCGATACCGACGACTCCACCAACGAGAGGAGACATACCGACAAATGCCGATGCCGACGCTCGCTGCGCTGGCGGAATCTGGTCAGGTATAACTGCTGAATAGACAGCGAGCAATGTATCGGCCGCGCATTGGACGATAATCTCTCCCAATAGTACTAAACCGACCGTCCTCGCCGACCCCATAATGACAAGACCGATAACAACGCTTACGCATCCTATAATCATCCATAGCCGCCTGCGACCCCAGCGCCACGTTGTACGGTCAGAGATTGCACCGATAAGTGGCGAGGCAATCACACCGGCTAGAGCGCCGACCGAGGCGACTAACGTAAAGGCCGTTATTTTGTTGTCAGGGCTGATCAGGGCCATCTGTGCTGGGAGAATAACTTGCTCTGTTGCTATCGACATCGCCCGAACGGCTTATGCCTATCTTACAAGATTTGATGAGTGTCAACGCAATCAGGCTCTCTCGGCATCCAACGCACCCTTAATTATAGTCGGCCTGGAGTAGCTCTGAGCTACCGCGACAATTGTATAGAAAATGTGGTTCTGAACATTGAAGCAAATTCGAAAGGAACGTTGATAGACGTGAATATAAATAATCAGCCATTCATTGGGGCTGGCATGTCCTCACCAGGACCGGAATCCGAGCTTCCGAGCGTGCTCATTGAACAAGATCCACAAATTAAGAGACGCAGAGAGATTCTAGGCTGGTGGTACAGTCTTACATCTTTAAGCGATCCTCCAGAGGATGCTTCACTTGCTGAACGAGAACGTGCACGACGAGGACGTCTGGCCAGCACCGTCTTATTTTTTGTGACTATTATTCTCTTGCTCGCTTTACTTATTGGCATTGTCGGTCCTAATCATTTCATCGCTGTTGCTGTGTCTTGCCTTCTGCTTCTTGATTTTATTTCATTGCTGTTCAACCGTCGCGGGCACACAAATATCGCTGGTGCTATTATCTCTCTTGGCTTTAATGTTGCTCTTGTAGCCGTTATTCTTTCCTCTCCTCTGACTCCGAGTTCTATTCAGATCTACGATATTCTCATCTTTGTCGAAATTTTTATCGCTTCTCTACTTCCTCCTAATGGACTCCTGCTCGCCGCAATTGCCCTGGTGAATCTGATCTTTATAGAAGCTGATATCACCTTCCAGGCGCATACTGCTAGCTTTGCGGCTATGCTGGCAACGGATGGTATAGCCATCCGTATACGTCCCATTATCATCCATGTCGTTGTTACGGGTGTTATCTGGTTATGGGTCTGGAGTGCCAGTCGTGCAATTGCACGCGCAGATCGCGCGGAAGTGATCGCAAACCTTGAACACGTGGTGGCCGAACAAGAGCGCGCAGAGGCAATGCAAAAGCGACAATTGGATGATAGTATTCAGCAGATTGTGGATACTCACATTCAGGTCGCCAACGGCAATTTTCAGGCTCGTGTTCCCTTATCTTCGGGTGCTGTTCTCTGGCAGATTGCTGGCCCTCTCAACACGCTTTTAGCTCGCTTCCAGCGCCAGCGTCAGGAAATTCAAGAAGCATATAGCGTGATACAAGATTATCAAAAAACGAGAGATGTAATTGCACGTCTGGTCGATATGATGCGTGCTGCGCGCACTAGCAGGCGAAATATCCATTTCCAGCCAACGCATACCATACTTGATCCACTTCTTAGAGAGTTGGAGAGCTCGCCAGCAAGGTCAGACTCCCCTCAATCCCCACGAGATCTTCAGCACAATCTGGAAACAGGAAAGAACAATCAATAATAGTACTGTGTCGCAAAGAGAGGGAAGTGTGAGAACAGATCCAGTCTAGAAAGAACGGCGTGCTTATGACAGTAGCTTTCGTAGAAAGTCCAGACTATTCTGCAATTGTTCTACATTGACTTCACCGTCTTTAGTTAGCGCTGGTGATTCTAAGCTGATGTTGCCGGTAAAGTTTTTGATGCGCAATTGCTCGAAGAAGCGGGCGAAGTTTATGCGCCCCTCGCCGGGATGGAGATAGACGCGCTGCCCGTCGATGAATGGCTGACCTAGCGAGTCTTTGATGTGCACGTGATGCAGGCGGTTGTTTTCCCATAGCCAGGGAGTCTCGAAGACGGTCTCTAATTGTTTGTAGTTGTACAGAAACTCGGTGTCCAGGGCGAAGTGGCTGCGGGCATCTCTCTCCAGAGCTCGATGAATGTTGGTGAGCGGGTCAAAGTGTCTGCCGGGGATGGTCTCCAGGGCTAGTTCGATGTTGTAGTGTGTGGCAGTATCATAGCATTGGCTGAGGGTGGATAGGTTTTTTTCCAGATCGTCGTCGAGTTCGGGCCAATTCCAGAGGTGGAGCACGATGAGCTTACAGCCGAGCTGGTTGCCAAGTTGACAGTTCTCTTCGAGCATCTGTATGCCGCGTTCGCGCAGAACAGGGTCCGCCTGGCCAAGTGCAGTACCAATATTTTTTTCTGCGTGCATCGTGGGGAAGCGCAGGTTTGTTGCCTGTAGCTCTGTTGCAATATGTTTCCCATCTCCATACTAGTCTGTCACACTTTGTTTGCAACATTCTTAGGATCTGAATGAGCAGCTTTGGGCTCCAAAGAAGGATACAAGCGCTTGAGCTTGATGCGTGCGTCAACGGTCGTAAAACGCCAATTGATGGT
>JAABUQ010000280.1_pt1 | contig 116579 bp, 108 predicted proteins | sample 5560001 | NCBI WGS metagenome assembly JAABUQ01 (sample SAMN10711888, study PRJNA513371) | rock metagenome | isolation source: Antarctica rocks | place: Antarctica: Victoria Land, Finger Mt nord | collected 2015-12-18 | reverse complement strand
GAGAGTGGCTCCTTACAGTCAGAGTGAGAACGAGTAGAATACTTCTACTGTGTCTGTAAGAAGTCTTGTTTGTCAAGAGCAAAATAATAGAGGTTGCTTGCTAGAACGGATGTTTGAGCCGACCCTCAGAATGAGGGATTGAAATCTGACGACGAATACGCATCAAGAGAAGAAGTGCAGAGATTATCAGGAGACATACATGTTCTTCACGGACGCCCACTAGGCGTTAACTGAAGGCCACGAATGGGAACCAGGGCATCCCCTTGTGGGTGCCCTGGCTCGACGCAAGACGGGGTTTTCGTGTTAAGTTAACGCATATGCACTCCTACCCTTGTCATGACCCCTAAACGGGTCATTGGTATTTCATCCTACACCTTTTCTCCTGGCCGTTCATACCAATCGTCCTAGCCTACTGCGAACTCCACGAAGCATACGTACATTAGCGTTTATCTTTATATGTCAGAGCATCACGCGATGTAGAAGTTCAATATATTAGTCTGTTATGGTTCATAGAAACAGTGGTAGGGACCAGATGTATTGCCTGTAATTCTTGGAATATTCGTGTTCCATCCACATCTCGTGCGATAAATCGCACACGGACGCGATAAATCTGGTCCCTACGAAAATCTATCATTTATACAGGCTCTGACATTTGATTTACTCGTTATCGTAGTGTGTCGTATGGAATTCGGAGAACTACATGCAACGTAGTAGCGTCGTACACAAGCTTGTACTTGCCACTATTGCCGTGATTGTTGTTGGCGTCGGCATTTTTAGTATCTCGCATATCGCACGTGCCAGACAAGATTCACGTAATCCCATTACTGGGCAAACCGTTCCTCTCATCGGTAAAGCCCGTCTTGTTGGGACCACCAGTGGGCAACAGAAGCTTAACCTCTCGGTTGGGTTACAGATGCGCAATCGGCAAGAACTGGATGTCTTGCTGGCAAACCTGAACAACCCCCATTCGTCCTTGTATCATCACTATCTCACACCGCAGCAATTCGCCGCCGCATTTGGCCCAACTGCGGACCAGCAACAGCAGGTTGTCAACTACCTGCATAGTCAAGGCTTCGCTGTTACACATGTCTCATCTAATGGCCTGCTCATCGACGCTAGCGCTGATGTGGCGCAGGTCGAAGCTGCCTTCGCCGTCAAAATTAACAATTATCAAATTGGTGCGCGTACCTTCTATGCTAACGCCAGCGCACCGACCGTTCCCAGCACGGTCTCCTCACTCATTGTCTCTATTGGCGGCATGGACAATAGTACACACATGCGCCCTCTCTACCATCTTAAAGCTAAAAGTAGTAAGAAGCCTACTCACACAACCACCATTAAACGCATTCAAGCTGGTCTCGGACCAATTGACCTGTTAGGAGCCTACGATGGTAATGCCCTGCAACAAGCAGGTATCAAGGGCAACAACCAGACCGTCGCTGTGTTCGAGTTGGACGGCTACCAGCAGAGCGATATCACGCAGTATCTGCAAACCTATAATCTTGGCAATCCTAGTATCACAAATGTGCTTGTCGATGGTGCCAGTGGTGCGGCTGGTGCTGGTGCAATCGAGGTTGAACTCGATATCGAGATCGTTGCGGCAATGGCGCCCGCCGCCTCGCAGATTGTCTACGAGGGACCGAACTCGACGCAAGGTGTCAATGACACCTATAACAAAATCGTGACCGACAACAAGGCCCAGATCACCACAATTAGCTGGGGTGAGTGTGAAACGCAATCCGGTGCCGCCGAACTGCAAACACTGGATGGCATCTTCAAACAGGGTGCTGCACAAGGCATTTCGCTCTTCGCGGCTTCTGGCGACTCCGGCGCATATGACTGCAACGACAGCAATCTTGCTGTTGACTCACCGGCCAGTGATCCTTACATCATTGGCGTTGGTGGCACAAACCTGCAAACCAGTGGTGGGGCCTATGGTAGTGAGTCAGTATGGAGCAATCCCACTGATACACAACGCAGTCCAAAGGGTGCTGGCGGTGGTGGTGGTATCAGTGGAACCTTTGCTCAACCATCATGGCAGGTTGGTCCTGGTGTCAAAAACCAGTACAGCAACGGCAACCGCGAAGTGCCCGATGTCTCTGCCGACGCTGATCCAGCCACAGGCTACGCGGTATATTGTACCGTCTCTGCTGCTGGCTGTCCCCCGACAGGCAACGTCACCGTTGGCGGTACAAGTGCCGCTGCACCCCTGTGGGCAGGCAGCATGGCGATGATTAACAACTACCTGCAATCGCAAAACAAGCCTGTCGCGGGTTTTGTCAGTCCAAAGCTCTACGCTCTAGCGAATTCGCAGCAACAATATCCTCCGTTTCATGATGTGACGAGTGGCAACAACCTGTATTATCCTGCCACCGCAGGCTACGACGAGGGAAGCGGTATCGGTTCACCTGATATCTACAACATTGCTCGTGACCTCGCTGGCGGCAATGTTCCTGTGCCATCGCCCACACCTGGTAAGCCAGGCCCAAGCCCGACGGCGACAACAGTACCAACCAATACTCCTGTGCCAACTGTAACGAACACACCCGTGTCAACAGATACGCCTGTGCCAACAGACACCGCGACGCCGCCTCCATTCACAGGTTCACTTGTGCAGAACGGCGGTTTCGAGAGTGGCACTAATGGGTGGCAAGAGTCTTCGGCTGGTGGTTACGAACTGATTGACGTGAAGCATCCACACACTGGAAAGTACGGAGCCTATCTCTGTGGCTATAACGGTTGTGACGACGTGGTCTCGCAAGATTTCGCAATTCCTAGCAATGCTTCAAATGTCAGGATCAGCTATTGGTGGCAGGCTTCCACAAAGCATCAATCACAAAGGTGTGTTGATGACCTCACTGTCTCAGTGCTTGACCGTAGTGGTCAGGTCATCGGTAAACTGCAACACATCTGCAACACCGATGCCTCATCAAATTGGAAGCAGGAGACTTTCAATGTCAGTAGCCAACTCTCGCAGTACGCAGGCCAAACAGTGACACTGGTCTTCAATGGTCGCACTGGCTACACGCAGCGCACTACGTCCTTCTTCATCGATGATGTGGTTGTCTCTACAAAGTAAGGGAACGCGTTCGTAAAGAAAGCGGACTGGCTGTATTCTCCCATGAGAGAATGCAGCCAGTCCGCTTTCTTATCAATGGATTTATTTCACATGAACCGTCAGGTTCATATTGGAGTGGATAGTACAATAGAGTTGGTATGTGCCAGGAGTATTGAATGGGCCAAATGACTTCGGGGTATTGTCCAAGAATTGCTCATCTTTGATAACAGGTGCACCAGGCTCTACCTTTACATGAGGTAGTCCATCGTTGCCCCAAGTGCCGTTGTCAATAATGTGAGCCTGTGAAGTATCACTGACAAGTGTCAACTTGCTACCTTTTGCAATAGTGATGGAACTTTGTCCAAATGTCGAGTCGGTCATATGCACCGTATTCGGTTGACTACCGCTACCTCCTGCAATACTGCTACAAGCGACAAATACAATGGTTGCTATACCTACGAGTACAAGACTCAAAATGATTTTCTTCATGAATGGTATGCTGCGCTCCTAAAAAAATTCTACAATGTTTTGCGTTTACGCTTCTACAGGGATTATATGTCTGTCCCGTCGCTGTGTCTACCTGAACTTTTACATCAGGTATTCTCTATAGCATAGTACTACTACTTAGAGAGGCGAGTTGGAACAGGCATTAATTGCAAAGATGAAATTGCATTTTCGCCAAAACGAAAATGCAATTTCTTGATAAATGTTGGTGAAACCTACATTTTTGTCCAGCCTGCGAGGAACAATTGTGTACCATCGCTGATATCCGCGAATTGGGTTGGGTCGCCGCCGTTAAGTGAGCCATAGTACATACCGTAGTCATGAGTATTTTGTTGTAGAGATTGCAATGCATAAAAGGTATGATCTAGTGACGTGTTCGACCATGCATACTGCGAAAATTGGCATAGTGATTGTGCATTTGCTGTATCCGTCGAGAGGCGCGTCAGCCCTGTACCATCGGTATTGATGCGCCACAAGCCATTCTGGCTGGTATCGCCCGCACTATTTTCAACCATGAGTAGAAGCGTTGTTGGTCCAATCGCTCGCACCGTCCTGATTGCCATTATCGGGCTTGTGAAAATCGTTTTTGCTGCACCACCTTTTGCATCTTGCACCATGACACTACTTGGTCCATTGAAATTATTGTCAGCACTTCCATTCCCACTGCAGCTACTGAGGTAGATTCGCTTCACATCATAGCTTGTGTCGAAGTTTGTACAGTACTGCTTGCCCACGACAACCTGTTGCAAGTCGCCGTCGTGCTGATGTATCCCCTTTTGTATATCGAGAAGATACAAGTTTTGGAGTGTTGCACCACGGAATTGAGGAAGCCAGCTCGTCAGGTAAACATGTGTGGCGTCTAGCCAGGTGCGTGGCAAGTAGCCTGTTTTCCCCTGTGGTACAAGTTCTGCTTGAACTGTTCCACTGTTTACATTGAGTAGGCTAATTGTAGGTACTGCTCCACCTGGTCCCATAGCGAAGATGACCAACTGCTGGTTGAACGACCATTGACTGCTGAGGATAATGCTACCGACAGGAGCACAATAAAGTGTTTGCAGTCCTTGCCCATCCACGCGCACCATGCGTATTTGCGCTTGATTTCCAAGCCGAGCAACAAAGAGAATCCATTGCCCATCTTGTGAAACCTGCGTTTCGCTAATGGTGACGTTCGGCATCTTCACAATCTCAACTCCTTTATGGTCTACGTTCACATCGCGCCGTTTTATGGAGCCTTGCAATGGGTTAAACTCATTGACAATATACACTAGATTTTGATGCGAACCAGGCATAAGTGGAGCTAGGACTACAGCCCGTGCCGTTCCTGTTGCAGGACATGCTGTAGTAGTGCGTGGTACATTCTGTGTGATAGGTACCACTCCTGATGTTATAGGGGTACTCCTAGATTGGAGCGTTGCCGTAGCAGGAACTATGCTTCCTCTATGCTGTCTAATACCGAATGCTTGTGGCGCAAAAAGAACTGTTCCAACGCCTCCAAGCAGGACAAACGTAACCAGGAAGCCTGTGATAACGAGAGCAATGGGTGTGCGTCTTCTTGTTGCAGGTACAAGTTTCCCTTCTGCCATAATAGAAGGCACGCTGACAGGCGTAGACTGATTATAAAGATGCCCATTGCCAGAAGGTGTAGCAGGTGTCGAATATTGAGGCTCTTCGTACATCTGTCTTGTAGGGCTTACGAGAAGTTGTTCTCCAACTAACCTCTGCTGCTCTCCACTCTGCTGCCTACGCAGTACGGAATGTTCTACAGTAGGCCACGCCGAGACGGTTACTACCGAGTCGTTTGTATGTGTTGAGGTCGCTTGTAGCAGTGCCTGGCGCAGCTCTTCGGGACTTTGATAGCGTTTAGAAGCTTCCTTCTCCATCGCACGTAGAACAACATCTTCCAATGCTACAGGTACCTGTGGATTGAGATCGCGAAGTGGACGTGGTTGCTCGTACATCTGCTTCACCAGCACGCCCATGTAGTTATCTGCACTGAATGGTCGCATACCGGTCAACATTTCATAAAGCACAATGCCTATACTATAAATATCGCTAGCGGGTGTAGCCTGCCCTGTGATTTGTTCAGGCGACATATAATCGGGTGTACCCGCGAAGGCGTGCTCCGTGATACTCTCGGTTTCGTTCAGGCTTGCCGTAGCATCGTTAGAGGAGGTTGATGTGACCTTTACCAGCCCAAAGTCGGATAGCATTGGTGTGCCATCGGCCTTGAACAAAATATTCCCTGGCTTTATGTCGCGGTGAACTAAGCCGCGATTCTGTGCGTATTGTAGCGCTTGTAGAATTGGCGCGATAAGGGCTACTGCCTCTTGTGGAGGAAGTACGTTTCTTGTGTGCAGAAGGTCGCGAAGCGACTCTCCTAACATCAGCGGCATGACAATATAAGCGCGGTTCTGCTCTTCGCCATAGTCGTAAACGGGTAAGATGTTGGGAAAATCAAGTTGTGCCACCACGCGTGCCTCACGAGCGAAGCGGCGCAAGAAGTCTTGCGTCTCACCCTCACGCGGCTGGAACATCTTGAGTGCAATATCGCGTTGCAAATGAATGTCCTGTGCAAGAAATACCGTTGATGTCCCTCCGGTGCCCAAAGGACGCACTATACGATAGTGTCCTATTATCTTCCCAGTCATCTCATCTGTCCGCATGCTGTTCTCTCTCTCATAAAGTGTTTAGATGTATAGACGCTTGGTTGTATCCCTTTTGTTGCATACAAAATAACATACGCTACCGACTTCGCACATGGTGTAAATGTCCCATATATTGCTCCCAATGAACATTAACAACAAAATTCAGGGATTGTGATAAGACAGAAGACATAGTATGCTAGACAAACGTAGACGGTTGTGAGACACTCTGCAAGCAGTAACAAAACACATTATTGAAGAAATGGCAGCCATGCAAAAAGAAGTCTCTTCTACACACGTTCAGTCATATATAGATAAGCACGAATATACATCGCCATTAGAAGCTCTTCCTATGCCAACAAAACGCTTTTCCCGACTTCCATACCGCTATATGTTTGGGCTTTTTACCACTACGCGCATATTGCTGATACTTGTGACGTATATTGGTGTAGTTCTGCTCACTGCCCCAAAGTATTCAAGCACACCTACCCAAAGCTCACGGGTTGCGCAACGAGATGAAGGAAAGCAGGCAGATGAGAACCATCTTCCAGTCGAGGAGAGGAACTCAGGCGAGCGTGAACAGATAGATCAGAGCGGTTTTCTCGTCTGAACGGTGATGACGTAGCGATCACGATGTGCCCAATTGCCCAAACCGTCGTCATCATACATCGTTCCTTCGTATTGCATGCCACATTTCTGCATCACGCGAGCGGAAGCGGTATTCTCTCGTTCACATTCCGCGCGGATCATCCTGGTTCCCAGCACCGTAAAGGCGTAGGTAAAGGCCGCCTGGAGCGCTTCAGGCATGTAACCTTGTCCCCAGTAGCGCTGGTTGAGAGCGTAGCCACAGCCACATTCGCGCATCCCTTCCTCGGTGGCATGATGGCTCCTGCCAATAATAAGCCAGCCGATGAGCAGCCCAGTGCTCCGTAACGTGATCGCCCAATCATAGGCATCCCGATGGGGGTTGGATGCACGCTTGACCAGTGATGTGAGCCATTGGCACCGCTTCTGCTCATCCCACGAGGAAAAGTGCATGTAGCGGGTAACGGATAGATCAAACAAGAACGCATTGAGCGCCTCCCAATCCGAAGGAACGAAGTCTCGCAGGATCAACCGCTCAGTTTCAAGGGTAGGCATCTGCTCTCACGCTTTCTTCCGGTGTGGTGCGCGCTCGGACAACGTCGGATGCTCCTGTCATTGTACAAGAGATCCAGAGCGGTTTTCAAGGGATTCCGCGATGAGAGTGGCAAGGAGCGCGTCAACCTGTTTGAGGCCAATCGACTCAGCCACCTCTTCGGGGAGACCGAACAGTTTGATCATGACCTGGCCCTCCACCCGAGAACGGACATTGCGAGCCAACCGCTGTGCCCACGCGAGACGAGCATGAGCGCGCTCAGCACGGGAGAGCGACGTGGGAATGACAGCGCAAGGAGCATCTCTCGCTTGCACCTCGACTTCCACCCGTTGGTGGTGAAGCAATTGGATGCAAGCACGCCGATGAACCCTTCGACTCCAGTCACGCCAGAGGACTGGAGCAGAACTGACCGCCACTGGGTGCAACAGAACACTCACCTGGCGCGGCTTTGCTGTCGCGCTGCCTTTCCACTGGCACTGCTCGCGCAGCGGACAGGGACGACAACTGCGGATGCTGGCTCCATACACGACAAGCAGAGTTCCATCGGCTTCTCTGCGCTGTTCATGCGGGATCAGCTTCTGGTCAGCAGGGCAACGCAGCGTCCCATCGGGCTGGAGAGCAAAGTCTTGGCCCGAGAAGCGGTCAGCTTTCCAGGGTAAGCCCACGTGAGGGGGAGCATAGCCCGAGGCGGGAGCCGTGTGCGGTGGAGGAGGTGGGAGAGCAGGAGCAAATTCCGTCGTGCGCACCGGATCAGGATGAAGCTGATGCCCCAGTTTCAGGCGGAGGTTCCAGACCCATTGCGAGACCACCTGCCAGCACTCCTGGCCCCAGGCCGAGTGAGAGCACCAGCGATCCGGCTCTTGTTCTTCGTCTTCATCAGCCAGAGTCGGCTCAAAGGCGGCACGATGCAGATACAATTCGACGACATCCGAGGCCGTGAATGCCTGCCGCGGCAGCGTGGTGAGGAAGAGTTCGTAGCAAGCAACAATTAGCTGGTATAGAGAGCACCTCACATTACCAAAGTCAAATCAATAACATAAAGCGCCACGATAGAGCCTATGCTGCTATATATAAGAGAACATGCAGTCTATATACACGTTATGTTGAAAAATTATAGTGCATGTTCTTTTTAGAATTTGTGGGTAGCGTCATTTGCTGCTTGTTGCGTTGCGCTCATTGGTTCGAGATTGACAACAATTGGCTCTTGTGAGTTGCGCACAATGACCCATTGCGATGGCTCATCTGAGGGGTTAATCTCTTGATGTGGCACAAAGGGTGGCACATAAATAAAATCCCCTGGTTCAACGCGCTCGGAAAATTCCAAGTTGTCACCCCAGCGAATTTGCCCATGACCCGAAACGACATAAATCACCGTTTCAAGTTCGCCATGATGATGTTTGCCACTCGCCACATGTGGCTCTACAATAGTTACGCCAGCCCAAATGCCGACGGAGCCAGCTAACTGCTGTGATACTGCCGTGACACGCTGCATTCCAGGCGTCTGCGGCGTATTTGCGTCAAACTGGTGCGGCTTAATCACGCGCACACCTGACGATGTTTCGTGTGTATCCATTATTTTTCTCCTGTAGAAGAATGCTGTATGGGTCTGATTTTATCACACGCTCTTATTGTCCACTAGAACACCTTGGTTTATTATGATATTTATGCTTGACAGAGAGACACTGTAGTGTTATTCTTGGCATGAAGCAAAACAGAGAACGCGCAGATCAGGATTACTACACGTTGGCGTAGTCAAGTAGCGAGCCGTGATAGTGTAAGACGGCAGATGGATACCACGTCGAACCCACCTGAGAGTGTCATCAACCAAAAGCTGACCGGACCCTCACCGTTATCACAGAGGTATGGTTATATGTAGGGGCTATAGTGTATTACGCCCTTTCATTAATCAGATGAGAGGAATCAATGTAGGGCCCAATACATAGTGCTCCCTATATGGTTCAAAAGAGGTGGTACCACGGGTGAAATCTCGTCCTTCGTAAGGGCGAGTTTTTTTTATGCTTGTTTTTAGGAGAATTGTTTTATGGCAAACGAAGAAAAGTACGTTGAAGATATTGTCGATCAGGAAGACAATTTTTCAAAATGGTATAACCAGGTCGTGCGTAAGGCCGAGCTTGCCGATTACGCGCCGGTACGTGGCTGCATGATTATTCGGCCTTATGGCTATGCGATCTGGGAAAATATTCAGCGTCTCCTGGATGCGCGTTTCAAAGAGACTGATGTCGAAAATGCCTACTTCCCACTGCTCATTCCGCGCAGCTTTTTAGAGCGCGAGGCAGAGCATGTCGAAGGGTTTGCGCCTGAGTTGGCATGGGTCACACGAGGTGGAGGTGAGGAACTTGAGGAGCCGCTTGCCATTCGCCCAACCAGCGAGACCATCATTGGTCATACCTACGCCAAGTGGATTCAGAGTTATCGTGATCTCCCAATTCTCATCAATCAGTGGAACAACGTCATGCGCTGGGAGAAGCGTACAACGCTTTTCCTGCGTACCTCCGAATTTTTGTGGCAAGAAGGCCACACCGCTCACCGCACACTTGAAGAGGCTGAGGAGCGCACAAAGATGATGCTTGAAGTCTATCGTGCATTCGCGGAAGAGGACGCCGCCATGCCCGTGCTCGTAGGGCGTAAGAGCGAGAACGAGAAGTTCGCAGGCGCGTTGCGTACCTACTCTATTGAGGCACTCATGGGCGATGGCAAAGCGCTACAAGCAGGTACGAGCCACAATCTCGGTACCAATTTTGCCAAAGGCTTTGACATGCAGTATCTTGATGCCGACGGCCAGCGCAAATACTGTGCCACTACCAGTTGGGGCATGAGTACACGTATGATCGGTGGCGTCATCATGGTACATGGTGACAAGTCAGGTCTGATTATACCGCCGCGTATCGCACCTTACCAAACCGTGATTATTCCTATCGTGCGTAAGGACGTAGAAAAGGCGGCTGTCGGCGAGATGGTCGAGCGTGTGCAAAAAATGCTCAAGGGCAAGGTGCGTTTCAAGACCGACAACAGCGAGAATACGCCGGGGTGGAAGTATAGCGAGTGGGAAATGCGTGGTGTACCTGTCCGTATGGAGATTGGACCACGCGACGCGCAGAACAACAGCGTCATGCTGGTACGCCGCGACAATCGTGTCAAAGAGTCTGTCTCGCTCGACGCCCTAGAAACACGCCTGCCCGAACTGCTAGAGGAGGTGCAGAAAGCACTCTTCCAACGTGCCGTTGAGTTTCGCGAGCAAAACATGCACTATACCGATAGCTACGAAGAGTTCAAGCAGATCATCGCCGAAAATCGCGGTTTTGTGCGTGTCAAGTGGGCAGAAGATAGCGCGGCAGAGCAGGCTATCAAGGAAGAGACCAAGGCTACATTGCGTGTCATTCCCCTCGATCAACCTGAAGCACAGGGCAAATGTATCTATACAGGCAAGCCTGCAACCTGTGAAGCCATATTCGCCCGCGCATATTAGAAATATGCGATTTCAACTTTGTGCATCCCTATGAGGATGCACAAAGTTGAAATCTCCTCAATACCATGAAAGAACGAGAGACGCACATGATTACATACAACGATTTTGACAAAGTGGATATTCGGGTTGGCAAGATTATCAAAGTGGAAGATTTTCCGCAGGCGCGTAAGCCCGCGTACAAATTAGTGGTTGATTTTGGTCCAGAAATTGGAACCAAACGCTCCTCTGCGCAAGTCACAAAGCACTATACCAAAGAGGCACTACTAGGTATGCATGTCGTGTGCGTCGTAAACTTTCCTTCAAAACAGATCGGGCCATTCATCTCTGAAGTGTTAACACTGGGCTTACCTGATGATGATGGAAATGTTGTACTGCTTAGTCCTACAACAGAAGTTCCCTTAGGCGGAAAAATGTTTTAGGAGGTATATTTATGAACACACCATTATTGTATCCACAAGGGTTTCGTTCATGTGCCAAAAATGTGAGCATTAAGGACGAGTCATACGATTTCACAGTGATCGCTTCAGGCATTCCCGCTTCTGCCGCCGCGATGTTTACACAGAGCCGCTTTTGTGGGCCAGCAGTTCTTGTGAGTCGTGAGCAGGTGAGCGATGGGCAATTACAGGCATTTGTGATTACAAGCAAGAACGCAAACGTTGCAACAGGCGAGCAGGGTCTGACGAATGCGCGCGAAGTTGTGCATCTCGTGGCGAAAGAGCTAGGTATTGCAGAGGGGGACGTACTTATCTCGTCTACAGGTGTGATTGGACGCCAGCTACCTATGGAGCGCATCCGCCAGGGAATACGAGGGCTGAAATCCGAAATGCGCGAGGGGCAGTTGGACCTATCGGCTCAGGCGATCATGACGACGGATACACGTCCAAAGATACATACTTGTCAGATTGGAAACGTGGTACTTGTGGGCATGGCAAAAGGCGTAGGAATGATTGAGCCAAACATGGCAACCATGCTCAGTTACTTTGTGACCGATGCGCGTATAGCTCCTGACACGCTAAAAGTGTTGTTGAAAGAAGTCGTTGCTGTCTCCTTCAACATGGTAAGCATAGACACCGATACGAGTACTAGCGATACGGTTGCGATTATGGCAAACGGCGTAGCAGGTGAGGTAGACCTTGAAGCGTTTGGACAAGCATTGCGTACAATGGCAAAAGACCTTGCAAAAGACCTTGCACGCGATGGCGAAGGGGCGACAAAATTGCTAGAGGTCACAGTAGAGCACGCAACATCATTTGAGCAAGCGAAACGAGTGGCAAAAGCTATCGTCAATTCGCCACTCGTCAAAACTGCAGTCTTTGGTGCCGACCCTAATTGGGGTCGTGTCGCAATGGCAATCGGTAAGTGTGATGAGCAACAAGATATCACTCCTGAAAAGGTATCGATTGCCTTTGGCGATCTCCTCGTGTACGAGGGAAAAAGTCTTGGCGAAGACAACTTAGCCCAGTTGGAAGCATATTTGCAAGGGGCAGAGATCGTCATTCGCGTTGGGCTAGGATTGGGAGAAGCAAGCGCGACAGTGTGGGGATGCGATTTATCCTACGAGTATGTGCGTATCAACGGTGAATACACGACGTGATAACGAATGTGTATGATAAAATGTAAGTAAAGGAGGTATTATCATGTCTATGCGAACGTTTACTGCTTTTCTCTACAAAGAAGAGGAACTTTACGTTGCCGAGTGTCTTGAAGTAGGTACCGCGAGTCAGGGAGACACGATTGAAGAGGCTCTCGCTAATCTAAAGGAAGCTACTGAGCTTTACCTTGAAGAATTTCCTCTGCCAAATGTTGGTCGCCCGCTCGTAACCACTTTTGAGGCAATATATGCCGCCTAGACTTAAGCGTGTTTCGGCTGAAGTAACTATCAGGGTATTAAAGTAACTAGGATTTGTGCAAATTAGGCAGAGTGGTAGTCATGTCATATTGAGGAAAGAAACACTTGGAATAGTAGTTGGTTGTGTAGTTCCTCTTCATCGAGGTGATTTGGCTGTTGGAACCTTGCGTAGTGTCTTGCGGCAAGCAGGTATTACACCAGAAGAATTTATGGACAATCTGTAATGATTGAAGAATCCCAAGGTCACAAAGAATGCATTAGCTTGTTCGTCTAGTTTTTAGGGAATGAGTTTGTTCATTATGTAGGGACTGATGTTTATGTGAGGAGAAACTAGGGCATCACAAGGGGATGCCTCTTCCATAGACGAACGAATTTGTGGGGTGCCGTCGTATGGGATATCCCCTTGCGTGTGCCCTTGCCCCAGTCGCATGAAGCTTGACTGTGTACTAACTACATGGTATTCGCAGAACTTTCTTTATTTTACAATAATCACAATGGGCAATGTCGTTACGGCATCTATCGCGACATGCTGATTGCCTGCATTGACATACAAGCCTGTGGAGGCGCCACCATCAAGGTTGAGCGCAGTTTTTAGTGAGAGGTCGGATGCCACTAGAATATCGGCGAGTTCGTCGAGTGAGAAAGCTGAACCAGGACTAACGATAAATAATAAGCGTCCCTGCATATCCTGGGCCACAACGGTGCGACGCTGGCTTGCCGCATTCGCATTGAACTGTGTACGCTTGCCATTAAGCATCAGCATAGGGGAGGATTGTGTAGCCTGTTGAAGCTGCTCATTGTTAGGATTGTAAGGCTGTTGGTTGAGTGAGCGTAAACCGACGCTGCCTTGTGCATCAACAGAGAGCATCCCTCCAAAGCCATTATATGAGGTACCATATGCTTGCCCATTAGAGACAACAAGGGCTGTTGATGTATTATTCTGGTCAAAATAGCCACCATTAATAATTGCCGTTGCTTGCTCCTGCTTCATCCATGCATCGATTGCTAACGGTTTTATAGGTTGATAACCGACTTTAAGATGCACCTTATTAAGATCGAAACGCATAATAGTAACAGTATCTTCATTATTCCCTGGACTCTTCCAACCCTCATAACGCATTTCGACGCCTGATGATGCCGTAATCCATTGATTAAGTACAGGCGTCCCAGATGAAGCCGTTGCAGTGACAACAGGTGTACTAGTGTTAGATGTTGTTGTAAAAGAGAGATTGCATGCTAGTAATGTACCTGAAAGCAATATAAAGAGTAGACATAGCTTATAGAAATTTTTAGGAAGCATCAATAAATCTTTCTATTCATAGCAAAAACAATACAAAACATGCTTTGGCATTGCCGAAGCATGTTTTGTATTACAATAGTTATCTTTTCCAGGATACGGCCTCGATAGCCGACATTGTACCCTTGAACTCCATGGCTAGTTTGAGCGCGGCGTCATGAGCAGCATTCTCCGTGCTATCATCCAGTGGCGTTAGCTCAATTTTTCCGTAACGGCGTTCCAGACTGCGCTGAATAATAAGGTCGGTAAACCAGGGGTTTTTAGGCAGGACTGGCCCATGCAGATAGGTTCCGAAGACATTTTTGTAGATTGCACCCTCTCCACCATCCTTACCATTATTACCCCAACCAGCAAGTACCCTCCCAAGTGGCTGCGCCTTTGAGCCAAGGTAAGTACGTCCACTATGGTTTTCATAGCCAACAAGCACTCTTGTTCCAGTCTCCTCAAAAGAACATTCCATAGCCATATGCGTCATAAAACGCGTGTCACCACCATCGGTATGCAGGTCAAGCAGACCAATGCCCTTTAGCTCAGGTCCATCAAACGGTTTGTAGTAGTGACCAAGCAGTTGAAAGCCTGCACACACACTTAAGAAAGTAACATTCGCTTCAGCGGCTTCAATCAGTGAAGGTCCCTTTGCCTGAATATCCAGCGAGGCAATCTCCATCTCACGGTCGGCGGCACCATGAACTAGAATGAGGTCATATTGAGTAAAATCGGGTGTCTGCCGAACGAAGATTTGTTCAACCTCGGTAGCGATACCCCGCCACTTACAGCGTTTCTCTATCGAATACAGGTTGCCGCGATCAGCCGCGACACTCATCAATGTTGGGTAGAGATGCGCGATTTTAAGCACCATACCAGTATCTTTTATGTCTTTACTCATCAATCTTTCCTATTCCTCCCAGAAGTGCTTGACCCAGCCGCGCTTCTGCATGACACGTCGCAGTTCATGAGTTGGAGTATAGCCACACATAATATATAACGTTCCACCTGGCTCAACATGCTTAAGCGCTGTATCAAGTGCGGCCTCACGATCATGTACAAGTGTCACTTTGTCGGTTGGCACTTCAGCATACTTCAAACGCATCGCAATCTCTTCCGCCTTATTACCACTACACACAACATCAACGATAGTATCGGCAACCTCTTCAAGCTCAACATCCCAGAGCCATGCGAAATCTTCGCCATCGACAACGGTGTTGCTCGCCGCTAACAACAGGTGCTTATCACCAGCATGTTGTGCAATCAGGCGGAGCATCAGGTTGAACGAAGTTGGATTCTTCACAAAGGAAAGGTAGACGGTCTTGTCGCCCGCCTGAATTTTCTCCAGGCGTCCAAAAGCCGTTTTAATGCCACTCAACCCCGCCTGCATCTTCTCTTTAGAGAAACCAGCTGCGAGTGCTGCACCTACAGCAACAGCCGTATTATAGACGTTGTGCAAGCCAGACAAGGGAATATCAAGCTCCATCTCGCCCTGTGGAGTACGCATTTTAATATGTGTAGGACCCTCACCATCGCTAGCAAGCTTGACTGAGGTAACGGCAATGTCCAGCTTTGGCAGTGTGTAGCCACAGTTAGGACAGCTATAGATGCCGAGGTGCGACATATATGCCACCTTGTAATCCAGGTCTTCGTTACATTGAATGCAGCGAATGATGTCTGCTGATTGCTCTGGTACTGGTGTGCCAACTTCCATCGTTTCCAAACCAAAGAAAAGACGCTTAGCCCTGGTGTTCTGTCCAAAGCTAGCGACCTGTGGATCGTTACCATTAAGCAAGATGGTGGATGTTTCCGGCAAGCTCTCTAGCATCATATCCAACGCTCTAGCTACAGCGTACAATTCACCATAGCGGTCAAGTTGGTCACGGAAAATGTTGGTGATGACGACCACATCAGGCTGAATTTCAGGAACTGCTAGAGGAATAGTTGCCTCGTCGATCTCGAATAGTAATACGTCGCTATCGAGACGCCCAAACAGGTCCGCGAAGTTGACGGCAACAGAGGTAATACCTTGTAGTAGATTCGACCCTGTACGATTTTGCGAGACGCGCTTTCCATTAGCATCGGCAATTGCAGCGGTCATACGAGCGGTGGTTGTTTTGCCATTGCTGCCTGTAATCACAATCTTCTTCGCTTTGCTTGCGCCCACAACCGACTTAAGTATGTTCGGGTCGATGCGACGTGCAATCATGCCAGGCAAACTGGTTCCGCCACCAATACGGAAAAAGCGTCCTGAAGCACCTGCTAGTTTGCCTGCTGATATCGCAAGAGCAAGCCGTGCTCGGCTCAAACCAGAGGATGACGTTGCAGGAGGAGGAGGAGTTGTTGTTGTAGGAACAGGGATTTGATCTATATTTACATTTTCTGTTACCATAAATTCCTCAAAATTTTACATTCAGCATGATCTATTAATAGGGGACGTGAGCAGTATAGCAAAACCGAGGCATATGAGCAAGTGTACAGTTTATATTGGATAGAAATGCTTGTGAAGGGGCCTCATTTGTGACGCCCAAAGATGGGGGGGTGGAGGAGCAAGGTATTGGGCCTCACAAATGAAGCCCCTACAGTGCTTGACACTGCTTCGATGTTATATCGCATTGAATGGTATTATGCTCAAATTTCTGGCTCACAGTAGAGCCACCATTTGTTGTGAGTAAGCCTGTAGGATAGCCGAACTTGCCGAGACCCCTATTTGAGTCAAAGTAACTCAGAACGAGACCGGAGACGCTATAGCCCGTGTAGATGTAATAGCGACCCTGATCGGCGGTTGGCACTGTAACATCTTTCTTGTCGTCCTTGAAGTAGTTCCAAAGATTATCAAAGGGAACGGACTGGTGTAAATCGACATCATAAGGTGAAATCCAGGTAAAGGTATTAAAACCCCAATTCATCAGGTTGCGCATATCGGTCCACCAATTGTTCGTATGCATGACAATGCCAATGAGATGATGACCGTTACGCACGCATGAGATAACCTGCACAAAATTCCTGCCACCATCCCACCCTGGCTTGCCGCCATCAACACCAGGATACCACCACATGAACTGGTTGCCGTTGAACATATGGTGTCCAGCATGACTTCCGTTTTGCGCAATATCATAGGTTCGCGTGCCATCAATCTCACGTAGCTTTGGTAGGCTCGACGCATAGCGTCCCATCTCTGCTAGATCATGTGCGCTCGAATAATGACCTGTTGCAAGCAGACCATGTGGATTCGTGTAGTGGGTGTCGAGGAGACCTAAACTTCTTGCCCTGTCATTCATCATTCCTACAAAACTTGGCAGGTTTCCCCCAATAGTATCGCCAATCGCAATTGCAGCATCATTACCAGAGACCAGCATGAGGCCATACATCAATTCGCGTAATGTGTATGTCTCGCCCTTTTTGATACCCAGCAGAGAGCTATCCGCCGAAAGTGTACCAAGATCTCTTGCAATTGCGTCATTGATGGTCACTTTCTGGTCAAGGTTACCTCTTTCAATGGCGATTGTCGCGGTCATGAGCTTGGTCGTACTCATCATAGGCAGATGCATGAACGGATTATGCGCGTACAGCGTGGCTCCTGTATCAGCGTCTAAAAGATATGCTGAAGTTGCAAACACTGGTGGTGCTGGGTGATCAGTTTCCGGTGGCGTAATCACAAGTTCATGTGGGTCGGTTGGCTGTTGTCCAACACCTTGCGAATTCCCACTACCACTACTGTTGCCTTGACCTACACCTGATATCATACCGCTCGATGTATTTTGCATACCGTTCACTGTAATATTGATCAGAATAGGCACAAAAATAAGTGCGAGTAATACACCTATAGTGATCATTACGAGTGTGCGGTTGTGACTAAAATCTTGCAATGCAGACAAAAGCGTGCGTGTTTGCTGTCGCTTTTCGCGCCTACCATAACGTGCATATTGCCCTTGTAGGCGACGTGCAGGTGTACCCTCTTGAAGACGGGCATTGCCAGCAGGTCGGACAGGCCGTTTCATGCGCTGCGCCTTTGCTGAGGAAGAGCGTGGATCGGATGGAGGTTCATACACGTGGGGGCGACGACGTTGCGGTGACACCATGATTTTGCTAGTTGTCTCTCGACGCGTTGTCGGGACGTACTCCTCTACTTCGGCTGGCTCCTCTTCCGCTTCGTCCACGACTGGCAATTTATTAGTCACGACAGGAAATGGTTGTTCCTCCTCGACAAACCGTGAGGCACGCCGTACCTTGGGTACACTAGGATATTCATCGCTATGATACGTATCAACAACTGTTGATTCGCCTCTATTGTTGCGTCGCTGAACGTATGTTTGCTGTGCTGGACGTTGAGGACGCTGTGTTGACATTTTCCGTGAATACTGATTGCCCTGTTCGTCACCGCCTGTCGGCGTTTTGCGCATCACGCCATCCTCTCAAGGTTGTTTATAGTGTTTGCCTGCTAGCTCTATGCTGAGAAATTCGTTAGCACACGTATTATACAGCAAAAAGATCAAACTATGCTGTTTATACTATTCGATATTTGTCTATGTCGTCAACATCTGTGACAAACGTATAAATGAAAATAGCATAAGCCTCTTCGAGCGCCAATGGGTCTTGCTCTAAACGGTCTTTGAGTATGCCACCTTGTATATAGGGCATCACAAGATAAGCAAATGAACCTAGACGACCTGCGGCAAGCAGTGGCAAGATATGCTCATGGCGCAAACTTTTCATAATACGTCTCGCGCGCCGGAATTGCATAAGTGAATCACTCTCATCCCCTGAGTGACTATTCTTTTTCTCTACCGTCTAAGTGGACGTCTTTGCAGAAAGGGCTGTTGAATAGGATAACAAAAGAAGTAGAGAGCAGACGGGCGACCACAGGGTCTTCCCTACTATATTTTGCTTATTGAATGTGTAACTTTGTATAGTAGGGGCAATCCCGAAGCCGCATTCGGGGAATGATGAAGGCAGTGGTCGCCCGACAATACTTTACATCTTTACTACATGCAAAAAAAGTTTTACAGGAAATAGTGAAGCTAGACAATGAACTGTAACACTTGTATACTAGATTTCGACCAAGAGAGAAGCGGAGACAGAAAACATGTGTAGCGTTGCGATTTTGACGGATGAAGAGTTAGTAACGTATTGTAAAGCAGAACTTCCCAGGGACACGCGAAGCTATGAACAACTGGTGCAGCGCCACATGAACCGCGTGTACAGCATCGTGTATCGGGTCGTCAACAACAAAGAGGAGGCCGAGGATATCACGCAGGAAGTATTTGTGAAGGTGTTTCATGGCCTCAAGAAATTTGATCAGAAATCCTCGTTTTCCACATGGCTCTATCGGATAGCTACCAATAGCGCGCTTGATGCCTTCGATAAACTCAAAAAGCACAGTAAGAACACCGCTATTGTAAGCAACCGTGCTGATGGTGAAGATGCGGTTGATGCGTTGACCCTACAAGAATCACCAATGCCAGGACCAGAGGAGAAAGTGGTGCAAGCGGAGTTGCGCGAGTGTATCCATCGTGTATTGATAAACCTTGAACTCGATCACCGGCGCGTCCTCTTGTTACGGGATTTTGAAGATTTGAGTTACGATGAGATTGCTGATGTACTTCAAGCCAAGTTGAGTGCGGTAAAGATGCGTATTCATCGTGCACGGTTAGCCTTTCAAGAGATTTTCAACCAATTTTGTGGCGCATCGTATCTGCAATTTTCGACCTCTGCAAATCAAAATACTCCTGGCGATGGTCAGACGAGAAAGGGATAACAATGAACTTGGAAGAATTAACGCAACTCTTGCCTGATCTTGTAGATGGAACACTTCCTGATGACATACGCATCGAGGCGGAAGCTGCATTACAGCGTTATCCAGAGGCACAGCGAGACCTTGAGATCGCACGCCAAATTAGAATAGTGCTTGCAACTTTACAAGAGGATTATCCCGAATTACTTGTGCCAGCAGGCTTTGAGGCACGACTCCTTGCACGTGTGCGTCAGCGCAGTGCAGGTCTGGACGTGCTTGATCTTTCCTGCACGACATTTACCGCCTGGTTAGTCGAGTTTATCAATCTGCTTGGTGGTTTGATTGTACCTAATCCTGCTTCAAGGTCAACGCGACCAGCGGGAGCATAATTTTGTGTAACAAGAACATGTACGGGTCTGATTCATTCCACCCTCTTTCCGTATTACAATATGGAAAGAGGGTGGAATGAATCAGACCTGTACAGCAAATCTTTTACTGTTGCTATTTAGTGAGGTCTTGTATGTTCTTCCAACCTGTTCTTGAAGCTCTGACGAAGATATTCACTGATATTTTGAACTTCCTGCCGCGTTTCGTCAATGGCCTCATCGTGCTTATCGTTGGCTATCTTGTCAGTGCGCTTGTGAGGTGGATTGTGCGTATCGTGCTACGTAGTGTGCGACTAGAGCAACTTGCGCAGCGCGCAGGAGTGACTGCAGCACTACAGAGCCTGGGAGTACGCGCTTCCATCTCAGAAATTCTTGCCCAAATCGCCTTTTTCTTTCTTGTCCTGAGTTTTGCTACCTCTGCCATGCAGTTAATGGACCTGACCACCGTCGCTGTACTTCTACAAAACGTGCTTGCCTTTGTGCCGAGAGCGATTAGTGGTGCTCTGATCGTTATCTTTGGCTCCATGCTGGCACGCTTTCTCGGCGGCACTATCACCTCCGTTGCCGACAGCGTGAACATCACCTACGCAAACGCGCTTGGAAAGATTATCGAGTATGCTATTGTGGCTTTTGTGATTGTCCTTGCCATCTCCACTCTTGGCGTTGATACAACCATTCTTACCACAAGCCTCACCATCATCATTGCTTCCGCCGGTCTTGCTCTTGCGTTGACCTTTGCTTTAGGTGCGCGTGAGTCTGCCCGTAATGTGATTGCAGGATACTATGTGCGTCAAGCCTTCCAAACCGGTCAACGCCTAACTTACGCCAACTATAATGGTACTGTGCGTACCACCTTCGGCACCTACACCGTGCTTGAAGTCACAAACGAAGCAGGTGAACAAACTACTATCTCCCTTCCCAACTCCCTCTTGCTACAAGACGCGATTGTGAGTAGTGCGAATACACCACCCACGGCGGCAAGTCAGCAGACAAATAATATGTAGTCGTAGCGTGGAGTGGTTACTTTGCCAGAAGTAAGACATATTTACAACACCGCAGACCCGATGTGTATTAGTCGTAACGTGAGATGTAGAGACCAATGTATCACGTCCTCGTCGGCGAGGACGTGATACATTGGTCTCTACATCTCACGTTATTGTGTTTTCACCTCTATCCAACCGTGATTACCGTTTACTTGCAGACCTTGCTCCGTCGCTTCATCCTCTGACAGGTAAGGTAGCAGATGCCCGATAAGAGGCAGACGTGCTTTGTAACGTCGTAGATTCTCCCATGCACAATTATGCATCATGCGATGCGCGAGTCCAGGATCTCCGATCAGCTCTTCCAGGCGGTGGAACACCTTTTGTGCTTCGTCTTTTTCGGATTGGAGTTGATGTTGCTTGCCCAGCAAGCGTGAAAGCGCGAACAGTTCTCCGGCGGTTGCGAGGCCAAGATGCTCTGCTTGCAGCATAAGGCGCAAGCCGTAGGCAAGGTTAGCATCTAATGTTGCAACATTCATTTCGGTGTCGTCACGCATCCCTCGATTATTGAGATTACCAGACCCAACGGTAGCCCAAACATCATCAACAATCGCAACCTTCGCATGCACGTATATAGGACGATAATGAGTTGTTTCGCTATCTTGATATGATGTGGCTAGACAGAATGCCTCAAAGCGTTCCTCTTCGACACTATCAGGAGACTTTGTGCGCAACTGCTCGATCCCTGCATCACTGAACACACGACCAACATTTGGATGATCGGGCAGAATAACCGTAGCACTTGCACCACGTTCCAATGCATTGCTCAACTCGCGCAAGTTTTGCTCCATTTCGGGACTTTCCTGCGCTAGAAAATCAATGTCGATGCCTATGTAAGCACGTAGCCACAGATATTGATTTTCCAGGTACACAAACCGTTCAATATTGCCAAACGCGTTCGCATAGAGTTGAGAAATACCTTGCACAATCAGCGGTTCAAACTTATAGGTATGTTCTGGAATGGTTCGTGCGATTTGGACAACGCTCTGTGTTTCAACAGCAGGGGTAACAGTATGTTCACTTACCAAACGCCTCTTATCTAAGTGATGATGTTGCACGACATCATTCCAACGCTGACGAAAGTTGTATTCTACGTCGGCGGCCGCAGGCCCTTCGATCAGCGCATGTGCATCGTGCCAGGGATGCGGCGTTGTCCCATCTGCGTTTGTGCGCAGTGGTGCATTGAAGTAATGGGCAGGCGTATCCCAGCGATCAAAGTCGCCGCTACTCTCGATGAGCAGATCGACTCCGCCGACAAATGCATATGTCCCATCAATCACGGAGATTTTTTGATGCAGTGACTCAACGGGATGATGCAGAATACCAAACGAGCTATCGTCAAGAATGCAATCTACGTGTTCAGCAGTCAGTTCTTCATAGCTTTCCTCGGCACTGCACACAGCGATAACAGGTGCACCTTTCCAGATCAGCGCCTTCACCTCCACGCCTTTGCTCACTGCATAGCCGAGGACAGAACGGACCGTGAGTTCATGCGTACGCCAGAATTCAATGTCGGCTTCCTGTAACCCTTCAACTCGTAGCGTAGCAAGAAGCGCCTCTTGCTCTGGACTACCATCGGGGCCTGCACGATGATCTGTTCCACGCACAATATGCATGCTTGCAGTAAGCCCCCAATTAGCTAGATAAATATATTTTTGCGCTTTAAGAAAATACATGCACATTGCCAGCATTGCTGTGCGTCCATCCACGAGATAGGTAACACGCGAATCGGTGCGCACAGGCGTATCACCTGCAGCCCACCAATTCTTCGCTCTTTGTTCATCCGAAACTTGACGCTCCTGCACCTTTCGCCTCCTGTCCTTCTCGCCGTCATATCCAGTAAAGAATATATTCTTACCACTTTGATACTAACATGCTATGTCGCTTCTGGCAAGAAGGAGAGTAGCATTTGATAGAATACAAAATATGAACTTCTTCACAATTCAAAGACACATAGTGCAAAGCGAATTGATTATGAATCGTGTAGCATTACTACTACTGGAAGGTTTCTCTACAACACTCCAAGCAGTTTTTCTGTAGGAATGCCTATGATTATGCTGACACCCCTAATTTTGTGAATCCACAAGACGGGCCGTTCAGCTAGCGTATCGTGACGCCTTGAACTATGCCTCACAGTACAGCTTTGAGCATGGCAAGATGAGCAATCAGCAGAAGTTGCAAAAAGCCCTCTATGCAGAGTTGCGTCAAAAGTATAAGTTGTCTTCCCAACTGGCCTGTAACGTGCCGCGTCAAGTGGGAGCGACGTACAAAGCGTTATGGACAAAGCTTCGTCAGAATATCGAAGCACGCAAGAACGGACGGACGAAGAAACGCTACAAGGGACTTGACCAGGCACCCAAGTACGTTTCTCCAACGCTGACGTACAACTACGAACGGGACTACACGTTCAAGAAAGAGCAGCACGTCAGCATCTTGACCCTTGACGGGCGCGTGTCGGTTCCCTATCAGGGCTACAACAAACATGTTGCCTGGATACACCACGGGGCTTCGATTGGCGCGGCAAAACTGTACTACGACAAGCCGCGTAAACAATTCTACCTCATTGTCTCATTTGAGATAGAGAGAGCAGAGCCAACCCCCCAGATGCATACCGACGTGGTCGGGGTTGATGTGGGCATACGCTATCTGGCAACCACAACCGATACACGCAACCACAGTACGTTCTACTCTGGCAAACGGATGGTTGCCAAAGCAGAGCATTATTCTCGCTTACGTAAGCGACTACAGCGCAAAGGCACCCGATCAGCAACCCGTAGACTCAGTGCTCTATCAGGTCGGGAGAGACGGTTTAAGCGCGATGTCAACCATACTCTAGCAACCCGTATTCTCGCTACCCATCCTCACTCACTCATTGGCGTAGAACACTTGACTGGCATACGAGAGGCAACAAAGCGACGTAAAGGCAAGCGTGCAAGTAAGAAACAGCGTCAAGCCAATAGACGTACATCGTCATGGGCATTTGCTGAATTGCATGGTATTCTTGCCTACAAAGCTCCGTTCCATGACAGTATGACGGTCAAAGTGGACGCCAACTACACCTCGCAAATGTGCCCTAAGTGTGGCAATACTACACGTAAGAACAGACCCAATGGAGCGATTATGTTTCGGTGTACGGTGTGTACGTATGAGTGTCATAGTGATTTAGTGGGTGCGAGAAACCTCGCGCTGCGAACGCTCTTCATTCGACAAGATTGGATGAAGACAGGGATGTTGTCAGCATCCCTTGATGTGTCGGACAAGGAAGCCAAAGCAGAACGCCTTTCTAGGTATTCTGAGTTGCGGTGGAGTCCAGATACAAGCCCCCGCGTTCTACGCGAGGGGTAGCTGACTTAAGGGCTTTGTTTCAGCACCAGGAACGAGTACGGTTCTGAATGCTCCCTGTGGAAGACCACATGTCTGGAAGACACGCTCGATTTCCAAGGCGGTACGCGAAACATTCGAGGCATGCTTGAGTACCGCCGTATTGCCTGCCATCAGCGTAGGGGCTGCAAAGCGGAAGACTTGCCAGTAGGGGAAGTTCCAGGGCATCAGGGCAAGCACAACCCCTAATGGTCGAAATGCAACATAGCTTTCTGTCGCGTTCGCCTTCACGGGTTCATCGGCAAGAAACTTTTCTGCATTGTCCGCATAGAAACCGCAATTAAACGCACACTTCTCAACCTCTGCCTCAGCCTCCACAATAGGCTTGCCCATCTCTAGGGTAGCGGTCTGTGCCAGTCGCGCCTTCTGCTGGCGTAGATAAGCGGCTACACGATGTAACAATGCGCTCCGCTCCTCAAACGAGGTATTACGCCAACTTAAAAACGCACGGTGTGCCTCATCAAGAGCTTGATGGACCTGTGTCTCACTATATAGCTCAAACGTCTCAATAACTTCTTCTGTCGCTGGATTAATTGACCGAATACTCATATATAATCCTTCTTTGGACTAGCTGTACCTAAAAAATATGCTGCTGATGGTATACAACACTATATCACGCTAAGTGACGGGGTGAAAAAATTGGTAGGAGTAGCAATTCATTTCTTGAGCTTGATTAAAAAAGTTGTGAAGGAATTAGTAGTTCTATACCAATTCCTTCACCAAAGGTAGCGCTTGATGAATGAGACCCGCCGCAAGTTCTAATGAAAAGAGACTCGTGTTGATGAGGAGATGATACAAACTTGGCTGATGCCCATCCGCCCCATAATAGCGACGCAGGTAGCTATCATGCTCGTAATCACGCTGCTCGATAAGTCGCTCAGCTTGTGTATGATTGAGATGAAATTGCTCCATCACTTTCTTGATACGGTAGGGCAGTGGCGCAAAGATATAGACATGTAACGTACGTGGCGCATTGTGTAGAAGGAATTGTGAGCCACGTCCAACAATAACCGCATCTCCCCGTGTCGCCAGCTCCAAGACGACGCGTTGCGTGAGTCGTAAATGTGCTAATTCTTTTGACTGTGTAGGAATGGCTGGCTGCTCGAAGAGCGATCTGTAGTTGACTATAAATGGATTGCTGGTCCGAATAGCTTCTAAGATATGACCCGCCATGCCCGCCGTTTGCTCGTCATGGCGTGCAGCACGCTGAACATCGACGCCAAGTCTCCGTGCAACTTCTTCAATGATGCCATAATCGACATACTGAAGCTTACTTGTTTCCGCGACTATGTGTCCGATCTCGGCTCCACCACTACCGAATTGTCGTGCAATAGTAACAACTACTCTTTCCTCTGGTGGCGTGCCAGACGGTAGTGGTTCACTATTCCATGCTGTTTCAGGCAAGACTTGTGTAGTATTGGTTTGTATTGATTCTTGAAAGAGATGTATCATTCGCTGATCCTTATAAGATGGAAAGATATTATATTTTTCCTATAAATTCTATCGTACAACGCCATGCCAGAGAGATGCAAGAGAGGTTTAATTTCTGACAGTGAGCATGACAGAACTTGCCCCTGTCATGCTCACTTTCGCGCTATAATTTGTCCTACGCTCGTATCTATCGTGAAAACTGTTCCTCCGACCTGCCAAAACACCTGCCCATTCTTTGTGAGAAGCGTGCTATGCGTATGTCGTTTGGAGTCGGACTGTGTTGGTCCAAAGACTCGCCAGTCAACCGTCCCCGTCACTTGATTCACCGCGAAAAGCTGGGATGTTTTTATGCTCTTCGCTCCTGTCTGTGCTGATATAGTTGTGTGTTCACCAGCAAGATAAATATACGTTGCATCCGCTCCTATAACCTCGGCGTTTTGCTGCTCATCTGGATAAGACACCACCTGTTGCCAGAGTATGTGTCCCGTTGTACGGTCGAGCAGGTAGAGCGCAAGCATAGAGTCAAGCGGGCGAGGATAGGCTGGATCATCCTCTGCAACAACATAAATCCCCGCTACATGTCCGTGTAAGGCAACTAAAAGCGTCCCTGCTTGATGAGCTTGTGCTCTAGGAATAGAGAACGCGCCTTCACTGCTAAACAGCTTCCATTCCCTTGTTCCATTAGAACTGAGAGCCTCGAGTTGATGCATGTTGGCGCCCGTACTGGTTGTTACTATACTTCCTTGTGCGTCAATCGTGAGCAGTTGACGAGTTGGCGAACTTGAACGTGTATAGACAAAGATACTGACGCCTATACAAACACAGAGTACAGCAAGCGCAGAGAGCGTATATGCGTAATGCCAACGTGGACGTATCGATGTAAGCAGGGTACGAATAGACTGTGCGATGCCTTGTATTCGCAGTCTCCCCTGCTCTTGTGGTAACAACAAAAGTAAGAGTAGTCCTCCAACACTTCCAAGTAACAACAGCACTGTACAAATGCGGTAGAGAGAAGGGGTCCAAAAGATGTTCTTGCTATTCGTCGTTGTCGTGAAAACAGCGAGCATCCTGTTTGAGGCTGGAAACACTACAGGAGATGACGTATGAATATCTGTAATATGCGTATTCCAACGTTGTGTTCCTGTATTTGCATCGTACGCTGTGACTTCGCTTTCATCCCCACTTCCTGCACGCTGCAATACGATGATCCCGTTGTCTCTATCGAGAAGCGGTTGTAGTTCACGGCCTGCATCAACAGCAGTTAGGCCCGATGCAATCTGCCGTGACCAAAGTATCTCACCTGTTGCAGCATCAATTGCATAGAGCCACACATACTCTCGCACATTCGGCATTTGCCATACAACACCTGTCGCGTAAATAATATTGCCGTTTATGCTCGAAACACGACCAACATTTCCTTGATAAAACTGTGTAGGAAGTTCACTTTCTCCAGGATTGCCCCGAAATGACCAGGCAATCTCTCCGGTAGCGCCTTGGAGTGCCTGTACTCCTTGCGAACCAAGCGCGATGAGCAGGTGATTTTGCCCCTCATTTTCCAGCAAAAGTGTGCGTGATGCAAAGGGTTTTTCCCAAAGTACGCTACCATCATGAACATTAAGCGCAAAGACATGATGATCGCTTGCGACATAGAGCAGTTGGCCATCCAAAAGAAACGGAGGTGCATAATTCAATGTGTCATTGAGCGTTTGCACCCAGCGTGTCTGCCCATTGCCAAGGTTGTATGCAGCGACCTGCGAGTGTATAACCGACCTGACACTATACACTGTTTCGGTATCGCTTACAGGCTGAAAATGATGAACGCCACGGCTTGGTTGTTCGCCCTGCACTTGCCATACGACCTGACCGTCTTGAGTCAATACTTGCAGACCGTTCGCACTCTCGACAAGGAGATAACCGTTAGCCGCAGATGTGATTGCTCCGTTTGCAAGCGAAACCGAGTGTTGCAAGGAAAGCGTTGATGCTGTTCCATTGAGCATTAAAAGTTGTTGTGTACCACGAGTATCGCTAGCATATGCTCCAAGTAAGATACTCTTGGCTGATGCTGTATGAGTAGAAAGAGGGGCTGTCAGATGAACTGCATCGCGATAACCACCAAGGTCTTGTTGAACACGTAAACTTCCATTTTTTGCATCAATTGTATTGACCAAAACATGTGTAGACGTCAGGTCTTGCCAGAGCAGCAGCATAGTAGTGAGCAGGAGCGCGAGAAGGGCGTAGACCAGAAGCGTATGCCGTGAGTGAAGACGTTGCTTTTGCCCTACTGTATCTACGTCTTCTACTGGAAGTGGTGTTGTTGGTACAACTGGTTTTGCTAAGTGAAGAGGTGAAACAGCAGGTAGCGCGGCATCGGTCTCATGCTCAATCTCATCTATAGTGACAGAAGTCTCTTTTGCCTCTCCAATCGAAGGTGGTAGAGGAGTGTCAACAATCGTTTCCATATCCACAACTACTTGCGATGTACGATGTACAGCGGAGAGAGATGAGTATTTCTGGTGTCTCTTGCGATGCCGTTTTACCTTGTGTGCCTTTGCCGCATTTTTAGGTATTTGGGTAGATTTTTTATAGAGAATAGTGCTGCTATGTGTATGATGCTCACTGTCTTCGTCTTGCCGTTGTTGCTCAGGCATTGCCCCATCTTCCTCTTAAGCGTTCGATGTGTCGCGTCCTATGAATATCTCATTCATACTATAGCAAATGTTTGAGATACATGGGAATAGGCTTAACTCAATAGACTATCTGCTTTTTGCATGTTATAGTAAAGAGAAGCAGTACCGTTTCATCCGAGGAAGTCCATGCACAACATCAACCTGCATCAACTCGCAACTTTTCAGGTCGTTGCGAAACACTGTAGTTATGTCCGTGCGGCTGAAGAGCTACACTTCAGTCAACCCGCCGTCTCCGCACAGATACACCAGCTTGAAGAGTCGCTGGGCGTCAAACTCTTTGATAAGATTGGACGTAAAACGCATCTGACACAGGCGGGAGAGGAACTATACCTTTATAGTCAAAAGATATTTTCGCTGATCGACGAGACGTTAGATACAATGAGTGCATTGGCAAGTCCATATTCGGGTCGTCTCAGTGTCGGTGCTGATACAACAGTTGGCACCTATGTCATTCCCAATTTGCTTGGCAAGTTCCGCCAAATCTATCCCAAAGTCGAGATTACGCTTGAAGTGGTCAATCCAACGCCACTCCTCGAGGAACTACGCAACAACCGCATCGACATGGCGATCATGAGCAGAATTCCCGATGATGCACCTGTCTTTGCCGCTCCATTCGCCTCTAACGAACTGGTCCTGATCGCCCCGCCAACGCATCGTCTTGCAGGTATAAAGGTACTTTTTGCGGAATTGGCACGTGAGCATTTTCTGATGCGTGAAATGGGTTCTGGTACTCGTTCTGCATTGGAAGTTGCGTTCCGTGAAGCTGGCTTTCCGCTACAAGTGAGTATGCAGGTGGGAAACAATAGTGCGATCAAACAAAGCGTCGCTGCTGGCCTCGGTATCGCGTTGATCTCACGCGTCGCCATCGAAATGGAGTTGGAAACAAATCGCCTGGTCATCCTCGACGTTGAGGGCTTTCCTCTCATGCGTAAATGGTTGCTCGTCCACTTAAAAGAGAAGAACCTCTCCGCGACGGCCCGCGCCTTTAAAGCGTTTATTCTACAGCATACAGAACTATCGTCACACCCCGAGCGGGCCCTACGTAAAAAAGAACAGGAAATCACTTCATTATATGTGCCTTGATATACTAAAAATGGTACTACGTAATCTAGCATTTCTAGGAGGCACTGATGGTCAAAACTATGCCGTCGCTTCAAGACTCAGAGCAGTCGGTTCAACGTACTACGGCACATTCTAACACTGGAACAGTGACATGCGCCATCTGTTGCGCTCTCTATGGGCCATCTCAAGCACATGCATACCTTTTGCAGGCTCCACCTCTTGCGTCGGAGTCAGCATTTATGAGCATGTGCCATTTCTGTTTTCGTTGCCGCCGTCCTGCATGTCCTCTTTGCTGGGATGATGTGCATGGTCTTTGTGGAGCATGCGTAGAGGATGTGCATCTTCCATCTCGGAAGGAAGGAGAACCATTCCCGCTCAATAGCACGCTTCTCATATCTTCATCTTCACAAACAAAACAACATCATGCTGCAGCCTTTCCACTCGTCTGTGTGCGCCCAGGACGCTTTCATGCCGACGCCTCTCAAACAGAGAGTGTACTTGAGTCTGTAAACGTTACTATGTCTGTTTCTGAGGTGCAACAACAAGAGGTAGACGAAGTGCCTATACAGGATGAGGCAATTTCTACGTCGGTACAAGAGCGTAAAAACCTTACGTATATCGTACGACGTATCGAGCATAATGCGACTGTTCTTTTGGGTATAATCGTGTCTCTTATAGCCATATTAATTGTCGTAGCCTTATTCTCAGAACAAGCTAATACGATAATCGCGCATGTACTGCATGTTGACATTCGCATGGAGATAGAGTATCTTTTGCAACTAATCCAGCAACCTCATTAGGCTGAATAGCAGAGAGCAAAGATACGATTATGGGCGACATCCTGGTTGACGGTTACAATGTGATAAAGAATAACGAGATGTTTCAGGCAATGGAGATCAAGGATTTTTCCTATGCCCGTGTACTTCTTGTAAAACAACTGCACAACAAGTACCGCGAGACACTACATCGCGTTATTGTCGTATTCGATGGCGATGGTGGGCGTGAGCAGGTGAGTCATCAGGATCATATTCGTATCATCTATTCGCGTCACGATGAGACCGCCGATAACGTCATCAAGCGCCTCGCTGCCGAGGCACGCAAAGACGGACGCGACGTAGTGATGTACAGCGACGATGAAGAGGTTCGTCAAGCCGTCACTGAACACGGAGGAAGCCCTCTCTCCACGCGCGAACTTACCACAAAACTCAATGCTGCCCCCCGTGATGTCGCCATCCGTTCCGCCCACCGCCAAATCGCACGTCACATCTACGGCCTCGACCCCTCTCGCAAAGACCAGGACGACGAAGAACAAGCCTACCGTCCTCCATACAGCAAGAAAAAGAAAAAACGTCGCCATAAATAATCTAGTGAAACAAATTCGTATATGAGCCTATAAAGCGGCGTAGGCAATGACAGGGCTTGCTCCATTGAGTCCAACTCACTCTTGAATCGGCCAAGTGAGCGGCATGACAGGGACAAGCCCTGTCACTGCTATAATGACCTTGTTACTTCTGCACCACCGAAGGCACTTCCCCCAATTCACCACTAGCACTCTCAATTGATGATACCGAAGTTGGTGGAAGCGTAACATGTGTTTTCGCTATGCCAGGTTTCTGTTTGCCAAAGCGAATACGCAGCACGGACAGGAAACCCTCGATAAAAATCTTGCGTGACATCTTGGATTTGCCAACCCGGCGATCCATGAAGATGATCGGAATTTCGACGATTTTGAAGCCGTGTTGCAGTACACGATGCACAAGCTCTACCTGAAAGGCATAACCCTGTGAACGAATGGTATCCAGGTCGATAGACTCCAGCACCTTGCGACGATAGCAGCGATAGCCCGCCGTGCAGTCATGAACTGGCAAGCCAAGCACGAGGCGCGTGTAGATGTTGCCACCACCACTGATGAAGCGGCGTAGCAGTGACCAGTTAGGCGTGCCTCCACCCTTCACATAACGTGAGCCGATCACGAGGTCTGCGCTCTCGATGGCCTTGAGAAAATCAGGTAGATAGCGTGGATCGTGCGAGAAGTCTGCATCCATCTCAAAAGCGGCGTCATAGCCATGGGCAATTGCATATTTGAAACCCGCGATATAGGCAGTGCCGAGACCGAGTTTTCCGGCACGATGTAGTACATGTACTCGTGTATCCTCTTCCGCCATCTGATCGGCAAGGTTTCCGGTGCCATCGGGCGAGTTATCGTCCACAATCAAAATATCGCTTTGTGGCGCGTTGACGAATATCTCGTCCAGAAGTGGACGCAAGTTTTCACGTTCGTTATAAGTTGGAATAATGATGAGCGTTTTCATTCACTTTTTCTCCATTATTTGCCGATGCAGACCTTAAGTCAGGTGTTTCCCCTGATGGATATTCAGCAACAGGCAACTTATTATTTTTCGTATATCCGTTACCCTCACAATCCACCACCACCACCACCACCACATCCTCTCGTGGAACCTCAACGCGTTGCACGGCACGAAATGCGAGTAGTGCCACTACTCCAAGTGCCAAGCCAAACCAGAGCGTACAGAGGCGGATCAACAATGTCGCTGCTCCTCCCACTGTCGCGGACGGTGAGATCAATACACGAGTAAGTCCTATCATACTACCATCGGCAGTACCCAGCCCTCCCGGTAGACCAGATGCTGAACCAATGAGCGATGAGACCCCTAAAATAAAGACAGATTTGATAAACAAGTCAAAACTGGCGGCAATGCCAAGTCCTGTGTAGACAAAGTACAGCGCAACACACTCACCTGACCACGATATGACACCAATGCCAATCGCCAGCAGAAGCGGACGCCACTGTAACAAGACGTAGGAACTCTCATAAAACGCACGAATAGCGGTAGTAACACGCATCAATTTAGGCAAGCGTTCAAGCATGTTTAAGCAACTAAGTGCCAACGTGCGATTTTGTACGAGCGAGATACCCACTGTGCCCAGGACAAGCAACAGGAGCAGAATTTGCCAGCCAAAGCGATACAAAACCAGCCCTGTTGCCGCTAAACCAAGCATTGCGATACCATCGGTCAAACGCTCCGCTACGATAATCGGCGATGTGCGACTGATTGCTGCTCCTGTTGCCTGCCGTAAGAGATACGACTTTAGGAGTTCCCCCACCTTCCCAGGAGTAATTGCCATCGAGAGACCAGAGAGAAATATGAGCAGGCTTCTTCGCCAGTCAAGTACTATCTTCAGACGCCTCAAATAGTATTGCCATTTCACGAAACGCCACAAGTAGTTAAACAGCGTAAAACCCAGAATGAGAGGCAGATACGCCCAACGGAAATGTGCCACCACCGCAACCATGTGTGGTACGTCCGAGTAAAACGCTATTGCCGTCATGACAACAAAGGCGAGAAGTAGTGAAAAAACTATTCCTGTACGGATATTACGTGTAAACAAACAAAGGCTCCACTTATTGAGGCAATATATACAAGATAACAATTATTAGGATGGTACATAGCATAACGGTTCCAAGCATATGGCGGTCACGCAGTAGGACCTCTTCAGGGCTACCGCCTTCCATACGCATATAGACGAGATAGAGATAGCGAAATATACCGTATAGGACTAACGGTATAGTGACAATCAATCGATGACTGCCAGTTGTGCCTTGCACAGTATACAGGCTATAAGCCATAATCGTAGTCGTGGCGACAATCGTAATCATCTGATCGAGCATTGGGATACTATACTCTTTCAGTATTTGTCGGTGGACGCTTGCCCGCCCCTGCAAAAGTACCAGTTCATGTCGTCGCTTGCTCAATGCCAGGAAAAGTGATAGCAAGCAGGTAACAAGATACAACCAGCCTGAAATTGAAACTGGAATGACCACTGCACCCGCGAGAATGCGTAAGACAAAGCCACTCGCGATAATGAACACGTCAATGAGTACCACATGCTTGAGCCGTACACTATAGAGCGTCATTAGAATTAAATACGTAGCAATCGTGAGCGCAAAAATGAGATTAGCCCCGCCATATGTTGCATAAATATCCTGTAACGGCGCGATTGGTACAAAGAAAATCCAGGTCGTTAAGCCAACACAACCCAGGAGAAGCACTCCTATAGCGGCAATGGCCCAGGAGACTGGCAAACGACCAGAGGCAAGTGGACGATGCCGTTTTGTTGGGTGTTGACGATCATTTTCCAGGTCGAGCAGATCATTGAGCAGATAGACACTACTCGATGCGAGACAAAACGTCACAAAAGCAAGTCCAGTACGCTCAAGTGATGGCACACTGAGCAAGCGTTGTGCAAAGACAATACCTACAAAGACGGCAAAATTTTTTGTCCACTGCCGAATACGCATTGCCCTCACAATAGCTCGTACTTTTTCTAGTGTACTTGTCTCATTATCTCTATGAATTGGTACTGTTCGTACCTGTACAGAATCCTCTTGCGTTGTAGATACCTTCTTCAAGAGTTACTCTATCCCTTCAGCATAAGCAAACGTTAGACAGACTATTACTTGTTTTTGGACGTGTAAAGAGAATAACAAGTAACAGTCTGTCCAAAAGTATAAGTGCTACTCCTACCGGAAATATCCATATTTCTTCATAATGGATTAGTAAATGCGACGCTTCAAATCATTCATACGATGTATCGTAATTCTGTGTCTATCAGTACTGATATACTTCTTATCCGTAAAATAGCCCATGACCTTGTTGACACTTTCACGCGAGGCTCCAACCATTGACGCCAGCTCCTGCTGTGTCATACGCACCTCAATACGGATACCATCCTCGACCTTTGCCCCATGTGCATCGGAGAGTTCTAGCAATTTCTTTGCGACTCGTCCATAAACATCCAGGAAAATCAGGTCCTCTACCTGCTCGTTGGTGTTGCGCAGTCGCTTAGAGATAACCTCTAGCACCTGAATAGCAATCTTCGGATTCTTCATAATCGCATTGTGAAAATCGTTACGCTGCAATGTATAGCACTCGGCCTTTTCCACTGCAATAGCATCGGCGGAGCGTGGGAGGCCATCGAGCAGAGCCAGTTCGCCAAAGCATTCACCTTTACCGAAGACAACGAGCGAAATTTCTTGTCCATCGGGGCTAATCAGGCAAATCTTGACTTTGCCTTCCTTAATGACGTAGAGTACCTGTCCTGGGTCATCGCGATGAAAAATAACCTCACCAGAGCGAAACGTACGTCGTTTAGCAACCGTGCCTAACTCGTGTAGTGCATCGTCGCTGAGACCCGCAAATAACGTCACCTGTTTGAGATAGGATGTCTCGTTGCCAACCTCCATGAAAGTATGCCCTCCTTCTGCTATCTGTCCTTGAATGCTTTTAATTCGCATAATAGCATACCAACTCTCAACGTGCAATTGACATGAGGTTCTGGGACTAGGGTGATTTAAAAGTCAGTGAGCATGAGAGGGCTTGCCCTCTCATGCTCACTGACTTTTAAATCACCCTTATTTCATTACACTTTCTCCGAGTTTTTCCCTTCTGCCCACTCCATCGCATTATAGCGATGTATATCCTGAGGATTATCCGCAGAAGTGCGACCTACAAGAATCCACTCGGTACGTAGAATAATTCCGCCGAGCAAGACGAGCGTAGAGGTAAGAAGTCCCATTGAGCGAGAAGTCTTTCTTCCACTCAATCTCCAGCTCACCTTGAGCAGTAGAGGCAAGAGCAACCCTGCACCTATTGTACCAGCGGTAAAGGTCCAACCTGTTTTTCCTCTAAGCAGAGGTTTGCCAAGTGGTCCCAGTATAGGGATAAGAGAGGCAATCAAACCTAGCTCTGTACTCATTGTAATCATTTCAGCCGAATCTAAACGCTCAAGCGTATCATGCTTAGACCGACCTAGTGAGAGCATCAACGTGAGCGCAGAAAGACCAGTGGAAACACCCGATGTGAGAAAGAGTGGTCCTAGAATGTGTTTGGCGCGCGCCCATATCGGTACAGCCGTAGAAGAGAGCAAGACACCGGTATACGAAGCCACAAAGAGACCAAAAAATGCACCAAGTCCCTCAATCACCTTTACGGGAAGTGCCTTAAATATCCGCGCCGCGAACGGAAACCAGTTCAGTAGCCCATCTTTCGCCATCTGGTATGCAGTAGTCAAACCGCAACATAGACCAAAGAAGGTAATTCCCCAGGTACCAAGCGACATAGCGGAACGCAGTTTAAAAATGCGTAGCATATGGTGAAATCGCTCTGGTCGCCCCAGGTCCATAATCAAAAGCACAGGACTAGCGAGAATACAGACAAACGAGAGGTAGCGACCTGCGCGAATCAAGCTTTCATCTTGATCCTGCTTAAAAAGGTCAGCGAGTGTTGAAACAAGAAATGAGCCGCCTGCGATGCCACCAAGAAAGAAATAAACGATAATTTCCCAACCCCAGTGTGCCTTTTTGATAAGCGGCATATTATAATAAGTGCTTTGCCTGCCTTCCCATTGTTCATTCTGTCCCGCTTTAGCATTTCCAGCGTCAGATTGAATAACAGTAAGACTTTTTGGTGTTTTACCGTTAGAACTATTCATAACTATTTACTTTCTTTTCCACAATGAAAAGGCGGTCACAAGTGTCAGGAACGTTGCTGCTACCGCGCTTGCAACAAAGCCCGGCAAGACATTTTCCTGGGGCAGTTTAGGCTTTTCTGGCAAGTTATAGACAGAAGGACGGTCCATGAGCAAGAAAAATGCATTGAGGTCTCCGACAGAGGTATCCTCGTCAACTCCATACAACTGAGCCGCCTTTTCGCCGCGCTGATGTAGCATCTCTACGCGTTTTTTTGCCTTTACTTTTAGTTCGTCCACATCCCCAAAGGTGATTGAGTCTGTTGGACAAGCTTTGGCACACGCTGGCTCAATACCATCTTTCTGCCGATCATAACACAGAGTACATTTAGCTGCATTTCCAGTATCGTGATTGCGACCAATCACCCCGAAGGGACAGGAGGGAACGCAATAACCGCAGCCATTACAGATGTCTGGCTGTACATAAACATCTCCAAACTCGTTACGGATAATAGCCCCTGTTGGACATGCCTGCATACAGCCTGCATGTGTACAATGCTTGCATACATCACTCATCATCAGCCAGTCTACCGTCTTACCCGTACCGTCCGATGGTCGCTTATGCTCAACAAAAGCAACGTGACGCCAGGTAGTCGAGGCGAGCGCGAGAGTGTTGTCGTAGCTGTGTCCCGATAGTTTATAACCATCGGCAGGCAGTTGGTTCCATTGTTTACACGCCACCTCACACGCTTTACATCCTATGCAGAGCGTAGTATCGGTGAAAAATCCCATCTTAGCCATCACTGTTATCCTTTTCTCTGACATAGATACGATAATGCAGTAGTGAAACTGCACTAGCGTATCCTGTGGAGTTTACTTTTTACCCTGTTCAGGCTCGGTGTAATAAGATTTAACTGGCATTTCACGCCCTACGTTACTGCCATCTTCCCCTTGATGTGAGCGGCGACCTGCACGCATGTTGCATGTGAACGACTTTGCATCGTGCATGCTCACGTTGCGATCGGCGACCAGGAGCAGCAGATCGTTCGCAACGTCGCCCGTCACTACACCGCTATAGCCCCAGTGATAGGGCAGTCCAATTTGATGAACCGTCCGCCCTTTAGTCTTGAGCGGTTGTATACGTGGTGTGACGAGTGCTTTTGCCTCAATCTCACCGCGTTTCGTCCAGATGGTGATCCAGTCGCCATTTTTGACTCCCTTTTCCCCTGCCAGTTCTTCGCTAATCTCTGCAAAGAGTTCTGGTTGCAATTCAGAGAGCCAGGGTAGCCAGCGCGACATAGCACCACCGACGTGATGCTCAGTTAATCTATAGGTCGTGATGGCATACGGAAATTGTGAATTGTCTATTCCATGTTCAGGGTTGTCTGGTCGCTCCCAACGTTTCACAATTGGATTACTAGCATACTTGGGATAGAGCAAATTGTTCATAGGCGACTCTACCGGTTCATAGTGTGTAGGTAGAGGACCATCGGTGAGACCGCTTGGCGCAAAGAGCCTGCCCCGACCTTCGCTATTCATAAGAAATGGATCAGAGCCAGAATGAGCATCTATGCCTCGACCATTCGGGTCTGCCTTCGTTGTTGGGGCCTTGGTTGCGGGAAAGTCGGGTTCGTCATATCCAACCCAACGGCCCTTTGTCCCATCCTCATTCTCATGCTCGGCATCCCACCAAACATATTTCTTACGTTCTGACCAGGGCTTCCCATCAGGATCAGCGGAGGCTCGATTATAGAGAATGTGGCGATTCACAGGCCAGGTGAAGCCCCAGCCAAGACTAACATAGTTGTCACTATGACGACTTCGTGCCAGGTTATTGCCTTCTTCAGGCATTATGCCGCTAAAAATCCAACATCCACAAGCAGTGCTTCCATCGTCTTTAAGCTTCGTATAGTCTTTGACCACCTTGCCATCAGCGATAGTGTAACCATTTATCTCCTTGACGATATCGTCAACAACGGGTTCTTGCATTTCCCCCTCACGACGATAGTTCCAGGTGACATTTTGAATAGGCTTGTCACGCTCGTTTGTACTGTCTTTGTAGAGTTCTTTCATACGCAGACATAGTTCAGTTGTGAACCAGTTTTCGGAACGTGCCTCATCAGGTGGCTCTATTGCCATGTCGCGCCACTGTACAAGGCGTTGCGTATTGGTAAAGCTACCCTCTTTCTCGACATGCGAGGCTGCGGGTATGAAGAAGACTTCCGTAGGAATTTGAGTTGGGTCGATACCAGGGCGTTTCCAGTAGGATGCAGACTCTATTTCATAGAGGTCGCGTACCACCAGCCAGTCTAATTTTTCCATTGCCGCTCGATGAAAACCGGCATTAACACCTCCCGCCGCCGGATTTTGGCCTAGCAGGAAGAAGCCTTTCATCTTCCCATCCTTCATCGAGATGAACATGGGTAAGTCTGAATGATCTTCAACGATTCTGGGTAGGTAGTCGTAGGCCCAGTTATTCTCCTTTGTGGCAGCGTCCCCATACCATGCCTTCATCAAACTGACAAAGTACTTAGGATAGTTTGCCCACCATCCTGCATCCTGATTGTTATGCTCCATATATGTCTGGAAATCAAATTCATTCCGTAACGCACTCGGTGTAACAAGATATCCCGGCAACAAGTTGTACAGGGTTGGAATATCAGTCGAACCCTGGATATTGGCATGACCACGTAAGGCCATAATGCCGCCACCAGGACGCCCAATATTACCCAACAGAAGTTGCAAAATGCCTGATGTGCGGATTATCTGAACACCAACTGTATGCTGCGTCCAGCCAACCGCGTAGGAAATGTTTGTTGTGCGCTCACGTCCAGAATTTTGTACCAGCGTCTCCGCGATTTTGAGAAAGATCTCTTGGGAAACACCACAAATCTGCTCAACCATCTCTGGTGTGTAGCGTTCGTAGTGTCGTTTGAGAATCTGCAGAACACAACGTGGGTCTTGCATCGTCTCGTCGCGCTCAATCTGGCTTGGATGAGCATGTGCTGCCATGCCTTGACCTTCTTGAGCGTCGGGCATGATTTGTTGCTCATCGTGATGACTGCTATTTTCCTTGCTTGAAGCCAAGGCTTCACTCGACTCAAATTTCGTTGGCTCGTCTGAGTCGCCCTTTTCTGTCATCTTGTACTGCCAGCTATCAGTCGTATAGCTACTACCATCAGCATTTAAGCCAGAAAAGACGCCTTCCAGGTCCTCTGCATCCTGGAAATCATTGCCTATGATAAATGATGCATTCGTAAATGCTTGCACATATTCTTTAAAGTAGAGGTCGTTCTGAAGCACATAGTTAACCAGACCGCCCAGGAACGCGATATCTGTACCCACGCGAATAGGGGCATAGATATCAGCCATCTGTGAGGTACGCGAAAAATGTGGATCGACATGAATAATTGTTGCGCCACGCTCCTTCGCAGCCATGACCCAACGGAAACCAACGGGATGACATTCAGCAAAGTTGCTGCCCTGTATTAAAATACAGTCACTATTTTGTAAATCCTGTAAGAAGGTATTGGCGGCACCGCGCCCAAAGCTTGCACCGAGACCCGGCACAGAGGCGCTGTGTCATATACGTGCTTGGTTCTCGATTGCCACCAGACCGAGCGAGTGAAAGAGCTTGGTGATCAGGTAGTTTTCTTCATTATCGAGTGTTGCTCCACCAAGCGAACCTATTGCCGTTGTGTTGTTGATGGGTTTACCGTCTTCGTTTGTCTCTTGGAAGGTCGCTTCTCGTGTCTCGTAGACACGCTGGGCAATGCGGTCCATTGCCCAGTCGAGGGGCTTGTCTTCCCAATCCTTAGCATATGGAGCACGATATTTGACCGTTGTCCAGCGACGGCTATTGATATCTAGCTGGTAGCTAGCACTTCCTTTGGGGCAGAGACATCCACCACTGATAGGACTATCATAGTCGCCCTCGATGTCAATGACCTTGCCATCCTTGACATAGACGCGTTGACCACAGCCAACCGCGCAATAAGGGCAGACGCTCTTGAACATTTTTGCATCATGGATGCGTGGTTTCAGGTTCTTGCTGCGTTCGCTCAGGGGATTTGGCACAGCGCCAACATGAGTACGTAGTGTCTCACCAACCGCGCCTGGGGTAAGCCGCTCAGCGAGTTTACCAAATAAAGAAGCAAAAACAGCCATTGATTCTCTCTTTCTTCTATACGTGCAGCGAATGGGAATAGTCAAAGAAAATCCTTGAAAAGAGCAAAAGACCCTTTACATCGTATCACGCAGATGAAGACACAAAGGTAACATATTGATGAACAATATATAGCTTGATTTTTACTTGTGCGTCGGTTACTCTTAATCTAATGCGAGACCCTGCAAATTCGCTATCAAGCAGCAAGGAGTACACCACTATGACAGTGACGCAACAAAGTCCGTCTACTGCTTCCACGAAGCAGTCTGCCCTCCGATGGAGTTATACGAGTGGCACGAGTGATATTCCATTACTCGGCCTGACTATTGGCGATCAGTTTGACTTGACCGCAGAGACCTATCCCGACAATCCCGCGCTGATTGCACGTCAGCAAAATATTCGCCTGACCTACCGCGAACTGCAAGAGCAGGTCAACCTGTGTGCGAAAGGCTTGATGCAGTTAGGGCTACGAAAGGGGCAACGCATTGGCATTTGGGCACCAAATCGTGCTGAATGGTGTGTCACGCAGTTCGCAACGAGCAAGATTGGTGCCATTCTCGTCAACATTAACCCGTCATATCGTCTGCACGAATTAGAATATGTGCTAAAACAATCAGGCTGTAGTGCGCTTATCATCTCACCCGCGTTCAAAACCTCAAACTATACTGAGATGCTTCAAACTCTTGCCCCCGAACTACAGCACTGCGAACCCGGAAAGCTCAAAGCCGAAAAGCTGCCCGAACTGACAACCGTGATTCGTATGACCTCTGAAAAAATCCCTGGTATGTTTCCCTGGGACGAATTGATGTCTATGGGAACAAGTGTGAGTGATGAGCAACTTACTACGCGGCAGCGGAAGCAAGAGTTCGATGACCCCATCAATATTCAATACACAAGTGGTACAACGGGTTTTCCTAAGGGCGCAACGCTCAGCCACCACAACATTCTGAACAATGGGTACTTTGTGGCTGGTCTGCAAAACTTGACGCATGAGGATAGGCTCTGCATTCCTGTTCCCCTTTATCACTGCTTTGGCATGGTCATGGGCAATCTCGGCTGTATCACACATGGCGCCACGATGATCTATCCCTCCGAAGGCTTTGAGCCACAGGCCGTGTTACAGACAGTGCAGGAAGAAAAATGTACCTCGCTCTACGGTGTGCCAACAATGTTCATTGCAGAACTAAATCATCCCGACTTTGCCAAGTTTGATTTTTGCAGTCTACGTACCGGCGTTATGGCAGGCTCTCCCTGTCCGGTTGAGGTGATGAAAAAGGTTCAAACTTTGATGAACATGCGAGATGTCGAGATTTGCTATGGTATGACCGAAACGAGTCCTGTCTCAATGCAGACACGTATGGGTTCGCCCTTAGACAAGCAAGTGAGTACAGTTGGACAGATACATCCGCATCTCGAAGTCAAAATCGTCAATCCTGCTACGGGTCAGATTGTGCCAATCGGCGAGACGGGCGAACTTTGTACTCGTGGCTATAGCGTCATGCTGGGCTATTGGAACAATGACGAGGCAACGGTAGCTGCTATCGACAGGGCGCGTTGGATGCACACGGGCGACCTTGCGGTAATGGATGAAGAGTACTACGTAAACATCGTTGGACGTATCAAGGATTTGATTATTCGCGGCGGTGAGAACGTTTATCCGCGTGAAGTTGAAGAGTATCTCTATACGCATCCTAAGATCAGTGACGTGCAAGTGATCGGTGTCCCTGACGAGAAATACGGTGAAGCGATCATGGCATGGGTCATGCTCAAGCCAGGAGAGGAGGTGACCGAGGAGGAACTGCGTGAGTTCTGTAAGGGCAACATCGCTCACTACAAAGTACCACGCTACTTCAAGTTCGTGACCTCGTTCCCCATGACCGTCACAGGTAAAATCCAGAAATACCAGATGCGTCAGCAATCCACCGAAGAATTAGGTCTGCAAAAAGCTGCATCGGTTAAAACCGCATAACATACGAACAGAGAAGGTGCTGTGTATGCTATAATATATCAGAGTCCATAAGTAGGAATTAGCGTAGTATCTCGCATCTTTCTAAAATATATCAAGACGAGAAGAGTAGCACGAGTATATCTTTTTTTGTGCTACCGTGAGGATAAGACATGGTGGAAACAATTAGTGCTGATATGATTATTCATGATGTCGTGAGCAAATACCCTGCGACGGTCAAGGTGTTTCACGGACATGGCTTGCCGTGTACCGCATGTGCTGTTGGCTCACGTGAAAGTGTGGCAGGTGGTGCTCGCACACATCGCTTTACTCCTGAGAAGCAGGACCTGTTGTTGAAGGATCTGAATGCGGTTATCAACAACCAGCCCATCTCTGTTGCGCCCAAGAAGGCTCCCGTTGGGCGTGGTGTACCACTACAAATGTCTCCAGCACCTGCTGAGCGCAAAATCAAGCAGGTCATTGCGGTAATGAGTGGCAAAGGTGGTGTTGGTAAGTCTCTTGTCACTGGCTTACTCGCAGTATCATTGAGGCGTCAGGGACAGCGCGTCGGCATTCTCGACGGTGATATTACTGGCCCAAGTATAGCGCGTATGTTCGGAACGAAAGGCCAGCCTGGAAAGTCGGCTGACGGTGGTATTGAGCCATTGGTGAGCAAGGGCGGTATCAAGATCATGTCAATGAACATGTTTCTTGAGAAGGACAGCGATCCCGTAGTATGGCGTGGCCCAATGATATCCAGTGCGATCAAGCAATTTTACAGTGATGTTTCCTGGGGCAATCTCGACTATCTGTTGGTAGACCTGCCTCCTGGCACATCTGATGCTCCTATGACAGTGTTACAATCGCTCCCTGTTGACGGTATCGTCATTGTGACCTCGCCACAAATGTTAGCGACAATGATTGTCATGAAGTGTATCAACATGGTGCGTCAACTCAAGGGCGTCATTATCGGTGTGGTGGAAAACATGTCATACTTTGAGGCTCCTACAGGTGAACGCTACGAGATTTTTGGACCAAGCAACGGAGCCGAACTCGTGGGTATGACGGGTGCGCCCCTGCTGGCACAACTTCCCATCGACTCCAGCCTGACAACCCTCTGTGATTCAGGTCGTGTCGAGGAGTATTACGCTGAGGGATACGAGACACTCGCCGCAAACTTCGTTAACACTCTCAAGGTAAAAAGGTAACAAGTAGACATAGAACATGGGCGGCTGAGGCTCAGCCGCCCATGTTCTATGTCTACTTGTTATAAACCACTTTCAAATGAGCCAAGCACTTTGCAGAAGGTGGTGTGTCCCGCAAGATCGGCGAGGGCGGCACGAACCGCTGAGTCTTCACGATGTCCCTCAAAGTCGAGATAGAAGACATATTCCCAGGCACGTTGCCGCGAGGGACGCGACTCTATTTTGAGTACATTGATTTTGTTGCTAGCAAGGACGCCAAGACATTGATACAACGACCCAGGTTGGTGCGCGGTTGCCATGACAAGCATTGTTTTCGCGTGTCCACTTCGACGCGGTGCAGGCTCACGACCAAGCGCAATAAAGCGGGTGTAGTTATCGTTGATGGTTTGAATACCACTGGCTAATATTTCTAGCTGATAGAGTTCTGCCGCACCTCGGCCTGCCACCGCTGCCACTCCTTCGAGATGTTCCTCACGAATCATCTTTGCGCTGCCTGCGGTATCATAGGTCGCAACGATTTCAACACCAAGTTCGCGTAGAAAAACATCGCTCTGCGCTAGCGCTTGTGGGTGTGAGATAACACGATGAATATCGCCAAGCGTCTGTCCAGGCAAGCACAGTAGACAGTGATTGACGGGATGACTGATCTCGCCGACGACAAAAAGGTCATGCTGTCTCAACAGATCGTAGACATCGTTGATACTACCTGCCTGCGAATTTTCTACCGGCACGAGGCCAAAATCGACCTCACCCGCTGCCACCGCGCGAAACACCTCACTGAAACCGCGATAGGGAAGCGGCTCTGGTGAGGTATGAGTAGCTTTCTTGAAATATGTTTGTACTGCCTCGTCGCCATACGCACCGCGTTCGCCCTGAAAGGCCACACGCACACGATGCTGCTGAGTAGACGCTGGTTGTTCTTCGTGCTGATGAGTTGACTGTACCACTCTTTGTTATTCTCCTCGTCTAAATGCTGTGTCGATTGTGCCAGCTTGTACGAGGATTGTCAAGCAGCAAGCAAAAGGAACGTAGAACCAAAAATAAAACAAGCCTCATAATCGAGGCTTGTTTTGTATATTGCTCTATCTACCGCAACGCCTTACTGTACGTTGTAGTGTCCCTTGTGGTAGTAGACCATGCCTTTGCCAAGAACCTTCACTGGTTGAAGTTCTTTAAGCATGATGGCCTCGCCACACTTTGCACACATGCGAGCGGTCAAGTGGTTGACCTCTTCGCGGTTCGCAAGTGAGGCGCGTGCTGTCTTTGAAAGTTCACCCTTCTTAGGCATTGATTATGGACCCCTTTCGCCTTTTCTTCTGCTTGTTGTTTATCTGAATTGCCAAGTTCTCTTGGTGTTCTCACATATGAAAACACCAAATGCTTCCATTTTGTTCCATGAGTATATCATACCGTCTAAGTCATGTCCACACTGTAACAGTGGTTAACTCCATTGCAGCCATGTGAGCGCATTGTACATTTGCACTTGCCATATATGCCACGAATGATAACCCTTTTGCAGGTCAAAGGTATAGGGGATGTTAAGTTTATGTAGTTCCTGTGCAAACTGCTTTGTGTCGTTATAGTATGGTTGGTCGTTAGTTGCCACACCCAGATAGATGTGCAGTTTCCACGCTTGCTTATTCTTTGGCAGAACATCTATCGGACTGTTGGCTTTGATATATGTTGGATTTTTACCCCAAACTGACCCATCCGCACGATAGTAACCACCGAGTGCGATAACCGTTCCAAACACATCAGGATGGTGTACAGCAATATTCATCGCTCCAAAGCCGCCCATTGACAACCCACCAATACCGCGATGAGTAGCATCAGCAATAGTACGATAATGCTTATCGACATAGTTTACCAGGTCGTTTGTGACATATGTTTCGATACGCTGATGCTGGTCATAGCTATTACCCCACTCGCTTGGCGCTCCCGAGCGTCCACTACCGTCAGGAAGAATCATTATGAGTTCAGGAATTTTACCTGTTGCGATGAGCGTATCGGCAGAGTCTGTTGCCTTCCCACCTGTCACCCAATCGTCGTCCTTGCCAGGAGAACCATGAAGTAAGTACAGCGTAGGATAGTGTTTTGTCTTTCCTTGTGGCGTATTATATGAAGGAGGTAGGTAGACCAAAAAGGACTTTTCTTGTCCGTGTAATGCCGTACTTATAAGACTACTTTGAATAACCGTTCCTTGTATCGGCGTATGACCTGAAACTTGTGGCAGCATGTGCAGTCCTACATCAGGCGAGAAAAGAAACAGCGTACTAGAACTGCTGGCAACCACAATAAGTACTATCATTACTGCCGCACCAATCCAGCCCGCAATAAAGCTCATAAGCGTTTTTCTCGGCTCATGCTGTATCATTTTCTCCGGCACAACCCGTTGAACCGCACGACGTTGTAAGGCTGTACGAAACAAGAGAAACGGTGGGTCTAATAAAACATTGCTTAGCGCTACACCAACGGCAGCACCAATAAAGGCACAAAGCAGTGCGAGCGCGGCTAATACAAACGAAGTATGTAACAGTGCATAGCTATTAAGGAGTTCCAAATGTCCACCTGGATCGTAGACAGGCTGACGCTCAAGCCTGATAAAGCCTACAAGATAATCGAGGCAGAAAACGATACCTGCGCCAAGCAAAGCTCCAACCTTACGCCGTCCTACAAACGCGCCAATCAGAGCAGTGCCTACTGTAAGTACAAGTGCTGTTGTCAGTTGAGCGCGTAGTGGGTCTAGTCCTATCTCGATAATAGTAGAGGTGAGGCTTGTATTAATGCTGCTCGCAAAGAGAAGATAGCCACCAATCAAAGCCGCAAGTAGAGAGAGCAAATTCCATAGTAATGGCCTGAGTTGCTGATTGCGTCGCTGCTTGATCGAAGGTGATGTTGTACTCATACTGGTTATTGTCGCTTTGTAGAAAACGCTCATTGGAATACATTATGCTTGTCGCTACTGTAATATACGCTGCATACTAGAGGAATGTTCCGTTTTATTTGAGATGCTACAGATTAGGTAGAAAGTAGTTTCGCGATGGTAGAAAATAAAAACGGAGTAGCCAAATTGCTTTGACTACCCCGAAATAATCTACGGACTACGAAATACTACGCTACGAACACGCTTTGCCTACACAATACGTTATACGAGCAAGCACTACAGCGTTTTCAATGCTACAAAATCCGCTTTGTTATCATGAGAGGCAGTGTTGGCCTCTCACACAATAGAACGAAAGAAAAAGTGGAATGTAACGTATCCCATCTCGTCTCTTTGCTACAAACCGATTCCGGCGCCATGTAAAATCATCTCAAGTGCGCTAATGGCTATGATCGGCAAAAAAATGAAACGTAGTGTTTTGTTGCTCAAATGAGAAAGCAGACGTGCACCAGACAATGCACCAATGAGAATGCCAAGCGCTACGGGAGCAGCAACGAGTGGTGGAATATCTCCACGCGAAAAGTAGATACCCGCGCTCGCCGCAGCCGTGACACCAATCATAAAGTTACTGGTTGTTGTGGAGACCTTGAGGGGTAGTCGCATGAGCGTGTCGAGTGCCAGAACCTTAAAGGTTCCGCTCCCAATGCCAAGAAGTCCTGAGATGAGTCCCGCTACATACATCATCACTAGACCAAGCGGAGTATGTGTGACCTGATAAGGCACATTCTTGCCCAGGTGATGGTCGGGATAAGAACTTGAGAGCCGAAGCCAGGTGGCCCAGCGATCATTTTTTACACCGCTAGGCAATTCTTCTCCAATCTTGAATACGAGAGGTGCAGCAGAGATGAGAAGAATGATACCAAAGACGATTGAGAGTAATCCAGGTGCGAGCAAGCCAGCCAAAAATGCTCCACTAATTGCGCCAATAGTAGTTGCCAATTCCAGGAACATACCAACGCGCATATTTGTCATGTGATCGCGCACATACGCTGCGGCAGCACCGCTAGAGGTAGCGATAACAGAGATGATGCTGGCACCAATAGCAAAGGAGATGGGCAATTTGAAGACAAGTGTTAGCAAGGGAACGATGAGTACACCTCCACCCAATCCCACCAGTGAACCAAGTAGTCCTGCTGCAATTGAACCAACGAAGATCAATATAAGAATTAGTAAGGAGAACTGAAAGTGCTGAACCTCGCGTTGTTGGCTCGTTGCCGTACTACCAAGGTAAAAAATGCTAAACAAAAGGATGGCTAGAACGATGAGGGTGATAACTACGTACTTACGGTCGCGTTCAAGCGCAAACGTGACAACGGAAACAACTACGCGAAGGACAGGGGTCGCAATGAGGAGCAGAAGTCCAAGTGTAATAATACTCTGTGGTCGTAGAGCGAGTACATTTGTAGTTACTTGAGACAGTGTTTGCGGAAACTTGAGCAATCGTTCCGGTGACAGGCCACCCGGTTGAGTCGGTAACAGAAGTAATCCGATAATAATAACTGACGCGCTAATGATAACGCCGCCCTGGAGTATCCACCCTATAGCATTGGTCGCAAACACGCTTGCTTTCGTCTCCTGCTGTTGTCGTCCCTGTGCTTCCTCGACGGTAAAAGGAACTGGATGGGGTGTATTCGTTTTCATTGCTTATGTCTCAACAGGTTATATAGGGAAACAGTTCAAAAGGAGCTAACGTTTCTTCAGCAAAATTCCTACAACAAAAGTATAGGGTGTTTCGTTTTATAAGTCCAATATATGATTTCTATGATTTTGATAAACTTAAAGAATGTGTTGTAAATATATCAAATAAGCGTTTCCAAACGTGTCGATGAGAGGAAAATTGAGGTTTATAAGAGAGAGCAGAGTATTATTAAGGGGAGTAGGGCATAAAAGAGTAGAGCTTTTTGTTATACTATAGCATTAAACATATTGGTTAAAATGCCAATCATGCAATAGAAAGGTTGGCGATATTATGTTCCCGATACAGAATGTACGGTTTCCTCGTCCTTCATTGAAACAAATTTTTGTTGGAAGTTTAGGTGGAAGTGTTGGTGTCATTAGCGTCTTGTTAGGAGTTGCGGCGTACATCGTAGAAACGCTGACGCGTCCTAAGCAGGTTGAGAACTTTGCAGAACTGTACACATTTACTCCATTTGAACTGAATTTACCTGCCGAAGAAGTGACATTTCCTTCTTTGCATGACGATCATCAGGTGAGCGGATGGTATATTCCACACGCAGAGGCAACGGCAACAGTGCTTGTGTGTCCCGGGTATCGTGGACGCCGCTCCGACGTGCTCGGCATGAGTGGACAGTTATGGAAAGCAGGCTATAACGTCCTTGCATTTGAATATTATGGTCATGGTACAGTTGTAGGTACACCTGTAACGCTTGGCTATCGTGAGATGAACGATTTTCTTGGTGCGGTAGCATATGCGAAACAACGCGCTCCACAAACACGCCTTGGTGCTGTTGGCTATTCGATGGGAGCCTCGATAGCAATCATGGCAACTGCCAGAACACCTGAAATAGAGGCATTGGTAGCAGATAGTGGCTTCGCAACTCATAGAAGTGCTATTGGGTACGCAGTGCGTCGTACAATTCACGTGCCATTTGTGTTATTCGACTGGTTTACTGACCTGTTGTTGTGGTTGCGTGCTGGTTATCATCTTAATCAAGTTGAGCCGCTACGCGACATTGGACGTATTGCGCCACGTCCTGTGCTGATCATTCATGGATTGAAAGATACTATAGTAAATCCAGATGACGCAAAACTACTCTACGGCGCTGCTCATGAGCCGAAAGAATTATGGTTAGAGCTGAATGCCGATCACTGCGGCATCTACTTTGAGGATCGCGTAACCTACGTTAAGCGCGTTATCGGTTTCCTTGATCGCTACCTCAAAGAAAACAAGTCACAGACCAGCCTTTCAGCAGCAAGCTAGCGGTAGGGGCCCAATGAATTACGTTCACTCACGATAGGATCCACAATTCATTGGGCCCTGAAATCTAACGTGATGACCATACCATCTCTAGCGGCACGCGTGTTAGGAAAGACGCGTCGTGCCGTCTTCTCCGCCTGGGAGGGGTCATTAATCTTGGGGCTGAAGTGCGTCAGGACGAGGGCATGAGCACCAGCGTCTCGCGCTATGCTGGCGGACTCTTCTGCGTACATATGACCATGGGCGCGGGCCAGCGGAATGTCCTCAGGGTTGTCGTACATGCTTTCGCAAATGAGCAGGTCAACATCATTGGCAAGCGTCGCAAGCGCTTTTGTCGGGCGCGTGTCAGTGATAAAGGCAAAAGAAATGCCGCGTCGAGATTCGCCTAGTACTTGTGCAGGTTTAATGATCTGACCATTATACTCAAGTGTTTCGCCATGTTGCAAGCGTGACCAAAGTTGTACTGGTAAACCAAGTGCCTGTGCTCTTTCAATCTGAAAAGCAGGCTTGCGTGCAAGGTCGGCGCGATAGGCAAGGCAGGGAATACCATGCGCCGCTGCTACACATGAGCCGTGTAAGTTATCGGGCAGGTCAAATGTCTCACCACCTTTCAGTTCATGAATGAAAATTGGAAAGGGAAGTTCTGCGGCTATGCGTCGTAGTCCTTCGATAACATAGGTTGTCCCAACGGGACCATAGATATCGAGTGGTTCAGTTCGGCCCGCATGAGCAACCATAAAGAGAACGCCAGGAAGACCGGCGACATGATCGGCATGCATATGTGTCAGACAGATTGCGCCCAACTGACGAAAGCCCCAGCCCAGCGATTTCCACGGTATCTGCGTACCCTCGCCACAATCTATAAGCGTAAGTGTGGAGCCGTTGCGTATCAATGCGCACGAGAGCCAATGGTTGGGAAGCGGCATCATGCCACACGTTCCTAGTAGACAAATATCGATCATGCTTGTATCCTAGCTAAACATTGTTTTGGAAAGCCCATGCGAGCACTACAATGAGTGCGGAAAGTGCGCCAAGCGTTGTCAGGGCTATGCTGATAATAAAAAAGGGAAAGTTGCCCACGATCATCACGATGGCAAAAAGTATCCAAAAGCCTGCAAAAATGCTTATGAGCAATTGCCATGCTTGGAAACGCCGTCGCATTGCTACGCCTTTCGTTGTGTACTATCATCTTAAATATATAGTATAGCAGATAGAGGGAAAGAGAAAAAAACGTATGCCAGAATTGCCAGAAGTAGAATATACCGCACGTCAACTACGCGCCACAGTCGTTGGGAAAACCATTCAAGATGCCGCAGTATTTTGGGGGCGTACAATAGGCCATCCCGACCTCCCTGATTTCCTTGCCGAGATTGCAGGACGCACTATCGAAGGAGTACGGAGACGTGGAAAATTCTTGTTGCTGGACCTGAGTGGAAACCTCTTTCTTTCCATCCATCGTCGTATGACAGGCAACTTTCTGTTACTGCCAGCAGGATGGGAAATTGATACACATCTGCGCGAAACCGACCCTGTAACATGGAACGTGAAGGGGCCATCATTTAAGGAGACAGAGCAAACCGCGGAAAGTAACGTTAGCGTTGCGACACGACCAATTATACTCTCGCAAACATTCTACTGTCGCGTATGCCTGAATTTTACTGACGGTGAACGCTTACTGTTCACCGACCCGCGCAAATTCGGACGCGTCGAGTTATGGTCTCGGAATCGCGAGGAAGAGGCATTTGCTGGACTTGGACCAGAGCCGCTTGACGAAACATTTACACTAGAACAACTGACTGAGGCATTGAGTCGCCGCAAAACAGCTATCAAGCCCGCACTGTTGGCGCAAGACCTTGTAGTTGGGTTGGGCAATATTTACGCTGATGAAGCCCTGTTTTATGCTGGTCTACATCCCTTGCGCCCCGCAAATTCACTAACGCCAGGAGAGATACGCATCCTACACGAAGGAATTATCACCGTCCTCAAAAATGGCATTGAGCATGGTGGTACTTCATTCAACGACTACCGCGACCTATGGGGTGAGGTAGGCGATAACTACAATCACGTGCGCGTCTACCAGAAGAATGGAACGCCATGTGTACGCTGCGGTACTCTTATTGAGCGTATTGTTGTGACACAGCGTAGCACACACTTTTGCCCCACCTGTCAGAAGCCTAGACTGGAGTGAAAAATGCGGACGAACACTGAACTGTTTTTCCATTCACACTAAAGCTCACATCAACGGTTGCTGGCGTCTGGCGTGGTTGACGACCCTGTAAAGGTAGCGTGAAGGAAACGTAGCCGCCAGCATCGCTTACAGGTTGTTGATCGAGTGTAAAATCAGCTTCGCTAAAGTGAGCCGTTGCGCTGGCCGTCGCTCCAGCGATACCAGTAACATTCTTTGTGAGCTTAGCATAAATAGTAAGCACACTATACGCACCCGGCGCATTATTTACTGACCACGCACCGCAACGATAGGCCGGAGCTGTAGGCATTGGCGAAACCTGTGACTGAAACGACTTGTTCACGACAACCGTCTGCTGGGGTTTCACCTGATTGACGGATGGCCCACATGCCGCAAGAAATAGGAGCAATCCTAAAGAAAAAACAGAAAAGAATACACGATATATATGTTTCATAAATTAATCTCGTAACCAACGGGCGACCACAAGGGTCGCCCCTACTATAGACGATGTTGCCTACCCTGCAAAACGTCGTTTGTAAATCAGCGTATAGTATATCATAGACTCCTCACAAATATGCAAGCTCTACATTGTGCTTGTAGTGCGTGTGAAAATCGTGTTAATAACTATATCTTGTGCTACATCAAGGTTGTCGATTGCACGCTGTTGTGCTACACTACTGAAGGCAACCGTGCTGTAACTAGTGATTGTGGAAAATCCTTTCCGAGGTGTAAACATTCGTGGACTATCGTGCTGATGAGCAATTGGAATTCCTAAGCCAGTTGCTCGACTCTGAGCAATTTAGGCAAAGCTCTTTCAACTCACAAGCAGGTCAATCTGCACTGAATGAGAGAGAGCATTCGTGGCAGACGCAGCGCGAAGCAGAAGACGCGCAAGCCAATTCTGCATATTCACCATCTCCGATTGATATCCGTCCCGATTCAGGCCGAGAGCGGCGTAAAGGCATACCAGAAGTCATTCTCGCTGAAACGAAAACGAACGAGCAAATCCTGGCAATGGCGCGAGGCTTGCTTGCAGGGTCTGGTCGAGCAATCATAAGTAGACTACGCACAGAGTCCATTGCGGTTGTGCGAGAGGCGTTTCAGGAGTACTCTATTCGTACGCGTGAGGCTGCACGAGCAATGGTCATCTATGCGCCAACGTATGAACGCCCCACTACAGGCGGTCACATAGGAGTTATCAGCGCAGGCACATCCGATATGCCTGTGGCGGAAGAGGCAGCCCTCATTGCAGAGGAAATGGGATGTACGGTCACCTCAATTTATGACGTGGGAGTCGCAGGACTTCACCGTCTTCTTCCACCACTACGAGACCTCCTGGCAAGCAACGTCGATGCGATTATTGTCGCTGCTGGTATGGATGGCGCATTACCATCGGTTGTCTCGGGACTGGTTCCAGTCCCCGTTATCGGTCTTCCAACGTCTATTGGCTACGGCATGGGCGGCAAAGGGGTTGCCGCGTTGCTTTCGATGTTGCAGACCTGCGCCCCTGGTCTTTCCGTGGTCAATATTGACAATGGAGTAGGTGCGGGGAGTACGGCGGCGTTGATTGCCAATCGGGTAGCGCTAGCAAGACGAGAGCATCAGTCGCAGTAGGGAAGCAGCGAGATGTTCCTGATATGAGGCTAAAGAATATAGCAGGATGTCTCACCGCTAAATAGTTGGGTACATGGGATGCATGGAGTTTAAGAGAGGCGGGACTTTCTATGGCTAATAATAAACGTGGTCCTGAACCGGGTTCGCAAAAGGCAAAAAACGGAGGCGAGGCAGTACGCAAGAAGTATGGCCCTGAATTCTATTCCAAGATTGGGAAAAAGGGTGGAGAGTCTGTAAAGGAGAAGCGTGGTCAGCAATTCTACGCCGAGATCGGGAAAAAGGGCGGTGAATCGACCAAGCGTCAACAAGGCTCAGAATTCTATTCCAAGATTGGGAAAAAGGGCGGAGAGCGTGGTCGTACCGCTGATTCGTTAGATATAACTGATACCGAGGAGTAGTCATCGAGACATACAAAAGGTCTAGCTGACACGTCAGCTAGACCTTTTGTATGTCTTAACGCTTCTAATCGTGCCGCTTCAAAAACGGGGGGATATCAACGGCCTCTTCCTCGGATTGTCGCTCCTGGCGACGACCAAGACTACGTAGACCACGCAGATCATCCAAGCTACGCTGTGGGCGTCCTGGTTGTGTACTGGTGACACGTGGTGGCTGGGGTGCCGGCGTTGATCGCTGATACGCTGCAGGACGCTGTTGCTGCGGTGTCGGTACATGCTGTTGTGGTGGTGCAGTATGCGCTTGCTCAGAGCGCATCACGGGTAGACGCACAGTATGTAGCTCTTCCATACCTGCCGCGATCAAGGTCACACGAATACCATTATGCAACGACGGGTCAACGACTGCACCAAAGGTGATATCCGCTGCATCATCAATGGCTTGTCCAATGCGCTCCGCGACCTCGTTTACCTCGAATAGCGTCATGTCGTCACCACCACTGATATTGAAGAGGACACGCTTAGCACCTCGAATAGTCACATTCAGGAAGCCGCCCGCGATAGCCTCTTCTGCGGCTTGTTGTGCGCGATTGCGTCCTTGCCCCTGTCCAATACTCATCAACGCAGTTCCAGCTTCGCGAAGAACGCTACGCACGTCAGCAAAATCAACATTCACCATTCCTGGAACATTGATGACCTCTGCGATACCCTGCACGCCTTGTCGCAACACATCGTCTGCGATCTTGAATGCATCGGAAAGATTGCGATCACGTCCAACAGTTGAAAGAAGACGATCATTAGGCACCGTAATTAGCGCATCAATTTCAGCACTGAGCTCTGAGATACCATCTTGTGCGATGCGTCGTCGGCGCGATCCCTCAAATGTAAAAGGCAACGTGACAATGCCAACAGTAAGTGCGCCCATTTTCTTGGCAATCGAGGCAACGACAGGTGCAGCACCTGTGCCGGTGCCACCGCCCATACCGGCAGCGATAAAGACCAAATCAGCGTTTCCTAGTACTGCCCGAATATCTGTTGTGCTTTCGGTTGCCGCACGCATTCCAATAGCGGAGTTCCCACCTGCTCCTAGACCTTTTGTGTGGTGATGGCCAAGGCTGACGCGATCTGCCGCGGGAGAAAGGGCGAGTACTTGAGCGTCTGTATTCATTGCAACAAATCGTACTCCGCGCACGCGTGCGCTCATCATGCGGTTGATAGCATTCATGCCTCCACCGCCGACGCCAACAACAACAATGTCAACGGCATGTTGTCCTTGCGTTTTGGGATCGAAAGGTAATTGCACAGATTGAGATGACGATCCTGTATCGGCATCGGTGTTACGCAAATTCCAGTCTGGTCGTGTCCGCTCGTTCTGCTGATTCATACCTGCTTCCTCCACCTCGTGCCGGAGTACGGCCCACTGGTCTTCTTGTTGTTCGTACACGTGCGCTTGTGCTTTGCTGGTGGCCCGCTCTACCCATTGTTCCTGGGCCAACTCGTGATGGTGGGCATCGTGGGACATTGGTTGCATGCAACCCCCATTTCCTCTTACCTGCCCTCGAAACGCGCAGGCGTGTACGATAGATAATGCAAGATGTTCTACCTCATTCGCATTGTAACAAGAGTGTCAAGCTTTTGCAAGCAATATCCATATCGTGTCGAGACACAAAAACGTCCCAATGCAAAAGCATTGGGACGTTTTTGTGTCTCGACACGATTAATCTTTCTTGAGCGAAATGCCTCCACTACCCTCTTTGGCCGCCCTCTTCTCTTTGGCCGCCTCTTTCTTTTGCTTGTTCGACTTTGGCGCAGCTTTTTGCGTCTTCTTTTGTTCTTTATTTGCCATAATGCTTTTTCACCTCCAGACCCATTGTTGGCTTGTATAGTAGTATAGTGATATCACGTTTGTAGCCAATTCGTCAAACACAAGCGAATGGAGGATATGTTGCTATCTAGCTATGCGTACTGTTGCTGTTCCTCGTAGCTTGCCATTGCATGGGCAATCATACGCAGGACGCCTCCAACGTCCATTGGCTTGCGCAATTGGTAGATACCACGTTGCTCAAGCTCTTTCGTTGGCAGGGTCGCGCTCATCATGATCGCTGGTACATGCTTAGTATCGTCTTTCCCGCGAAGACGATCATACAACTCCAATCCATTGATTCCCGGCAGACGGTAATCAAGTAGTATAAGACATGGACGAATGTGTGGAGCCTTCTCTAACGCGGTCAGACCATCATCTATTACGACAGTGTTATAGGGCGTCTCGTCTTCGATAAGCTGTTGCAGAAAATGCCCAATGTCTGCGTCGTCCTCCACAATTAAAACTGTTGTGTTTTGCAGACTGTGGGCTGCTGGTGGAATGACCTCCAGTGACATGTTCGTTCCTTTCATCGGTGATGTAAGTCGGGTCTAAAGTGATAGTATACTGGTATCTAACGGATTTGCAAGAGCTTTGGTGACGAATATTTTGTCCCTAACAAAATACGCAGACCGTATAGGAAATAACTCCTTCGAGTTGTACAATAGGAGTGACCACCAAAGAGAAACAACAAAGGACTAGAAACGTACAATGATACATGCGCTCTTATTTGATTTCGATGGACTGATTTTAGATACAGAAGAGCCAGAGTTTCAAACATGGCAGGAGGTATACGCAGAACATAATGCACATCTACCCCTTGAACAGTGGGCAAATGCCATTGGTAGCGGAATAGACTCATTCGATGTCTACGGCTATCTGGAAGCGCAGATTGGGCGCGCAATACAACGCGAAGACATTGCAGTACGCCGCCGTGAACGCAATCGTGAACTACTTGCATTAAAAACCGTGTTACCTGGAGTAGAGACATATCTCGTTGAAGCAAAGAGGTTGGGCTTAAAACGTGCAGTGGCATCAAGCTCATCACGTGCCTGGGTTACTGATCACCTGTCACGCCTCGGATTGCTCGACAGCTTTGACTACCTGCGTTGTGGGGATGAAGTAACGCACAAAAAGCCTCATCCAGAACTCTACCTGGATGTCCTCAAAGAATTTGGTATCGCGGGCGATCAAGCCATTGTGCTAGAAGACTCCCCCAACGGTGTCAGGGCAGCGCAAGCGGCGGGCATCTTCTGTGTCGCCATTCCCAATGTCGTAACAGGACAACTCCCCCTCGATCACGCCGATCTCCGTCTAGTGTCCATGGCTGACATGCCCCTAGAAAAGCTCATCGCACTAGTCGAAAGCAGGGAGAAACAGGTACAAGTGCAATGAGCGACTACGATCAAATTGCGGAATGGTACGATCAGAGTGTGCGTACAGGCTCACTTAGCCATGATTTTGTCGAGCCTATCCTTTTTGATCTCATGAGTAACGTGCGAGGGATACGCATCTGCGATCTAGCATGTGGTCAGGGTACAACTGCGCGAAAATTGGCACAACGCGGTGCCATCGTTGTTGGCGTTGACCTATCCGCTAAATTGCTCAAGATTGCCCAAGATAATGAAGCCCCTACATTTCATTCGCGCGGAGCTATTCCACAAAATCCTGCATTGCTCCAACCAATCTCAATTCCTTTTGCTTTCCCATGCTCACATAAATAGTTATAGAGCTTATGAGCATGTGTTGTCTCATCCCAATCAGTTTCAGCTTTAGCAAATGGACTACGTGCAGTACGTTCACCTGCCGAACCATCACCGTCAACTACCGTATCGACAACAATACGCTGCGCACCACTTCCAAGCAAGCGTTGACCAAAATCGTGCACGTCAGTATAGGGCAGGCATGGACTAACTGTAACTTGGGTGTGTACACCATTCTCACTAGCAATACGTACCAACCCCCAGCGTTTCTCTAATAATGGCCCACCTTTGAGATGCTTCAAATAGGCTTGATTGTCTGTCTCAATAGTCATCGATAACCATGCATAAGGAATGCGACTCAACAATGGAAGGTCACGTTCCGCTAGCGGGGAGCGAGTCTGAATAACAAGTAAATCTAAATCAGGATAATGAGAGAACACTTCAAGGCATTGTCGCGTCATCTGATATCTATTTTCAATCGGCTGATAGGGATCAGTTGTACTACTCATAAAAATGCGTAACGTTTGTCGCGTCTCTGGCTTCATCCGAGAAAGCGTCTTATCTAGCAGCACGGCTGCATTTATCTTGACCTGTAGAGCCTCTCCCCATGCAGCAGTAAATCCACTGAAGGACCAGTTAGGCAGAAATTGTGCATAGCAATACATGCCACACGTTGTTTGCCCAAATCCGCATCCTACATATGCTGATAATGCATGCGTGAAAGGATAAGGACCTTCAGCTAAAAAACCGTTACGCTGTGGTGTTAAAATTCCCTTTGCCTCTTTAATCGCAATTTCTATGTAAGCACCTCCTGGTAGCACTCACTCTGTATCAGCAACATCGCCTGGCTTGTCCATTGACATAAATTGATGCCCGGATCAAAAAGAATTTTGTCTTCACCCTCTTCTACGACGAGACACGAATGAACGTATTTGTAGACGCGCATGTTTTTTCTCCAAACTTCTTAGCTTTCTCAGGAATATCCCCACTTATGTATACGATAGCTATATAGGAATTGTTTCGTACCCACTTCGAGGGCTAGCACAAGAAGCTTCTTTTTGATGGTAAGATGATGGTACGATAACAAACGTTGAAAGTGGTAGGGACCAGATGGATCGCGTCCGCGTGCGATTTATCGCATATAACCTTGTCGATCCTATCTATCAAAGCCGTGAAGACGTATCTCGCGTGATAAATCACGCAGCGGACACGGTCCATCTGGTCCCTACGAAACGAGGACACAAACATCATGGCACAACCAATCGTACAAGTCGATGCATTCACCAATCAGCCATTTGCAGGTAATCCTGCCGCGGTCTGTATTTTACAGGAGCCACGCGACGAACAATGGATGCAGAACGTAGCTCAAGAGATGAACCTTGCCGAAACTGCGTTTCTAGTACCTTCTGAGGATGGCTATAACCTCCGCTGGTTTACACCGCTTGTTGAGGTTGATCTATGTGGACATGCCACCCTTGCCAGCGCCCACGTTCTCTGGGAAACGGGCCAATTGCCAGCAGGGACACAGGCACGCTTTCACACACGCAGTGGACTCTTAACAGCCGATCAACAAGGCGAATGGATTGAATTGAACTTCCCCGCAAAGCCCGAACAAGAGGTGGATGAGCCTGCTCACCTCCTGCAAGCATTAGGCGTTCCTGCTCTGTACATCGGAAAAAACGAGTTTGATTATCTGGTCGAGGTTGATTCAGAAGAGGTCGTACGAAATATGCGCCCAAACTTCTGGCTACTAAAATCAGTTCCGACACGTGGGGTAATCGTCACCAGTCGTGCGAGTACCGAGGGCTACGATTTTGTCTCGCGCTTCTTCTGTCCTCAAGTCGGGATAGATGAAGACCCTGTAACAGGTTCGGCTCATAGCTGTCTTACACCCTATTGGGGTAGGAAACTGGGCAAGGATGCGATGGTAGGCTATCAAGCCTCGGCACGCGGAGGTATCGTGCATGTGCGGCTCGACGGCGAACGTGTCCTGATAAGTGGTCAGGCGGTAACGGTACTACGTGGAGAGTTGGTATATTCCCCAAATAGGGAAATGCGTATACGTTGAAGATACCCACAAGGAAAACACATGCTCTCTTTCCTACAACTGGCAACACTCGTTGTTGTACGCGATGAGAAACCCAGTGTTCATACCGCAATCGTACTTATTTTAACTCTGCTTATTGCTGGCGTGGCGATTGCTATCACTGCGCCACGCGTGAAAATTCCGTACCCTATTTTGCTTATTATAGGTGGGCTGCTCCTGGGCTTTGTGCCTGGTTTGCCACACTTTACGCTCGATCCCGATATCATTTTCCTGCTGTTTCTTCCACCATTGATCTACGCGTCGGCCTGGACTACATCGTGGCGTGATTTTAAGGATAACCTGCGTCCAATTTCGATGCTGGCTATTGGTCTTGTATTTTTTACGACTATCGTCGTTGCGACAGTCGCACATGCAATTGTGCCGTCGCTTCCGTGGGCCGCTGCCTTCGTGCTAGGTGCCATTGTCTCGCCGACCGATGCAATAGCCGCAACCGCTATCGCGCAACGGCTCGGCGTTCCACGACGCATCGTGACCGTTATTGAGGGCGAGAGTCTTGTCAATGACGCTTCGGGGTTGGTCACGTACCAATTTGCAGTGGCTGCTGTAGTGACGGGAGCATTCTCTTTGTGGAGCGCTGGACTGCTATTTGTCGGTGAAAGTATTGGTGGTATTCTCATCGGGCTTGCTGTTGGCTGGTGTCTGGCCCTTGTCCATCGTCGGTTAGACAATCCTACACTAGAGATCATTATTACTTTGCTGTCGCCATTTGCATCGTATCTGCTCGCTGATGCACTGCACACGTCAGGAGTACTCGCTACAGTAGCTACGGGACTCTATATGACACGAAAGTCTTCCGCCCTCTTCTCCGCGCAGACGCGCCAACAAGCGCTTGCGGTCTGGAATACGATGGTCTTCTTGTTAAACGCCCTTGTGTTTATCTTCATCGGCTTAGAGTTACGCAACATTCTTGACACACTTAACGCTACCACTGTGCGGCACGCGACAATAAATCTTGTCTGGTATGCTGTCGCTGTCAGTGTTGCCACGGTACTTGTGCGTATCGTCTGGGTTATTCCCGCGACCTACCTTCCTCGTATATTTATTCGTCGCGTGCGTGAGCGTGACCCCTATCCCAATTGGCGCAACGTGGCGGTCATTGGCTGGACTGGTATGCGTGGTGTAGTGTCTCTAGCCGCAGCACTCGCGATTCCCGAACTAACCGCAAACGGACAGCCGTTTCCCGAACGTGTATTAATCCAGTTTCTTACCTTTTCTGTCATTCTCGTAACGCTTGTGTTTCAGGGTCTAAGCCTACCATTTATCATTCGGCGTCTTGGCTTAAAAGACGACGGTGATGCTGGGCGTGAAGAACTTCGAGCGCGACAGGTCGCATCGCATGCTGCCTTGGACCGTATCGACGAATTGATCGAGCAAGGGCTGGTCCCCACAGACGTGGCTGAGCACCTACGTAAACACTACGAAGCGCGTGCCAGAAGCATTGAGGAGGTCACCAATGGTACAGAGGGCGAACAAGAAAAAAACAAATTCGAGAGCTATCAGCATGTAGAGCAAGAGACATTAAAAGCCGCTCACGACTCCATTGTGGAGTTGCGCGACAAAGGCGAAATCAGCGACGAAGTGATGCATCGCGTCGAGCGCGAACTCGATCTGCAAGAGGAACAGCTAGAAGGGTAGGAATGGATAACTATGTTCGTTTGTTCATCGACATTAATTCATCATAATATTTTTATAAAAACATTGACATGCTAGTGATATTCTGGTAGTATTCTAGTGTTGCGCCAGTAGCTTAATGGATAGAGCATCTGACTTCGGATCAGACGGTTGCGAGTTCAAGTCTTGCCTGGCGCGTTCTAAATTGCTTCTTGTTGACTAAAAGAAAATACCTCTTCTCTTGCCAATAGCTGTTCTGCTAACCCTCTGTTTTACATCACAATATCATGCAACAGAACTATGTTGTTGCTGAACGCGACTACTGCTCTGTGCAAAGCGCGAAAGTTTGAAACGATCTACAGGTACCGGCGGCTCTTTATCCTGTACCAAACTACTAATAATTTCACCTAAAACAAGTCCAAACTTGAACCCATGACCAGATAAGCCTGTTGCTAATACGACGCGTGAGTCATCTGGTAATGTGTCCAGGATAAAGTCTTCATCTGCACTCACATCATACATACATGCATCAACCTGAACGAGGGGTGCTTGTCGAAGTGCAGGTAAAAGATCGCGTAACCTCTTTACAACCTGATTGATTAGTAGCTCTTCTACTGGTGGACTCTCTTCTGGCCCCACTGGTATACCAAAGTTATGTGAGGCGACCTTGAACAAGCTTGGTCCCTTGCCTGTGAGTGTGCTGTGAATGGGAAAGCCATAGAATTCACCCGCCAAAAATGCAGGAAAAGCCTCTGCTCCAAAGGAAGCAAGAGGAAGATTCGCGAAGTAGAGTACGTATTGCCGTGTCATATCTACCGGAAGATGCATACCTCTTAAAAGAGAATGTATCCATGGACCTACTGCCAGTACAACACGATCAGCAATACGCTCCTCGCCCGAATGCAGTGTGATGCGCAAAGGGTGACGATAATTGCCATATTCAACCTGTTTAACACGGCTTACTTCACATATCTCGCCGCCAAGATCAAGTATAAGGTCACGGAGAGTACGTAAACACGTTGATGCATGTAAAACGCCACCGTGTGTATTATAAGTATACATATTATAGTCATCAGTGACAAATTGTGGAAAACGTTGTTTGCATTGTTGCTGTGAGAGACGCGTCGTTGGAAGCCCTAGCTCACGGAGTACAGCGTAGCTTGCTTGCGTAAAGTTATCGTCTTCATTGCCGAGGACAAGCAAGCCAGTAGGAGAATACACAGTGCGCCGCGAAATATATTCAAGCTTGCGCCAGTAGGTGAGACTCTGTTGCACTAACTGTGTGTAGAATGGGTCAGGCCCATATTCAAAGCGAAGGAGTCGGGAAATACCGTGTGAGCCTGCATGTGGGTGGTCAACTTCCGCTTGTTCCAGGACTGTTACAGAATACGTGCCCTGCTTAAGAAGGGCATATGCTGTAGAGAGTCCAACAATGCCTGCGCCTACAATGACAGCGTTTTGCTTAGACACGATACGTATAAGCCTCCTATTATGTCTTCTGGATACGTTGGAGTATAGCAGAGGAGGAGAGCGAAGTCAAGTAAAAGTAGCAAAGCCTAGTGAATATAGTGTAAAAATACATCGATAAACTTTGTACTATTTATTGTAACGAAATGTAATAGACCTTGTGTAACGCATGTTGTGAAAAATATTATGGAGATAAGAACAAATATAGTATACAAGATAGTACAGTGTATGACAAATGCTTGGTTCTGCTCGACATTTTGTTCTTCTAAGGTTACAATGAGGAGGAAATACTTTCCAAGAGAGCATACATGCAAGAAGAACAGAAAAAAACATTACTTCAAAGACGCCATATCAATCCAACAAATATCCTTCGTGGCGAACCTGTCATCCCATCTTCAAAGTATTATACACTACGTTATCTGATTGCCGCGACATGTGCTGAGGGAGAAAGTCATATTGCTTTTCCGGCTGAAAGCGATGATAGCGATGCACTCTTTCGCGGGTGCTGTGCATTGGGAGCGCAGCTAGAGTGGGAGAATGAGCAACATGCTAGCTTACACGTTTACGGTAGCGAGCGTTTCCGTCAAACTGAACCTGTCACAATTAATGTTGGTAATGCAGGAGCCGTTCTGCGTCTACTGCTCGGTATTGGAGCCGTGTTACCAGAAGTAACATTTGTTACCGACCATCCTCAATCACTTGGCAAGCGACCCAACCGAGAGTTGTTAGAGGCGCTTACATCGCTTGGAATTTCATGTGAGAGTACTGGAGCCGAAGGATATTTACCCATTACGTTACGAGGAGGCAATGTACACGGTGGACACGTCAAGATTTCAGGGGCTCGTAGTTCACAGTACCTAAGCGCACTGCTATTCCTTGCTCCCTTGATTGGAGAGGCTTTGGAGATTGAGGTGGTCGATGGCTTAAAATCGCAACCACTGGTGCATGCAACGCTAGAGGTCATGCAAGAGGCAGGTATCTCTGTTGAACATGACGAAACGCTTACTTCCTTTTCTATCGCTGCCGGTCAACATTATCTCCCGCGTACGTATGCTGTGCCGGGTGATTACCCTTCCGCAGCTACTTGGCTAGCGGCATGTGCCGTGTCAAATAATCCAACTAACGAGATACGGCTAGCGCGACTGCGCCGAGGTGATGAGGTTGGCGAAGAACTCCTGGCAGCATTTCGCGCAATGGGTGCTGATCTGTATATTGATGATGATACCGTGAGCATACGCGGTGGTCGGCCTCTGCAAGGAATAGTAGTCGATGGAGATCGCATGATTGACTGTATTCCAGTCCTGGTAGCTGCTGCATGCTTTGCGGAGGGCGAAAGCGTCTTTTACAATATCGAGAGCCTGCACTATAAAGAGTCTGACCGTATCGAGGACCTTTGTGCAGAGTTGCGCCGTGCAGGGTGCACCGTAACACCAAAACAAGACGCAATTATTGTACAGGGCCGTCCACAAGGCATAGAAGGTGGAGTAATTGTTGACGGGCATAACGACCATCGTGTCCTCATGGCCCTTTCAATCGTTGCTCTACGCAGTCATCTCGGCCTAACCCTCACAGGTACCGAACACATTTCAAAAAGCTACCCACACTTCTTTGAAGAATTGCAACGCCTCGGTGCCAATATAAATTAAGGGACAAGTCTTGTTGCATATACACCTTTTTCTTTTCGTACTCCGTTGTCAACCATGTACTCTAATGGTACAATACCCTTCAAGTATAAAGGAAAATACCTATACGCGATCTATGCATATGCATAGAAATGCCTAACTGAACCGAAAGGATGTGCCTGTGTATAAATTCAAAGGCTTTGACAGTATAGACTGTGGTGATAGTATGTCTGCGCTAGAAGCGATGGTCAATGCCTGGATGGAAGCGGAGCAGCCACGCGTTCGTCATATGTGTCAGACGATGCGGAGTGAACACATTCTGCTTAGCTTTGTCTATGAAGATACACGAGAATTAGAGCAACGCGTTGCAACACAGGCTCAAGCGAGCGTCATCGGTAGTTTTCCTCGCTTCTTTGATGACGAAGTTGTGGGAGAGGAGCATCCTACCAGCCCGCGTATTCCCGCCACGCCGCCACCAACGCATTAATACACAAGGATAATTATGCCAACGCCATACCTGGTTTATAGTTCCCCTGATGGGGAGATACACGAAGAAACACGTTTACGAGCACTCTCCTTTGAAGGACGCCCGCTAGAAGCTGCTGACCTCATACCCGTGCCTGATGGCGTAACATTTTCGATGATGCCAGAACGTCTTGCCGTTGGACAGAAGCGCAACGGCGAACGATACGTACTACCATCCACACGCGGTTGGGCATTAGCTGCTCTGCTACCTATCGGCTATACGCGTACACTGTTACCAGCTTACGAAAAAGCGCCACACGCCGAACCGCTTCCATTCTTTGGCTATAGTGCTGTTGCAGGTATGAATGGTCGCCTATATCTTGCTGCTCTCAAGACCGACGAGCCGCGTAAGTGGCATCCACGTTCTTTTCCACGGCAGAAGCTAGAGCGATTGGTACAGGAAAAGCAAGCTGCTTATCCTCATAACCGTGTCATCGCGCAACATGCCCATTGTGCCCTTGACTACTCCTGTCCAACGGCGAGTAATCTATTCTTCGGACGCTGGGAGATGGCGATTGCCGTTTCCCCTGGCTGTAACTCGCGCTGTATCGGCTGCATCTCAAAACAAGAAGAGGACGAGGGACTTATCTCGCCGCAGGACCGCCTGACCTTCGTGCCAACTGTAGATGAAATTGTTGAGGTCGCGCTTCCCCATTTGGAGAGTGCGGAAGATGCAATCGTGAGCTTTGGGCAAGGTTGTGAAGGTGAGCCTCTGTTACAATGGCGGCGTATAGAGCAAGCCATCAAAGCGATTCGGCAGCGTACAGACAAGGGCGTCCTTAATATCAACTCAAACTCTAGCAACCCACGCTGGCTACAACGCCTCTATGATGCAGGACTAGATACTCTTCGTACCAGTACTATCTCAGGACATCCCGAAACATATACCGCCTACTATCGACCCATCGGCTACAGCTTTGAGGATGTCAAAGAGTCGCTGAAATGTGCTAGCGATGCAGGTCTTTACAGTTCAATCAATCTCTTATGCTTCCCAGGCATAATTGACCGTGAGCGCGAGGTCGAGGCGCTTCTCATGCTGGTTAAAGAAACTAATCTCAAGCTCATCCAACTGCGCAACCTCAACATCGACCCAGAGGTATTGCTGCCACGTATGCCAGCACCAGACACAATGGGGAAAGCGTTGGGCATGCGTACCATGATTGAGATACTGAAACGTGAGGTTCCTAGTGTCGAGATCGGCAACTTCTCGCGTCCCGTGAAGCGCGTACAGAATGTAGTGGTATTGTAAAGAGCTAATGCACGTCGAAAATCGGTTTTGTGACGAAGTAGAGTTGTGAGACGAGAAAAATTGCTTCTCACAACTCTACTTTGTCGCTAAGCATTCTTCGTGCCGCGGTTGCCACAGGATCAACGCCTAGTAGCCCTAAACAATCGCGTACAGAGCAGCCTTCAGGTGTGCCAAGCATGTGGTCACGGTAGAAGCATGGCATACATGGTAAATCCAACCTTACTACCGTTGCACGTTTGCTATCGTGATTGCCTGTATACGGTCCCCATGCCTTGTGGTTGGAAAGTCCAAAGATGCCAATAGTCGGTGTATTCACAGCTACTGCGAGGTGCATTAAGCCAGCATCGTTGCCCACAAACAGGTCTACGAGTTCAAGTACTGCCGTTGTAACTTTGATGTTGCTTTTCCCCGCAAGGCTTCGCACACGCATAGGTGATTGCATCATGCTCATAATGTCCTGGTGCAATTGGGCTTCTTCTGGCCCTCCAACGAGAAGTAGTTGTCCACCAACATCATGAAAAAGTGTGTCAGCTAATTGTGCAAAGCGTTCAGGCGCCCAACGCCGTGCGGTACTATAGCCTCCACTACCAGGATGCATAGCGAGGATAGGCTGAGCAACATCACGAACGGAGGTGTTCTCATAGACAAGCCGCCATGCCTTTCTACGTTCCTCGTCACTTAGTGGTACAAATAAGTTTTTATTTTGTATAGTCGAACCAACCGCTTCAGCAATAGCTAGATTGTAGTCTGCCTCATGCATCGCACCAAAGCCGTTGTCCTTCACTTTTGCATTGAGAAACCAACCATGCCCATTGTCCAAGCCTACACGCCACTTCGCTCCTGTCGCGAATGTGAGCGCTTGATACTTGAGGCGTCCAAAAGGAAGTGTCAGGTGATGCATAAGCAGTACCGCGTCATAGAAATTGTGCCGTAGTTCTTGAAAGAATGGCTTGAGTTGCAAAAGCGTGTTTGGATGTCTCAGCATTTGGCCTGGATAATCAAACAGATATTTGTCGAGCACAATAATATCGTTTATCACATTCCAGCCATTCAGTAACCCGGCAGAGTCGGGCGTCACCAACAGGTCTATCTTTGTCTCTGGATAGCTATCGCGTAAGGCTCTTAGGGCTGGCGTGGCAAGCAGGAGATCGCCAATGCCAGCAAGCTTCACGACAAGTATACGTGCGTCTGGTTGTAATTGAATGTGTGTATGTTGCATATCTACAGTCGTTTCATTTTTTCATGTATCACTTCGTACACTTGTGCAGGCGAAATGTTTTTCATGCATTGCGTCGTGTGAAAACGGCAATCGGCAGGCCCTTTTGCATTGTAACATGGACTACACCAGATGTCGCTACGTAGAATGGTTGCGCTAGGGCTGACTGGCCCACTAAGCGCGGGATCAGTTGGACCATGAATAGCAATAAGCGGCGTACCAACTGCTGCCGCGATATGCATAGGGCCACTATCACCTGTGATAAGCAGGTCGGCATGTTGATAGAGCGCGGCAAGCTGTGTCAAGCTTGTCTTACCCGCAAGATTATGCGGATGTTCATGCGTACGACGTAGAACTTCTGTGACAAGTGGCATATCGTCAGGTGCACCCGTTAACACAACCTGTACACTATCTTCACGTATAAGGCGATCTATGAGCGTTGCCCAATAGGGAACAGGCCAGCGTTTAGATTGTCCGTTATTTGAACTGACATGGCAGGCAATCAGTGTTGTATCTGCTGATATACCTTCTTGTTGTAGCAACTGCTCTACCTGTTGTCGCGCTTGCGGATCAACCGTTAGGTGTGGAACACGGTCATCAACTGTTACCGTTGCGCCAGCAGCTTGAGCTAATTCCAGGCAATAATCAACTTCGTGCTTATGATCGCCTTCGGCCCAATGTTGGCCTGTAACAGTATCTGTCAGAAAGCCAGGATAGTTTTCATGTGAGAAACCAAGACGACGTTGCGCGCCACTCAGAACGGTAAGCACGGATGCCCATTGACCAAACAGGTTGATTGCAAGATCGTAGTGACGTGTACGAAAGCGCCGCCTTAAGGTGAAAAGGTCACGCCAATTTTGCCATGTGGCGAGTGCTTTAGGACGTCGCCAGATATTTGGGTCATAGGCAATAACCTGTGCTACAGCGGGATCGTTTGCCACCACTTTCGCACTTGATGGTACTGCAAGCAGATCAATTTCTGCACCTGGATAGGTACGCTTAAGAACTCGTACTGCCGTAAGCGACATAACCAGATCGCCAATCAGGTCAACGCGGATAATAAGCATACGTTGAGGATGAAATGTTTCCGGTGTTAATGCCGCGTATGTTTTACCCTTAGCACGTAGTTGAAGAAAAGCACCAAGAAGACTCATGAGACCATAGATGCCGACGAGCAAAAGACGCTTACTCGTTCGTACAGCACTATTGCGTAGTGTGCGTTGTGAATTGGAACGCACTGGATAGCCATATTCATCCAGTACAGGAAGTGTCGATGTATGTGACAGTGTTTTTTTCATACTTTTTTATCTTTAGCTGTGCTATATGCTTGCAAAAGTGCAATACTGGCTGTTTGTACCAACTGCTCTGAGACAAGACGAACACAGGGATGAGCGGGAAGTTCGTCCGGTGGAAAATCCAATCGTCCGCAAGGAATGGCGGGACAGGATGGGCAACGATGCGTTGATGCTATGACAATATGTTGCTGTGAGGGTCCCCAGGGACCAAAGATACGCGTATCTGTCGGCCCAAAAATTTGCAGTGTTGGTGTACCTTGCGCAACCGCTAGATGTAATGGTCCATTATCCACGCCGAGTACCATGTTCGCTCGTTTTAATAACGCTGCAAGTTGTCCTACAGTTGCATCTGTAATTAGTAGCGGTGTAGGAGTAACGCCTTGCGCAATCTCTTCAAGCATTGGACGTTCGGATACACCTCCTGTAAGGATAATACGTGCTGAACACAGAGAAATAAGCTTGTTGGCGGTGCTGGTCCATGCCTCTGTACGCCATAGCTTGACGGCTGCCCCTGTGCCTGCGTGAATAACAACAAGTGGCGCCTCTGCATCTATTCCTGCGTCTTGCAAACGCTGAACTGCCCATGTCTGCTCATCCTCTGTTGGCGCAAACACAAGTGGGTAGCGTTCCGGCGTATACGGCTCTTCGAGAGCAGTTCTGCCTAGCGCTTGCAGTCCTGCACTGATAAGGCGCAAGTTGGAGACTGTTGCATGTTCTGGTGCGGAAAAGAGTTCGGCATGCGTAAGAAATGCTGTGCCTGGTTGAATTGCATAGCCAACGCGTCGTGGAATAGCCGCGAGATAGAGAAGGGCCGCCCCCCACCAGAAATCGGGTCGCAGATTTATAGCAACATCGTAGTTGCTCCGACGCACCTGTTGTGCTATACGGAAAAGCTGCATATATGGCTCGAACATATCTTGTGTTGCACGTCGAAAGCCCGGAAAAGGGCAGGTTATGATACAGTCAAGTGCGGGATGGCGCGCAACGACTTCACTTGACCACGGCCCCACCATCATTGTAATGTGCGTGTCGGGAGCATATGTCTTGAGCGCATTTAGCACTGGTGTGGTCAGCACAAGATCGCCAAGGTGGTCTGGTCGAAGCAGTAACACTCGTGGTGCTGTTGGAAGAGCTTTCTGTTCTGCTGTAGACACGCCTGGAAAGCCAATAAGGCGTATAAGCAAGAGTATAAGTGTGCGAAGAAGGCGTTTCATCAGTTTGTAACCTCTTCGCTTTGTGCCGTAGGTATGATGCGTTGCACAGCATTCCATACATCATCAACGGTGACGGCTTGCATACAGGTACAGTCGGTGCAGAGTTGCATTTTGCCTAGAAAGAAACAAGGCTTGCCCTTGGGATTACGCCAGAGCGCAATGTGCTGTGGGTCATCCAGAGGATAGGGGCCGTATTCCTGTGGACTGGTTGGACCAAAGATAGCAATTACCGGCGTACCGACCGCTGCCGCTAGATGCATTGGACTGCTATCATTGCCAATAAAAAGCGCACTCCGTTGCAACAAGGCCGCAGACTCGCCAAAATTGGTTTTGCCTGCAAGATTTAGAACGCTTCCCTTTGGTATATCAAGTTCACTCAGTAAGGATTGATTGAGCGCCACATCGTCAGAGCCGCCAATTAAGAGAACCTGTGCGTTACGTTCATGAACGAGCTTATACACAAGTTCTCTGTAGCGCTCAACGGGCCAGCGTTTCGTGGTCAGTTCCATACCTGGGTTGCTGCCACCACCAATGAAGACAGCGATAGAGAGTCGCGCTTTATCAGGAGTAAATGGGACTCGTTGTTGCTCTTCCTCAGTGGGTACAAAACGCATATAGGGATGATTGACGACAAGCTTGATGGCGTGTGCAAGATTGAGATAGATATCGGCCTGGTGTTGCAAATGTTCTGGCGAAGAAGAGACTGTGACACGATCTGTCAGCGAGAAACCGCGTCCGAGACTATCCGGCCCAACACGCCGGGGAACGCCAGCTAACCAGGGTAAAAGTGTCAACATTGGTGAACGGTCAAGCACAAACGCAAGATCAAAATGCTTATGGCGCAGACGGAATGCTAACATAAGGTAGTCGCGCAATGTATAATGTCCAGCAATGCCCACAGTACCGCAATCTATTACAGTAGAGACGACGGGAGAGTGTTCTGCAATAACCTTGGACCAACTTCCTGCAACATACGTGATAGGTGCATCAGGATAGTTACGTTGAATAACATCTAGCAGGGGTGTCGTCATAATGAGATCCCCTAGACAACATGGCTTGATAACCACAATCGAGCGTGGATGCTTCCAGGCACGTTGCACAAAGGGACGTTGTATAGCGTCAAGAAGCGCGAACGGAATGCGTAATAGCAGACAAAGTGCTGTAATAATATGTTGACGCAGCGTTAGATTCCTCCGTCCTGGTGTTTTTCTGGCGAAGGATCATTGGCTTCTTCCACACGAAGTGTGGCGTGTTCTCCAACATCAAGAACTGCTTGCTCATTTTGTTTTGCCTCAGCACCTTCAGCGATACCACTGCGAACGGTTGGTTGATATGAGGTTTCGGTGCTTACAGGAGTGCCACAATTATGACAGAAGGCATTATCAGGAACAAGTACAGCTTGACACGTAGCACACTGCATTTGTACGCTTGCTAGTTGGGTCATTCGCATTGTTTCAAGTGAGCTTATTGTAAGTGGCTCAACTCCTGGCGGTGGCGGTGGTACAAGCGCTGTTTGTGTACTCTCATAGGGCTGATATAGCTGTTGTACGTATACCGTAGCATTTGGTTGTACTACCTGTGTGCCTTGATTACTTTGATGTTGTATCTGTTTCAACTCGCTTTGCGTTTGTACGAACTGCTGCCGAAAATTGCTTAATTCCTGGCAGAGAACAAGTAGTTCGTTCTGAGTAAGTTGTCCGTTCTTAAAAAGCTCCATCGCTGTTACAACAATGGCTTGTTGCTGAGCCTCTATTTGCTTAGCTAGCCCTTCAAGAGTAGCACGAAGACGTTGCGTCTTTGCAATACGTGTAGCTTCATGTGTGGCTTTCTCCAATCCGCGTTGCACAGAGTCCCAGATGTTCATCGTTTTTCCCTCTTACCTATGCTCTATTTCACCAACAATTATAGCAGAGCACGGGTATGAAGTCGAGCGCGACGAAACAAATAGCCTATAACACGAGTGGCTCCTGTACTGCATGCAGTACAGGAGCCACTCGTGTTATACTCTTATTTTACTGCTTGTCAGCCTTACTAGCGGGAAGAATCGCATTGACAGTTGTGCCACAGACGACGCATTGACCCTTGAGAGCGGGCTTACCATTCTTCATGGTCACGCGCTGTGCATCCTTCAACTCGTTTTTCTTTTTGCACTTGACACAGTAGTAAACATCAGCCACAATATTTCTCCTTACGTTTGTTAGAAAATGCATACATTCCCACTGTTGGGATGGATGGCACGCGTCAGGTAGATTTGATAACCCTGATCGTGCAAACGTTTTTGCGCTTGGAAGGCGCTAGTCAATTCAGAGAAGGGTGCGAAAAGCGTTGGACCACTTCCAGAAAGCCGCACGAACGAAGCACCTGCTTTCAGGATATCTTCCTGCGCCTGAGCAACTTCTGGATACCGTTCCAATACCCCGCGTTCAAGGCCGTTGTGCATATCTTCTGGAAATGGCTCTCCCTTTGCTAGTAATACTGTGTAAACCGCTCTAGTGTGTACACCATCGGTGTAATCACCTGCAGGTAGGTTACGAAAGACGGTCGCAGTTGAAACACCAATAGCAGGTTTTACTAGAAGCAGCCAGCGCAGAGAGGAGGGCCAATATGCAGGCAATGGAGTCAGGCGTTCGCCGCGACCTTCGCAAAGGGCAAGACCTTCTGTCAAAAAGAATGGTACATCGGAGCCAAGCGATGCTGCAAGCAAAAGCATCTCTTCTGTTGGAAGCGGAAGTTGCCACCATTGGCGGAGTGCTAGTAGTACGGCAGCAGCATTGCTACTACCACCACCTAAGCCTGCTGCCATTGGAATATGCTTGTGAAGTTCGATATGCACGCCTTGCGTTAGCGAAAGGTGTTGGCGCACTGCCTGCGCCGCTCGTACAGCAAGATTATCATCGCTGTTCAGTTCAGATTGTGTACTGATGATGCTCACACGATCCTCATCAAGCGATGTCAGGCAGAGAGTGTCATAAAGATCAACCAACTGCATGATGGTGGCAAGTTCGTGGTAGCCATCGGTACGTTTCCCGAGCACATCAAGTGTCAGATTGATTTTTGCATAGGACCGCACAAAACATGTCGTATGCCGCGCGGGAATGCGGAGAGATTGCTGTACATTCCTCATGCATGCATTGTGCCTAAGAATACTGTTATTTGTCAAGTACAACAGCGTTTGGATGACCGAACAGTAGCCTATAAATACCGTTTTGTAGAAGACATGCATAAGAGCTATGGTATACTAAGCAAAATATGTATGTAAATGTATCACAGCATTTTCCTGTGATTCAGTTTTCACATAGTTTTTTAGTAGATGGATAAGATGGATATAACTGTTGCATATTTTCATTCTCTGCTACGCTCGGATGTGGTGAAGCAGGATTTTGAGCAGATTCGTGCGGCGGGCGCGAGTAGTATTGTGTATGCGATTCATGAGCAGGAGGAGCCACGCTGGTCACGTGATCTGGAACGCGGTTTTCATCAGGCTCACGAAGCGGGGCTGAAGGTACACTTAAGCATGGGGCGGTATGGTAATTTGTTTGCGGGGCCGTCACTCATGCCAAGCTGGTATACATTTCATCATCCACAATCGCGTGTCAAGGACCGTCATGGTCGATATCATGATATTTCTTGCTTCAATCATGAGTCGTTTCGCTCATGGCTTTTCAAAGAGATCGAGCATTATTTAACCACTTATCCCATTGATGGAATTCTCATAGATGAGCCACGCGGCCCTGACATCACCTGTTTTTGCTCAGTGTGCCGTGCACTCTGTCCCGATGTGACCGACTTACCACGTTTTCGTCGGCGTTCAATGATCGACTTTCTGGGCGAATTATGTACAGTTGTGAAGCGGGTAGACACGCATCTAAAGACGAGTATTGTACTCTTGCCGCAGGACCTGGGTCAGGTTGACGAGTTGGCGATGTTGCCCCATCTGGATACGCTCGGTTGCCATCTTTTCTGGCAACTTCTCAACGAAGAGGTAACGATGATGGATGCGTGGGGGCAGACGGTAGTTGAGGCTGCACGTATTCACAAGAAACGCAGTCAACTCTGGTTACAGAACTTCAATCTTGACGAGCAAGGTGAGCAGGCAATGGAGCCTTCATTTGCCCGCTTGCTCAGCGCGGACCCAGACGAAGTGGCATGCTACTATTATTGGCGTAACAACGTGAATCCTACGCATGTCTGGCAAACAACAAAGAAACTTCTATGGCGTATTCCACGTCGTCAATTGTACTGGCAATCAACACTGCCCAGGACTCCCGTCCCGCAACTTCCCATAAAGGACAATCAAGGAATCATCCAATAACAAAAAAGAGAGGTTCTGCCGTGTCTCGGTTTCACTGTGACACGGCAGAACCTCTCTTTTTTGTTACTTACGCAGTCCTGGGGTGTCATCCTTTTCTTCGTGATGCACCTTTTGGAGCAACTCGTGAAGTGCTTGAATCTGGGTCCGTATTGTCTCATCAGCATCTTCCGCTGTGAAGATGATCGCTTGCACACCAAGAGTTAAGAGTGTGTAGGCATCGGCCTCGTCCAAGTCGGCCTGTACGTTAATGAGGGCCGGAAAGCGTACTGCTTCGCGTACCGCACGATACTGTAACACCTCTTCAATGCTCAAGTTGCCTACGTTGTTTGCCATGCTGAAGTCGAGCAGAACACCAGCGATGCCGTCAAAGGCGGTCAGATTGCGAATGAAGAGGGGGTACATGTCACCCTGACGCATGGGGACAGTGACAACAACCTCAAGGTCCTTGACTTCAAGCGCGAGCAAACGCGCAGGGGCATCAAGCGGCAATACAAGATATTGTATGCCGTAATCCTTGAGTTGTGTGAGGCTGTCGCGGTCTAATTTCTCGTAGCCACCGGTGATATGTAGGCCAGTGACGACATTTTCGTTGACCGACTTTGAGGAGTCGATTTCTTGCTTGAGTGTCTCAAAAAAACTGCTATCATCACCATTCCAGGTGAAGAGCAAGCCATCTGCACCAGCTTTAAGTAACGCCTCCGAACTTCCTGCTGTGATGCTTGGTAACTCGACGACGAGCGCGGCGGCACGCGGCTTAAACTCACCTTTGTTTTTGCCTAGAAAGCCCATGCCGCCACCGCTTTGGGCGCGGCGTGCCTGCATGAACATATCGACTAATTTTGCCATTCCAATATCTCCTTATTGTAGCGCGAGTCGTGTGGAACATTTTTTCGCGCTGATGTTCTCTATTTACTATATGTGCGAGGGAAATGTAATGAGTTTATTATATCACGCAGGGCGTATAGCATAATAGAAACAAGTTTTGTTTAAGAGACGACGGGTGACCACAAGGGGCTACCCTTTCTCCTTCTTTGAACAGGATTGCCCCTTGTGGTCACCCGTCGTCTCTGCGAGATTTGTTGGCCTATCCTACTCATCATTCCTATTTAGCTTGCCCCTTCTACATGCATCACTTATAATGTTCAGGTTCCTAATAATACGGAATTGGGCATTGATAAATACTTCGTCAATGCGCTGATGGGAAGGGTATCTCATGCTACAAGAGACTGTAGATGACTACATTGCCGCGCTGTCTGCAAAAGGGGACGGACGCGTAGGCACGAACATGAACACTGTTATGGCATATCGCAATGACCTAGGTCAACTTTGTCACTACATAAAAGAGCAAGGTGTAGAGGATTGGTCACAAGTCACGCGCGAACATATCGCGAACTACCTCCTGGTTATGCGTGAAGGTCAATCATATCGACCATCAACAATTGCCCGTAAAATCGCGGCATGTAAATCATTTTTTCGTTATCTAAGAAAAGAGGCTATCATCGAGGGCAATCCAGTTGAAGAACTTGATTCACCCCATATTTCCAAAGAACCACCACAGACATTGAGCGCGGAACAGATCACCAGCCTGTTTAAGCAGGTGGATGCAGGAACCATTGCAGGTCAACGCGATCTTGCGATGCTGCATATGCTCTATGCGACAGGCATGCGAGCATCTGAGCTAGTATCATTACAGCTACATGATTTTAATAAAGAGCAGGCGACGATAGTATGTCCTGGTCGCAATGCACAAACGCGCTATGAGCGTACACTTCCTCTCCCACCCCCTGTCGTCGAGACAACAGTGCAGTACCTTACCAAAGCACGTCCTCGGCTAGCGAGACATTCAGAGGAGCAAGCGCTGTTTCTTAACCATCACGGTGAATGTCTAACACGTCAAGGGTTTTGGCTAATAATCAAAGGGTATGCGCGGCAAGCAGGTATCGATGAGATCACGCCGCATATGCTCCGTCACTCCTTTGCGATGTTGATGATCAATGGAGGCATGGAACTGCGCTCTGTACAAGAATTGCTTGGACACGCGCATATTTCTACAATGCAGGTGTATAATCAAATTGCGCACGTGAAGACGCGCAATACATAAGATACCTCATACATGTTAACAACCGAATATGGCACTGAACCACGAGCATTGTTCAGTGCCATGTTCGGTTGTTAACATGCATTAAGCAAAGGAAATAATACATTATGCTTTACGATCAGGTGCTAGAGGCTACGAAGATACTACAGGTTCATACGTCTGTGAAGCCTACTATAGGACTTATTCTTGGGTCTGGTCTAGGGGAATTAGCTGACGAAATCGAAAACGCTGTTGTCATCCCTTATACACGAATTCCGCACTTTGCACAGTCAACGGTGGTAGGGCATGCAGGTCGTCTCGTGTTAGGTATGCTCGAAGGAGTGCCGGTCGTGGCAATGCAGGGGCGTTTTCATTGCTATGAGGGCTACTCATCGCAAGAGGTGACGTTTCCTGTACGGGTAATACATATGCTTGGGGCACAAGTGCTGCTTGTGAGTAACGCAGCAGGTGGAGTCAATCCTATCTATAACACAGGTGATTTCATGCTTCTTCGAGACCATATCTATCTGCCTGGATTGGTTGGTGCAAGTCCGCTTGTAGGAGCAAACGATGAACGCTTTGGTGAACGCTTCCCGCCAATGGCAAAAGCCTATGATGCAGAATTGCGCAACCTCGCGCTCTCCGTTGCTGAACGCTATCTTGAACTAACACTGCACCAAGGGGTGTACACGATGGTTGCTGGCCCAAGTTATGAGACAGGTGCTGAACTGCGCTTTTTACGCACCATTGGCACGGACGCTGTAGGGATGTCAACCGTGCCAGAGGTGCTTGTCGCACGACACATGGGGATGCGTGTGTTAGGCATGAGCTTGATTACCAATACCGCAACAGGCGACGAGACCGAAGAGGTCAATCACGAAGAGGTGCTGGCAGCAGGAGATGCCGCATGCCAGGGGTTTGCAGCATTAATGCGCGGAATTATACGTGAGGTGCCTAATCACCAGCCTTCACCTTCATGATCGTGATTTCCTGAGCAGTCCAGTTAAAGACAGTACCTTTCCAATCAGCAAGGACCATCAAATAATATTTTCCTGGATCGACATTGGTTGCTACCGTATACGTCCAGGTAGTCGAACCATTAGCACTACACATCTGGGTTTGGGGTGGTGTGCTGAAGACAATGGCATGCTCCATCTCTGTAGGTAGGACACCACGAACAGAATCTATTGATTTCAGCTTGTCTGATGAATTCCGCAGAGTTTCGTTTGCATGACTATCTTTTGTCAACCATATTTTGCAGGTGATATCAGATGCATGTACCTGTTGTCCGTGACCACTATCTATTGACTGATCCACTGGAAATGCGGAGAGTGTATAGCTTGTGGCACCATCTGCTTTCTCGACAAAAGCAATTTTTTGTATGGACGGCCATCCTAACTTGATAACTTGTGGTGTGGAAGTTGTGCTTGGACTTGGCGTTTGTTGTGGCACGACTGCTGTTGTTGGAGCTACTCTCTTTGTATTTTTGTTTGCTTGTTGTACTGCTTGTTTGGGACGAGTGAATGCACCAGTGGCGAAACCTGTCATGAGGCCAGAAAGTGCGAAGAGGAGCAGGGCAAGAATAACGATAAGCGTCGAGCGACTATTGCCTGTTGCTCTACTATTTGAGTTTGGTTGTGATCGAGATGCTGCTTGTTGCATAAGGCGTAAATACTCTTTTCTTGCTTGCTGCTCAATTCATTGCTATAGTTGTATCCTATCATATCATGTTCTCTTGTACAGTTCCTTAAAAATAAACGTTGAGTAGCCCAAATTGGTAGCTTGATGAGTGAGGAAAATAAAAAAAGAGACCGATCTATGTTCTGGGGGAACAAGATCGGCGTACCTAGATAAGGGGTGTGTGGGGGAAGTCCCAGGCTCGACATATTCCAAAGTGACAAACAGCTAAGATGGCTCGATGGAGCTCGATGGAATGGTGCATGCCATAAGACATCGAGCCATCTTGCCGCTTTCCAACTTCTTGTATGCATCTCTTATGAAGAGAAACGGGGTTCCCCCCTTTTTTGGGGCATTCGACAAGAATCTGACAGCAATCTGCTAAGAAATTGTGGTCCTGTTGTACAAAACATTCGTAGTATATAATAGAGCAGAGAAATACTTTGATGATACAGCGATAACGATAGAAGAGTATATAAAGGCTCCGAAAGGAAACGGTAATGGGTGGACATTGGTTTGAACTAATCGTTGTTATACTCGTTGGGCTAGCACTCTTTGGACCCAAGACGCTCCAGTCACTAGGCCGGAATGCAGGTAGGGGTATAGGCCAGGCAAAGGATATGAAAGATAAGATCATGTCTGAGTTACCAATGGAAGAACTGCACAAGATGTCTGAGAACATTCCTACAAGTCCGCGTCATGCTGTGCAGATACTCATGACACCTGAGCAAAAAGAGCGGGTTAAAGCCTCTGCCGAGCAGAAGAGCCAGCCTACCCAGACAACAACCGAGAACAAGCAATAGAGTTGTATGCCCCTACTACATAGTCAAGGTCCATGTGTCAGCAGGGAGACCGCAAGGGTCTCCCTCCATTTCATCATCGTCCCAATATGTAGGGGAGACCCTTGCGGTCTCCCTGCTTCCTGTCAATCGTTGACACATGTGCTTTGACAGACTACTACAGATGTGTTTTATTGCTCTTGCACGTGTGTTGGTGGAAACATAAGCCCCGATAAAAGCCAACTAATAATGCTTGTCACGACGATAGAGCCTATCAATAGATGAGTACTCCACACTGTACCGTATAACGCACACACCACAAGTGTATAAGTGAGCAACCATATACCTGGCACACTTGCGATGAAGAGACGGAAGCGGCTTACAGATGCAAGCGATGGATGTATCAGTCGATAAGCACAATCAATGAGCAGACCAGCAAGTGCGCCAATTGGAATAACAATATAGTTGTTCTGCATCGCTGCGAGAGGCGTAGCACTTATTGTGAGTGCTAGAAAGAAGAAGCCGAAGAACGGTTTCCATCTGCGGATGAGATACATCGTTAATCCTGCTAAAAATCCCCCTTGTAGGATATAGGAAGCAACTGCGAGTGTTTGTCCTGTCCCACTTGTTTTTGGCGTGTTCACTAGCCAGAGAAATGTATATGGACTTGTTTCTTGCGAGATCAGCGACCAGTAGGTCAAAAGCAATGCATATGAAAGCAAGAGCAAAACCTGTGAAGAACGCGCTTTGCCCACATAGAGTGCGTGAAAGGGACCCACGATCACAAATCCAAAGAACAACATCAAAGCGATATGTGTAGGAGAAAATGCAGCATCTATGTTTTGCTCAATGCCAAACATAAGGTGCCATGTCATATCGCCCACGCCCCCAATGAATGAGCCAAGAATACCAAGCACAGAGATTTCATATCCTGCAGGTATTGCTTCGCGCCAGAACGTTCCCTTGAGCCGATTGAGAAGCATTGCTCCTGGAAGAACAAAAGCAGTCGCGAACAGGCCGGAATATAATACGCCATGCCATGGCGTCCAAAGGGTTTCTAATCGAAAGTGATTGTGCGACCATGCATCCAACGATATACCGAGGACGAGCCAGAAACAGGCTCCTAAAAAGCACCAGGAGAAGACCTGGGACGAAATGTGTATTCTGCTTAAACGACTTTGAACGGAACGTGTCTCCGAACTTGCTAAACTCACTGCTGTGTCCCTTTTTAAATACTTTACTGCCTTGTTCCATCAAGGTATTTGTTTTGTTGCGGCAACGATGAGAAATTGCGGCACATATGCATTCCTTGCATGCTCTATGCCATGGTGCTGCACTACCTCTTCGCTCAATTGTGGCTCTACTACTCTTTGTATCACACATCCTGCTTCAATGACAAGATTAAGATAGCTACTCAGCGGACGGTGAAATGCCCCGGCATAGCCATCTCTTATCGTATAGTCTTTTAGATAGTCACGCACCTCAACATATCCTTTTTTGTTCCACTCACGCGCGGACTCCTCGAAACAAGGATGCAGAATAGAGAAAATGAAGTTACCACCTGTTTTAAGCGTGGCTATACAGTTATGAACAGCCGTTTCGTAGTCGGGAATGTCCATGAAGACCATGTTGGCAATAACGATGTCAAAGGTGTTTTTATGAGAGGTGAATAATGAGAGGTCTTCTTGAAGGTAGGTGATACCCAGTGATTTCCGTTGTTCTTGCTCAAGCGCGTAGCGATACCACACCTCAGCAGGTTCCACGCCTGTCACAATAGCACCTTGTCTAGCAAGTATACGGCAGAGATAGCCTTGTCCACATCCAGCATCAAGTATCTTTTTTCCTGCAACCTTTCCTACGAGCGCGAAAAGTGCTGGATTCAAGAGGTGCTGCCGTGCGAAATCGCCTTCATCGCCGTGCCGCTCAGCATCTTCCTGGGATGCATTTGCCCATCCTGCGATAACCTCTTTGTTCGTAATATTGGTCATGTTTACACCCTTTACGGCTATCTCTATCGTTCAATCAGTGCTACTGCGTAGCAGGCAATGCCCTCTTGACGACCTGCGAAGCCGAGACCATCAGTGGTAGTAGCTTTAATGCTCACTTGTTCTTTAGGAAGGTGCAGGTGTTCGGCAACATGGATACGCATAGCTGATATGTGAGGAGCCATCTTGGGGCGTTCCGCAACGATAGTAACGTCGATATTGCTGATCGTCCACCGCTCTTTTTGCAGTAAATCATAGGTGTAGTCGAGGAAGACGGCGCTAGATCGATTCTTCCAGCGGGGGTCGGATGAGGGAAAGTGTGTGCCAATGTCGCCAAGAGCTGCTGCTCCCAGCAGTGCATCGACAACGGCGTGAATGACTGCATCTGCATCAGAATGTCCCAGCAGGCCATGTGTATGGGGAATGAGTACACCTCCAAGCATGAGGGGAAGCCCCTTGCCGAGTGTATGTACATCGTAGCCATTGCCAACGCGCATTGTCATCCTATTTTCCCTTGTAGTAGTGCTTCCGCGATAAGCAGGTCTTCTTGTGTGGTGATTTTGATGTTTGCGTATGATCCTTGAAAGATGGCGACAGGATATCCTAGACGTTCTAGTAGTGCTGCATCGTCTGTGAAATTCTCCTGAGCGATAGGGTCATGATGTGCGTGATGAATGAGCGGAAACGAGAAAATTTGTGGCGTCTGAACTATCCATAATCGTGAACGATCAAGCGTTTCATGAATAATGTTGTCCCTTACTTGCTTGATTGTATCTTTCACGGGAACGGCGGCAACACTGGCCTGATGTGCCTGTGCCGAAAGCAGGCCCTCCTGCAACATTGTTGTAGTGACAAAAGGACGTGCAGCGTCATGAATCATAACCCATTGACAAGAGGGCGTTCTACTTGCAAGCGCATCTAAGCCGAGAGCCACAGAGTCTTGCCGTCGTAGCCCACCGGGGACGACGGCAATAACTTTGTGCCAGTGTTCCTTTTCAGACAAGTGTATTGTGTCCGTAAGCCGCTCTGTGCTGGTTACAATCACAATATTCTCTATAAGTGGTGATGTTTGAAAAACATCAAGTGTTCGTGCGAGCGTGTTTCTTCCCATGAGGGGCGTCCACAATTTGTCGCGTCCTAGCATGCGACGGCTTGATCCTGCGGCAACGATGACAACCGACGCTCGCTCCATTTGTTCTTGCATGAGTTGTTTACTCACAACTGCCGTTGTTTTACAGGTGCTGAAATTTGTGGATATGGTCCCGTTGGCTGCTTAGGATGAGCAAAGATCATACGTCCCGCGACTGTTTGTAATACACGTGTAACTGTGACCTCGATAGCGGCACCCATATGCTGGCGTCCGTTTTCCACAACGATCATCGTACCATCATCCAGATAGCCTACGCCTTGCCCTAACTCTTTGCCATCTTGCATGATTTTGATGGAAATATCTTCACCGGGGAGCAGAACAGGTTTGATCGCGTTGGCAAGTTCGTTGATGTTGAGTACCTTGACACCCTGTAGTTCCGCGACACGATTAAGGTTGAAATCGTTCGTGATGATAGCACAATGGAGATTACGTGCCATTTTGACGAGTTTTGCATCAACCTCGGCAATTCCCTCTATGTTCTCATCGGTGATCTCAACAGGCACAGCGGCTTCTGTTTTCAACGTATTAAGTATCTCCAAGCCACGCCTACCGCGATTACGGCGCATCGTATCTGCTGAGTCTGCGATATGCTGTAGCTCCTCCAGAACGAAGCGTGGAACGAGTAGCGTACCATAGATGAAGCCGGTTTGACTGATATCTTTGATACGCCCATCGATGATGGCACTAGTATCCAGTAATATGGGTGGAAGTGGAGCGGGTTCTGGAACAGTGCGCTCCTTCTCTCTTTCTTTCTCCTTCTCCCTCTCACGTTCCTTGTTGCGCTTTTCGTCACGGTCTTTCTCACGTTCCTCATCACGCTCGCGGTTCCTGCGTGCAACAGCACTCTGAATACTCAGAAAGAGATGTCCAATGTCGTTCTTGCGCAAGACAGCGATGGTGACGCCAAGGTAGGCGAAGAGGAGCGTACCAACGAACGGGAGGATACGGCCCCAGTTCGCGGGCAAGCTATTGAGCGGAATAGCGAGTAGTGCTGAGATGATAAGACCTATTGTGAGTCCAATAGCGGCAGCGACAAGATCGCTGGCAGCAGCTTTACGAATTTTATCACTGATCCAACGGTAAGGAACAACGGTGATGTATGGAGTGATTATAAAAGCGAGAAGAGCAGCTGCAACAGCAATACCAATAACCCACTCGATTTGAGCGGGCAGACGGCCTCTATCTAAGAAAAAAATGCCGACAACAATACCGATAGCGGCGAGACACCCGACAATGCGGGCAATTAAATTACCAAACATCCCTGCATCCTCCAAAGCAGAATACTTCATGCAAGTGAAGAAAGTAGGTAAGGTCGGTGATGAAAAAGAAGGATAATTGCAAAAACATGTTGCCTGACCCACTATACAAAACCTGCAAAAAAACCTTTGAGCCATAAAAAGTATAAGACCGATATTGCAGTATACATTGTTCCTATACAGGAAGCAATACTAGCGCTTTTTATGTGTCTCCTTTCCATCTAAGAACAGGCAAGAAATGCGTATACTACTTTACTCAACGTAAGTAGTACGCACCAGATGTTTCTGTGTTGTAAAAAGTGCGTTTTCCCATGTTCAATGTAGCGCAATTTCTAATGCAACTGCAAGCGAACTGGCCGTGAGTACTTTAAAATCCGTGGGAAGTCCTGCATCTTCCAATTCGGCTCGTATTTTCTTATCACGTCCTGCACTAGGCACAATACAGCGTTTGAAACCAAGTTTTGCAGCCTCACGGACGCGCAATGAGAGACGACTCACAGCGCGTAGTTCGCCGGAGAGACCAACCTCACCAATAAGGGCCATATCAGGGGGAATATTTTTTTCACGATAGCTGGAGGCGATGGCACAAGCGACACCCAGATCAATAGATGGCTCCTCTAGCGTAAAGCCACCAACGACGTTAGCATAAACATCATGATTACTCACAGCTAATCCTACACGTTTGGTAAGCACTGCGAGTAACATCACCAGGCGATTGTGTTCAATGCCATTCGTGGTGCAGCGTGCATTACCAAAGTTGCTTGGTGTGACCAGTGCTTGTACCTCGACAAGCAGGGGGCGTGTACCTTCCATGCTCACGACAACAGAAGAACCGGTTGCGCCAATTGCACGGTCAGCGAGAAAGACTGCTGAGGGGTTGGCTACCTCGACCATACCTTCGCCTTGCATCTCAAAGACGCCAATCTCATGAGTCGCACCAAAGCGATTTTTGACGCCACGTAGGAGACGATAAGAGTGGTAGCGTTCACCTTCAAGGTAGAGTACGGCGTCCGCTATGTGTTCGAGTGCTTTAGGACCGGCTACCGTTCCCTCTTTGGTGACATGCCCAATAATGAAGATGGGTACATGCGTGCTCTTGGCTATTTGCATCAACTGTAGCGTGCATTCACGCACTTGGCTAATACTACCTGGTGCTGAGGTCACATGGCTTGCTATGACGGTTTGGATAGAGTCAACAATGACGAGTGCAGGTTTGAGACGATTTACCGCTTCGGCGATGACATCAAGCTCAATGGAGGCCAACAAATAAAGTTGTTCACCTGCGATACCTAAACGCTCGGCACGCATTTTAACCTGTTCAATGGACTCCTCGCCAGAGACATAGAGAACGGGACCGACGGCATCGGCAACTGCGCCGGAGACTTGTAGAAGGAGTGTGGATTTCCCAATTCCTGGCTCACCACCAACCAGGATAAGCGAACCCGCGACAAGTCCACCACCCAGTACACGGTCCATCTCTGGATAACCCACTGAGATGCGCTCCTGTACCAATGGCTTGATCTGTGTTAGCAGGATAGGTGTGTGAGTGCCTTGGGCGGTGGGAGCGTTGCCAACAAGAGCCTGACGACGCTGTTGAGCAGGACTTTGTGGCACGTCTGTCACTTCTTCAAGAGTGTTCCATGCCCCGCAATCGGGACACTTGCCCATCCACTTGCTCTGCTCACCACCACATTGTTGACAGACATATTTTGTGCGTACTTTAGCCATAAAAACTGTTTAAACCAAATTAAGTGTAGGTATAGGACGAATTAGAAGGTTATACGAAGATGAGAAGGTATGCAAAATAAAGAGAGGCGCGAATATACTTCACGCCTCTCCGATAGTCTAAAGGTCTGAACTGCTTTCACCACCAGCAGAGAGGGCCGCTTCTGGTGTTGCAGGTGCTGGCAACTGCTCGATGCGGTTGCGGACTTGCAGGTCGAGATCGTCATCAACAACAACGGCCTCAACCAAGTCTCCTGCATGGAACTTGCCTTGCAGCAAGCCTTCCGCCAGAGGGTCCTCAACCATTCTTTGGATCGTGCGGCGCAATGGACGCGCGCCATACTCAGGATCGAAGCCCTTGTCGATCAAGAATTCCTTAGAGGCGGCAGGTACAACAAGTTCTACCTGCTGTTCTGTTAACTGGTTGCGTACACGGTTCAAGAGCAGATCGATGATGGACTGCATTTCCTCCATACGTAGTGCATGGAAGACAATCACGTCGTCAATACGGTTCAGGAACTCAGGTTTGAAAGTATTCTTCAATTCGCCGAGCACCTTATCCTTCATGGCATCGTATTCGTTCTGGTTGGCCTTTGCCTTGTCTTTCGACTGCTTAAAACCAATCTTTGCTTCCCTATTGAGCAGGGCAGCACCAACGTTTGAGGTCATGATGACAATGGTGTTACGGAAGTCTACCGTGCGTCCCTTGGCATCTGTCAACTTGCCATCTTCTAGGATTTGGAGCAACATGTTGAAGACATCAGGGTGAGCCTTTTCGATTTCGTCGAGCAGAATCACACTATAGGACTTGCGGCGTACTGCCTCGGTAAGCTGACCACCTTCTTCGTACCCAACATAGCCAGGAGGGGCACCGACGAGTCGGGCTGCCGCGTGACGCTCCATAAACTCCGACATATCAATTTTGATGAGTGCGTCTTCACTACCAAACATGAATTCGGCAAGTGTCTTAGCAAGCTCAGATTTACCGACACCAGTTGGTCCCATAAAAATGAATGAGCCGATAGGACGCTTGGGGTCTTTCAAGCCGGCACGCGCACGGCGCACGGCACGCGCAATCTTTTCAATGGCTTCGTTCTGACCAATGATACGAGCGTGCAGTGCGTCTTCCATTTGGAGGAGGCGTTGTGACTCTTCCTGAGCAATACGCATGACTGGAATGCCCGTCCACATCGAGACGATCTGCGCGATTTCCTCTTCGCCGACAGTTGGCTTGTCTGTGCCACGCTCACGCTGCCAACCAGACTCCAGTTTGGAGATGCGGTCTCGCAGTTTTACTTCGCGGTCACGAAGCTCTGCTGCAAGTTCGTACTCTTGCTGCTGAATAGCAGCCTCCTTCTCGCGTAGTACGGCCTCAAGACCATTCATGGCCTCTTTGAGGTTGAGGGGAGCGAGGGAGTTCTGCATACGTACACGGCTGGATGCCTCGTCGATCAGGTCGATAGCCTTGTCAGGCATAAAACGGTCAGTGATGTAGCGGCTTGCCATATCGGTTGCAGCTTTGAGGGCTTCATCGGTGATAATCAAGCGATGGTGCTCTTCATAGCGTGGACGGATACCCTTGAGGATTTCAATGGTCTCCTCAACAGAAGGCTCACGGACAATCACTTCTTGGAAACGGCGTTGTAGTGCTGCGTCACGCTCGATGTACTTGCGGTACTCGTCAAGTGTAGTTGCACCAATGCATTGTAACTCACCACGAGCGAGCGCTGGTTTCAAGATGTTTGCAGCGTCAACCGCGCCCTCTGCTGCGCCCGCACCAACGAGTGTGTGTACTTCGTCAATGAAGATGATACAGTCGCGGCTGTTACGAATCTCTTCGATAATTTTCTTGAGACGTTCCTCGAACTCACCACGATACTTTGTGCCTGCAACTAAGGAGCCGACATCAAGAGTGAGGAGACGTTTCCCGACGAGGGTTTCTGGCACTTCACCTGAAATAAGGCGCTGTGCAAGTCCTTCGACAATAGCAGTCTTACCCACCCCAGGCTCACCAATAAGCGCGGGGTTGTTCTTGTTACGTCGTGACAGAATTTGAATGACACGCTCAATCTCTTGATGGCGTCCGACCACGGGGTCGAGGGTGCCAGCGCGAGCAGCTTGCGTCAGGTCAATGCCCATCTGGTCAATAGTGGGAGTCTTGGAATGCTTGGCGTCGCGCTCATGTGATGGCCCAGATTGACTCAGCACCTGGATGGTCTGTGTGCGAACCTTTTCGAGGTTTACACCAAGACTTTCGAGTACACCTGCAGCGATACCTTCGCCCTCACGAACAAGACCAAGAAGAAGATGTTCTGTACCAATATAGTGATGATTCAGACGGCGAGCTTCATCAACAGCAAGCTCGATCACCTTTTTGGCACGTGGGGTAAGCCCGATCTCGCCGAGAACGATGCGGTCTCCACGACCAATTATAAATTCAACGGCACTCCGAACCTTGTTAAGTTCGACACCGAGATTAGCTAAAACTTTTGCAGCGACACCCTCACCCTCGCGTACTAAACCGAGGAGAAGATGCTCTGTACCAATATAATTGTGCTGGAAGCGCTGAGCTTCCTCTTGAGCGAGACTCAGAACTTTTCTGGCGCGCTCAGTAAACTTGTCAAATCTATCTCTATCGTTCATCTGTTTGTCACCCCCCTTTGAGTGGCGGCAGAGGATGGAACCAAGCCCTCTATATTGTCGTTTATGTGAACAGAATACTTCATGATACAACACTTAGAATATTGCGTCAAGGTAAACAGTTTAGCCTCCCGTCTACCAGTATGCTGATCTGTACAATCGGCACACTGCTAACCTACACTTACAACTTCTTACAGAGAAACAATCGACCTCCACACTGCCCTACCGTAGTAGAGAAGCAGCGTGGAGGTCGCGCGATCATCTGTTAATGTACAATGTATCTAATCCAATTTAAGAACGGTGTACTTTTTCAGATGCCTCCATATCTTTTTGATGCGTTGTCTTTGAGTAAACGGTATACCTCATGATACTATACTTGTGGTAGAGCGTCAAGACTAACGAGATAGGAAGATTGCACATTACACGCTATTGTAATTAAAGAATAGGACAACCCCCTGCGGAGACACATCTCCGCAAGGGGTTGTATGACTGCATGAGTATGTCGTGTTACTCTTCGGGATCATCTTTGCTGCGGCGTGCTGCGTTACGGAATGCTTCAGCCATAGCGGTTAACTCCCCTGCTTCATCTCCTGGAACTTTGTTTGGGAGAGTTGGCTCGTTGTTGCGTTCACGCCTACTCTCGGGCCGTTGCCTTGGCTGTTCTTGAGTAGCAGGAGTTGCTTCAAGCGATGGTGTTGTACTAGCCAATGACGGGGTAGCTTCAACATCAGTTGTCGGTGTCGTAGCAGCGGTTGCTGGTGCTTGTGTCGCTGTTTCCTCACTCGCTTGTACTACTTCTGCCTGAGCATACACATCTTCTGAAGGCTCTTCACTTGGCTGATCAAGTTCATCGGCCTGACGCAGGCTAAGACCTAAACGTCTTCGCTCGGCGTCGATGCGTAGAATACGCAACTGAAGCTGAGCACCCTCGTGTAGGATGGACTTGGGATCTTGCCCCGGAGTCAACTCCGAAAGGTGGATAAGTCCCTCAATGCCATCTTCAATGCGTGCAAATGCACCAAATGGTGCTATCTTAGTTACAACACCCGTGACAACTTGACCGGTTGTATACCGCTGCTCAACGGTTGTCCAGGGATCAACCTCAGCGCGCTTGATGGAGAGAGCAATCTTCTTTTTGTCTTTATCAACGCTGAGCACCTGTACCTCAACCTCTTGCCCAACATGTAAGACCTCGCTGGGATGGTTGACGCGGCTCCAAGCCAATTGACTGATATGCACCAGTCCGTCAGCACCTCCAAGATCAACGAAAGCACCAAAGTTGGCAAGATTGCTGACAACGCCCTTGCGAACTTCGCCGGGTTTAAGTTCGTCAAGCAATTCTTCACGTCGGCGCTGGCGCCACTCTTGAACGGCTAAGCGCTCGGAGAGGATTAGGCGGTTGCGTGCTCGGTTGATCTCAATGATCTTAAGCTGAAGTTCTTTGTCCTTCATGCCTTGGAGCTTTGCCGCTGTTTCCTGGTTTTCGCCGCCAGAAGCGACCTCTTCGCGTTTCAAGTTGAGTATCTGCGAAATCGGCACAAAGCCTCGAATACCAGCAACATCGACGATTAAACCGCCTTTGTTGTAGTCGATAACTTTCGCTTTGAGCAGTTCGCCACTCTTATATTGGTCTTCTGCGATGCGCCACTGGCGCTCGGTGTTTGCTCTCTTGAGTGAGAGAACGGCATGACCTTCCTGAGTCTCTGGCTGAATCACATAGACCAGAACTTTGTCGTCGAGGTGTAGCTCGGAGAACGAGCCATAACCACTAGCTGGAAGCTCCCTTGTCGAGAGGACACCTTCTGACTTTAAGCCAATATCAACCAGAATCTCGTCTTGGTCAATACGCACGAGCACGCCCTCGACCACATCGCCCCTCTTAATGTTTATGGGTGCGCTTGTTGATGCCAGCAACGCTTCCATCTCGTTCTGATTAAGGTCTTCGCCTTCTTCAGGAGTGCTGCCGTTTTGCCTCTGTGGGTCATTTTCTTCTAACATCGTCTGTATCCGCCCGCTTTTCAGATTTTCCGCTGGCTCTGTCGAGAGGTCGCCGTGCTGTTGAGTCTGCATGGGTAAGAAACCCCCTTCGATCCACGGTTTTTTGCCTGACCTTTGAAGCACCGATGCTGTGTATCGCTCATACATGCGGCGGTATTCTTCGTCCCGTTCGCGGTACCGCGAGGATGCGAAACGGAAGCGAGAAGAACCGCATGTCGATTGGGACATAGAGGAGTGCACCATTGAGTCTGGACTGATTATGGGGAGTTGCTTAGGCGGTAATCGTTTCGGATGTTTGCTAAAATCTCTTATTTGTTATTGAGATGTCTGCGCGACTATGGTTTGCCCTACAGAACGATAATACGAAACGATGCTCGTAGGCATGAAGCCATACTAAAGACATACTGAGCACCTGAATGTAAGCATACCCCCACTCGATACTCTAATTATACCAAAAGCAGGCCATGAATGCAAGACTTTGCCCGCCGTGTCGTGAAGCTCCCCGGTGTTTTTCTGCTTGTCAAATTATATCATAGTGATGCACGAGTTGACAATATGCTACAATATGTTTTATGAGAACAGTAACGACAAGAGAGCTTGTACGCACGCTACGTGAGCGCTTAGAGCCTGTGGAACACGCCGATACGTTGATAGATGCCATTGAGGGACAACGCCTTGGAGCCCGAAAAGCGGCGGTCTTGATTGCTCTATTTGAGCAAGAAAACGCGCTCTATCTTACCTTTATTCGGCGAGCCAGTACGCTTCGCGCTCATAGCGGTGAGATTGCTTTTCCCGGTGGCGGCGTAGATGCTACAGACACATCACCTGTGATGACTGCTCTTAGAGAGGCATATGAGGAGATCGGCTTAGAGCCTGTGCGTGCTGAAGTGCTGGGTGTGTTAACCCCTGTTTTCACAATTGTGAGCAATTATCTCATCATGCCTGTGGTAGCCTACTTCCCCCGTGGTTTGGGCGAATTGCAGTTACAGGTGAGCGAGGTGACGGAACTTATTCTTGCCCCGTTGCAAGCACTTGCTGATCCTGTTATTGCACATACGGAACAGTGGGCATGGAGCAATACGACACGTACTGTCTACTTCTACGATTATGGTCCTTATCGTATTTGGGGTGCAACCGGACGTATTCTTTCAATGCTTTTGGAACTTTTACACGATGTGTGGTGGGAAAACGCGCTGTAAGTGCTAATATGTCACCCATTAGTCATAGAAGGCTTGCGAAAAATTCGTGTATGAGTACAATAAAGAGTATGAGAAAACGTCGTCTGTAGTGCGTTCCCATACATGTTTGAATATGCGGTTGGTCTATAAGCAACCCAGTGGAGAGAAATCGTGTCTACATCCGATGCTCAACCTTCCAGGCTCTTACCCCGACGACCACAAGTAATACTTCCACCTCACTCGATCCCCGCTTCTTCGGCATCAGAGGTATTTGATGCTCATAACGCCGTATCATACCCTACTCCCACTCCCGTAACACTCCCTCGCACGTCTCTTCCTATGAGACCAGTAACACCTCTTCCTGTGGTAGAGCAACCTGAGAATGCATCGTATGAGCATGCCATTGATTTCGCTACGCACTCCTGGGACCTCAAAACGGGTGGGCTGAAGACGTTGACCGCGAAACGAGAATTTCCCACTCGACTTGATAGGCGTTCCTCAGACGTCTCACAAGACTTCCAAACGTTATCATCTACACGTAATTATATGTTTGCTATGATCGTGCTTGTATGCGTTATTTTCATGCTCATTGGGGGAGGCGTGATTCTACTTGTAATGTTGCAACCATAATGAAATAATTCTCATTCACCAACATTTATCTGATGGGACGCGGGTACGCCGTGTAGGTCAGTTGCATAACGGGCTCCGTTAACAACTGCCTGTGCAAGCACGTTTGCCGCGCTTGCACCAATCATACTCACCTGGTAGGCATTCGTTGCCTGGTCTATTTGACGTTGGTTGCGTGACCCAAGGGCTAGTGCGAAGACAGTGTCGCCATCAAACAATGTGTGCGCGGGTCGAATTACCTGTGCTAGTCCGTTGTGCGCCATTTGTGCGACTTTGTTGATCTCTTCTTTGTTGAGAGAAGCGTTGGTGGCGACAATAGCTAGAGTTGTGTTGCCAAAGGGACTAGCGTGTTCAGGCTTGGTACCTGTTGATGAAGGGGAGCGCGTGCCTGCAATAACTTGCTGCGTTTGTGGGTCAATGATGTTACCAAATGCGTTGACGCTGACAAGTGCTCCAATGCGTGTACCATCGGGGAGTGTTGCGCTGGCAGACCCTAGTCCCCCTTTCATCGCAAAGGCGGGGCCGAGCATCTTGCCTACAGTTGCACCTGTCCCTGCTCCAACGTTGCCTTGCTGTGTTGCCTCTGTACTTGCGTGTTGACAGGCTCGATAGCCGGACTCGGCATCTGGTCGAATATAGGCTGACCCAACGCCAAGATCGAAGAGAGCAGCGGCAGGCACTATAGGTACCTTTATGCTGCCCACGGCGTATCCTATCTGCCGTTCTTCCAGATAGCGCACAACACCACTTGCCGCATCAAGTCCAAATACGCTGCCACCTGAAAGCAGAACTGCATGGACCTGATCAACGAGATGCATGGGGCGCAGCAGGTCGGTTTCGCGTGTTGCTGGTGCGCCTCCACGTACATCGACACCCCCTATTGCTGATGAGTCACAGAGAATCACAGTACAACCTGTGCCAGCTTCCAGATTGGTGTCGTGTCCCACACGGATACCAGGAATATCGGTGATGTCGTTGTGCATAGTGTAGTGGGATGCCTTTCTTATTGTAATGATCTGTTGAGCGCACTGAGCACGGCCTTGACCGAGGCAAGAGTAATATTTGTATCTACAGCGGCACCAAAGAAGGTTGTATTCTCCTCTGTTTGTATCTGGATATAGGCTACCGCTTGTGCATTCGCTCCTTGACCAAGCGCGTGCTCTGCGTAAGAAAGCACTTTGAAATCTGCTAGCTGTTCTTGATGAAGAGCCAGCACAAATGCGTCGATAGGTCCATTTCCATGACCGTGTAACTCATGTTCGGTTCCATGATAAGAAATTTGTGTAACGCATTCAACAGTAGTTGCACCATCGTGGTTCACGGCTGTCTCAGTACGCAGGGTAGCGAGCGTAAACGGCGTAGTACGTTGTAAGTATTCGCGCTCAAATGCTTGCAAGAGTTGTGTACTAGAAAGCTCTGTACCAGAAGTGTCGGCCAGCGTCTTAATGACTCTGCCGAACTCGATATGCATAGCTTTAGGCAAATGGAAGCCGAGTTCTGTTTCCATAATATAGGCTACGCCGCCCTTGCCAGACTGCGAGTTGATACGAATGATAGCCTCATACGAACGCCCAATATCCTTGGGATCGATAGGCAGATAGGGAACTTCCCATAGTGCACCCTGTGTCGTATCTTGTGCTGTCATTCCTTTGTTGATGGCATCCTGATGTGAACCAGAGAAGGCCGTGAACACGAGTTCTCCAGCGTATGGCTGACGTACAGGAATCGTCATACGTGTGCATTTCTCATAGATGGCCTGAATCGCTTCGAGGTCGCTAAAATCCAGGCATGGGTCAATCCCTTGCATATACATGTTGAGCGCCACCGTCACAATGTCAACATTGCCTGTGCGCTCACCGTTGCCAAAAAGTGTCCCCTCGACGCGCTCCGCCCCAGCAAGCAGACCGAGTTCTGTTGCCGCGACTCCTGTTCCTCGATCATTATGTGTGTGTACGCTAATGATCGCGCTTTCTCTGTTACGCATGTGACGGCAAAACCATTCGATCTGGTCGGCGTGGACGTTGGGTGTCGTGATTTCAACTGTTTCGGGCAAGTTCAGAATAATCTTTTTCTCTGCTGTTGGTTGCCAAATATCGACGACCTCCTCGCAGATTTCAAGCGCAAAATCAACCTCGGTCAGCGCAAAACTTTCGGGTGAGTATTGAAATGTGATGTCTGTTTTGGGTAAACGTGGTACCCACTCTTTGATGAGTCGAGTACTACGTGTGGCGATGGCAATGATCTCTGGTTTCTCCAAGCCGAAAACGATACGGCGTTGTAGTGGAGATGTCGAATTGTAAAGGTGAACAATAGCCTTTTTTGCTCCTCGAATCGACTCGAAGGTGCGTTCAATTAATTCTTCACGTGCTTGCACGAGGACCTGGATAGTAACGTCGTCGGGAATGCGGTTCTCTTCAATGAGCCGACGGATAAACGTGAATTCGGTATCAGAGGCCGAGGGAAAGCCGACCTCGATCTCTTTGAAGCCGACTTTTACCAAAAGCTGAAACATCTCCAGTTTCTCTTCCACGGTCATAGGAGCCGGAAGTGCCTGGTTGCCATCGCGCAAATCGACGCTGCACCATATTGGAGCTTTTGTGATAGAGCGGGAAGGCCATTGTCTATCGGGTAGGTCAATAAGTGGAAATGGCTGATACCTTGTGATCTGCCCCTTTTGCATTCCTTTATGAGTCTTTGTGGGCGAAAATACGCGTTTCTGCATAGAAAATCTCTCCTTATCTAAATGTTACCCTCTATCTTATCACGCATCGCACTTGCTAGCTTGAAGATAAGAAAGAGCGGTACAGAGTACCTCAACACATAGACGAGGACGTGATACATCGGTCCCTACAAATGATATTACGGAGCTCACAATTCAGTGAGAGGTATAGCTTGCTTGAGTCGGGCTATTGTTTGTGCGACACTCTCGTGATTGTTGTATACGGCTGAACCTGCCACTAGCATGTTTGCACCTGCTTTGACAACCTGCGGAATCGTCGCTTCGTGAATGCCGCCGTCAACCTCTATGTCGCAGGTGAGATTGCGTTCGGTAATGACTCGGCGAAGTTTAGAGATTTTCGGTAGCATCTCTGGGATGAAACCTTGACCGCCAAAACCTGGATTAACTGTCATAATCAGCACCATATCGAGTAACGAGAGAATATCCTCAAGAAGGATAATAGGTGTCGATGGTGTGAGCGCAATAGCTGCTTTTTTCCCAAGTGTCTTGATCTGTTGCACGATACGATGCAAGTGTGGTGTCACTTCTTGATGCACAATAATGATATCCGCACCAGCTTTAGCGAACGTTGAGATAAACTGCTCAGGATTTGTAATCATTAAATGCGCTTCAAGTGGCAACTTCGTACATCCACGTACCGCTTCTACGATTGCAGGACCCATCGTGATGTTTGGGACAAAATGACCATCCATGACGTCGATCTGAATACGCTGCGCGCCTGCCGCCTCCACATCGCGCACCTGTTCGCCTAGACGTGTGAAATCGGCGGAGAGAATTGAGGGAACGATGCCAATCATTGCGCTTTCCTCTGCAATTTCTCCGCTGCAGCCGCATCCAGCATCCACGTCACCTCGCCTTTTGTTGGCTGTACGATTTGGGCTGGGTACTCGTCGGGCTGAAAATCGCCTTCTAGTACAGCTTTTACGGCGTCTTGCTTCTCTGCACCTGTGACCAGGAAGAGGACATGCGTGACTGCATTGAGAAGACGTGGTGTAAAGGTGAGACGTGGTGGAGGTGGTTTCGGGACAGTGACAGGCATAACAAGTCTCTGCTGTTCGTGTAGCGAGGGTTGATGTGGAAAGAGCGATGCTGTATGTCCCTCTGGCCCCATGCCTAGCTGAATCAGGTCAAAGCTTGGCACACCTTCAGAGCCGATTGTCTGCTGCATCTCTAGTGTGTACGCATAGGCGGCTGCATCTCGGTCAGCTTGATCGGCTGGCATGCGATGAATTTGCCGAGCTGGAATGGGTATTTTGCCGAGCAGAACTTGTTGTGCCATGAGAAAGTTACTTTCAGCATCATCTGGTGGTACGCAACGCTCGTCTGACCAGAAGATATCTACTAAGTTCCAGTCAATCTGGCCACGATACGGCTCTTCTGCAAGTAGACCATAAAGCTTTTTCGGTGTTGAGCCGCCAGAGAGAGCTATCGTAAAGCGCCTGCGTGCTGCAATAGACCCTTGGGCAACACGGACAAAGTACTGAGCCGCCTCCTGGCTTAGCGTTTCCGTATCGGGGTAAATGAAGATAGACATAAAAAGGACTCCTACCTATTTACTTACGACAATAGTTCATATACCTCTTGCAACGTCTCTTCGTAGAGATGATCGCGACTGACAATTTCCAGTTCATCATGCAAGAGCACACTCACCTTGTATGTTGCAGCCATGCTCACAGTACGTTGTGGGCGTGTCTCCTGTTCGAGTGCGACAGAAGTAAGGACATGGTTTGGATCTTCTTCGCGATTGATGGTGAACGTGGCGTGTTTGTTACCAGCGGTGCCAGTCATCCGAACCATACAGAGAGAGCCTGGGCGCATATCAGAGCGTACACGAGGGCGAATATGCAAACTCGCCTGAGAGCGACTACCTGTGCTCGTGGATTTGCTGCCGTTCGCGTTTCCTGTACGTGTGGAAAGAGAGCCTGTGGGACGTATCATGTGCCATAAGTGTGTGCCTGTAGCGAAGTTATGCTCATCTTTTGCGTGTGGATTGGCAGGCGTATAGCGCCAACCAAGACGTGTTTTGAGCCAGCCAGCCAGCAGAAGCGCACATGTTGAATTAGGGGAAACATCTCCTTGCTCCGTGCGCGTAGGTTGTGCAAAAGGTTCGACTGCATGTTCAATCTCGATTGTGTTCATACCAGAGAGATAGGGTCTGTATTCTGCTGCATCGAAGAATTGCGCGACGAGTTCGCGCCAAGGAGTAATGCGTCCCCAGTTGAGATCGCTTAAACCACTTTCTGGAAATGCTTGTGCGAGTGTTGAAAGAGCACGCATACTCTCTTCTGGTGTAAAGAAGCTACTAGAATCAACAATGACTCTATTGCTAAGTTTTGTGAGTGCATCAAATAGAGTGGGGTCGCTTGGTGGATCGTTGAGCCACCAGAGATAAACAGGAAGATGAGGTTTGACCAAGGGCTGTGCGATATGGGCGATAGAGCGAACCGCCGAGCCATGTACCATAAGGGTGATTTGCTCAAAGGTATGGCGTGTCACATCGGAAATGACAGGAAATGAGCGTGTTGTGATCCACGTTGCAACCATGTCAGGCGCACTACTATCAAGAATAAGAATGGTGACACGCGCGATATTTGTGCTGGCGAGATCGCGTATGAGTGCGCTTGCACGTTGTGCCGACTCAACATCGGCAACACACACTACAAGGTTGAGCACGCTTGTACGGACATTAATATTTTGACTGGTACGCACGTTGTCCGAAGACATACGCCAGAGATGAGACAACTCATCTTCGACATGTTCCGTGCGTACCTGTTTTCCTGCCCACGGTAGGCGAGGTCCTACCAAATCAGAAGTATCCTTGACCATCACATACCCCTTCATTATGAACGCCATTGTTCATACTGTACACACCGTTGTAATATATTCTTCGTCATCACGAGTCGTTATATGAAGGGCAATGGGTACATCTATGGACGACGCCAGCGATGCCCATCGCGCCAAATGAACTCGTCTGCGTACTGGGGACCCCATGTGCCGGACTCATATGTCAAGATTGACTCGCGTGGCTCGTTCTTCCACTCATCAAGGATGCCTTGTATGAACGTCCAGGCTGCTTCTACCTCGTCACGACGCGTGAAGAGCGTGGAGTCACCAAGCATACAATCGAGGATGAGCCGCTCGTATGCGTCTGGTTGCTGACGTACAAAGGAAGAGCCATAAAAGAAATCCATGTTCACAGGGCGAATTTGCAGGTCTGTACCAGGGACCTTTGCGCCAAACTTGAGCGAGATACCTTCGTCCGGTTGAATACGCAACGTGAGAACGTTTGGCTCCATCTGTCCCTGCGCTTCATTGGTACGCTTGAAAATCATAAGCGGTGCTTGCTTAAACTGAATTGCGATCTCGGTAACGCGTTTAGGAAGGTGCTTGCCTGTACGTAGGTAGAACGGAACACCGGCCCAACGCCAATTGTCAATATACATTTTCATGGCTATATACGTTTCAGTATTGGAGAGGGGCGACACGCCTTTCTCCTGCAAGTAGCCAGGTACTTGATGACCTGCAACCCAACCAGGACCGTATTGTGCTCGAATAGTATGCGTTTGCACATCACGCCCTGTCAATGGCTGTAACGCGTGCAGCACCTTTACCTTTTCGTCACGCACCGAGTTGGCATCAAAGGCAATTGGCGGCTCCATCGCAACCAGTGTAAGCAACTGGAGCATATGGTTTTGTACCATATCACGAATGGCACCGGACTCCTCATAGTAGCCAGAACGCCCTTCAAGGCCCAGGTTTTCTGCCACCGTGATCTGCACATGATCGACATAGCGGCGATTCCAGACAGGCTCGAAGATACCATTGGCGAGGCGGAAGACTAGAATGTTTTGTACCGTCTCTTTACCCAGGTAATGGTCGATACGGTACACCTGCTCCTCTTTGAAGACCTTTCCTACGATACGATTGAGCTCACGTGCCGATGCAAGGTCATGACCAAATGGCTTTTCAATGATTATACGTGTCCAACCTTTACGGTTACGGCTCAACCCAGCAGCACCGAGACGTTGAATAATTTCGGGATACTGGCTTGGTGGAGTAGACAAGTAAAAGATGCGATTGCCACTGGTACCACGTTCCTGATCAAGCTTGTTGAGCAGAGTATTCAGCTTATCATAGCCCTCTGGATCGGTAAAGTTTGATTGTAGGTAGTGAATGCCCGAGGCGAAACTCTCCCATACTTGCGGGTTCACTGGCTTCTGGCGCGAGAACTCATTGATGGAATCTAGTGCCTGCTGGCGGAATTCCTCGTCGCTATAAGGTCGTCGTGCAAACCCTACGACAGAGAAGCCTGCTGGCAAGGGATGCTCCAGCGCGAGACTATAGAGCGCTGGTAGTAGCTTGCGATGTGTCAGGTCACCCGTTGCCCCGAAGATGACCATCACACATGGTTCTGTACTTTGTTTGATGCGTAGCCCCTCACGAAAGGGGTTAGGCGCCTCGACTACGCTTCGCTGAGGCATGTAACATCTCCTAGTATAATAACTGTCTTTTTATAAACATTGAACATCGATTGTATTGTATGTCGCCCGAATGCTTTTCGCAATACTTTATGACTTTTGCTTTACACAAACTCTATACGAGCCTGATGTATTGCACCCTCTTCATGCTCTAAAAGTCGAAAGAGGGCCTGATACATCACGCCCGTACATGCTTACGTTAACGGGTTGTTTGACCCTCTTTAATACCCTGCTGCTTGCTCTTAATATCGTTAAACAACTGGTGGAAGGCGTCAGCAAACTTCTTCACGCCCTCGTCCAGCAATTGCTGCGTGACCTGGTTATAATGAATACCAACTCCTTCGAGTGAGGTGAAGATGTCCTTTGCCCCTTGAAGGTCATTCTCTACAGTGACAGTAGCTTTGCCGTGGTCGCGGAAATTCTCGATGGTCTCTAGTGGCATTGTATCAACGGTGTTGGGTCCAATCAATTCTTCTGCATAAAGAACGTCGCGGTATGCTGGATTCTTGGTGCTCGTGCTGGCCCACAATGGTCTCTGCAGGTTCGCACTGGCATGCTTGAGTGACTCAAAGCGTGGCGAATTGAAGATACGTTTGAACTCTTGATAGACGAGACGTGCATTGGCGATAGCCGCCTTGCCTTCGAGCGCTTTGAACTTGTGTTGCTCATTGGTATCGCTGGTCGCCTTAATCTTGTCTTCCAACAACTGGTCAACAAGTGTATCGACGCGACTCACAAAGAAACTGGCAACGGACGCAATCTTGCTGATATCTTCGCCACGTCCATTGCGCTCCTCCAAACCACTCAAGTAGGCATCGGCAACGGCGCGGTAGCTATCGAGCGAGAAGATAAGCGTAACGTTGACACTGATACCTTCGCTAATAGCCTGCTTGATAGCAGGAATACCTTCGGGTGTGGCCGGAATCTTTATCATCAGATTCGGGCGGTCAACCATTTTCCAGAAGCGACGTGCCTCTGAAAGTGTGTCTTCCGTATCGTGTGAGAGGTCAGGCGATACCTCAAGGCTCACATACCCATCCTGCCCCTCTGTGCGCTCAAAAACGGGACGAAGCATGTCAGCAACGGTGCGAATGTCCTGCACCACGACGGCTTCATAGACAGCACTTGTGTCTTTGCCCTCGTTGAGCAACTGTGTTATCTGTTCATCATAGGCGTGACCGGAACTAATAGACTTGCCAAAGATGGTGGGATTTGAGGTAACGCCAACGATGCCGTCCTCAGTAAGGATGTACTGATATTGACCTGATTGTAATTGAGCGCGATCAACGTTGTCGTACCACACGCTCTGACCTAGCTTTTGAAGTTCTTGTAACGGATTACTCATGGAAACTCTCCTTACATACGGCGCTATTCTTGCTTGCGCGCCTGTATTCTGTTCTGTAACACACGGTGTCTGGCATAAGCCATTATGCCTTCTAAGTGTTTCGCTTCTAAGTTTTAGTACACTCTACATAGTACACGAATGCGAGCCTCTCATTGACACACCTTATGGTGATATATTGTGTCAGATAGAAATTTTGCTTTACGAGTAAGGTGCTCAGTACCATCATTATAAAGGCACAAAAACATGCTATGTTATAACCCCTACAGTATATTTCTATTATTGTATCTTGTACACTAACACAGATATTGTATCACATAAGGGAAGCGATGCAAAACTCATCATGAGGCTTCTACAGACAGCTCTCTCTCTCTTTGTTATGAGTTATTCCTTCTTTGCTTTCTGTTGCAATTCATACAGTTTGCTAATCGCCTCAATAGGGGTAAGCTCGTCAATGGCTAACGTTTTGATTTCTTCTATTAAGGGGTTGGATTCGGAGGCGAAGAGAGTCATTTGCCACGCTGCTGGCATGGTGATATCGTGCATGGCTTTACGGCGTGTTTTGGCTTCGCCTTTGTGCTCCAACTCTTCCAGTATCTCTTCCGCGCGATGAATGACGGGACGGGGAATACCTGCGAGTTGTGCCACATGGATGCCGTAGCTTCTATCAGCACCTCCTGGCACTATTTTGCGTAAGAAGACGATGTGTCCTGCCTCTTCTGTTACAGCCACGTTGAGACAATGAACACGGGGCAACATTTGCGCGACCTCGATCAGTTCGTGATAGTGGGTAGCGAAGAGAGTACGCGCACCACTGCGTTTGTTGTTGTGCAGGTATTCGACGATGGCACGTGCGATGGCGAGTCCATCGTAGGTACTGGTGCCGCGCCCAATTTCGTCGAGAATGACAAGGCTACGTGGTGTTGCGTGATGCAAAATGTTTGCTGTCTCGACCATCTCAACCATAAATGTACTCTGACCCGTTGCAAGATCGTCTTGTGCGCCGATGCGTGTGAAGATACGGTCCACGATGCCGATTGAAGCAGCCTCCGCGGGCACATAACTTCCCACCTGCGCCATTAGAGTAATCAAGGCAACTTGCCGTAGATAGGTTGACTTGCCCGCCATGTTCGGACCTGTAATGATACCAATTTGTGCCCCGCTGTTAGAAAGCTGAGTATCATTGGGAATAAAGGGATTGTCCGATTGAGCCTGTTCAACAACGGGATGACGGCCTGTGACAATGTGAATGGTGTCACTGTCGTTAAGGTATGGTTGGCAATAGTTGTTGCGTGCGGCAATCTCTGCCAGGCTGACATATACATCTATTTCTGCAAGGGCGTGGGCGGTATCCAGGATACGCTCAGATGCATGCACGGCAATATCGGCACGCAGTTGGACGAAAAATTCGTTCTCCATTTTGTTGATGCGATCCTGCGCGTTCAGAATGAGCGTCTCGTACTCCTTTAGATCAGAGGTGATGTAGCGTTCGCAGTTCGAGAGTGTTTGTCTACGCACATAATCCACAGGAACACGGCTGATGTTCGAGCTAGAGACTTCGATGAAGTAGCCTGTCGCCTTGTTGTAGCCAACTTTTAGGTTGTTGATACCTGTACGTTTACGCTCACGCTGCTCCATCTCGGCAATCCACTTCCGTCCATTTTGTGAGGCGTTACGTATCTGGTCAAGCTCTGAGCTAAATCCTGGACGAATAATGCCGCCTTCCGCAAGACTTAGAGGCGGTTCTTCGACAATGGCGTTTTCAATAAGCGCAATGATATCTTCGTTACCAGTGAGACGCTGTATAAGACGCTCTAAGCTGGGTTTGTTCGTCTCATCAGAGAGACAGCGATGTATCTCAGCAGCAGAACGCAGGCCATTCGCGAGTGCGATCAAGTCACGTGGTGTGGCGATGCGTTGACGCACTCGATTAATCAGCCGTTCAACATCACCCGCTTTTTTTAGTGACTCTGCAAGACGTGCTTGCAGCAGTGTATCGCCGAGGAGTTCCGCAATGGTTGCCTGACGGAGCTCTAGTTGCGCGATATCAAGCAGCGGTTGCCCAATCCAGCGGCGCAGAAGGCGTCCACCCATTGGGCTGCGCGTGCGGTCAAGAACCCATAAGAGTGAGCCTTTCACTGAGCCATTACGTCCACTCTCGAAGAGTTCAAGGTTACGGCGCGTATGTGGGTCGAGTGTCATAAAGCCATTCGTGGAGTAGGTTTCAAGGGCGGTCAGTTGTTGTAACAGTCCCTTTTGCGTCTCCTGCACATAGGCAAGGATGGCACCAGCAGCGCGAATGGCAAGTGGCAGGTGAGCACAGCCAAAGGCTTCCAGCGAGGCAATGTTGAATTGTGTGAGCAGGCGATGACGTGCGTCGTCCTCAGAGAAATAGCGGAAGTCATAGGGCGTGACGTGTCCAGCATGGCCTGTCAAGAGTTTGGTAAGTGGCGCAATGTCATCCTCATCGTCCTCTTCGATTTCTGGTATTTCGGCGTTCGCGTTGCCATTGCTACCAAGTTTGGTAACTTGTTTCTCGCTCATGACCGCCGCGAGCCAGCGCTTTTTCCGGCTCCCCTGCCGGTTATAGTGTGCCTCGATGATCACTTCTGCTGGCGCGACACGTGCGATCTCCTGCTGAATGGCAAGCTCAGGCTCAGGCGTATTGAATTGTGTCACCGCGAATTCACCGGTTGTAATGTCGATGTAGGCAACACCAACGGCATCGCGTCCCGTGACAACACTGGCGAGGAAGTTGTTGCGTTTCGCAGCAAGCATTGTTGGATCAATGATAGTGCCAGGAGTGACGATACGCAGAACGGCGCGGTCCACAAGTCCTTTTGATAGGGCGGGGTCGCTGGTCTGTTCACATACTGCAACACGATATCCCTTGCCGACAAGACGAGCAATATAGCCATCGGCAGCGGAATGAGGCACCCCCGCCATTGGAGACCTTTCGCCACGCCCAAAATCACGACGTGTCAGCGCAATCTCTAATTCGCGTGCGACAATCTCTGCATCCTCATCAAACATCTCATAGAAGTCACCCATGCGAAAGAAGAGAATAGCATCGGGATTCTGCTGCTTCATCTGTAAATATTGTGTGCGTACCGGGCTGTGAACAGGATTTGCTTTTGCGTATTCTTCAAATAACACCTTGCTGGCCTCCATAGAACATGCGTCTAGTATAAGCTTATTCTTTTGTGGCGTCAATTTTTCGGCTAACCAGATAGCATTATTCTTGTACAACTAGCATATTTTAGGTACCCCAAGTGGATTTAGTGAGGTTTGTAGAGGTTTGTATATGATACTATTATGTATTGCGTATCATAAGGAAAGGCTGTGTTATACACAGAATAAAACGAGCAGGCAAAATACTATTACTCATGAGGTGAGGAAAATACTATGTTTTATCTGGTACTTTTCATATTGGCGCTAGCAGGAAGCGCGTTAGTTGTGCTGACCATAGAGAATCTCACAACGCAGGTACAATTTGCAATATTCACATGGCAATCCCCCAATTTACCTCTAGGACTAGTCGTCCTTATAGCATTTATACTGGGTGCTTTGTTGCTATACATTGTGTCAGCACTGTCAGCATTACGTGATAGCAATGAGAAGAGACGGTTGCGTAAGCGGGTGAGTGAGCTTGAGCAGCAAGTGGCTACAATGGTTCCTCCTGCTGCACAACCTATCGTGCAACCTCAGCCACAAGTAGTGCCAATGCCTGGTATCGTACATCCACCACAACAATAGTATCTCTATGTTTGCCAAACTTTCGCCATGATGCGTGCTATCAGTCCGACTCGTGGCGACTTTTGTTGTTTGTCTTTGGATGGTATTGCGTGTGCAGAAGTTGTGGTCACAGGTGAAAGTTCTTCGTCTACGGAGGTGTTCATGGTATAGCTTAGCATAGATGGAATAACCAATGGATGTCGGTTGTCATCTGTAGGGACCGATGGTGTATCAACCTGTTGAGAGGTAGAAATGGGTTGATCGGCAGGAATTTTTAGCATTTCGTCTTCGCTCATTAACTTTTGGACGAGTAACGCTTCTGTGTCGTCTGGTACGAATTCTGCTCGCGTCACTTGTTGCAGTACGAGTTGTACTTCCTCATTTTCATGTATAGAGTCGAGCCAGTCGTAGGCACCCTCTAACGCATGCTGGCACCATTGGGTGTAGTTGTCGTGAATGAAGTCGAGGCGTTCACACTGTTCAAGCAACTGTAGTGTGTGATCAAGCCACGTGTCGCCACGCTCTAGCATGTTGTCGAGCAGGTCAATATCATCAACACCGTAAGATTGCAGACGCGTGAGTGTTGCCAGCGCAATAGGTGAGGGTTGCGTGAGTTGCATGAGCACGTCGTTATCGACAATGTGCTGCTCGATAGTAGCAAGTTGCTCTTGCAGCACTGTAACCTGTTGTGTAAGTTGCCACTGCTGATAGTGTTTGTAGAACATCTCAACCTGCTGCGCTTCCAATTGTGAGAAGAGGGAATGCAGTAGTTGTACCTGCTCTTGCGTCACAGAAGTTGTGTTTGTATTATCTGCAACGCTCATTCCTGCTTCCTCTCTTGCTGGAGACTTCCCTGCTGCCCATTTGCCTGTGGAGGTGATGGTGTTTGCTCTTCCTGGCGTCCCCAACGTTCTAACCAGCGCTGTACCAGGCGATTGGTGCGAACACTTTGTGAGTCAAGTGTGTCGCTTTGTGTTGCCGAAAGTGCTGCTTTACGCAGCCACCATGGAAGCACGATTTGAGGCTCGGTCTGTTCGTGTTCATCGGAAAATGTATTCCTGCTTTCTGGTACAAGGTCAATTGCCTTGTGCGGAGTTGGTGAGAGTGGCGTATAGGCATTTGTTGGTCGTTTAGGTAAGGTAGGCTCCTGTATGTCTATTGCATGAAGCGCTTCAAGGTTGGGAAGACGGCTATGATCAAATAATGCCTGTGAAACTATTTCAGGTTGCTGAATATGTCCATTTTCAACACCTTGCTCCACTAGAAGTTCTTGTGAAAGAGCAGATAATGTCTTTGTATACAGAGTTAATGCCTGTACAATCCGGTTGTCGGCATCAAGTGGAGGAACATTCGGGTCGTTGATGCGCTCCTGAAGGTTTCTCAATTCTGTCGCGAGATGTTCCTTTTGTGTTTGTAGTTGCTGAGCAACATGTCGAAAGTGCAACCATTGTCGATATTGACCCATATTCCTTCCCGCTTCTTGGTACTATACATAGTCATAATCGTATTGTTTGTGCAGTATAACATGTATTACTTGAACAGACAAGATAATTAGGCACTTCCATCGCGCTCAACCGCTGTATTGTATGAAATACGCAACAGGATGCCAACAATAATGTAGTTGGCTAAAATTGAACTACCGCCGTAACTTAAGAATGGCAGCGGAATACCCGTTAATGGCAAGAACTTCATATTCCCCGCTATGATAATAAACGTTTGTATCGCGAAGATCGACGTAAGACCTGCCGCGAGGAGTTGATTGAATGTATCCGTCGCCTCAATTGCGATACGGAAACCACGATAGATGATGAGCAGGTAAATGGCGATAATGGCGAAGAGCACCGCCAGACCCAACTCTTCACCGAGAGCAGTAAACACCATGTCAGACTGCACAACAGGTACATAACCTCTTCCCGCGGGATGCCCAAGTCCAAGTCCTGCACCAAGAAGACCGCCACTAGAAAGTGCGATTAAGCCTTGTAAAATCTGAAGTCCAGCATTACTTGCAAATTCATTCTCTTTTGCTGTCCAATGTTGCCAATCGACAGCATTAAAAGCAACTACTGCAAAGCGAGCCCGCACGTAACTGAACAGCGCATAACCGATAAAGCCAAGCACAACAAAGATTAACAGACTTGTCGCAACATAAGAGATTTTCCCACTACCCAGATAGAGCATAGCCAGAAAGAGACCATAGATAAGTAACGCAAGTCCAAGTTCACGTACAAAGAGGAAAAGTAGTAATGCTATACCAAGCATTAATGCAAGTGGCCCAATTTGCTTGAGTGGTGGCAGACGGAATGGACCAAACTTTAAGCTCCCTTCAGCGAGAATATCACGGTTCTCACTAAGATAGGCGGCGAAAAATATGACAATACAGATTTTGAGCAATTCCGAGGGTTGCAGCGCAAAAGGTCCAATATTTAGCTGGTCGTGCGTTGGGGCATCAAGATTGCGAAAACCAACACGAAAGGTGTTAATGAGTGTTGTGCAGACAAGAACAATGCCGAGAAATGCTGCTGTATATTTGTAGCGTGCTAAGAGATTGATGTTGCGTAAGATAAAGAGTGTTGCAAGACATACAACAATGCCCAGTAGAACCCATACGAGTTGACGTGAGCCTAACGCTGGATCTGGAAATGGGCTAAGGTCTGGCCCAAGGCGCGTTGCCATGAGGATGCCAATACCACTCAGCAGCCCAACAAGCGGAAGGAGCACTTGATCCGCCTTGCGAAAGAATACGCTCATGATAATGTTGGCAACTAACAACGTGACGATGAGACCGAGCGCGGGAATCAAACCCTGTATCGTCGGTAAATTTCTTGTGCTGAGCGACGAGGTCTGATCTTTATTCGCAAGGAGCAACTGTGACATTTCAAGAACCAGGATCATAAAAGGAATGATAAAGAGTCCTAATTCTGTCCAACGATAGCGTCGAAAGACGCCAGGAGATTGACTTGCCATGTATATAAACCTCTCCTATCTAGCACATTAGGTAGATGTTATTGTGTCAGTTTGAATTGAATATAGCCAACACGCACGATATCACCAACTTTGGCAGCAAGTGCAGTGTAAGCAGGCTGGTTGTTCACAAAGGTGCCGTTGACACTACCTCCATCTTGGACGAACCATTGGCCATTACGATACCATAGGCGTGTATGTTCGGACGAAATGAAGGTATCGGGTATTTGAATTGTATTGGTCGGGCCGCGTCCGATAGTCGTCTGTGGCTCAAGCTCAAAACTCGTCCCCGGCGTGATACTACTAGGACCACTATCAACTACAACGAGATGACCAAGAACCGATGCTGCTTTTCTACCAGGATCAGCACTTACAGCCGCCGTCTTACGCAGGTCACGTGTAATGGCAATAACAACCTGCATAAGAAAGAGATAGAGCAAAACAATTAATAAAAGTCGTAATATTAATAAAAAAGCATCTAATGGCATTACATCTTACCTTCGCTCAAAGTAGAAGTCGTAGCTTCCAATGGTGAAACGATCACCACTGCGGAGCGTGTGTTGGCGCATTCCAGGTGTCCCGTTGATCGTGATACCATTGGTGCTGCCAAGATCAAAGATGGCAAATTGTCCATCGGCTTGATATTTTATTTGCGCGTGATAACGAGAGACGCGCTTATCCTCAACGATAATATCATTGCTTAATTGGCGACCAATATTAATAATAGGTTTCTCAATGCGATAAGTTTGTTGCCCAGCTTGCGGTAAACGAATGACAAGCTGTGCTGATGGCATCTGCACAAGCGGTGCCGATGGTTGCATTGCAGGCATACTTGGATTGCTAACACCACTAGAGTGTAGTGGTGCAACGGGCTGATTAGGTGATGATGAACTTGGTATACCAGGTAGTTGTTGCCCTTGTGGTAACTGTGCGCGTATTTGTGCCAACTGTTCGGCACTAAGGGCCTGTGTTGCCATGCCACCTTCTGAACTCCCACTTTGGCGGTCCGCTAGTTCTGTTTCGATGCGTACAATACCTGCACGAAGCGAACTATCGGCGTGCAAGCGCAAAATTGGTACAGTACGGAGCGTGTAGTGGCGATGACGGGCGAATTCCACTAGATTGTTCTGCCAATCACGGATAAGCATGTTCTGACTCGGCGACATCTGCTGGTGATCCTTGATACTCAGATAAATATCGTAGACATTGGGAGCCAGTCGCCGACCTTCACCTTGTAAACGCGTGTTGTCTTCCATCGCGCGTTCAAGTTTACGCTCGATCTCGACGGGTTCAATGCGTGATGGAAAGAGCCTTGCGAAAGGACCTTCAACCATACGCTGTATAAATGACTCAAATTTTGTAAGTGGGTTCTGGCGAGCTTTCAAGATGCTCACCCTCCTAGTTTTGTAGTCTCTGCCGCGCTTGTTGGGCGTCAGAGGATATTTGGGCTTTCAACGCTTCGATGCCTGAAAAACGCTGCTCACCTCGTAGACGCGCAATAAAGTCTACCGTAAGCCGTTTACCATAGAGATTCAGAGTGGTATCGAATATGTGTACCTCTATTCTACGTTCTGTTCCATTAAACGTTGGACGAATGCCAATATTGGCTACACCATTGTAGACGGTGGAAATTGCAGGTGAGTCACTACTGGCAATCTGTGTTTCGTCCTGAATATGAACACGCACCGCATAAACTCCGTTCGCTGGTACAAGTCTATGTGCTTCCGGCACCAGATTTGCGGTAGGAAAGCCTAACAGCCTCCCACGTTCGTCGCCGTGCTGTACAATACCACTAATGATAGTTGGATGGCCTAACAAAATGTTCGCCTCTTCTATCTGTCCTTCGCTCACCAATGCACGCACACGCGTGCTGCTAATACGCACCTGTCCGTCCTCTTCTAAGGAAAGGGCACGAATTTGAATAGCATGCTCGCGCCCATACTGTTCAAGGAACGTCGTATCACCCATGCGGTTCCGACCCAGGCTAAAATTTGCTCCAACAACAAGCCCTTTGATAGTAAGACGAGCACACAAGCTATCCATAAACTCAGTAGCACTCATAGTTACTACGGCAGGTGTGAAATGAATAACAACGCTCTCGTCAATGTGTCCATATGTTTTGGCGAGCTCCAATTTTTCTTCTGTGGTGGTCAGAGTCTGCACGTCGATATCTGGTCGTACCACCATGAGCGTGTGTGGCTCGAATGTAACAAGTACAGGTATTGCTCCAAGTGCATCTGCCATTGCGCGTAGCTCATGCATTAAATACTGATGACCTCTATGAATGCCATCAAAGTTTCCAATGGTGATAGCAATAGGATGCTTTTGCTGTTCAGATGTCAGGGTTGTCGTAAATTCCATAATGCGCGTGGGCCGTTCCTTTTGATGATGTTGGGTGCAGGTTGCCGTTCTTCTGTTCTTCGGCCCTATCTTACCACAGGTCCTATGCGCTCGCAATAATAAAATAATTTAGAAGAACAAAAGGTGTAGACAAATGCATGCGTTCGTCTACACCTTTTGTTCTGCTGAATTATGAGAAAATACCTTTTTGGGTTGCCACATATGCTGCTCTTCATTCCAGGTAGCGATAGCAAGGAACTGCCCGTGTGTATCGTAGACGCGTACTAGTTCGGCGGGTGGCCCATCGTAGGAAAAGCTGTTGCCATGGAGCACACGCTCAGTGGTGGAGGTATCAAGGTGAAGCGCAGGATAATGCTGTAAAACAGCATCGGCGGACGTAAGTAGTTGAGAAACTCCGTCTTGTTCCACTGCCTCCGCAATCTGCTCCAACGTGACACTTTCAGAAAGAGCAAATGGACCACTGCGGGTACGAACAAGTGCGGAGAGATGTGCTCCATAACCAAGACGTTCGCCAAGATCATAAGCGAGAGAGCGAATGTAAGTGCCTTTGCTACAGTCGATTGCGAGTGTCAAGCGTGGTGCTTGCCAATCCAGAATGGAAAGTTGATACAGCGTGATCGGACGTGCCGCCAGTGTAATCTCTTCACCGGCACGCGTTCGTTTGTACGCAGGCTGGCCCTGAAGCTTGATTGCAGAGTATAGGGGAGGCATCTGCATCTGTTGGCCTAGAAATTGTGGTAGTATTTCTTCGATCTGTGACAGTGTAAGAGTAGTTGTGTCATGTGTACGAAGAATAGTTCCCTCTGCATCATAGGTATCAGTGACGATTCCGAAGAGTATTTCAGCTTGATAGGCTTTGCCGCTCTCACTAAGATACTCAGCAACGCGCGTTCCCTGGCCTACACAGATTGGCAAGACGCCACTTGCAGCAGGATCAAGCGTTCCAGCATGCCCAACGCGCTTCTGCTTGAGCAATTTGCGTATTTTCGCCACTACGTCGTGCGAGGTCACACCTGTAGCTTTGTTGATGTTGAGAATGCCATCCATACTAGGTGTGCGTGCTTTCTATGGCTTGTTTCAACATGGCAACAACCATTGGTATCGCTTCTTGCATCGGTTTGCAAATCGTTGCGCCTGCCGCGCGGTCATGACCACCACCACCAAGACTGAGGCAAATTTCAGCCGCACTATAGGGTTCTGCACAACGTAGGCTAAGGCGTGTTACACCTGGTTCGTCATAGCTTTTGAAGAAGGCCGCAATCTGTACTCCTTCGATATCGCGTATGAAGCCAGAAAAGTTGTTGTCCATATCGGTAGTTGCCCCTACTGACACGAGGGTTTCCTCGGTGGCATAAGACCAGGCAAGGCGACCATTATATGCAGTCTCGATGCTCTCAATAACTTTTGCTTGCAAACGCACATGTGCTAGTGACTTTGAGCGATAAATCGGCCCAACAATCGTTTCGGCTACTGCTCCTGCACCCAGCAAAATCGCGCCCGCCTCCATTGTACGCGGCGTGGTACTGGTAAATTGAAAGGACGAGGTATCCGTGATTAACCCGGTTAGGAGACACTGAGCAGCATCTTTCGTCAACGGCAAATGTGCTTGTTGTTGAAAGAGCACGAGCAATTCAGTCGTCGAGGCCGCTATTGGATCGATGATGTTGACACGCCCGCATCCCTGACTACTGATGTGATGGTCAATGTTAAGCATGGTCACAGAATCGAGAAACGCATGATGGCGCTCATAGAGCGTGCCATAACGCGTCAACTCACCAGCATCAAGCGCGATGACGAGATCAAATTGCTCCTTGCCAACGGTGCCGAGACTCTGCTGTAGACGCTCTATACCAGGAAGAAAGGTGAATGACTTGGGTGCTGGATCAGCGCACACTGGCGTACACGTTTTGCCCATTTGCTCCAGTATAAACGCAAAACCGAGCGCGGACCCAAGGCAGTCTCCGTCAGGATGCTCGTGTGCTAGTAGCGCGATACGTTGTGCTGGCTCAATCAGTGCCATTGCTTGTTGAAGCAGAACTGTATCTATTTGCGGTTGCAGCGATGTTAAAGCACTACTTATACCTGTTGTACTCATTGTTCCTCATGCGTTTCTGTTTGAGCCGCGGCAGCCTGCCTACGTTCTGCATCTTCTTGCGAAGCCTGTTTTATGAGTTCGAGTACGTGAGCACCCTCTTCTATTGACGTATCAAGCTTAAAAGCAATCTCTGGCATATAGCGCAGGGTAATACGGGTTGCAAGCTCATGACGCAAGTATCCCGCGGCATTGGTCAAGCCCTTCATCGTCTCTTTTTGTTCCTCAGGGGTACCCATGACGCTCACAAATACCTTTGCGTGTCGCAGGTCGCCACTTACCTCAACACGGGTGATGCTGGCGAACCCCACACGCGGGTCTTTCAGGCGGGTACGTATAAGCTCGCTTAGCTCTGCCGCGAACTGTTCACCCAGTTTCTCTTGTCTATGTGGATTTGCCATAATGTTTTCCTCCAATGACATTGACGGGCGACCACAGGAACCCCTACTATACCTCGCAAGTATAATGCGACATCGTGTATAGTAGGGGCGACCACAAGGGTCGCCCGTTTCTCTTAATCGCCCACTCATCTACATACGACACTATTTACTATGCTCCCGTTTTCACACGCTCTTGTGCAAAGGCTTCGATGATGTCGCCTGCCTCAAACGCGGTGAAGTTCTCAAGCACAATACCACATTCATAGCCTGTTGCAGCCTCACGCACGTCATCCTTACCACGGCGAATGGACTCAATCTTGCCCTCGTGAACTTTCTCTGCCTTACGCAGAACACGCGCCTGTGAGGAGCGGGTAAGCTTGCCATCTGTAACGCGACAGCCGGCGATCACCGTGGTCTTACCAGCTTTGAATGTCTGGACGACCTCTGCATGACCCTCAATCACCTCGCGGTACGTTGGCTCCAGCATACCTGTCAGGGCCGCCTGGATTTCGTCGGTCAGCTTGTAAATGACGTTGTAGTAGCGAATATCAACGCCCTCTTTTTGCGCCTGGCGTTGTGCCGCGCCGTCCGCTTTGACGTTAAAGCCTATGACAACAGCATCGGATGCTGCCGCGAGATGCACGTCGGACTCACTGATGTTCCCAATGCCCTCATGAATAAGGCGAACTTTAATGTTCTCCTCGCTGAGCTTGCTCAGCGCATTTTTGAGTGCCTCAGCAGAACCCTGCACGTCACACTTCAGCACGATGTTGAGTTCCTTGACCTTGCCTTCTTGCATCTGTGTGTATAGCGTGTCAAGACTGACTTGACCAAGTGGTGTACTCTCGTTCTTGCGCTTCTCAGCTTCTATCTGTGCACGTTGCTTGGCGGTTTTCTCGTCAGCAGTAACCTCAAGCTGATCACCAGCCTGTGGGACTTCTGGTAAACCAATAATGCTTACTGGTGTGCTTGGCGACGCCTTTTGGATACGCTTGCCCCGGTCATTGAACATAGCGCGTACCTTACCAGCTAGAGCACCAACGATGATGTTGTCACCCATCTTTAGTGTGCCCTGCTGTACAAGCACGGTTGCTGTCGGACCCGAGTTCTTTTCCAGGCGCGCTTCAATAATAACGCCAGTCGCGAGGCGATTTGGATTAGCCTTGATATCCTGAATCTCGGCTACCAGTAGGATATATTCAAGCAGTTCGTCAATGCCAGTGCCTTTGCGTGCAGAGACAGGAACGCAGATGATATCGCCACCGTATTCCTCAATCACGATGCCCATTTCTGCGAGTTGCTGCTTTACGTGGTCAGGGTTGGCGTTGGCTTTGTCAATCTTATTGAGTGCAATAATGATTGGCACTTTCGCCGCTTGTGCATGCGAAATGGCCTCACGCGTCTGTGGCATCACACCGTCGTCTGCTGCAACCACGATAATAACAATGTGCGTCACCTGAGCACCACGCGCACGCATTGCTGTAAATGCTTCGTGACCAGGAGTGTCAAGGAAGGTTATTTTCTTCCCATTGGCCTCAACCTGATAAGCACCGATGTGTTGTGTAATACCACCAGCCTCGCCTGCCGCAACCTTTGTCTTCCGAATGGTATCAAGCAGAGAGGTCTTGCCGTGATCGACGTGACCCATGATGGTAACAACAGGTGGAATCACCACCGTACCATCATCATCGCGAGCCGCTATCATTGCTTCATTAGCAGAGACTGTTGTACTTTGTACACCTGTCGCTGTCGCGGTCTCACTTGGACTTGGCTCAAAACCAAGCTCTTTTGCAACCGTTGCAGCCTTCTCGTACTCGATAACCTGGTTGATGTTCGCAAAGATTTTGTTGCTAATAAGAACTTTGATGACCTCGTTCGGCGTTGCTTTGAGCAGGTCAGCAAGGTCTTTCACCATAATCTGTGGTGGCAGAGCAATTGGGCCTGTTACCTTCTCTTTTACTGCTGCGGCGCGTCGCTCTTGTGGACGCTGTGCTGGTGCTCCTGGACGCCCACCATTGCTACCTGGACGTCCATGTCCGTTACCATTATTGTTTCCATAGTTGGAGCGTGTACCTCCCGGAGTAGAACTACCTGGACGTCCACCATTTGAACGCTGCTGTGTCGATGGTGGGTAGGTTGTGCCACTCTGATTTGCTGGTCGGGGCGGGAAGTTGCCTTGCTGCCGTTGTCCCTGTTGGGCTGGGTTATTGCCTGTGCGTGGAGGGTAGGCATTAGAACCAGCAGAACGCTGTTGCATAGGTGCTCCACCTTGCCTTTGTTGCTGTGGCCCATTAGAGCGTTGCTGGATTGGAGCGTTGCCTTGCCTCTGCTGTCCCTGCCCACCGTCGTATCGTTGACTGGGCGTGAAGTTAGGCCGTGGTTGTGTTTGTCCACCTTCAAAACGGTATGGAGCGTTATTAGGACGCTGTTGCCCAGAAGCGTTATTAGGGCGCTGTTGCTGCCCACCTTCAGCGCGTTGCCCTTGAGTAGTATTGGAACGCTGTCCAGGAGCGGGACGCTGAACTGGTGGATTTGCTGGTCGTGGAGATGCAGGTGTTTCTGCCCCGTTTTGTGCTGGTATGGTCGTATTTGTTGATGTAGGAGTAGTAATATCGGATCCGTTCTGTGTTGATGTAACACTTGTTGTTGCTGTATTTGCAGGAGGTGACGTTCGACGCCGTACTGGTGGTCGCGCATTCTGATCCTGATCGGCAGACGTGGTACTTTCTGTTTTTGGACGTGCAGGCGATTTTGGTCTAGGTCGCTTCGCCGACTCTGTCTCTTCTGGTAATTCGTTTGTGTCTTTCATGAAGAAGACCCCCTTCTATCGAGTGATGCGCCACCAATGGCGACGAAAACGGAAATCTCTTCACAGCCACAAAAAAGGTCTGTCACCTCCTCCTCGCGTAAAAACAAGGAAGAGGGGACAGAACCTCGTTGGTGCAGTTTCAGGTATGGTATCGTCTGCGCTCTCCGGCGTAGTGGCTATGGACTATATATTCATAGCTAATGCTCCGCAATCAATCGCTACCTGGTCCTGTAGACGAGGGGCTGTGTCTCTCTCAAGAGTAGAGATAAAATGACGCATAAATTTCTTATGAATGCTTTCACGCCTGTAAGGGCGGAAAATGAGTGACAATGATAATGTCTAGTATAGTACAGTCTGGGTATCGTTGCAACTGTAGCAATCTTTAGTCTTTGGGCAAGGTTGCTACGTAGGCATCAAGTGCTACTCGGTCTTCTTCTGGAATCGCTATCTCAAATTCCTGCTCGAGTCGTTTCTTTTTAAGCGCGATTTCCCAGCAGGAAAGACGAGCACAGAGGTAAGCACCACGACCAGATTTTTTGCCAGTCGCGTCAATGACAACGTGACCGTCTGGTGTCCTTACTATACGTAACAATTCTCGCTTCGATTTTGTTTCCTTACATGCGACACAGGTACGCAATGGAACGTGCTTTGGGCGTTTCGGTTGCTGCTTGTTCGGTGTCTTGTTCTCTGTCTTCATCATACCTGCTGTTCCTCCCTCTTCCCTATGGCGCGTTATTTACTCACCATCGTTATCATAGGATGAGTTATGCCGTCCACCTCCTCGCTGACTAGAGCGGCGAGGACCTCTTTCTCCACGATCATTACGACCCCCGCGATCACGCCGCCCTTGCGAGGCGACTGGCTCTTGCATGCCTGTATCAATGAGTTGCTCTTCGTATACCTCGCCTTCAACTGGCTTCAGTACGTCAATGCGCCAACCAGTAAGCTTTGCCGCAAGACGCGCATTCTGCCCATCTTTCCCTATGGCAAGTGATAATTGTCGCTCTGGTACAGTAACGAAAGCAGTATGGTCAGACTCACGCAGGTCAACCTTCAAAGGCTTCACTGGACTGAGTGCATAGCTGACAAATTCTGCTGGCTCGGGACTCCACTGAATGATGTCTATTTTTTCATCATTCAACTCGTGTACAATATTATTGATGCGCGACCCACGCACACCTACACACGATCCAATGGGGTCTAGTCCTTCTTGCCGTGCCACAACTGCAACCTTCGAGCGGCTTCCTGGTTCGCGTGCAATGCTCTTTATCTCAACGGTCCCTTCGTAGATTTCGGGAACCTCTGATTCAAACAAACGACGTACAAGGTCACGATGAGTACGTGACACGAGGATTTGTAACATACGGCCTGGAATACGGCGTACATCGTAGACAAAGACGCGTACACGCTGACCTACACGATAGCGCTCATTAGGAACTTCCTCTGTAGTGGGCATGATGCCTTCCACTTTATCGACCTTATCAAGGTCAAAATCGAGTATCCAGCCGCGCCCAGGGTCCTTGCGCGTGAGAGTGCCGAGACGAATCTCACCTATCCAGTTTTTGATCTGGTCGTAGAGATGTTCATGCTCGGCCTCACGGATGCGTTGTAGGATAACTTGTTTCGCAGTCTGTGTAGGGATGCGGTTGAAGATGGATGAAGAATCGACATCTATAAACTGTCCCAATGCAGCATTGGAAATGATGCGCTGGGCCTCAGCTAGAGAAACCTCATCATTTGGGTTTTCAACCTGTGCGACAACGCGCTTAGAGGCCCACACATGGACCTCGCCATTCTTATCAACTTCAATGCGTATATTGTCTCCGCCAATGAAGCTCTTGCGATATGCAGCTAGCAGAGCGTTGGCAACGGTTTCCATTACCACTTCGCGGGGTAGTCCCTTTTCGGCAATTAATTGTGCGATAGCCGCTTGAAATTCGCTTCTCATAAAACATGATCCTCCCGCAACGCCCGTGTAAAAACATTCTCATTTTTTCTAGTGCAACGAAAAAAGTCCCAGGCATGCAGAAAAGTGGGTGAAGCCCACTTTTCTCAAAGGTTTCTTTCATTCTGTATAGCAATATTATAGCATGCACAATGCCGTTTGGCTAGTGCAACAATAATGTTATGTCACTTTGACAGGTCCATTTGGTATGAGCGGTGCTGTGCAAGGAGTCATCCGTTTTGAACTTGAGCAGAGCAGCAATGCAACTACTCTCAAACTTTCGCATTGTGCCATAGGAGAGGTGAATGAGCGACTGCAAGCCACATATGATGCTGGCTGGCGAGACCTCCTCGAAAAACGCCTCAAAGCCTTCGTTGAACAAGGAACAAAATACGGACTTGGACATGAGCCAACCCAGTCTGGTGCACAGTAAACAGTAGATACTCTTAGAGGTCCATACAATAGCGTGTAAATAAACGTGACAATCGTTTACATGCTACTGTATGGACCTTTAGAATACAAGATTAAGAGAAACTCTATAAGTTCAGATTCCTGCAACACTTCAACAAAAGACTCTACCAGACCATTTCATGGGCTCTTGTTGTAGAATTAAAGAAAATGTGAATGGGGATACTCTAACCCATCATATTGCGCGACTGCGCAACATGGTCAGCGGAAAGGAAATAATATGCTAAACGAAGGACCGAACTTCGATTCAATCAGACAAGAGAATGTTTATGGGGTCGAATTTTGGAGCGCTCGTGATCTTATGCCTTTGTTAGGGTATGTGACAGTTGCTCTTTTGGATGATCTATCATAGACTATCTCTATCTTTACAACCGGATTTTGACGGGACAGCAAGAATAGGTTCGGGAAGAGATCAGCGACGATGATGTCTGAACATTGA
>JAABUQ010000279.1_pt1 | contig 116734 bp, 93 predicted proteins | sample 5560001 | NCBI WGS metagenome assembly JAABUQ01 (sample SAMN10711888, study PRJNA513371) | rock metagenome | isolation source: Antarctica rocks | place: Antarctica: Victoria Land, Finger Mt nord | collected 2015-12-18 | reverse complement strand
CGTCCATGGGAGGAGGCCAGCCGAAATGGTGACGGGAAACGGGATCATTGATCGCAACGCTCAAAATAACTTGGAGTTGGGCCTACCTCAATAATCTTGGGACACGACCGTCGATCCAGGTCTTCCCCTATTGGCCGCCCAGCTACCCGCCTCCCCATTGATCGATCCAGCTCGGATCGAGCCTGGATGCATCACCCTTGGGTTGAGGGTGCCATCCGAGCCCCGCGGGGATCACCCAGGTTCGTTCTTCTTGCGATGATGGCTCACGGACGGATGCCTCCGTCCGTGAGTCCGGCCTCCGCCAATCCGCGAGAGCCCTAACCAGCTTAATTTCCAATCATGGTGATATATAATGACAACTTTTTCCTTGATCTTCCTCGGGCTTACGGTCCTGGACCAGGCTTCGGGGACGCTCGACGCCGACCAGTTCATCCGCCTCATCCACGGCCAGCACGAGCCGATCCGCGACGTCACGTTCCTCTTCGAAGGCCAGATGAGGTTCGTCGGCCCGGCACAACTGCGGACGGCCGACGTCTCGGCGACCTTCACGCAGGACTTTCAAGGGACTTTCGCATGGAGGGCCGACGGGGCCTGTTCCATCGATGTTTACGTCTACGGTGAGAATGCCGTCCCGGTCACCCGACGATCCGGATCGCTGATCGCGGGCCGGCTCATGACACGATATATGTCGCCCGACCGCGACGCCTCCAGGGTCCCGATCCAGCCCCATGGAGAGCGTTTCGACACCATCGAAAATACCATCTCCCCGGTCGCGTTCTTCATGCCGTACTTCTTCCGGGATTACAAGCCTCAAGGCATGGACTACCAATTCCAAGGCTGGGAACCCGTGGACGGCCACGAGTGCATCGTCGTCAAAGTCAACACATTCCGGGGACCGACGGGCCAGGAGCGATATTACGAAAAGTATTGGATCGACGTACAAAGAGGCGCGCATTTACTGAAACTCGAACGATATCACAACGATCGGCTCACACAAAGGATCGATCGTGTGGAGTTGATCCAGGTGCCGTCGACTCCCGGCAAGGTCTGGCTGCCGGTCGGGTGCGTCATCGAGTCGTTCCAGTGGAAGGACACCTTCTACAAGGAGCCGATCCTCAGGGTTACGAATGCCGTCGTCGCCGGGACGCTCCGGTTGAACTCGGGGCTGGGTGACGCCGCCTTCCGGATCGATTCGCAGGCGTTGCCCGGGAGCGACTCCCTGGCGAGGACGCGGAAGGAGTTCGCCGAGTTCGCCGCGTCCGCGGGTCGACGCCCCCTCAGGCTCGACCGGGCGAGCATCCAGAAGGACCTCGACGCGAAGCTCGACGAGGCCCGTCGCCAGTCGGACCTCGTCGACGCCTCGTCGGCCGCCGGCCGGCCCGGGGAGTGGCTCGTCCCGGCCCAGTACCTCCTGATCGGCTGCGGACTCCTGTTGATCCCGGGCGCCCTCCTCTGGAGGCGTCGATGGGGCCGCTGACGTGGCCGCTTCGGCGACACTTCGTGCCGTTCGTCCTTCTCTTCGCGTCCTCCGCCGGGGGGACGGGATGGTCGCGTGAAATGCCACCTCCAGACGCGGTCGACTGCGGGGCGAAATGCTTGTACGTGATGCTGAATCTCGAGGGAAGGCCGACGGGTCTCGACGCGATCCTGGGGCGGCTCCCCCTCGCGGGCCCGGAGGGCCATTCGCTCCTGCAGCTGCGGGAGACGGCCCATGACCTGGGGCTGAACCTCGCCGGCTTCCGCCGGCCGGCGCCGGGCCTCGCCCCGGATCGGCCGCTCATCGCCCTGATCCGCCGCGGCGGGGCGGGGCATTTCGTGGTCGTCCGCCCCGTAGGCCACACCGGTCGGTTGGTCCAGGTCATCGATCCGGAGGCGCAGACCGATATCATCGATGAAGATCAGTTGACCAGATCTCCCGAGTGGACGGGGCTGGGGCTGGAGCGGAAACGCTTCGGACGCCTGCCCTGGCTCTTCGGCGGGATCGCGTCCGTCGCCGCGTTCCTCGGCCTCCTCGCCCGGAAGGGAGGGGCCCGACGCGTCGGGTGACGACCGCGGCCCGGTCGGGATCGAGGAGGCCGACTGCGTGTCTCGGTTGATGGACGCGGCGGCTCTCCGGAGGGTCCGCGGGGGCGTCACCCGTCGACGGCCTTGTAGAGCGTCTTGGCCCGGCGGAACCCGACGCTCCGGTAGAGGCGGATGGCCGAGGCATTCTCGGCGGTGACTTCGAGGTAGGCGCGGCGGAGGCCGGCCTCGCGGAAGCCCTCGAGCGCCTTGCGGACCAGGGCCTTTCCGAGCCCGATCCCGCGGAAGTCGGGGGCGACGCCGACGTTCTGGATCGCGCCGATCGGCCCGCGGTCCATCACCCCCTGGATCGTGCCGACGTAGCCGGCCGGGCCGAGGATCAGCCAGGTCGCGCACGGGAGGAACCCCGGCTTGCGGCGGATCTCCCGCATCAGGCGCTGGCAGCCGCTGCGGTCGCCCAGGCAGGGGAAGACGTGGGCGTCGATCTCGGTCCGGAAGGCGAGGAACTTCACCTCGGCGTGCTGCTCCAGCAGCGACTCATCCCAGCTCACCCAGGCGTAGCGGGGAGGCAGGCCCAGGCCGGGGACCGGGCGCTCGAGGTCGACCTCCATCCGGAACCGCTTATAATACGTGATCGCCATCGCGGTTCGACGACCCGGGCTCGGCGGACGGAGCGGGCTCTGGCTCGTCGACGATTGTAGGGGACGGGGCTCCGGCCGGTCAACGCCGCCGACGGTCGATCCTCGCCCAGATTTCCCACCCTGCCGGTTAGTCGAGGGCGTCCGTCACGGGGTCGGGCCGGGCGAGGCCCCGATCGGGACGGGCGATGAGCATCGGGATGCTCAGGCCGTGGCGGACCTTGTCGACCGTCTGCCCGAAGAGCAGGTCGGTGATCAAGCCGTGGCCGTGCGAGCCGACGACCAGCAGGTCGACCGGCTCGCGGCGGAGGTGGCGGACGAGCTGCCCGGCGCGGTCGGGCCCGTGCAGGAGGATTGACCGGGCCTCGTACCCCTTCGCCTCCAGGACGCGGACGACCTCGGCGAGGTAGCGGCCGTCGCCGGTTGCCTCGCGGTCGCCGGTCTCGTCGCCGTAGACGGCGGTCATCGGGGTGTCGACGACGTGCAGGAGGACCAGCCGGGTCTCGCCCGGCCGGGCCAGGCTCATCGCCCGGTTGAGGATCTCGGCGTCCCCCTGGCCGTGCTCGAGCGCGACGCCGACGCTGGCGATCGGCCGGGGCCGCAGCGCCTCGGCCCAGTCGAGGTCGACCGTCGGCGCGGGGGCCCACGACCGCGACGGCCGGACCCAGGGCTTGACCACGACCCAGGCCAGCAGCAGGGCCATACCCCCCGCCAGGCCGTAGAGCCCGGCGGCGACGACCCGGCCCAGCCCGATCGGGCCGATCGAGAGGCCCGTCCCGTCGGCCCACGCGACCGCCTCGCGGACCTTGTCGAGGACGTAAGTCGCGTTCAGGCCGACGATGATCGCCGCCGCCAGCCAGGCCAGCGCCTGGGCCCACCGCGGCGTCGCGAACGCCCCCATGTTCTTCCGGTTCGACGTGAAGTGGATCAGCGGGATCACCGCGAAGGCGAGCTGGAGGCTGAGGACGACCTGGCTCAGCACGAGCAGGTGCTGCATCCGGTCCTCCCCCGCCAGCGCGATCGTCAGCACCGCCGGGGCCAGCGCGATCGTCCGGGTGACCAGCCGACGGAGCCAGGGGGCAATTTTGAGGTCGAGGTATCCCTCCATCACGATCTGGCCGGCGAGCGTCCCGGTTAGGGTCGAGCTCTGCCCGGCGCAGAGCAGGGCGACCCCGAAGAGGATCGGCGCCATCGGCCCGAGGAACGACGGCAGGAGCCGGTGTGCCGTCTCGATCGAGGCGACCTCGAGCTCGTTCCGGTGAAAGACCGCCGCGCTCAGGATCAGGATCGCCGCGTTCACGAAGAAGGCGGCGTTCAGGGCCACGGCGGTGTCGATCAGGTTGTACCGACAGGCCTCCGCCTTGCTCGCCGCGTCGTCGCCGACCCGCCGCGACTGCACCAGCGCCGAGTGGAGGTACAGGTTGTGGGGCATCACCGTCGCGCCGAGGATGCCGATGGCGACGACCAGCGACCCGTCCGGCAGCCTCGGCCGGAGCCCGGCGAAGATCCCGCCAAGATCCGGGCGTGCCAGGAGGATCTGGAGGAGGAAACACCCGCCGATCGTCAGCACCAGCGCGAGGATGAACGCCTCCATCCTCCTCATGCCCCACCTCTGGAGCCAGAGCAGGAGGAACGTGTCCGCCGCCGTGACCAGGCACCCCCACAGGAGCGGGATGCCGAAGAGGAGCTTCAGCGCGATGATCGTGCCCACGACCTCGGCGAGGTCGCACGCCGCGATCGCGACCTCGGCCTGGAGCCAGAGCAGGACGTTCACCGGCCGGGAATACTCGGCCCGGCAGGCCTGCGCCAGGTCGTGCCCCGTGATCAGGCCGAGCCGCGCGGCGAGGGTCTGGAGCAGGACCGCCATCAGGTTCGACATCAGCAGGACCCAGATCAGGGTGTAGCCGAACCGGGCCCCGCCCTCCAGGTCGGTCGCCCAGTTCCCCGGGTCCATGTAGCCGACGCTCACCAGATACGCCGGCCCCAGGAACGCGAAGAGCCGGCGGAGCGGGTTCCGGTGCGCGACCGAGACCGACCCGTGCACCTCGTCGAGCGACTTCCTGCCCTCCGCCGCCCACGGACCCTTGGTCATCTCGGCCCCTTCCGACGCCCGGGACGAACCCCTCCCCCGAACCGCAACATTCCTAATCTAGCCGCAAATACGTCAAACCTCAAGGCGAGTTTTACCCCAACCAGTCTATTTTTTTGGGCAATCAAAACGGCCGTCTGTATTCCGGTCCCCGGCTGCCGATTTCTCGAGTCGTGGCGATTGGTATGGCAGATGCGTCCTAGGATCGATCGTCGCCCCCGGATTCGGGGGTCGCGTCGCGGACGCGGCTTCGACACGGCTGACACTGGTGGGCGAGCGGAGGAACGATCGATGGCACACATCAAAGGTTTGGTCGTGGCGGCGGGCCTGATCCTCGGCACCGCGGCTGCGGCCGACGCGCAGTTCTCGATCTCGATCGGCAACCCGTACGCGGCCCAGGGTCTTTACGGGGCCTCGGGCGTCGGCTATTCGCCGTACGGGTACGGCAATGCGGGCTACTCGCCGTATGGCTATGGCAACCCCGGCTACTCGAACTACGGCTACGGCAACGCCGGCTACTCGAACTACGGCTACGGCAACGCCGGCTACTCGAACTACGGTTATGGCACGGCCTCGAACTACGGCTACTCGAATTACGGCTACGGGGCGGCCCCGAGCGTCTTCAGCTACAGCTCGGGCTACTCGGGCTACGCGGCGCCGAGGGCTTACGTCGCACCCGGCTACGGGTATGGGTATCAGCCCAACGTCTACTCGACCTACGCCTACCGGCCGAACACCTACGTGAACTACGGCGGCTTCCGGCCCGCCTACCGGGCCTACGGCGGGGGCTACGGCCCGTTCCGCCGTTGGTGAGGTGAGGTGATGAGGCGGCCCGACTCCGGGCCGGGGCGATTTCGATCCACGAGGGCGGCGGGCTCGGGCCTGCTGCCCTCGCGCTTTCGAAGCCGGTCAGGGGGGATCAGATCCCCCCGGGTGGAACGGGTTGCAGCGGAGGACCCGCCAGGCCCCTCGGGCCAGGCCGCGGACCAGCCCGTACTTCCGCAGGGCCTCGACCGTGTAGTGGCTGCAGCTCGGGTGGAACCGGCAGACGGGCCCGATCAGCCGGCTGAGGGTCCGCTGATAGATTCGGATCGTCGCGACGCAGGCGACGACCCCGAGGCGGCCGGGCCAGGTCCACGGGCGGATCATCCGGGGGCCACCTGGGCCGCCGGCGGCCCGAGCCGACGGGCGACGGCCCGCGCCAGGTCGGGGAGCGACCGGCGGGCCTCCGCGAACGTCAGGCCGGGCCCTCGCGGGACGACCACGAGGTCGACTCCGATCGGCAGCTCGGCCTTGCCCAGGCGGAAGGCCTCGCGGAGCGCCCGCTTGACCCGGTTCCGCGCGACGGCCTTGCGGACCCGCTTCCGCGAGACCGACAGGCCGAGCCTCGGGTAGGCCAGGCCGTTCTCGACCCCGTAGACGATGATCCGGTCGTCCGAGGCGGACCGCTTCCGGTCGAAGGCCCGGCGGAAGTCGGCCGGGTCCTTGATCCGCTCGTGGGGGCGGAAGCGCTGGTCCATCGGGGGCCTCAACCGGGGGAGGAAGGATCGGACGCGGGCGAGGCACGGCGGGCTCGGCCCGGACGGCCACCGCCCTGGGGACTCTCACGGCGTCGCGGGCGTCTCGACGAGGTCCGTCGGAGACGACCGAGATGCCATGCGGGCCAGGAGTCCGCAAGCGCAGAGCAGATATCCTAAGATATTCAAGTAACTGGACCTGTGAACTCTGGGCTTTTGACTTTGTGCTCCGTGCCCTTGCGATCGCGACCTCGATCCCTGGGAGGCGGATCAGGCCGGCGGCGGGGGACGATCGGCGGGCCCCGGGCCGACGTCCGGGAGTCGGACCACCTTCGGGTTGCCCAGCCTCCGACGGATCAGCCGGCCGCGGCGGACGAGGTGCCAGAGCGCCAGCAGGCCGATCGCCGCGGTCGCCGCCAGGCCGACCCCCAGGAACTCCGAGACGGCCCGGCCGATCCGGTCGCGGTCGCGGGGCGGCAGGTCCCGGCGCTCGAGCAGCGGGACCTGCGCCTGCCGGCGGGAGTCAGGCATCCCCGTCGACCCCTTCCTCGGCCTCGGCTTCGTCCTCGGCCCCGGCCTCCACGGCGGATCGGAGGTCGTGCGCGACCCGGGCCAGCGCGCGTTCGAGGTCGTCCATCCGCTCCCTCAGACGGAGGATCACCTCGACCCCGGCGAGGTTCACGCCGAGGTCGCGCTGGAAGGTCAGGATCGTCCAGATCCGCCGGATCTCGGCCGGTCGGTAGCCGACGACGCCGTCGTCCTCGATGCTCCGGATCAAGCCGAGCTGCTCGTAGCGGACGAGGACCCGGGGGTCGATGGCGAGGCGCTCGGCGACGTGCTCGCGGCGGAGGATCGTCTCGACCATGGTCGGGGCCGCCTGGCGACGAGGGGGGAGGCATCGGCCGTCGCGGGGGTCGGATCACCAGAGCCCGGCGCGTGGCTGCATCGGGTATCGTTGGGCGAACTGCTCGATCAGGCGGCGTCCTTCCTCGTCGACCCCCTTGGGGACGACGACCTTGATCACGACGAAGAGGTCGCCGGCCGGCTGGTCCTTGTGCGCCGGGACCCCCTGGCCGCGGAGCCGGAGCTTCTGGCCGGTGGAGGTGCCGGCGGGGATCGGCAGGGTCTTCGGGCCGTCGAGGGTGGGGACCTCGACCCGCGCCCCGAGGATCGCCTCGCCGACGGCGAGCGGGACGTCGACCAGGAGGTCCCTCCCCTCGCGGCGGAAGAACGGGTGGGGCTCGACGGCGATCCGGACCGTCAGGTCGCCCGCGGTCCCGCCGTGCTCGGCGGCCTCCCCGCGGCCGCGGAGCCGGAGCCTCGCCCCGGTCTCGATGCCGGGGGGGATCTTCACCGTGAGCGATTCCTTGGCCCCGCCGCGGTCGATCTCGATCGAGGTCTCGCCCCCCCGGACGGCGGTCAGGAACGGGATCGTCAGGGGGGCCTCGGTCGCCCTCGGCTGGCGACCCGTCCGGCGCCTCCCGCCGCGGTCGCCGCGGACGCGGCCGATCAGCTCCTCGAAGATGCTGCCGGTGTGGCCGGCCTCGGCCTCGAACCCCGTCCCGCCTCGGCTCCCCGCCTGGTTGAAGAAGGCGCTGAGGTCGATGTTCTCGAACTCGGAGGCTCCCCCCCCGGCCCCGGCCCCCGCCTGGCGGGCGGCCCACTCCGAGGCGCCCGACCTCGGCCCGGCGGAGGCCCCCTCGAAGGCGGCCATGCCGAACTGGTCGTAGAGCTTGCGCTTCTCGGGCTCGGAGAGGATGTCGTAGGCCTTCTGGACCTCCTTGAAGGCGGCCTCGGACTTCCGGTCGCCGGGGTTGACGTCGGGGTGGTGCTTGCGCGCCAGGCCGCGATACGCCTTCTTGATCTGCTCGGGCGTGGCGGACTTGCCGACCCCGAGGACCTCGTAATAATCGCGGTCGGGCATCGACGTGACGGGCCTTCGCTACGGGACGAGGGGAGGGACCGGGCGCGGGGGCCGCCTCGCGGGCGTCTCCCCCCGATCGATCATAGCGGCCGAGGCCGCCACGATTCAACCGGAGGAGCCTGCAACCCGCGGGCCGAGGCCGCCGTGGCCCTCGCCGACCGCGGGGCGTCCTGCTAAGATGATGGGATCGGCGGGACGAGCGTGTCGCCCCGCGACGGACCATCGAGGCCTGACGGGGCCGGCCCCGCCCATGGGATCGCCGCTGGTCGTGACCCACGAGCGCCAGGGGACCTGGGCGCGCCATCTCCGCCCGAGGCTCGCCGCGGCGGGGCCCGGTCCCGGGCCGATCCGCTGGGCCGAGACCCGGTCGGCGGCCGACCTCGCCCGCGCCGTCCGCGGGGTGCCCGTCCCCCTCGTGGTGATCGACGTGGCCGACCGGCCCCGCGCGATGCTCGAAGACCTGGACCTCGCCGCGCAGGCCGCCCCGGCCGGCCTGTTCCTGGTGCTCGACCCGAGGGCCCACCCGGGGGTCGAACCCCTGGCCCGCGAGCTGGGGGCGACTCTCGTGCTCTCCGGGGTCGTCCCGCCCCCGCGGGTGGCCGAGGTCCTGCTCCGCTGGCTCCCCCTGGCCCGCCTCCGGGCCGAGGCCGACGGCTGGGCCGTCCCCGCCGACCCCGAGCCCGAGCCCTGGGAGCGCCGCGACCTGTTCGGGCCCGCCCCCCCGGCCTTCGCCGCCGGGCCCGACCGCCGCGACCGGGCCTGACTCGCCCGCCCGGGACGGACGCCGCGCCCCCACCCCGGCGCGACCGACCCCGATCCGCCGCCGCCCCGCCCGCGACCGCCCTGGACCTCGCCCGAGACCGTCACCGACCGACTGACAGAAGGAATGGCCCCGATGTTCGGCAAGAAGACCCCCACCCTCACCGAGGGAGACGTCCTGGGCGCCCTGAAGGGGGTCAAGGACCCCGACCTGAACCGCGACCTCGTCGACCTCGGGATGATCAAGGACATCCGGATCGGCGACGGGACCGTGGGGGTCACCGTGAACCTGACGACCCCCGCCTGCCCGCTCAAGGCGAAGATCGAGGCCGACGTCCGCGCGGCCCTGACCGCCCGGCTCGGCCCGGGGCTGACCTACCAGGTGACGATGACGGCCGACGTCCGGGGCAAGGGGGCCGTCGAGCAGGGGGACATCCCCGGGATCAAGAACGTCATCGCCGTCGGCTCGGGCAAGGGGGGGGTGGGCAAGAGCACGATGGCGGCGGCGATCGCCTTCGGCCTCAAGTCCTACGGCGCCAAGGTCGGCCTGATGGACGCCGACGTCTACGGCCCGTCGATCCCCCACCTGGTCGGCGCCTCGGGCCGGCCGATGGCGATGGGCGAGCGGATCCAGCCGATCGAGGCCAACGGCCTGAAGCTGATGTCGATGGGGTTCCTGCTCGAGCCCGAGCGCGCCGTGATCATGCGGGGGCCGATGCTCCACGGGATCATGCAGCAGTTCCTCCACCAGGTCGACTGGGGCCAGCTCGACTACCTGGTGATCGACCTCCCCCCCGGCACCGGCGACGTCCCGCTGACCCTGGCGCAGGCCCTCCCCCTGACCGGCGCGGTGGTCGTCTGCACCCCGCAGGAGGTCGCCCTGATCGACGCCGTCCGCGCCGTGACGATGTTCCGCCAGCTCAAGGTCCCGATCCTCGGCATGGTCGAGAACATGAGCTTCTTCGACGTCCGGGCCTACCTCAAGGACCGAGGCGGCAAGGGGGCGAAGGCCCTGGTCGACCAGGCCGGCGTCTTCGACGAGCCGGGCGACGAGCGCGTCTACCTCTTCGGCCGCGGCGGCGCCCGCCGCAAGGCCGAGCAGATGGGCGTCCCGTTCCTCGGCGAGGTCCCGCTGAACATCAGCCTCCGCGAGGTCGGCGACGAGGGCCACCTCGAACGCGCCCTGGCCGAGGGCTCCCCCAGCCGCCCCTACCTCCTCGCCGTGGTCGAGCAGCTCGCCGCCCAGATCAGCATCCAGAACATCAAGACGCCCAAGATGCCGAAGCTGGAGATCATCAACCTCTGATCTGACCCCGGCGGGTCGCGGGTCGCGGGTCATTTGCGCCCGGTCAGCCGGTTGTAGTCGCTGTGACTGCCGATCCAGTACCAGACGTTGGTGTCGCCGTCGGGCACGTAGATCGCCCGATATCGCAGGGTGATCGAGACGGACCAGGACCCGTCGCGGAACCCGCCGCGATGGGTCCTGACGAGCTCGTGATGGCGGAGCGACGGATAGGATGGGTCGGCCAGGAACTGGCGGAACGCATCCCTCGCGGCCAGCTTGTGCTCGTCGGCCAGCCGGTCAAACAGCTCGCGGAACCGGCGAGTCCGCCTGTTACGCCGGATCGTCGCTCTCCTCGAAGTCGGACGTCTCGCCGCCTCGGTGCTCGGCCAGGGCCTGTTCCTGATGCGGGATCAACTCCGGGCCGAAGAACTCGCCGTCGGGGATCAACAACCCCCGAGCCTCCCCGCATCGGTCGCGAAACGCTCCAGCCCCGGCGACCTCGCACCCCTCCGCTTCAAACCGAGCGATCGCCGCGAGCATCAGGTCCGCGGGGCCCAACCAGAGCCGATAGAGCGCGACGATGCGGCCTTCGGCCTCGGCGTCGAAGGGGATCGCCATGGAATGCACCTTCCGATGCCAGACGGTGTCCCAGCGGTCGATCATGTCAAAGATGGAATTCCCGAGGGCGAGCAATTCCTCGAAATCCAGGCAATCGTCGGCGACGTCGTGGGTCGCTTTCCAATTCTCGGCCTCCGCGAGGTAGCCCTCAACGGTCCTGGATATCCGGCGATCGGTCACAGCCATAGGTTCGTCCTCTGTTCGCCACGACGATCGCCACGGTCCGATGATCAAGCGAAGTTATCTCATCCGGGCGATGATTGACAACGATAGGCATCCAGCAGAGCAGGCGTGGACGTCGAGCCGCCGCAGCCATGCACCGATTGTAGGACGCTCTCAAATCCCTTGCAAGACAACGTCTTACCTCTCGCTCGCGCGAGCGGCTGCCCGTCGGATGGGGCTCTCACCCTGAACGGGAATCGTCGGCCGCGACCTTCGTTGATCGCCACATTTGCCTGACCTGAGTGGGATGGTGACGTGTACCACCTCAGCCCTGACAATCCCCCAGCTCGGCCTCGTAGGCGAGGCAGACGCGGATGTCTTCCTCGGTCAGCTCGGGGTGCGAGCGGAGGATGTCGGCCCGGGTCTGGCCGTCGACGATCAGGGTGATCACCTGGGCGACCGTCACCCAGGTCCCCCGGACCACGGGCGAGTCTCCCGAGACGTTGAAGTCGAAGACCAGCCGGTCCTGCCAGCGGGTCGGGGGCAGATCCTCGGCCGCGGCGTCGGCGGCGGGGTCCGCGATCTCGGTGTCGGGCGGCGAGGATTCGGCGACGGACATCGGATCGATGGGCAGGTCGTCGGGGGCCGTCGCGTCGTCGAGGAGGACGACGCGGGTGTCGAGCCGGGCGGCGCGGCCCCAGCGGAACTCATGTCCGCCACGGACTTCGGCCAGGGCGTCGAGGGCCCGGAGGAGCGAACGATCGGCGCGGTCGGCGACGCGGCGGAGGTCGTCGGCGAGCCGGTCGAGGAGGCCGATCGAGTCGGCGCCGAGGCCCAGGAGCAGGGCCGAGCGGTCGGCCTCGGCCGCCTCGCGGAGCCGCCAGGCGGCCACGATCGCCCGCTCGACGTAGATCGAATCCAGGACGCCGGCCGGGGCCAGCTCCTCGCGGAGCCCGGCGGCCAGCGCCTCGAACTCGACCCGGAGGGCGCGGGCCCGATCGGCCGACTTCGCCCGGGATGTCCCGCGCTTCGTCCCCTCGCGGCGGCCCGACGGCTTCGTCGTGGGCCGGGCGATCGTGTCCGCGTCGAGACGGGTGGCCGTGAGGTCCATGAGCCTGACTCCCCTGCAAGGTGTGTCTCGGGGTCGTCGCGTCGTCGTCGACGCGGCCGGCCGGGGCCGATTCCTCGCCCCGCCGGAGACATGATCGAGTCGGTCAGGGAGGTCGATCACCCTAATCCGCGAATCGCGGGGAGAATTGTGGTCGGATTTTCCGCGGATCGGTCGGGACCTCGGCCCGAGCGGTCACGACTTCGGCTTCGGGGCGTCGATTTCTTGCCAGAGGTACCACATCGCGACCGTCCGGTAGGGGCGGAGGGTCTCGGTCAGCTCGCGGCATTGCTTCGGGGTCGGCAGGGCTTCGAGGCCGTGGTGGTCTTTCAGGCCGGCGCGGATGCCCAGGTCGCCGACGGAGAGGATGTCGGGGCGGAGCAGGCCGAAGATCAGGAACATCTCGGCCGTCCACGGGCCGACCCCCTTGATCGCCGTCAGGCTCGCGACGATCGCCTCGTCCTCCCACTCGTGGAACTCGTCGAGCGGGACCTGCCCCGACCGGACGGCCTCGGCGAGGTTGAGGATGTACCGCGCCTTCACGCCCGAGAGCCCGGCCGCGCGGAGCCCGTCGAACCCGGCCTCGAGGATCCCCTCCGGGTTGTGCGGGTCGCCCGCGATCTCGCGGAGCCGGCGGTCGATCGAGGCGGCGGCCTTGGACGAGATCTGCTGGCCGACGATCGCCCGGACGAGCGTCCCGAATCGGTCGGGCCGCGCCTCGAGCCGGCACGGGCCGACCTTGGCGATCCGCTCGGCCCATCGGGCATCCAGGGACCGGAGGTGGGCGACGGCCTCGGCCCAGCGGTCGTCGACGGCCAGCTCGGCCACGACCTGGAGGACTTCGGCGACCTTGACCTCGACCTCGATCGCGACCGGGTCCGGCGTCGGGGTGGGCCTGGCCTTGGCCTTGGCCTTCGATTCGGGCTTCGATTTGAGCTTGGCCTTGGCCTTCGCCTTGGGCTTCGGCCCGGGCTTGGCCGGCGATTGGGACTGGGTCGGTTTCCGTGACGAGGCCACAGGGCTGGCTCCTCGGGCCGCAGGGGACGGTCGTTGACGGGCGGGCGTCGGCCGCTCCGCCCCGGCCCGATCCAGGATAGCCGAACCCCGACGGGGATCGGGAGCCCCGCCCGGGGTCCGGTCAGAGGATCGGGGCCTTCAGGGCGTGCTCGGGGTGGGCGTCGAGGTAGGCCGCGACGCGATCGAGGCGGGCAAGGGCAATGGGGAGGAAGGCGACGGCCCGGTCGATCCGCTCGTCGGGCTCGGCGCAGCTGAACCGGAGGAACCCGAGGCCGGCCTCGCCGAAGCACTCGCCGCCGAGGCAGGCGACCCCGAAGTCGTCGTCGGCCCCCTCCAGGAAGTAGAGGGCCAGGCCGTGCGAGCTGATCCCCAGCCGGTTGCAGATCGGGCGGGCGTCGGGGAAGACGTAGAAGGTCCCGGCGGGCTCGTCCACGAGGAACCCGTCGATCGCCCGGAGCCCGGCCGTGAGCCGCTCGACCTTGCGGCGGAACCGGGCCATCATCTCGTCCCGGGCCGGGGCGTCGCCCTCGAGGGCGGCGATCGCGGCGCGCTGGACGAACGGGGGGCTGCACGAGGCGGTCGTGTTGATCAGCTTGCCCATCGCGTCGACCACGACGGGATGGCCGACGGCGAAGCCGATCCGCCAGCCGCTCATGCTGTACGACTTGCTGAAGGTGTAGGCGGCGACCGCGTGGTCGAGCATCCCGGGCTCGGCCAGGATCGACGCGTGCGGGCCGGACCAGGCCATGTGGCAGTAGGGCTCGTCGGAGAAGACGACCAGGTCGGTCCCCCGGACGACGTCGGCGATCGCCGCGAGGTCGTCGCGGGTGGCGACCCCCCCGGTCGGGTTGTGCGGCGAGTTGAGGAAGACCGCGCGGGGCCTGGGGTCGGTCCTCAGGAACGTCGCGACGTCCTCGGCCCGGGGCCGGAACCGGTGCTCGGCCCGGAGCGGGACGAGGACCTCGCGGGCCCCGCGGCGGCGGAGGTTCGGGACGTACGTCGGGAAGTGCGGGCTGAAGATCAGGACGCCGTCGCCGGGGTCGACCAGGGCCTCGACGAAGTACTGCTCGAACGGCTTCGCCCCCGACGCGACCACCACGTTCTCCGGACCCGCCGGCACGCCGAACTCGGCGGCGACCGACCGCGCCGCCGCGGCGCGGAACTCGGGCAGGCCGAGGCTCGGGCCGTACCCGGTCTGGTTCCCCTCGATCGCGGCGATCCCGGCCGCCTTGGCGTGCGGCGGGCTGGGGAACGGGCTGTCGCCGATCTCGAGCTCGACGACGTCCTTGCCCCTGGCCTTCAGCCCCCGCGCCAAGGCCAGCACGGTGAACGCCGTCTCGGCCGTCAGGTCGGAGGCGAGCCGGCTCAGTCGGGGCATAGAAAGCTCCATGAAAAAAATGCGAATCATCCGCAGATGGCGCAGATTGACGCAGATATTCAGAACCTATTCTAATTATCTGCGTCAATCTGCGCCATCTGCGGATAATTCTTCTGCCCGTTCAGCGAGACGCGATGGCGAGGGCCAGGGGGCGGACGATCCTCGGGAGGATGGCCGAGGTCAGGAGCTCCTCGCCGAAGGTGCGCTGGCGGCGGAACGACTCGATGAACGAGGCGTCGGGGCCGGGGCCCCAGTACTGGCGGACGGTGAAGTAGAGGCTGATCTGGTCGTCGCCGAACTCGCCGGTGCGGACCTGATAGGCGTTGGTCCGGGTCTCGATCGTCAGGCGGGCCTGGAGCCGGCACGAGTCCTCCAGGGCCAGCGTGATCGTCGGCTCGTAGTTGATCACCCGCGCCCCCGGCCGGTCGAGCAGCGCCTCCAGCCCGGGCCCGACCCCCAGCGCCTCGGCGACGACCTCGTCGTGGTTCCCCTCGTACGTGAAGTCGAACCCGTACATCACGTCGAGCGCCTCGCAGTCGAGCACGCTGACCGTCAGCAGGTGCGGGGCGTGCTCCAGGATCAGCTCGTGCTGGCGGTAGGCGGCGTCGAGCGACGGGGGGTTGACCAGGCCCGAGCAGAGCCGCTTGGGCTCGATGGCCAGCCAACGGTAGCTCTCCTGGTCCTTGTCCCCTTCGAGGACCAGGTCGCCGCTCTCCCTCGTGTAGAAGTTGCGGAGGTCGGGGAACGCCTTCTTCATCTGTTCGAAGTAGTGCAGGACCGTGTCGCGCGAGGTCGGGAGCTCCATCTCGGTGCTCAGGTTCAGGTTCACGTAGAAGTCGTCGGCGTCGTGGTCGAGCGGGTTCATGCGGGTCGTCCTGAGGCCCGGTGCGGCGTCGGACCGGGCGTGGTGGGGTTCAGGCCGGGAGTCCAGGATAGCGGCGCGTGGCCGGGCCGGGAAGATGGAGAATACGGAGGATCGGGTCGGGGAACGAAGCCGGGCGGCCGGGCCCCGGACGGGGCGCCGGCCGCCCGGTCGGGTCCGGTCGGTCGGAGATCAGGGTCGGGTCGGAGGGCCGGGTGCCGGCTCAACTCTTGATGATGTCGCGGAAGGTCCCGCCCGCCGGGATCATCGGCAGGACGTGCTCCTGGTACGGGACGACGACGTCGAGGACGTACGGCCCCGGGTGGGCGATCATCTCCCGGAGCGCATCGGCCACCTCGTCCTTCCGGCGGACCTGGCGGCCCATCACTCCGAAGCCCCGGGCGATCGCCACGAAGTCGGGGTAGGTCGTCTCGTAATGCTCGCCGCCGCCCCGGCCGGTCGCCTCGGGGTGGTCGACCGGCCCGAGGTAGGTGTGGGCCCGGTTGCCGCCGTGGAACCGGTCCTCCCACTGCACGACCATGCCGAGGTGCTGGTTATTCAGCAGGATCACCTTCACCGGGAGCCCCTCGCAGTGGAGGGTGGCCAGCTCCTGGATGTTCATCACGAACGAGCCGTCGCCGTCGACGTCGACCACCAGGGCGTCGGGGAAGGCGGCCTGCGCCCCCATCGCCGCCGGCAGGCCGAAGCCCATCGAGCCCAGCCCGCCCGAGGTGACCCACGACCTCGGCCGGGTGAACTTCGTGAACTGCGCGGCCCACATCTGGTGCTGGCCGACCCCGGTGGTCATCAGGAAGTCGCCCCGGGCGATCTCGGAGAACTGGTCGACGACGTACTGCGGCAGGATCGCGTCGTCGCGGGTGTCGTAGCTCATCGGGTCGGCGGCGCGGGCCTCGTCGATCCGCTTGTGCCAGTCGCGATAGTCCCCCCCCTCGACCAGGGGGATCAGCGCCCGGAGGACGGCCTTGACGTCGGAGTTGACCGCCAGGTGCGCGGGCTTGTTCTTGTTGATCTCCGAGGCGTCGATGTCGACGTGGACGATCCGCCCGTGCTTGGCGAACTCGCTGAGCTTGCCCGTCACCCGGTCGTCGAACCGGACGCCGAAGGCGAGCAGGAGGTCGGCCTCGTTGACGGCGAAATTCGAGTAGACCGTCCCATGCATCCCGAGCATCCCGAGGCTCAGGTAATGGTCGTTCGGCAGGGCGCCCAGGCCCTGGAGGGTCATGGCGACCGGGATGCCGGTCTTGTTGACGAACTCGCGGAGCTCCTCGGCCGCGTCGGACGAGATGACGCCGCCGCCGACGTAGAGGATCGGCCGTCGGCTCGCCCGGATCGCCGCGGCCACGTCGCGGACGGCCTCGGGGTCGGGCGGGGGGGGGAGGCGGTAGCCGGGCAGGTCCATCGCCACGTCGTAGTCCGGGTCGGCGACGGCGGTGTTCTGCACGTCCTTGGGCACGTCGATCAGGACCGGGCCGGGGCGGCCCGTGGAGGCGATGTGGAACGCCTCCTTGACGACCCGGGCGATGTCCCGGGCGTTCTGGACGAGGTAATGATGCTTGGTGATCGCCCGGCAGACCTCGACCATCGGCGTTTCCTGGAACGCGTCGGTGCCGATGACCTTCGTGGGGACCTGCCCGGTGATCGCGACGATCGGCAGCGAGTCGAGCTTGGCGTCGGCCAGGCCGGTGACGAGGTTCAGCGCCCCGGGGCCCGAGGTGGCCATCACGACGCCGGGCCGCCCGGTGACGCGGGCGTAGCCCTCGGCGGCGAAGATGCCCCCCTGCTCGTGGCGGGGCAGGATCGTCCGGATCCGGTCGCGGTGGCGGGTCAGCGCCTGGTGCATCGGCATGCTGGCGCCGCCGGGATAGGCGAATACGACGTCGACCCCGTGCCTCGCGAGCGACTCGACCAGGACGTCGGCGCCGGTCGTCGGCAGGCTCTTGGTCGATCGCGTCGCGCGGTCGTCGATGATGGCCACGTTGGATCTCGCTCCAGTCCAAAAAGCCGGGCGCTCGCGAGTCGGCCCCGCGGCCCGGAATCCTCGATCCTAACCCATCGGGAGGCGGGCCGGCAACCGGAAGTGCCGTACGCCTGAGACAATGGCGAGCCTCGCCGGGTTCGGTTCGGCGATCCATATTAAAGAGAACGGCCGAAACGTAAAATAAGGGCGGGCCTCGGCGGTCCTTACTTTCGTAAACTTGAACACGGTCGGCCTGGGGCCCCCGATCGCCTCGGTCGGAGCGGCCCTCCCTCCGCGACGGGGCGGCTTTCCTCTCCCACACCGCCGATCGCGGGATCGGGTCGTCGATGGCGAAGGATCGAGCGTCCCCAGCCCGGGGATGGCCCGACAGGCATCCGTGGGATAAGCTCCCGCGTGTCGGCCCGCGCCGGTACAGGCCGCCGCGTCAGGATTGGTTGCGGAACCCGCCCCGGGGTGAAGAGGATGGGTTCCTCGACGCCGACGGGAACGAATGGGTCCCCCACATCACGCCCGATCCCGCCGACTTTCACGGGGACGTCCAGCATCCCGACGGGGACCACACGAACGTCACCCCCGAGGGGACCGTCCAGCACGGGCCCGACAACTTCCCGAGGAGGCGCGGCCGATGAGCGCGATGACGGAGACGACGCCCGGCGGGACGATGGTCTGCATCCGGGAATTCTCGGCCCGGCCGCGAGACGAGGCGAACGTGCCGACCTCGGGCGACCGGAAGACGTTCCGCGTCGGCGAGGCGGTCCGCTTCCTCGGGAGCTTACGCAAGGAGACCCCGGCCGACAACCCGACGGGCCCGATGGCCATCTTCGAGCCCCTGGAGCCGGCGAGGCGCGAGCGGTACGCGGCGAGGGCGGGTTATTTCGTCGATGCCGACTGCTGGGCCGGGATCAAGGACTATTTCGCATCGCGGTTCCGGGTGATCGACCTGAAGCTTGAGTTCGTCGAGACGCCGGGGACGACCGCGCCCGGGAAGAACTCCCGCCGGCCGCGATCCCGGGCGATGGAGGCCGAGTGAGGTCACGCCCGATGGCCGACCGGACGTCTGTGGCCGAGGCCGGCCCGGGGCATGCGTTACACGCCCTGGTCACGGGCGCGTCGGCCGGCCTCGGACGCGAGCTCGTCCGCAGGCTCGTCCGCGACCGCGGGATGACCGTCTTCGCCACGGCCCGGAGGCTCGACCGGCTCGAAGAGCTGGCGAGCGGGCTGCCGGAGGGGGCGGTCCGGGTCCTCGACGGCGACATCGCCGACGCCGGGTTCCGCGAGCGGCTCTGGGGCTGGGCCGAGGCGGAGTCGGGCGGGATCGGGCTGCTGGTGAACAACGCCGGGGTCGGCCACTACGCGAGCTTCGCCGACCAGGACCCGGCCGAGGTCCGGCGGATCGTCGAGGTGAACGTCGTGGCCGTCTTCGACCTGACCGCGCGGGCGATCCGGGCGATGCGGGCCCGGGGGGCGGGGGAGGTCGTCCAGGTCTCGTCCGTCCTCGGGACGTTCGGCATCCCCTACTCGGCCGCGTATGTGGCGTCGAAGCACGCGGTCGACGGCCTGGTCAAGAGCGTCCGGCACGAGCTGCGCGGGTCGGGCGTCCGGCTCTGGGCGCTCCGGCCGGGGCGGTTCGTCAGCGACTTCCGCCGGTCGTCGCTCGGCGGCCGGGGGACAGACCACGCCGCGACGGGCGAGCCGGTCGAGGCGATCGCCCGGGGCCTGATCCGGTCCCTCGGCACCCGACGGGCGTTCGTCGCCCCGACCTGGAAGTCGGCCCTGACCGTCGCCGTCCCGCGCTGGCTGCCCGGGCCGTTCGACGCCTTCATGGCCCGCTGGGGACCGCGGCAGTTCGCCCGCGAGGTCGGCGGGGCGATCGACGCCAGGGGCTGAGCCGGCCCCGGGCGCGGTCGCCGCGTCAGGACGACATCGGCTCCTTCAGCGAGCGGACGAAGTGGAGTCCCTTGCCCTTGGCCTTGAGCGCGAGGGCGTGGGCCTCGGCGTCGGGCTTGGCGACGTAGTCGTAGGTGGCGACGGTCTTGCCCCCGACGTCGCAGACGGCCCAGACGACCCGCATCTTCGGGGCCTCGGCCGGCTTCGGCCTCCGCTCGGCCGGCTCGGCCCGCGGCTTCCGCTCCTTGGGCAGCTCGAGGCCGAGCCGCTCGATCGCCTCGGCCTCGGCCCTCAGCTCGAATCGGTTCCGCATCCGTCGCGCCATGGTTCCGTCTCGCTCGCCGGTAATCTCAGGTCTCGATCCCCTCGGAGCCATTATACCGACCGCGGGTCGAGTCGACCCCGACAGGCCGACGGACCGATCGGGCGAGGCCGCCGGGCCTCGTGAAACCCAGGCCGGGCGGCCGGGGTAAGACCGGCATCAACGGTTGCGAATTGCCCCAGCCCGTCACGAAGAGGAGCCGACGATGCCCGTCCGCGTCCCGCGCCGCGAGTCCGCAGCCCGACTGGCCTGCCTGGCCTGGATCTCCGTCGCCCTGGCGACGGCCGCCGCCTCGGGGGCCGAGGGCCCGCGAGGGGCCGACTGGGCGTCGAAGGACGCGCTGGTCTACGTCGAGGTCGGGCGCCCCGGGGCCCTGCTCGACCGGGTGCTCGCCCCCAAGTTCCAGGCGTACCTCGGCTCGATCCCGCCGTACGCCCGCTTCCTCAAGTCGGACCGATTGCGCGAGGCCAAGGCACACGTCGCGTTCCTCTCGGGGCTGCTGGAGACGACCTGGGACGACGGCCTCCGGAAGCTGGCCGGGGGCGGGATCGTCGTGGCGGTCGAGGCCGAAGCGGGCAAGGCCCCCTGGGAATTCGTCGCGGTCACGCCGTCCGACCCGGCCTTCCTGGCGAGGGCCCACGCCAAGCTCGTCGAGATCGCCCGGGCCGACGCCCGGGCGAAGGGGCTGCCCGACCCGGTGAACGAGTCCGTCCACCGGGGCGTGACCCTGTTCAGCACGACGAAGGACGAGTCGCACGCGATCGTCCGCGAGACGCTGGTGATCGCGAAGTCGGCCGACGCCGTCCGGACGGTCGTCGACCGGGCCCTCGGCGCGCCGGTCGCGTCGATCGCGACGGACCCCGACTGGAAGGCCCGCAAGGCCCGGGCCTCGGCCGACACGATGGCCTGGGGGATCGCCCGGCTGGACCGGCTCCGGGCCCTCGACCCGAAGGCGTACACGATCCCTCCCACGACCGATCCCGGCCCCATCCTCCTGTTCGGCCCGTGGATCGAGGCGCTCCGCAAGGCCCCGTGGGCCGCCGCCGAGGTCGCCTGGAGCGACGCGCACCTGTCGGCCGAGGTCGCGCTGCCGACCCCGGCCGGGGGCTACCCCGAGCCGCTCCGCCGGTTCCTGCCGCCGAAGGGGCAGGGGGCCCCGGCCCTCTTGAAGCCCCGGGGGACGATCGCCAGCCTGGGCCTCTGGCGCGACCTCTCCTCGATCTGGGAGGTCCGCACCGACCTGTTCCCGCCCCAGGTCGTCCAGGGCCTCGCCCAGCTCGACACGTTCGCCGGCCAGTTCTTCGGCGGCCGCGACTTCGGCTCGGGCGTCCTCGGGGCGCTCGGCAAGGACTGGCGGCTGGTCGTCGCCGAGCAGGACTACGCGACGATCAGGCCCGTGCCCGACCTGAAGCTCCCGGCCTTCGCCCTGGTCGTCGACCTCAAGCCCGACGACGAGGACTTCGCGCAGCGGCTGAAGGTGGCCTTCCAGTCGTTCGTCGGCCTGGCCAACCTCGGCGCGGCCCAGTCCAAGGCCCCGCAGCTCGAGCTGATCTCCGAGGCCGTCGACGGGGTCGCGATCGCCTCGACCCGGTTCATGCAGCCGAAGGCCGCCCCGGACCCGAAGGAGCCGGTCCACCAGCGGCAGAACTACAGCCCGTCGGCGGCGCAGGTCGGCAACCACTTCATCCTCAGCTCGAGCCTCGGGCTGACGAAGGACCTGATCCCCGCCCTGCGGGCCCCGGCCAAGGCGGCCGACCCGACCCTCGTCGTCGAGGCCGACGGCCCGGCTCTGGCCCGGGTCCTCGACGCCAACCGCCGGCGGCTGATCACCCAGAACATGATGGAGAAGGGCAACGACCAGGCCGCGGCGAGCGGCGAGATCGACACCCTCCTCGGCTTCTTCCGCTACATCGGCCGGGGCACCCTCACCGCCAGGGACGGCGACAAGGCCGTCGAGTTCCGGCTCGACTTCGCCCTCGGGGCCCGGTGAGACGCCGGAGTCTCGGCCCGCCGTCGCCCGAGGTCGGGGCCGTCGGGCCATCGTAACGGCCGGGTGCGGGGGCGTCATGGACGCGGTCGAGGCACCGCGGCCTCCCGTCCCCCGCACCGGCACCCCTCGCCGTACACCTTGCCATCCCGACCACCGACCGGCCACCGTCCGCCCGAGGCCCGACGCCGATGAAAGCCCCCTCGCTCCGGAACGACCCCGACCGCGCCTGGGCCCCCTACGAGCCGGGCCCGCAAGCCCCGTGGGACCTGGGGCGGGTCGCCCACCTCCATCGGCGGGCCGGGTTCGCCGCCCCGTGGGCGATCCTGCGACGCGACCTGGCCGACGGGCCCGTCGCCAGCGTCGACCGCCTGATCGTCGGCGAGGCGACGAGCGGCGACGGCCAGACCGCCGACGACTTCGACGCCCTGCTCGACTCGATGGCCCGACGCGTCGGCTCGGACGCCACCCCCGCCCGGCTCCAGGGGCTCTGGCTCTACCGGATGCTCCTCACCGCCCGGCCGCTCCGCGAGCGGATGACCCTCTTCTGGCACAACCACTTCGCCACGTCGCTCGCCAAGGTCGAGAACCCGGCGCTCATGCAGCGGCAGAACGACCTGCTCCGCGAGCACGCCCTCGGCGACTTCAAGGCCTTGCTCTCGGCCGTCGGCAAGGACCCGGCGATGCTCGTCTGGCTCGACGCCACGGCCAACCGCAAGGCGAAGCCCAACGAGAACTACGCCCGCGAGGTCATGGAGCTGTTCACCCTGGGCCGGGGCCGGTACACCGAGCTGGACATCCGCGAGGCCGCCCGCGCCTTCACCGGCTGGTTCGTCGTCCGCGACCGGTTCAGCACCCTGCCCGCGCAGCACGACGACGGGATGAAGACGATCCTCGGCAAGACCGGCCGGTTCGTGGGCGACGACATCCCCGGCCTCCTGCTCGACCAGCCCGCCTGCGCCGAGTTCCTCGCGAGCAAGCTCTACCGCCACTTCCTCGACGAGGTCGACCCGCCCGCCCCCGCGCTGATCGCCCCGCTGGCGCGGTCGCTCCGGGCGTCGGGCTACGACATGGCGGCCGCCGTGAGGACGATCCTCCGGTCGCGGCTCTTCTTCGACGGGTCGACGCGGCGGAGGCGGGTGAAGTCCCCCGTCGAGCTGGCCGTCGGCACGATCCGGGCCCTGGAGATCGTCCGGCCGACCGTCTCGGCCGAGGGGCTGGCCGAGTCGATCGCGCGGATGGGCCAGACGCTCTATGCCCCGCCGAGCGTCGCGGGGTGGGACGGCGGCCCGGCCTGGATCAACACCACGGCGATGCTCAACCGGACGAACCTGGCGCTCGCCGTGCTCGGCAAGGACCACGCCGGGCTCGGCGGCCGATGCGACGCGAAGGCCCTGGCCGCGAAGCACGGGGCCGACCCTCGCAGGTTCTTCGTCGACCTGTTCGTCCAGGACGCCCTCGAACCCGCCCGGCTCGGCGAGGCGAACGACCCCCGCGAGGTCGCCACCCTCGTCCTGACCACCCCCGAATATCAGCTCGCCTGATCGGGCACGTCGTTCCCGCCGACCCTCGACCGAACACCCTCCGCCGACCTTGAGGACCCCCGCGATGCCCGCCAGCCGCCGCGACTTCCTCCGCTCCTCGCTCGCCGCGAGCACGCTCGTCTCGATGGGGGCGGGCACGATCCCCGAGTTCCTCGGCCGGTCGGCCCGCGCGGCCGGCGCGGCCTCGGGCAACGACCGGGTCCTCGTCGTCGTCCAGCTGATCGGCGGCAACGACGGCCTGAACACGGTCGTCCCCCACAAGCTCGACGGGTATGCCAGGGGGCGGAGGGCCCTCCGGCTGCCGGCCGGCCAGATCCACAAGCTGACCGACGAGGTCGGCCTCCACCCGTCGATGGGGGCGATGGCCGGGCTGGTCCAGTCGGGGCGGGCGTCGATCGTGCAGGGGGTCGGCTACCCGAACCCGGATCGCTCGCACTTCCGCTCGATGGAGATCTGGGAGACGGCCCGGCTCGAATTCGGGTCGCTCGAAAGCGGCTGGCTCGGCCGGGCGCTCGACGCCAACCCGGCCGCGGCCGGCCACGACCTGCCGGGCCTGCACGTCGGCGGCCGGGGGCTCCCGCTCGCGCTGAAGTCGCTGCGGACCGAGGTCCCCTCGCTCACGACCCTGGAGCAGTACCGGCTCCAGCTCGGCGGCGACGTCGGGTCGAGGCGCGAGGTCCGCGAGGCGCTCGAGCGGGTCGCCCGGCTCGATCGGCCGTCGTCCGACCCGCTCCTCGGGTTCGTCCGCCGGAGCACCCTCGCCGCCTACGACTCGAGCCGGCGGCTCGAAGGGCTCGACGCCCAGGAGGGGGCGAAATCGGCCTACCCGGCCTACGGCCTGGCGCGGCGGCTGGAGCTGATCGCCCGGATCATCAAGGCCGGGTTCGGGACGCGGATCTACTACACGTCGCTCGACGGCTTCGACACCCACGCCAACCAGCTCGGGGCCCACGCCGCGCTCCTGAACGAGCTGGCGGACTCGCTGGCCGCCTTCGACAAGGACCTGTCCTCCGCCGGCCAGGCCGACCGGGTGGCGGTGCTTACCTTCAGCGAGTTCGGCCGCCGCGTGGCCGAGAATGCCTCGGCCGGGACCGACCACGGCGCGGCGGCCCCGCTGTTCGTCGTCGGCCCGGTGGCGAGGCCGGGCCTCGTCGGGGCGCACCCGAGCCTCGACGACCTCGACGACGGCGACCTGAAGCACCACACCGACTTCCGCCGGGTCTACGCCTCGCTGCTGGAGACCTGGCTCGGCTGCCCGGCCGCCCCGGTCGTCGGCGACGGGTTCGCCCCGATCGACCTCTTCGGCCCCAGGCGGGCCTGAGCCGGCCTCGGCGAGCCGTCCCTCCCCCTTGACCTCGCCCCCGATCCCGGTTGAGATTCAGCCCCGGCCGGCGAATCCCCTTCCGGACCGAGGCCGGGACGAGGGCGACGATGCGGCAGGCGGTCGCGGATCGGCTGGAGGACCTGGGGCGGTTCTTCGAGTTCGCGCTCGAGGCGATCGGCGGGGCCGTCGCGTCGCCGAGGCGGCGGCCCGGGGCCCTGTTCGCCCAGTTCGAGCGGGTGGCGCTGGGGAGCCTGCCCCTGATCGCGGCGGCCGGGATGAGCGTCGGGCTCGTCACCTGGCTCCAGCTCCGTCGGCTGCTCGTCTCGTACGGGATCGAGGCGACCCTGCCGAGCGTCCTGGCCGCGGCCGTCCTGGTCGAGACCGGGCCGATCCTGGCCAGCCTGCTCGTGGCGGGCCGGCTCGGCGCGGGCCTCGCGGCCGAGTTCGGGTCGATGAACCTGACCGAGGAGGTCGACGCCCTGGCCGTCCTCGGGGCCCCGGTGGTGCCGACCCTGGTCGGCCCTCGGGTGCTGGCCTGCACGCTGGCCGTCCCGTTCCTGACGATCCTGATCGACGCCTCGGCGCTGCTCGGGGGCCTCGCGGCCGAGCTGTCGGCCGGCTCGCTCTCGGCGACCGTCTACGGACGGCGGGCGCTGGACTTCATCCGGCTCTCCGACGTCATCCCCGCCACGCTGAAGACGGCGGCCTTCGGCGCGATCATCGGCCTGATCGGCTGCTGGACCGGCCTGAACGCCGACCGCTCGACCGAGGCCGTCGGCCGCGCCGCGACTCGGGGCGTCGTCCGCTCGATGCTCGCCGTCTTCGCCGCCAACGTCCTGCTCGTCCCGACCATCCAGGCCGGGGTGAAGTGGGCGGGGTGGACGGGCTGAGGAGGGGGTCGATGAGGATCGATGACAGCATGGGGGACGATGCACAGAAGGCGGAGCACGGAGCCCAAGAGCCCAGAATTTTGGGAGGGCCAACGAGGTGGTCGGGACGGTTCTCGATGTGATGGCAATGGAAGACCGCTGTTCGACACCTTGCACTCCGCTCCAGGGTGAGTTCTCTGGGCTCTGTCCCCCCTCGTTCGGATTCTCCGCTCAGGGCTGGCGTCCATGCCGCCCTCGTGCCTCCGGGATGCCCCGCGGATCGAGGGCGGGCTGTCCTTTCCGAATGGCCGTCGATTAGGATGGTGGCAGCTTCGTAGGGACGGGGGTATGTCGTGATGCAGCGATTGATCACGAGGCGACGGGCGCTGGTCAATGCCGCGTTCGTGCTGGCGATGATGGCCGTCGGCGCGGCCGGGATCGTCACGGTCGCCGGCCGCCAGTGGCGGACGCAGCCGACGTTCCTCGCGCGGGCCGAGTTCGCGACGATCGGCGGGATCAACGTCGGCGACCGCGTCCGGGTCCAGGGGATGGATGCCGGCGTGGTCGACCGGATCGAGCCGCCGGCCGAGCCGGGGGGCAAGGTCACGCTCTGGCTCCGGGTCGACGACCGGCTCCGCCACCTGGTGCGATCGGACGCCCGGGCGACGATCGCGATGCAGGGGGTGGTCGGGGCGAAGGTCGTCGAGATCCGGCCGGGCCTGGCCGATGCGCCGCCGCTGACCGACCTCGGCCGGCTCGCCTCCGAGTCCGCGCCCGAGCTGTCCGACCTCGTCCGCGACGCCGCCGGGGCGCTGCGGCGGGTCGACGCGGTGGCGACCGCCGCCGAGCGCGGGATCGGCGAGATCAACGCCATCGCCGGCTCGATCCGCGAGGGCAAGGGCAGCCTCGGCCGGCTCGTCCAGGACGAGGAGGCGTACCGGAAGCTCGTGGCGCTCTCGGACCGGGGGACGCGGACCCTCAACGACGTCGAGGAGAACCTCGCCGCCCTGAAGCGGACCTGGCCCCTCTCGCGCTACTTCGACGACCGGGCCTTCTACGACCGCGAGCGGGTCCTGTTCAAGCCCGGCGCCGACCGCGAGAGCAAGACCCTCAACCCCGACACCCTCTTCGAGCCGGGCCGGTCGGTGCTCACCCCGGGGGCGCACGTCCTGCTCGACGAGATCGCCGCCTGGTTCAAGCGGGCGAAGAAGGCGAAGACCGAGGTCGTGATCGCCGCCTTCAGCGACGACCACCGCGACCCCGACCTGACCCGGATGCTCACCCAGGAGCAGGCCGACTCCGTCCGCCGGTACCTCGTCGGCCGCCACGGGATCGACTCGATCGGCTGGTTCGGGACGCGGAAGGTCGCCGCGATCGGCTTCGGCGACCAGGTCCCCCGGACGGCCTCCGAGGCGGGCACGGCCGCCGCCCCGGGCCGTCGGGTCGAGATCATCCTGTTCACGCCTCGGACGTGAGGAGCCGGAGGGCCTCCCCATCGTCGCCGTCCTCGTCCTCGCGGTCCCTCGACGCGTCGGCGATCTTCCGGAGCGTCTCGACGAGGTCCGCGAGCCCGTCGCCGGCCGCGGTGAAGAACGCGTCGTCCGCCGCCCGGACCAGGGGGAGGGCCTCCTGGAGCAGCCGCGTCCCGTCCTTGGTGAGGGAGACGACCTTGGCCCGGCTGTCGCTGGGGTGGGGGTGGCGGGTGACCGCCCCCCGCCTCTCCAGGGCGCGGACGACCTGCGAGGTCATCATCTCGTCGACCCGGGAATGACGCGCCAGGGTCGCCTGGGTGATGGGCGTGCCGTCGCCGTCGAGGACGCCCAGGCCGGCCATGAGGACGAACTGGACGTGCGTCAGCCCGATCCGGTCGAGGGCCTGGCGCTGGCGGCGCTGCCAGGCGTTGGCCACCTGCCAGAGCAGGAAGCCGGGGCTGCCGTCGGGCCCCGCGAACTCGGTGCTCAGCTTGCTCTTCAGCCGATCAGTCTCCATCCCGACACTCCCTCGGGCCGGTGGCCGTCCCGGCGCGATCCGCATCGCCGCAGGTCGAGGCCCCCCGTCGCGAACGGGGGTGCGGTCGGGCCCCTCCGGGGAGGCCGGGGCGACGCTCCCGCGCCCCGCGCCTCGCTCCCGGTCGATGGCGATGTGTCCGTCCCGGCCGGTCGTCCCCCCCCGGATCTGACGGGGGGGCCGGCCTACCCCTGGGGTGGCCGGCTGGTGTGCGTGCGGGGCGGAGATCGCCCGGGTCGGGCCCGGCCTCGCCGTCGTCGCGAAGTGTCGGGCTGCGCCCTCGGGTGACCGATTGGCCGGCAACGGGCGATCGTCGTCCCCTGCTGATCCCGATGCTCGGCATTCGAACCGACCGCCTTGACTCTTGACCGACGGAGGCGGACCTCTCGGACCGATCCTAAGAGTCTGGTCTATATCGGAGTATACGTCAAGCAAGTCTACAAGACAATCATAAAATAAAAGAATTTATTTTAAATCTGCTTGCTTTATGCCTGGGCGGCCTGCGGGCCCCCGGGAGGGCGGGGCGCTGCCCCGGGGCGCGGGGATGTGCTAGGATGTCGCCCCGACGAGAGGCCCGCGCCGAGGAGAGGAAAGGTTCGTCCCCATGTCGATCGACCCCCGGGTGGCCGGCGGGCTCCGCGACGTCCCGCCGGCGGTGATGATCCCCCGCGAGCGGATGACGGCGTCGTTCCGCAAGACGTTCGCCTCGTTCGGCTTCGTCCCGATCGAGACGCCCCATATCGAACGCATGGAGGTCCTCGCCGGCAAGGGGGCGGGCTCGGACGAGGTGCTCCGCCAGATCTTCGAGGTGGTCAACAAGGGGGGCGAGGCCGGCAAGCTGGCGCTCCGGTTCGACCTGACCGTGCCGTTCGCGCGGTTCGTCGCCAAGCACATCCACGACCTGGGGACGCCGTTCAAGCGGTACGCGATCGGCTCGGTCTTCCGGGGCGAGCGGCCGGCCAAGGGCCGGTTCCGCGAGTTCACCCAGTGCGACTTCGACGCCGTCGGCACCGAGTCGGCCGTGGCCGACGCCGAGACGGCGCAGGTGATCCACGCGGCGCTCTCGGCCGCGGGGGTGCCGGCCTTCACGATCGCCCTGAACAACCGCCGGGTGCTCGACGGCCTGCTCGACTCGCTCGGCCTGGCCGACCGGACGGCCCGGGTCCTCCGGGCGCTCGACAAGCTGGCCAAAGTCGGCCGCGAGGCCGTGATCGCCGAGCTGCGCGGCAAGCCGGCCGACGAGGAGGCGGGCCCCGGCGGGCCGGGCCTGGCGGCGGACGAGGCCGCCCGGGTGCTCGACTTCGCCGAGGCGGGCCGCGGCGGCGTCGAGGTCCTCGGGCCGGTCGAGGCGGCGCTGGGGGGGCACCCGAGGGCCGCCGAGGGGATCGCCAACCTCCGATCGGTCTTCGCCCTGCTCGACGCGGCGGGCGTCCCGGCCTCGGCGCTGAAGATCGACCTGGGGCTGGCCCGCGGGCTCGACTACTACACGGGGATCGTCTACGAGACGACCGTCGACGGCTGGGAGCGGTTCGGCAGCGTCAGCTCCGGGGGCCGGTACGACGACCTCGCCAGCCTGTTCACCGACCGGAGGCTGCCCGGCGTCGGCGCGTCGATCGGGCTCGACCGCCTGCTCGCGCTGATGGAGGAGGCGGGCGCGCTCGGCGGGGCCGCGACGACGGTCCCGGTCCTGGTGGCGAACTTCCCGGGGGTCGACCCGTCGGTCCCGGTCGGCCTCGCGTCGCGGCTCCGCCGGGCGGGCGTCGGGGCCGAGGTCTACCCCGACCCGATCCAGGTGGGCAAGCAGATGGGCTACGGCTCGACCCGCGGGCACAAGGTCGCGGTCATCGTCGGCCCCGACGAGGCGGCCCTGCGGACGTTCAACCTCCGCGACCTCGCGACCCGCCGGGAGCGGAAGGCGATCCCCTGGGACGGGCTGGAGTCGGCCGTCGCGGGCGCGCTGGGGGGGGCGTCATGACCGGGGTCGGCGACGGCGAGGCCGACGGGCCGTCGGGCCGGGCCGTGGAGTCGAGGGTCGGGCTGGTCCGGGGGACGGCCGACGTCGGGCCCGTCGCCTTCGCCCGGCTCCTCGGCCTGGAGTCGCTCCTGCTCGACCGGTTCGCGAGGGCCGGCTACCGGCCGGTCCGGGTCCCGATCCTCGAAGGGCGGGAACTCCACGAGCGCAAGAGCGGGGCGCGGATCGTGGCGAACTTGTACCAAGTCGCGGGCGAGGAGATCTGCCTCCGCCCCGAGGTGACCGCCGGGATCGTCCGCGCCTTCAACGACGCCCCCGTCCCGCCGACGCTCCCCTGGCGGGTGAGCTACTCCGGCCCGGTCTTCCGGCTCCTGCCGACGGGCCCGGGCGTCCTCCGCGAGTTCCACCAGGTCGGCGTCGAGCGGCTCGACGACCCGGCCGGCGACGGCGGGGGGGACGCCGAGTCGATCTGGCTGGCCGACTGGTCGCTGGGCGAGGCCGGGGTCGGCGACGCGACGGTCCGGGTCGGCCACGCCGGCCTGATCCGCGAGCTGCTCCGGTGGTCGGGCCTGCCGATCGGCGTCCAGGTGGCGCTCGTCGAGGTCCTCGGCGAGGCGGCGCAGGGGCCGGACGACCGGGCGGCGGGGGGCCGGGTGCTCTCGGCGGCCGAGGCCCACCTCGAGGCGCTCGCCGCCTGGCTCGGCAACGGCCCGGCCGACGAGCCCGAGGGCGTCTCGGCGACGCTCGCCCCCGACGACGCCGGCGCCGATCGCCTCTTCCGGACTTTGTACCCCGAGGTCGTCGGCCGCCGGTCGGGCCGCGACGTGATCGGCCGGATCGGCCGGAAGTGGGCCCTCGGCCGGGGCCTCTCCCGCGTCCTGGCCAAGGTCCGCGGCCGGATCCGCGAGCTGGCCGACCTCCGCGGCCCCGCCCCCGAGGTCCTCGACCGCCTCGGCCGGTACGAGGACGTCGTGCCGGCGATGACGGCCGAGCTGACGGGCCTCGTCCGGTCGCTCATCGACCACGGGCTGGACCCGGCGCGGGTGGAGCTGGACCTCGGGTTCGGCCGGGGGATCGGGTACTACTCGGAGATGATGTTCGTGCTGATGGCGGGGACCCCCGCCGGCCCGCTCGAGGTCTGCGGCGGCGGCCGGTACGACGGCCTGGCGCGGGCGCTCGGGTCGGCCGTCGAGGTCGGCGGGGTCGGCTTCGCCTTCGGCCTGGAGCGGCTCCGGGACGCGCTGGAGGCCCGCGGGGGCGACGCCCCCGGGGCCCCTCGCCGCGACGAGACCCTCCTGGCCGCGAGCGGCCCATCGGGATTCGCCCTCGCCGCCCGGCTCCGGGCGCGCGGGCTGGCGGTCGTGGTCGAGGAGCCCGGCCCCTCGGGCGACCCGGGCGGCGCCGACCGGGCACGGGCCCGCGGGTTCGCCCGGCTGGTCCGCCCGCGCGGCGACGGGTTCCGCAGCCTCGACCTCGAGACCGGGGTCGCGACCGACCTTGCCGACGCCGACGACCTGATCCGCCTCCTCGCCGGTGCCCGACCATGAACCCGACCGTCGCCGATCCCGACCCGGACCCCCGGCCCTCGCCGGCGATCCTCGACCCGATCCGCCTGGCGCTGCCGTCGAAGGGGCACCTGTACGACGGGATCGTCGAGATCCTCCGGACGGCCGGGTACAGGGTCCGGCGGGCGAGCGACCGGCAGTACGAGGCGACGATCGCGGGCCACCCGCGGTTCCACGTCGTCTTCATGCGGCCGACCGACATCGTGACCCAGGTCCAGGAGGGCCGGTGCCACCTGGGCGTCACCGGGTTCGACGTCTTCGCCGAGCGCGCCGGCGAGGCCGACCGGGCCCGGGTCGTGATCCGCGACCTCGGCTACGGCGGGTGCCGGCTGGTGGTCGCGGTGCCCGAGAGCTGGATCGACGTGGCGCACGCGATGGACCTGGTCGAGCTCGCCGCCGAGTTCAAGGAGGCGGGCAAGACCCTCCGGGTCTCGACCAAGTACCCGAGCCTGGCCCGCGACTTCTTCGGCCGCCGGGGGATCCGCCACTACCGGGTGGTCGACTCCGACGGGGCGCTGGAGCTGCACCCGAGCCTGGGGATCGCCGACATCATCGTCGACCTGACCAGCTCGGGCACGACCCTGAAGGACAACCGGCTCCGGGAGATCGAGGGGGGGACGGTCCTGGAGTCGGCGTCGTGCCTGATCGGCCACGAGCCGGGGCTCCGGGCGATGGTCGACGAGGGGGAGGCCGGGCCGCTGGCGCTGCTGCTCGACGCGATGGACGGCGTGCGGGCGAGCGAGGGCTGGCTCCACCTGGAGGTCGTCGGCGGCCCGGCCGGGCCCGGCCCGCGGACGGCCGAGGAGGTCGCGGCGTACCTGGCCGGCCAGGGGGCGCAGCACGTCGCGCGGGGCGAGGTCCGGGACGCCGAGGGGGGGGAGGCCTGGCGGGTCACGGCCCTGGTGCTCGCCCGCCGGCTCGCGGCGTGCCAGCGGGCCCTGTTCCGGCTGGGGGCGCGCCGGGTCGTCGGCCTGCCCCCCCGGTTCGTCTTCGACCGCGACGGCGAGTCGACCTTCGACCGGGTCGCCCGCGACCTCGGCTGATCGGCGGGGCGCCCGCGGTCGGGGCGCGGCACCGCGCTTGCAGGATGCCCGACCTTGCGGACCGCCCGGCCGATGTCGTATTTTGCCCGATATCCATTCGCGGTCCCGGCCGACGCCCGACCCCCATCCCGCCGCGAAGCCGCTCGATCGCGAGGACGACTGCCTTGCCCGCCAACGACAGCCCCATCGGCGCCAACCCCGCCGCCCCGTCCGCCCGCCGCTCGCCGTCGCCCACGCAGGTGGTGGTCGTCACGAGCGTGATGTTCACCTTCATCTCGTACTGGCGGACCGCCGCCATCGTGCTCTGCGACCTCGCGAGCACGGCGTACTACATCGGCGGGATCGTCGAGTCGAACATCGGCCCGGCCGCGCCCTGGTTCATCCTGGCGGTGATGATCTTCAGCTACGGGGTCCGAAGCATCTACATCGAGAGCTGCGCGATGTACGTGCGCGGCGGCGTCTATCGCGTCGTCAAGGAGGCGCTGGGCGGGGGGATGGCCAAGCTCGCGGCCTCGGCCCTGATGTTCGACTTCATCCTGACGGGCCCGATCAGCGGGGTCTCGGCCGGGCAGTACGTCCTCGGCCTGCTGAAGGACCTGCTCCGGCTGGACCTCACCCCGACCCAGGTCGAGATCGGCTCGGCGGCGATCGCCATCGCGATCACCCTGTACTTCTGGCGGGTGAACACCCGCGGGATCCACGAGTCGAGCGAGAAGGCCCTGAAGATCATGGGGGCGACGACGGTCATGGGCGTCATCATGATCGTCTGGTGCCTGGCGACTCTCGTGGTCCATCCCGAGAAGGCGCACCTGCCGACGGCCGTGCCGGACCTCTCGGTCAAGGCCGACATCCCCGACGCGCTCGGGCACCCGCTCGACCCGGTCGGCTTCCTCGGGCGGACCGGGCTGGGCGACGCGCTCCGGCCGGGGAACATCCACTGGGGGAGCCTGCTGGGGGTCCTCGGCATCCTCGTGGCGTTCGGCCACTCGGTCCTGGCCATGAGCGGCGAGGAGACGCTGGCGCAGGTCTATCGCGAGGTCGAGAGCCCGAAGCTGAAGAACTTCAAGAAGGCGGCGTTCATCGTCTTCATGTACAGCCTGCTCCTGACGTCGCTGATCAGCTTCTTCGCGGTGATGATCATCCCCGACGAGGTCCGGCTCTCGAAGTACGGCGGCAACCTGATCGGCGGCCTGGCGATGAACGTCGTCGGCCCGCACTGGGCGCGGCTCTGCCTGAACACGCTGGTCGTCGGCGTCGGGTTCCTGATCCTCTCGGGGGCCGTGAACACGGCGATCGTCGGGTCCAACGGGGTGCTCAACCGGGTCTCGGAGGACGGCGTCCTGCCCGACTCGTTCCTCAGGCCGCACCCGAAGTACGGGACGACGTACCGGCTGATCAACCTGGTCGTGGCGCTGCAGATCTTCACGATCGTCGCCAGCCGGGGCAAGATCCTCGCATTGGGCGAGGCCTACGCCTTCGGCGTCGTCTGGAGCTTCGTCTTCAACGCGTTCTCGATGCTGGTCCTCCGGTTCAAGCAGCCGGGGCACCGCGAGTACGAGGTCCCGCTGAACATCAAGTTCGGCCGGTACGACCTCCCGATCGGGATCGGCCTGATCTTCCTGATCCTCGCCGGCGCCGCGACGACGAACTTCATGACCAAGGAGGTGGCGACCGTCACCGGCGTGATCTTCACCCTGCTGCTCTTCGGCATCTTCTGGTACTCGGAGCGCAGGCATCGGGTCCGCGGCAAGGTCGCGGAGCACCACGAACACCTCGAGCAGTTCAACCAGCAGCACTCCGAGGAGGTGAGCCCGCTGGCCCTCGGGGTGACCAAGCCGTACCGGAAGCTGGTGGCGATCCGGTCGCCCCACAACCTGTCGATGCTCGAGCGGTGCCTGGCCGAGACCGACCCGGACACGACGGACGTGGTCGTGATGACGGCCAACGTCCTCCCCCAGGCGTCGGCCGACAAGACGCCCGCGATCACCGACCAGGACCGGGCCCTGCTGACGGCGGTCGTGAACCTGGCCGAGCACGTCGGCAAGCCCGTCCACCCGCTGATCGTCCCGACCAACCAGCCGTACTTCGCCCTGGCGCGGACGGCGCGGGCGATCGGGGCGCAGGAGCTGGTCATGGGGTCGTCCAACACGGTCGACCCCGACGCCGTGATCGACCAGGTGGCGCTGTACTGGCTGAACCTCTGCCACGACCGGCCCGAGCCGCTGACGATCCGGGTGATGGGGCGCGACCGCGACACCCGGATCGACATCGGCGGCGGGAGCCAGATCCCCCGGGCCCGCGGCGACGCCGGCGGGGCGTCGGAGGTCCTCTCCGACCTCCGCGAGAGCTGGCGGGGGGTCAAGCGGCTGCTCCTGGCCTACGACGGCAGCCCGCTCTCGACCGACTTCCTCGACACGGTCCTGAGCTTCCTCGACCGGGAGATCGCCGTCACGCTGATCGACGTGGCCGAGGGGGCCCTGCCCAGCGCCGTCGCGGCGGAGGCGGCGCGGGAGCTGATCGAGGCCGGGATCGCGCGGGCCCGCGAGCTCGGCCACACGGTCGACTACATCGTCATGGGGGGCGACCCCGGCCCGCAGATCGTCAAGGCCGCCGCCGAGGGCAAGTATGACGCGATCTTCATGAGCCTCCGCGGCGAGTACCGCAAGCGCGACACGATGGTGATGGCCCCGACCACCTCGTACGTCCTCCAGCACGCCCCCTGCCGGGTGATCCTCGGCTTCCCCCCCAAGTCGATCAAGGCCCAGGGCGAGGCCGCCGCCGCGGGCTCCGGCGCGGCGACCTGAGCCGTGCCGCCTCCCCCGCCCGGACACCGCGTCATCTCGCGAAGATCCGGGCGACGGGGAGGGCGAGTCCGGGGAGGTCGGGATCGCCCGGAATGGTCTGGTCGGCATTGAACAGGACGGGCTCCGCCTCGGGACGGTGGATGACGACCGTCTTGAAGTCGGGGTCGGCGATCCAAACCTGCCGGACCCCGGCGGCGAGGTACTCCCGGACCTTCTTGGTCATCCCGCGCTTCGTGTCCGACGATGAGGAAATCTCGACCACGAGGCAAGGGGCCCCGTCGACAATCGCCGCGTCGGGAGCGGTCCGCGCCGCGTGCTCGGGCGCGACATAGGCCACGTCGACGCCGACGATCGTGCCCGGGTCGCGCCGGAGAAGAATCCTGCACTCGCCGCTGACGACGAACCCATGGGGTGGCGGCTGTCGCAAGATCCAATCCTTGAAATGATAACTGAAATTACTCATCACGTAGGAATGGGGTAACGCACGAGTCGTCAACGGTCCCTCCCAGAGTTCTCCCCGGATCAGCTCACGGTCGACGCCCTCGACGTCGGGCAGGGCGAGGAATTCCTCGGCGGTCATCGGTCGCGCGGCGGTCGCCATCCGTACCTCCCGGAGATCAAGGGGCCTCGATCGATCTGGTCTCACCACCCCGGGCCGCCGCCGAAGACGCGGTTGGTGCCGGCCAGGGGGATGCCGGCGATCATCGACGCCTCGGGGGTGAGGGCGCGGAGGTCCTCGGGCTCGAGGTGGTGGACGTCGCTCTTGCCGCAGGCCCTGGCGAGGATCTGGACCTCGGAGGACAGGGCGTGGAAGAAGTTGGCCACCCGGTCCGACGCCTCCTCGATCTCCAGGCGGGCGGCGAGCGCGGGGTCCTGGGTGGCGATCCCGACCGGGCACCGGCCGGTGTGGCAGTGGTGGCAGGCGTACGGGGCGGCGCCGATCGCGGCGTAGTCCTCGTGGTGGACCGGCTTGTTGCAGTTCAGGGCGATCAGCAGCGCCGTGCCGAGGTAGCAGGCGTCGGCCCCCAGCGCGATCGCCTTGGCGCAGTCGGAGCCGTGGCGGAGGCCGCCGGCGATGACCAGCTGGACCACGCCGTACAGCCCGACGTCCTCCAGCGCCGCGCGGGCCTCGCAGACGGCCGCCAGGGTCGGGATGCCGGTGTGCTCCTGGAGCAGCTCGGGCGAGGCCCCCGTCCCCCCCTCCATCCCGTCGACCACCACGACGTCGGCCCCGGCCTTGGCGGCGAGCCGGACGTCGTCGAAGACGCGCGACGCCCCCATCTTGACGAAGATCGGGACCTGCCAGTCGGTCGCCTCGCGCAGCTCCTCGATCTTGATGACCATGTCGTCGGGGCCGAGGAAGTCGGGGTGGCGGCAGGGGGAGCGCTGGTCGACCCCGGGGGGCAGGTCGCGGATCGCGGCGACCTCGGCCGAGACCTTCGAGCCGAGCAACAGGCCGCCGGTCCCGGGCTTGGCCCCCTGGCCGATCGTCAGCTCGATGGCGTCGGCCCGCCGGAGGTGGCGGACGTCGATCCCGTACCGGCTGGGCAGGACCTCGACGACCAGCTTCGCCGACTCGTGCCGCTCGTCCTCGAGCATCCCGCCGTCGCCGGTGGTGGTCGACGTCCCGGCCTTCCTCGACCCCCGCGCCAGCGCCGCCTTGGCGTTCCGCGAGAGGGCGCCGAAGCTCATCCCGGTGACCATCATCGGGATGTCCAGGACGAGGGGCCGTGCGGCGAACCGGGTGCCCAGGACGGTCCGCGTCGAGCACTTCTCGCGGTAGCCCTCGAGCGGGATCCGGGTGAGGGTCCCGGGGACGAAGGTGAGGTCGTCGAAGGTGGCCCAGGTCCTCGGGCGGAGGATGCCGAAGCCGCGGATCCGGTAGCGGGCGAGCTCGGCCTTGATCTGGATGTCCTCGATGACGCCGGGCGTGAAGGTGCCCGAGCGCTGCATCGGCGAGGGGTCGGCGGACGGCTCGCCCTGGTGCTCACTCATCGATCGGGCCTCCTCGCGGCGGGTGCGGGCGCCGGGGCGGGCGGGCGGGGCGGCGGCGCGGGGCCCGGGGACGGATACGGATGCGGGCCCGACGGCCCGGCCCTTCGGTTGTATCACAACCGGGGAGCCGGGCCGAGCGGGCCCGTCGGGCCGTCCGTCGATCGGACGCCGGTCAGGAGGCGACGACCATCACGGCGAGGGTCGGGTGCTCGCCGTCGAGGACGGCGAGGTGGAACCGGGCCGGCTCGGTGAAGTCGGAGTGGTTGGTGATCCGGAGGATCCGGCGGAAGTCGTCCGCGGCGCGGATCGGGTCGCCGATCTTGGCCAGGCTGATCCCGCGGTGGAGCAGGGGGGCGGCGTCCCTCGGGCTCAGGCCGTGGGCCCGCTCGAAGTCGACGATCGCCGCGTCGTGGTCGCCCCGCGCGGCCAGGACGATCCCCCGGTTCAGGTGGGCGGCGGCCAGGTCGGGGTCGATCGTCAGCGCCCGGTCGAAGTCGGCGAGGGCGCGGTCGTACTCCCCCTTCTGCATCCGGGCCTGGCCGCGGCGGACGTACGACTCGATCCGGGCCGGGTCGACCTTGATCGCGATGCTGTACTCGGCGATCGCCCGGTCGACGTCGCCCTTGTAATAGGCGTTGGTCGCGATCCGGAGGTAGGTCGAGAGCAGCGACCGGCGACGGTCGTGCTCGACCCGGTCGCGGCCGAGCTTGACCAGGACGACGAGGGCGGGCACGAGCAGGAGGCCGACCTGGGCGACCTCGCGGGCCCCGTCGCCGTGGACGTAGGACCGGGCGCGGATCATCTCGGCCAGGCGGACCTCGGCCTGGTGCTCGGAGACCGTCAGGAGCCCGAGGGACGCGGAGGCGGCCCCGAGGCAGAGCAGGCCGAAGCCGGCCCAGGCCGTCCCTCGCCGCGCCAGGACGATCAGGCCCGCCAAGGCGAGGAGCGCCCCCAGGCCGAAGAGGCCGGCGAGGCCGACGCCGCGGGCGATCTGATCGAAGAGTCGGAAGCTCAGGTCGTCGAGATTCATCGGAAAGTACCCCACCTCGGGTCAGATCAGAGTCAGAGCGCCGTCTTCCAGATCTCCAGGTCGCCCCGATGGAAGTTCCATAGCTTGCGGCCGGAGACCAGCTTGCGGAATCCCCGCGGGTCGGGGCCGTCGAGCGACCATCGCTCCAGGGCCCCGGAGATCGCGGCGGCGTCGTCGGGGGTGATCTCGGCGTCGACGGCGTCGGCCCCGAGGGTCCCCCGGATCGGGCCGCCGACGAAGACCTCCCCCTCGTACATGCTGTCGGCCACCCCGTCGTGCGCGGCGCCGCAGACGATCAGGCGGCCCTTCTGCATCATGAAGGCGGCCATCGGCCCGACGTCGCCGCCGACGACGAGCGTCCCGCCCTTCATCGCGATCCCGGCCCGGGTCGAGGCGTCCCCCTTGACCACCACGGTCCCGCCCCGGATCGAGGCCGCCGCGGCGTTGCCGGCGTCGCCGTCGACCACGACCGTCCCGTCCCTCATGCTCTCGGCGGCGCCCCAGCCGGCCCCGCCCCGGACCTCGACGGTCGCCCCGTCGTTCAGGCCGCCGGGGTAGTAGCCCGCCGGCCCGTCGATCACCATCGTCACCCCCTCCGAAAGGGCGACGCCGAGGTTATGCCGGGCCGCCGGGTTCGCCAGCCGGATCGACCGCGCCCCCGCCGCGATCGCGGCGCGGACCTCGCGGTTGACCTCGCGGGCGGGGCGGTCGCCGCAGTCGATGATCGTCGTGGGGTGGGTCGCGGTCATGGGCGTCCGGCCGGGTCGGGTTCGGGGTCCGAACCGGGGCGACGCCGGCCATGGCGTTCCCCGATCCGGGTGTAAGCGTCAACTGCGGGGGATTGGGCCGATGCCGCGGGAGAGGAGACGCGCGGGGGGAGGTGCGTCTTGCGGTCGGATCAGGCGTTGTGAGGTAGGTCGTTCGGGCGGAGACCTCTCGGGTCGTGCCGGTTCGTCCGATCGCATGATATCAGACGAGGGCCGGGACGACCAGGGGAAAAAGCCGGGCGGAGCCGGGGGGAGGCTCGTGGGCCCGGTAGGTCCCGGGCAGGGCAGTCCTCAGGGCGATCTCCTCGGTAGCCACCGCGACGAAGTCGTCCGTCTCGGCGACCATCAGGGGCTTGAAGCCGAACCGGTCGCGGACGACCCCCAGCCCCTCGGGCGAGGCGACGAGGTAGTTGAACGCGCCGTCGAGGTCGGCCAGCGAGTCGGCCATGGCCTCGGCCAGGGTGCGTCCCGCCTCGAGCCGGTCGCGGAGGTAGACGCCGATCACCTCGGAGTCGTTGTCGGTATAGAAGACCGTCCCCCGCTGCTCAAACCGCCGCCGGAGCCGGTGGTAGTTCGTGATGTGCCCGTTGTGGACCGTCGCCAGGTCAAGCAACCCATGTGCCCAGAACGGCTGGGAGTGGCTGAGATCGATCCGGCTCTCGGTCGACATCCGGGTGTGGCCGACGGCGACCGGCCCGCCCCATCGGCTGACGCCATAAGCCGTTTCGAGCGAGTCGGGGTCGCCGACGCCCTTGACCAGGTCGAGCCGATCGCCGAGCGAAAGGACCTCCAGCCCGCCCCGACGGGCCCCGAGCCGGGCCTCGACCTCGACGGGGGTGACCCCCGGGTCGGGCCTGAAAAGGAAGCAGCGGGTGCCGCCCTCGCGGCAGGCGGCGTCGCGGCCGACCGCGCCCAGGCCCTCGAGCCGGGCGAGGTCGGCGAGGTCGGCCGGGGCGACCCGGACCTTCCAGACGCCGGCCGCCGCGGGCTCGCCGATCAGCGCGACCCCCGCGCCGTCGGGCCCCCGGCAGGCCAGGGCGCGGAGCATCGACATCAGGGTCGCGCCCGTGGGCGGGCCCGACTCCGGCCGGTCCCGCCGATCGAGGAAGCCGACGATCCCGCACATGGGCGTCTGACCCGGTCCTGGGGATTCGAGCCGGGCGACCAAAACGACCGGCCTCGGCCCGATTCTACTCGACCTGGCCGATCCTGTCCCCCATAATCGTCGCGCCCGGAGCCCCCCTGCGCCCCCGACCCGCCTCGCCCGCCCGTTCCCCTTCGTCCCCGCCGGGGAGGAGACGGCCTGCCCATGAGCGCGACCGACGACCGGCCCGGCCTCGACGCGATCGAGCGGCGGATCGAGGCCGACCGGATCGAGTACCTCCTCGTCCAGTTCGTCGACATCCACGGCGCGGCGAAGGTCAAGCTGATCCCGGCCAACACCTTGCGCTCGGCCGTCGCCTCCGGCGCGGGCTTCGCCGGCGGGGCGGTCTGGGGGATGGGGCAGGGGCCGCACTCGCACGACCTGATCGCCAGGATCGACCTGCAATCGTACACCCCGGTCCCCTACGAGCCGGGCCTCGCCCGGTTCGCCGCCGACCTCCACGTCGACGGCCAGCCCCACCCGTTTTGCCCGAGGGCGAACCTCCGCCGCGTCCTCGACGCCGCCGCGGCCCGGGGCTACTCGTTCAACGCCGGGATCGAGCCCGAGTTCTTCCTCGTCGTCAAGCGGCCCGACGGGACGATCGTCGGCTGGGACCCGCAGGGGGTCGACGACCTGGCCAAGCCCTGCTACGACTACAAGGGGATGTCGGCCGCATTGGGCTTCCTCCGCGCCATGAACGACGCCCTCGGGACCCTCGGCTGGGGGACCTATCAGACCGACCACGAGGACGCCAACTCCCAGTACGAGATCAACTTCCGGTACGCCGACGCCCTGACCACGGCCGACCGCCTGACCTTCTTCCGGATGATGGCCGGCCAGCTGGCGTCCCGGTCCGGCGCGGTGGCGACCTTCATGGCCAAGCCGTTCGCCTCCCGGACCGGGTCGGGGGCCCACCTCCACTACCACCTGGCCGACGCCGGGACCGGCCGGAACCTGTTCCTCGACGAGGACGACCGCCGGGGCCTCGGCCTCTCGGCGCTCGCCTACGGGTTCCTCGGGGGGGTCCTGCACCACGCCCGGGCCCTCTGCGCCCTGACCTCGCCGACGGTGAACTGCTACAAGCGGCTCCAGGTCGGCCGGGCCCTGACGGGCTCGGCGTCGGGGTACACCTGGGTCCCCGCCTTCATCACCTACGGCGACAACAACCGGACCCAGATGCTCCGCGTCCCCGAGGGGGGCCACGTCGAGGACCGGACCGTCTCCTCGGCCTGCAACCCGTACCTCGCCCTGGCCGCCTACGTCGCCGCGGGCCTGGACGGGGTCGACCGCGGGCTCGACCCCGGCGAGCCGAACCTGGGGGCGAACCTGTACGAGGTCGGGGTCGAGTCGATGGCGGCCCGGGGCGTCGGCATCCTCCCCCAGTCGCTCCCCGAGGCCCTCGACGCCCTGGAGGCCGACCCGGTCGTCCTCGGCTCGATCGGCCCGATCGCCGCCGAGTTCCTCCGCCTCAAGCGCGACGAGTGGCGTGAGTATCACGCCCAGGTCGACGCCTGGGAGATCCGTCGCTACCTGACCGCCCTCTGACCGGCCGGCCCCCCCGGCTGACCGCCTGGCCCGGAGCGACGAGACGGATGGCAAATGACAGAAGGCACTCACATCGGACGATTTCTGACCTTCTGTGCTCCGTGCTCTCCCCTGCCTCCCCGCACTTCCAGGCTGACAGGCCGATCAGCCCCGACCGCCACCGACGAGGACGGGACCGATGACGACCGACCGCTGCCGCAACGTCGTGCTCGGGGCCGGGGCGATGGGCTCGGCCGCGGCCTACCACCTGGCCCGCCGCGGCGAGCCCGTCCTCCTGGTCGAGCAGTTCGCCCTCGGCCACGACCGCGGCAGCTCGCACGGGGCGGCCCGGATCACCCGCCACTCGTACGCCGACCCCGCCTACGCCCGGCTGATGCCCGCCGCCTTCGCCGCCTGGCGGTCGCTCGAGGCCGACGCGGGCGAGACGCTCTACATCCGCACCGGCGGCGTCTCGATCTCTCCGACGGACGTCCCTTACGTCGACCAGGTGGCGTCCAATCTTGCGGATCTGGGAGTCCCCCACCGGCGGATGTCGGGCGCGGCCTGGAATGCCGCCCACCCCGCGTTCGGGCTCCGGCCCGACGACCGGGTCGTCTTCGAGCCCGACGCCGGGATGCTCAAGGCGGCCCGGGCGCTCCGGGTCGAGGTCGCGCTGGCGTGCGCCCTCGGGCCGATGACCGAGGTCCGCGACCGGACGCCGGTCCGGCGGATCGACCTGGACGGCGAGCGCCCAAGGCTCGTCACCGACGCGGGGATCGTCGAGGCCGACCGCCTGATCGTCACCGCGGGCGCCTGGACCGGCCGGCTCGTCCCGACCCTGGCCGAGACGCTCCGGCCGACCCGGCAGGTCGTCGGCTACTTCCGGCCCGCCGACCCCGCGCCCTATGCCCTCGGGACCTTGCCCGTCTTCATCTACAAGGGCGAGGGGGACCTGGACGCCTTCTACGGGATGCCGGGTTCGCCCGGCCTGGGGACGAAGGTCGCCCGCCACGGCGGCCCCGACGCCGACCCCGACCGGCCCGAACCCGTCGCCACCGAGGCCGACTTCGCCCCGGTCCGGGACTTCCTCCGGTCGCGGATGCCCGGCCTGGCCGACGCCCCGATCGACCGGGCCGAGGTCTGCCTCTACACCGTCGCCCCGGGCGACCACTTCCGGGTCGCGACCCTCCCGGGCCGGACCGACGTGGTCGTCGCCAGCCCGTGCAGCGGCCACGGGTTCAAGTTCTCCTGCCTGATCGGCTCGATCCTCGCCGACCTCGCCCTCGACGGCGCGACCCCCCACGACATCGCCGCCTGGAGCCTCCCGCCACGATAACCGGCCGGGCCGGTCAGAATGCGTCGGAGTCGCTTGGCTCCATCGCGTTGGCCATGTTCTCGAACCGCATGAAGTGCTTCCGGAAGGTGAACTTCGGGTTCCCGGTCGCCCCGTTCCGGTTCTTGGCGACGATCAGCTCGGCGATCCCGGGCTGGTCGTTGGGGTCGTAATACTCGGGCCGGTGCAGGAGGAGGACGAGGTCGGCGTCCTGCTCGATCGCCCCCGACTCGCGGAGGTCGGCCATCCTCGGCCGGCGGTCCTCGCGGGTCTCGACCGCCCGGTTCAGCTGCGAGAGGGCGATGACCGGCACGTCGAGCTCGCGGGCGAGGGTCTTGAGCCGGCGGCTGATCTTGGCGATCTGCTCCTGCCGGCTGTCGCGCGATTCCTCCGAGTCGATCAGCTGGATGTAGTCGATCACGACCAGGCCGATCCCCTTGCGGAGCTTGAGCCGGCGGGCGTTCGCCGTGATCTGGAGCATGTTCCGCGACGGGGTGTCGTCGAGCATCACCTCGGCGCCCGACCGGAGTTCCTCGTACCCCTTGCCCAGGCTCCTCATGTCGGAGGTGTTCAGGCCCTTGCCGGTCCGGAGCTTCTGGCCGTCGACCCGCGACCGGGCGCAGATCATCCGCTCGGCCAGCTCGAGCTTCCCCATCTCCAGGCTGACGAACAGGACCCCCTTCTTCTGCTCGACCGCGACGTGCTCGCAGATGTTCAGCGCGAACGCGGTCTTCCCCATGCTCGGCCGGGCGGCGAGGATGATGAGCTGGGACCCCTGGAACCCGCCGGTCAGCTCGTCGAGGTCGAGGAACCCCGAGCTGATCCCGTTGACCGGCAAGGCGGCGTGGACCCGCAGGTCGATCCGGGCCATCGCGTCGGCGATCACGTCCTTGAGGTCGACCGTCTCGCCCGTGACCTCGGCCTCGGCGATCGCGAACACCCGGCGCTCGGCGGCGGCCAGCAGGTCCTCGGCCGCGAACGTGTTCGAGTAGCTCTCGCGGAGGATCTCGTTCGACGCCTCGATCAGCTCGCGGGCGATCGCCTTCTCGCGGACGACCCGGGCATAATAGCGGGCATTGGCCGAGTGCGGGACGCTGCCGATGATCTGGTGGATCGCGTCGGCCCCGCCGATCTTCTCGATCTCCTCGGTCCGCCGGAGCTGGTCCTCGAGGATAATCCAGTCGACCGGCTTGCCCAGGTCGTACAGGGTCCGGATCGCCCGATAGATGATCTGGTGCGCGTCGCGGTAGAAGTCCTCGACCTTGACGATCGGGATGATCTCGTGGAGGACCTCGTTGTCGAGCAGGATGCTGCCGAGCACCCCCTGCTCGGCGCCGAGGTCTTGAGGCGGCAGGCGGTCCGCAAGGGCGACGGCCGAGGTGCCGACGAGGCCGAGCCGCCCCCGGCCGTCCTCCGCGCCGTTGCCGTTGCCGTTACCGTGGACGTGAGCCTTCGGCATGCCAGCCTCTCCGTCGGACCCGCCTCGGCGGGCCCCCTCCGGCCAAGCCCGAGCCCGACCCGACGACCGCTCGACACAGGGACGGGTCGGCCATACCTGTACAATGGTATCGGCCGGCCGCCGTCGGGGCTATCGCATTTCCGGCGAAATCGCCGGGGAGGGTCCGGTGGCGCGGGGGGCGCGGGGCCGGGACGACCGGGGGGGAGTCCGGCCGGGTCAGACGGCGGGCTCGTCGGTGTGGGTCGGGACGACCCAGAGCTTGACCTCGGTCTCGACGTCCTGGCCGAGGGCGAGCTTGATCGTGTAGAGCCCCAGCTCCTTGAGCGGGCCCTCGATCCGGACGTTGTCGACGTCGATCGGGAAGTTGTCGGCGCGGAGGGCGGCGGAGATCTGATCGGCGTTGACCGAGCCGTAGAGGTGCCCCTCGGCGTTGGCGTTGGCCTCGATCGTGATCGACCGCTGGGCGATCTGGGCACCCAGGCTCATCAGGTCGGCGCGGCGGGCCTGCTCGAGCTGGAGGAGCCGCTCGCGGTGCTTCTGGACGATCCGGAGGTTGTGCGGGGTGGCGAAGGTGGCCAGGCCCTGCGGCAGGAGGTAGTTCCGGGCGAACCCGGGGCGGACCTTGACGAGGTCGCCCGGCCCGCCGAAGTGGGGGACCTGGTGGGTGAGGAGGATCTGCATATAGCCATCCTTCGCCCGCATCGGGTGGTTCCGCCGCCGCTCGACGCCCGGCTGGCGGACCTCGGCGACCGCCATCGCGGTCCCGGCGCGGCCGCTGGTCTTCGCCGCGGCGGCCTTGGCCTTCTTCGCGGTCGACTTCGGCTTGGCCTTCGCCTTGCCCGGCTTCTTGTCCGTCATCTTGGCCATGGTCCGCAAACTCCTGGCGGTGCGTCGCGTCGCGTCGCGGGGCCCCGCCGAGCCGATCGGTCGGCGGGGGTTCGGTCGGTCGGGTCGGGTCGGATCAGAACGGGATGTCGTCGCCGTCGTCGTCGGTCTCGGGCATCGGGGCGGGCGCCGGGCGCCTCGGGGCCGACGGGGCCGGGGCCGAGGAGCCGCCGGGTCGGCCCGGGCCGTTGCCCCCGCCGCCGCCGCCGGAGGGGCCACGACGGGCCGGGGACGGCGACGGCGACGGTCCGTGGGCGAACTCCTCGTCCCCACCCGAGGACGACGGCCCGCCGGGGCCATCCTCGCGGCGGTCGAGGAACTGGACCCGGTCGGCCAGCACCTTCAGCTTCGACCGCTTCTCCCCCGTCGTCTTGTCGTCCCAGCTCTCCATCTTCAGCGACCCCTCGACGTGGATCGCCCGGCCCTTCTTGAGGCACTGGCAGCAGGTCTCCGCCTGGCGGTCCCAGACGGTGATGTCCACGAACATCACCTCCTCCTTCCGCTCCCCGTCCTTGCCGGTCCACGACCGGTTGACGGCCAGCGGCAGGTCGGTGACGGCGGAACCGCTCGGCGTGTAGCGCAGTTCGGGGTCGCGCGTGAGATTACCCATCAGGAAGACTTTGTTGAGGGTCGCCATCGCTCCGAACCTCCCGGGGACCGACCGATTCGATCGACTCGACTCGACTCGCGACGCCCGCCCGGCATCGCCGCCCGGCGGGGGCTGGACTAAACACCTGTCCCGGTACGAAGCCTAGCACACGCGAGGATAGCCGACAAGGGAGGATACCGGAAGGTCAACCGGGCACGCGGATTGCGACGTGGCCGGGCCCGGCCCGGGCCGGCTCAGGTCAGTCGTCGCGGCGGCGGCGGCGGGGGCGGTCGTCCATCTCCTCCTCGCGGGCGCCTCCCTCTTCCTCGCCCGGGGTCGAGGTCATCGCCTGGGTGACCAGGTGGTCGACCAGCTTCGGGTGGACCTTGAGGATCAGCTCGCGGAGGATCAGCTCGGAGAGCCGGCAGGCGGCCGAGATCTCCTTCAGCTCCGCCCCCTCGGTCTTGAAGTAGGTCAGGAGGTACGTCCCCTTCTTCTGCCCCTCGACCGTGTAGGCGAGCCGGCGCTCGTCCCACTGGCGGCTGGCGACGATCTCGGCGTTGTGCTTGGTCAGGATGTCGTGGACGTGCCGGACCGCGTCGTCCCACGACGCGGCGACCTTGGCGCTGTCCAGGAGGAACATCGCCTCATAGGTGCTGACTGGCAAGGGTCGGTCTCCTCTTCCTCGATGCGGGTCGGATCGGATCGGTTCGGATCGGGTCCTGTCACAAGGACCCCGGATGAAGGCTCACAAGCGCCGAGCGCAAAAGCCCAGAATCCTCGGACATCCAGATGGGCTCCTGGGCTCCGGCTCTCCCCCGTCGCCTCACCCCTTCGGCCCATTGAACCGATTCATCGCCGCGTCGAGCCCCTGCGCGACCCAGACGGCGACGGCCTGCGTGGCCTCGATCAGGGCGTCGTCGATGGCGGGGCGTTCGACGGGTCGGAACCGGCTGAGGACGAAGTCGGAGGCGTCGATCGGGCCCCGCTCGCCGACCCCGATCCGGAGCCGGGCGTACGCCTCGGTCCCCAGGTTGGCGGTCACGTCGCGGAGCCCCTTCTGGCCGCCGTCGGACCCCCCCGCGCGGAGCCGGAGCTTGCCGAGCGGGAGGTTCAGGTCGTCGCAGATCACGAGCAGGTCTCGGTTCGGGTCGATCTTGTAGAACCGGGCGGCCTGGGCGACGCAACGGCCGCTCAGGTTCATGAACGTCTCGGGCTTGAGCAGGAGGGCCCGGCGGAAGTCGATCTCGGCCTCGGCCAGGAGCCCGTCGAACTTGCGGCCGAACCGGGCCCCGGCGGCGGAGGCGGCGAGGCGGTCGACCGTTTCGAAGCCGATGTTGTGCCGGGTCCCGTCGTACTTGCTGCCGGGGTTGCCAAGGCCGACGATCAGCTTGGGCATCCGTCAGGACCCCCGGCACGGGCCGGCCCAGGCCACGTCGCCGTCGCCGACGGGGCCGAGGGCACGGGCGGCGCGAGCGGCCATCGGGCTCAGTCCTCCTTGTCCTTGCGCTCGGGCTTGATGACCTCCGGCTGGATCTCCCCCTCGGGGGTCGTCGACGGCTCGGGCTCCGCCGCGCGGGCGACCACGTGGACGACCAGCGCCTCGGGGTCCCCCTTGACCGTCACCCCCTCGGGCAGCACCAGCTCGCGGAGGTGGATCGCCTTGCCGATGTGCAGGTCCCCCACGTCGACCTTGATCGCGTCGGGGATCGCCATCGCCCGGCAGGTGACGGTGATCGTGTGCATCAGGTGCTCGATCACCCCCCCCTCGGCGACGCCCGGCGCCTCCCCCTTCAGGTCGAGCCGGACCTCGGCCTCCACCGACTCCTCGGCGCTGACGCGGGCGAAGTCGACGTGGATGATCTCCTTGCCCAGGTGGTCCCACTGGACGTCCTTGACCAGGACCGTCTCGGTGGCGCCGGCCAGCTGCAATTCGGCCAGGTGGGTCGACTTCTTGATCATCTGCCAGATCAGGTCCCGCGCGATCGCGATCGGCGTCGGGGCCTGCTTGTGGCCGTAGACGATCGCCGGGATCAGGCCCCGGGCCCGGAGCTTCCGGGAGGCCCGCGAGCCGGTCCCCTGGTTCTTGGCCGGGTCGCGGACCTCGACCGCTATCTTGACGGCATCCGCCATGCGTCGCCCTTGCCTGACCCTGCCATGAGGTCGGAACGAGAAAGGAGAGGAAGAGGAACCGAACCGTCCGGGGCGGCCATCCGTCCGTCGCCACCCGCCGTCGGGGCGACTCCGCGACCGCGAAGAGCGGCCGGGGGGCCGCGCATCGGGTGATTATCCGGGTTGCCCGGTGTCGCCGCAAGGTCAAATCGCGGGCTTTCTCCGCCCGGGTGCGGTAACGGAATCTGGTCGCCGCAAGAAACAAGGGGTCCGGGACTTATCGACGCCAGGCGATGCGTCCGCCTCGCACAGGCTTCTGTACCTCGGTTTGTAGGGGTTCTCGAAGCGGACTCCAGGTGGGATTTCATCCCAGAGCCCCAGGACTGCCCAGTCGGACCAGAAACAATTACCACACCCCTCCGCCCTCCGGCCGGCCTGCCTCCATCCCGCCGCCGGCCTCCTCCTCGGAGTTGCGTGGGCGGAGGCCCGCGACCCGAAGCCCCGGCGGAATTGGGTCCGTTCCGTCGCCACGATCCCGGGAATTGGGTCCGTTCCGTCCCCCGACCTCCCGCCGCCCCCGGCCCCGGGTGGGGCGACCATCCGGGGGCATGCGTCCGGCCTTTCACCCCCCCGAGGATGGCTCCGGATCGACCTGGGTGGACGATCGGGATCCGCCCGGCCGGCGATCGGCCGGGTTGGTCATCCTCGTCGCGCCCATCGGGCCACGACGGGCGTGGACCTCCAGGCGGCCGGGCCCGGCCGATGCCCTGCCGACCCGACTTCGAAGCCCGGATCAGGCGCGGCGGGCCTGCGCCGCCATCGCCCGCCGCTGCTTCCGGTTCAGGCCGCGGTCGGCCTTCACCTTCGCCATCGGGATCGGGGCCTCGTCGCCGTCGACTCCGCCCGTCCGCGCCGCGACCGCCGCGTCGATCGCCGCCTCGACCGCCTCGACCTCCTCCGGCGTCACGGCCCGCGCCATCCGGTCGCGCAGGTCGGCGACCGTCGCCTCGTCCTCGGCCGTCATCGGCGGCTCGTCGTCCTCGGCCTCGCCCTCGTCGAGCAGCGCGATCGGGGCCGGCGTGGCGGCGCGGGCCTCCTTGATCGCCGCGCGGTAGGTCCGCCAGGCGTCGCGCTCATACCGCAAGATCAGCATCGCCGGTTTGGTCAGCAGGCCCGACGCCCCCGTCTCGGCCTGGCCGCGCTCGGACGCGTCGGCCGGCCCGAGGGTGGATTGGATGAGGTCGGTCAGCCGGCGGATCTCGTCGACGATCAGGCCCCGGCGGAACTCGTAGAGGTCGACCCCCGGCTTCGACGGGTCGAGCTGGGTCGAGCCCACGCGGAGATGGGCCGGGACGCCGAACAGGTCCAGCGCCGTCGCGATCTCGGCGTCCGACCAGCCGCGGTTGGCGTCGATCGCCTCGCCCAATCGCCCCCAGTGCCGCGCGAGCAACTCGGCCCCGTGCCGGGTCGTCTGGAGCCGGGCGGAGACGGTCTCGGGGTGCCGCGCCAGGCCCTCGGCGAGCTTCGCGGCGTCGGCGGCATGGTCGAGGTCCCAGGCCAGGCAGGCCCGGCCGGAGGAGGCGACGACGGCGGCGTCCAGCGCCCGCTCGCACCGCTCGATGCGGAACGAGGCGGCCACGGCGCGGTCGAACGCCCACTCCCCCTCGGCGGTCGCCGGGCAGATGTCCTCGGCCCACTTGGCGCGGCGGTCGTCGAAGTCGGCGCGTTGGTTGTCGCCGATGAGCTCCTCGGCGGCCATGCCGTGCTTGATCGCGTTGGCGCAGGACCGGGCCCGGCCCTCGACGGTCCTGGGTCCGGTGCTGGACAGGGCGTTGCGCCGGTTGGCGTCGATCTGCCGCTGGGTGGCCATGGCTCGGTCCGCTCCGCTGGGTGTGCTCGCTCGGTGGGTCGGGACGGCGTCGGGATTGACGCCCGACCCGTACTATCGAGGCGAGGGGCCGCGGAGTTCTGCCCAGGCGTAAGAATCGTCGGGATCGGGGCGAGCGGCAGGATCGAGGGCGGGGATGCACTCGGCGCAAAGTACAAAGGGGATGGTACATAGGGCAAGGCTCATGGTCCAGGCGGCGGCGATCGTGACGGGCCGCCCCGCCGGTTATGGGCTCGGTGCTCCCGGTCCGAGGAGACCTGAACCCGGGCTGCGGCCTACTTGTGGGCCCGCTCCGTCTCGCTCACCGCCTTGTGGGCGGCCCCGGGCTCGGGGTCGGGGGCGCCGTTCTGGTAGGAGGGGCGGTCGCCGTTCTCGGCCTTCGGCGAGGCGTCGAGCATCCCGATGTAATGGCCGCAGCCGGCCGGCAGGGTCGAGGACACGGCGAGCAGGGCGGCGAGGATCGGCTTCCGCATCGGTCGGGGCCTCGACGGTTGGGAGGATGGGCGGGATCGACTCCCGCGATCTCCCTATTCTGGACCGCCCGCGCGGGATCGTCGAGGTCCGTGGCGCCCGGACGCCCGTCGGCCCGGGGCTTGAAAGGGGAGGGGGGATCGCGCGATGATGGGGGCTCAGCCCGCCGCCTCGCCCCGCCTCGTCCTGACCCGACCCGACCCGACCCGCCGCGATCGATCGTCCCGAGGAGTCCGCCCGATGTGCCCGATGGGTCGATCTCTCCGACGGCGCGCCGTCCTGCCGGCGACGGCCGTTGCGATCCTGGTCGCGGCCTGGGGCCTGGGCTCGCGGGCCGGCGACGCCCCCCCGGGCCCCGACCATGCCCGGGCGATGGCCGTCGGCCTCGACCTGTTCCAGTCGGGCGTCCGCGCGACGCTGGTCGCCAACTGCCTCGACTGCCACGGCGGCAAGGCGACCAAGGGGGAGTTCGACCTCTCGACCCGCGAGGCCCTGCTCCGCGAGGGGACCGAGGGGCCGAACGTCGTCCCGGGCAAGTCCGCCGAGAGCCGGCTCTACCGGCTGGCCGCCCACCTCGACCGGCCGAAGATGCCCAAGGGGGGGATCAAGCTCCCCGTCGCCGACCTCGACCGCCTCGCCCGCTGGATCGACGCCGGGGCCCCCTACGACCGCCCGCTCGTCGAGGCCATCGCGACGGCCACGAAGGGGGATCGCTCGACCGTCACCGCCGCGGACCGCGCCTTCTGGTCGTTCCGGCCGCTGGCCGACCCGGCGCCGCCGGAGGTCGCCGACCCGTCGTGGTGCCGTTCCCCGATCGACCGCTTCATCCTCGCGAAGCTGGAGGCGAAGGGGATCCGGCCCAACCCGCGGGCGAGCAAGCGGACCCTGATCCGCCGGGCCACGTTCGACCTGACCGGCCTGCCGCCGTCGCCCGAAGAGGTCGACGCCTTCGAGGCGGATGGGGGCCCCGACGCCTATGAGCGGGTCGTCGATCGCCTGCTCGCCTCGCCCCGCCACGGCGAGCGCTGGGCCCGGCACTGGCTCGACCTCGCCCGGTACGCCGAGAGCCACGGCTACGAGCAGGACTACGACCGGCCGCATGCCTACCACTACCGCGACTTCCTGATCCGAGCCCTGAACGACGACATGCCGTTCGACCGCTTCGTCCGGCTCCAACTCGCGGGCGACGAGATCGAGCCCGACAATCCGTCGGCCCTGATGGCCACCGGCTTCCTCGCCGCGGGGACCCACGCGACCCAGATCACGGCGAATCAGGTCGAGAAGGAGCGGTACGACGAGCTCGACGACATGGCCGCCACGACCGGCACGGCGATGCTCGGCCTGACGATCGGCTGCGCCCGGTGCCACGACCACAAGTTCGACCCGATCCCGACGGCCGACTATTACCGATTCGTCGCCACCTTCACGACCGCCGTCCGCTCCGAGGTCGACCTCGACCTCGACCCCGAGGCGGCCCGCCGGGCCCGCGCCGCGCACGACGTCGCGCGTGCCCCGCTGGTCGCCGCCCGCGACCGATTCGAGCGCGACGTCCTGCCCGCCCGGGAGTCGGCCTGGCTCGCCTCGGGGCCGCGCCTGCCCCGGGTCGTCGCCGGCCCGGCCGGGGTGGCGATCGGGATGGTCGACGCCCTGCTCGCGCTCCCGCCCGGCCACAGGTCCCCGGCCCAGGGGAAGGCGCTCGCCGCCTGGCATCGGTCGACCGACCCGGGCTGGCGCGCCCTCGACCGGGCCGTCCGCGACCACGACCGGCTCGCCCCGAAGCCGGCGACGACCCGGGCGATGGTCACGACCGAGGGCCTGCCGGCGATCCGGCTCCACACCCAGGGGGCCGACTTCTTCGACAAGACCTACCTGCTGAGGCGCGGCGACCTCGCCCAGAAGGTCGGCGAGGCCCTCCCGGGCTTCCTCACCGTGCTCGTGAACGCCTCCGAGGGCGAGGCCCGCTGGAAGGCCGCGCCGCCGAAGGGGTGGCGGACCTCGTACCGCCGGAGGGCCCTGGCCGACTGGATCGTCGACCCCGACGGCGGCGCGGGGCACCTGCTCGCCCGGGTGATCGTCAACCGGCTCTGGCAGCACCATTACGGCCGGGGGATCGTCGCCACCCCCAGCGACTTCGGCGCCCAGGGCGAGCGCCCGACCCATCCCGAGCTGCTCGACCGCCTGGCGACCGACCTGATCCGCGGCGGCTGGCGGCTCCGGCCGATCCATCGCCGGATGATGCTCAGCGCCACCTACATGCAGACCGCGGACGACGACCCATTCCGGGCGAAGGTCGACCCGGAAGGCACCCTCTGCTGGCGGCGGCCGGTCCGTCGCCTGGAGGCCGAGGCGATCCGCGACGCGATGCTCGCCGCCTCGGGCCGGCTCGACCCGACCATGTACGGCCCCGGCACCCTGGACGAGGGGATGCGGCGGCGGAGCGTCTACTTCGCGGTCAAGCGGTCGCACCTGATCCCGACCCTGAACCTGTTCGACGCCCCCGACAGCCTCGTCGCGATCGGCCGCCGCCCCTCGACCACGGTCGCGCCCCAGGCCCTCGCCCTGCTCAACAACGAGCACGTCCGGGCCTCCGCCCGGGCCCTCGCCGCCCGGTCGATGCCCGCCGCGGGAGGTCCGCCGGCCGAGGCCGTCCGCAGGGCCTACCGCCTCGCCCTCGGCCGCCCGCCCGAGCCCGACGAGCTCGCCGCCACCCTCGAATTCCTCGCCGCCCAGGCCGACCGCTACCGCGCCGAGGGCAAACTCGACCCGCCGGGCCTGGCGATGGCCGACGCATGCCATTCGATCCTGTGTCTCAACGAGTTTATCTACGTGGATTGACCTTATAGCCGTGAGCAATCTGATGAAATCGTTCGGCTCTCATGATGCGAGGATCCACCTGACTCGACTGCTCGACGAGGTCGAGAGGGGCGAATTGATCACGATTACCCGGCGGGGCAAGCCGATCGCCCGGTTGGTCCCCGCCCAGTCCGAACGCGAGGACGTGGAAGGGGCGATCGAGGCCATGCTTGCCTATCGCGATCGGCACGGCCCCGTCCTGGGAGACGGCCGGACCGTCCGTGACATGATCGCGGGAGGTCGGCCTTGAACCCCGGGGCTCTCGGTTGGCATATGGCCGAGGGAAGAACACGGGAGGTTCGATGAGGATCACGACCTCGGGAGGCAGAGTCCTCATGGAACGCCAAGGGAGCCTGGAGGGGTCCGACCTATCCGGGTTGGATTTGCCCAATGCCCAATTGGGCGGTGAGTCCCTCAACCACGCGAACTTGTCGAGGTCGACACTCACATCCGCCAACCTCAATAATGCCGATTTGTCGAACGCATGCCTCGTGGATGCCCGGATGGAAGGTGTGTCCTGCATGGAAGCCAGGTTCGACGATGCGAACCTCCAGGGTGCCGGCCTCTATTGGGCCTCGGCGTACCATGCGTCGTTCCGCGGCGCAGATTTGACCGGGGCGGACCTTCGAGGCGCCAGCTTGCAGCATGACGACTTCACGGACGCTCGGCTCGATCGAGCGAAACTCGGCAGGGACAACCTGGATGGCTCGACCAGCGTTCAGGGGGCAAATTTCGGGGGAGCCAGCCTTCAAGGAGCGATCCTGGACGGGGCCCTGTATGACTCAGAAACTCGCTTCCCGGAAGGGTTTCGCCCGGGGGCGAGAGGCATGATTCATCGAGAAGATCGCGGCTGAGGCCGCGGGGTCCGCCTCACGCCGGGACGATTCGCCAAGATCCTGGGCGTATCCGGGACAGGTCATCCACCAACCTCGACAGACCGTGACATCGGCGGGACGGATCGTCCCGGAGGGCCCGACGATGAGCTTCACGAAGGTCTTCGCCGCCCCCGACCCGTCGACCGGCACCCGCCGCGACTTCCTCGCGAGGGCCGGCAACGGCGCGGGGCTGCTGGCCCTGGCCGGGCTCTTGAATGCCGAGAACCCGGCCTCGGCGACGGCCGATGCGGCGGGCCTGAACCCGCTGGCGTCCCGGCCGGGGCACTTCCCCGCGAAGGCGAAGTCGGTCATCTGGCTGTTCCTCAACGGCGGGCCGAGCCAGGTCGATACCTGGGACTACAAGCCCGAGCTCGCCCGCCGCGACGGCCAGGAGCTTCCCGGCTTCGACAAGAACACCGGGTTCTTCACCGGCCAGGTCGGCCCGCTGATGAAGTCGCCGTTCGCGTTCGCCAGGCACGGCCAGTCGGGCACGTGGGCGTCGGAGATCTTCCCGGAGCTGTCGAAGCACGTCGACGACATGGCGATGATCTATTCGTGCCACACCAACACGAATAATCACTCCCCTGCGCTCTTCGAGATCAACACCGGGATGAGCCGGATGGGCTTCCCGTGCATGGGCGCCTGGGTCACCTACGGGCTCGGGACCGAGAACCAGAACCTCCCCGCGTTCGTCGTGATGTACGACACGCTCGGCCGGGGGATCCCCAAGGGCCACGCCCAGAACTGGGGGACCGGGTTCCTGCCGGGCGTCTTCCAGGGCACGGCGCTGAACGCCCAGGGGGCGCCGATCGACAACCTCGACCCGGGCAAGGGCCGCTCGGCCGACGGGCAGCGGGCCCAGCTCGACCTGATCGGCCGGCTCAACCGCCGCGACCTGGCGCGGCACCCGGGCGAGCCCGAGCTCGCCGCGCGGATCGAGAGCTTCGAGCTGGCCTACCGGATGCAGATGGCCGCGCCCGAGGCGCTCGACGTCGGCCGCGAGTCCAAGGCCACCCGCGAGCTTTACGGGCTCGACGACAAGGCGTGCGGCCACTTCGCCCGCCAGTGCCTGATGGCCCGCCGCCTGGTCGAGCGCGGGGTCCGGTTCGTCCAGATCTACTCCGGCGGGATGGAGAACGAGCGGAGCTGGGACGGCCACGCCGACATCGGCAAGAACCACGCCGGGTTCGCCCGCGAGACCGACCGGCCGATCGCCGCCCTGCTCGCCGACCTCAAGGGCCGGGGCCTGCTCGACCAGACCCTCGTCCTCTGCAACGGCGAGTTCGGCCGGCTGCCGATCGTCCAGAAGGGCGGGACCGGCCGCGACCACAACCCGCACGCCTTCACCACCTGGATGGCCGGCGGCGGCGTCAAGCCGGGCGCCCGGCACGGCCGGACCGACGAGATCGGCCACAAGGCCGTCGAGGATAAGGTCGGGATCAACGACCTCCACGCCACCGTCCTCCACCTGCTCGGCATCGACCACGAACGCCTGACCTACCGGTTCAACGGCCGGGACTTCCGCCTGACCGACGTCGCCGGCCAGGTCGTCCGCGAGGTCGTCGCCTGAGGCCGAGGGCCGACCCATCTCCCCAACCCGATGAAGAGGTGTCCGCGTGAACCATATTCGATGCGTCCTGGCCCTCGCCCTCCTGCCGACGTCCGCCGCCGTCGCCGAGTCGCAGGTCGGTGCCCGGGTCGCGCGGCTGGGGGATGAGATCGTCGTGTGCGGGGGGCTCGTCCACGCGGGGACGCCGGTCGTCACCTGGATGGACCCGGGCGGGTACGACGCCTATCGGGTCGAGCGCCGATTCGTCCCGATCGACCGGGCCGGGTGGGACGCCACGTCGAAGGAGGGGAAGCTCAAGGGCCCCGTCCGGTTCGGGATGAGGAAGGCCGGGCTCTCGGACGAGGCGATCGAGCGGGTCCGCGGCGGCGGGTGGGACCTGCCGACCTTGCAAGGCGCGGTCGACCAGTTCGTGATCCACTTCGACGCCCGCGGGACGTCCCGGGGCTGCTTCCAGGTCCTCCACGACGAGCGGGGGCTGAGCGTCCACTTCCTGCTCGACCTCGACGGGACGCTCTACCAGACGCTCGACCTGAAGGAGGCCGCCTGGCACGCCACCAAGGCCAACGGCCGGTCGATCGGGATCGAGATCGCCAACGTCGGCACCGCCCCGGCCGTCGGCGAGGGCTCGGACCGGCTCGACCGCTGGTATCGCCGCGAGGGGGACGACCTCACCCGGATCATCCTGCCCGAGCCGACCGGGATGCACGACCCCTCGGCGCCGCTCCGGCCGATCCGCCCCGCGCCCGTGGTCGGCCGGATCCAGGGGCAGGACCTCCGCCAGTACGACCTGACCGCCGCGCAATATGAGGCCCTGATCCGGCTGACGGCGACCCTCCGGTCGGTCTTCCCGAGGATCAGGCTCGACTACCCGAGGGACGGCTCGGGCGGGCTCGTCCGCGAGAAGCTGGCGGACGACGACTATGCTCGCTATCACGGCCTGCTCGGCCACTACCACGTCCAGACGAACAAGGTCGACCCCGGCCCCGCCTTCCAGTGGGACCGGCTGATCGACGGCGTGAAGGCGATCGAGGCCGGCCGTTGAGCCGGGGCTGGGACGTCCTGCTGCTCTCGGCCGGCGGGGCGCTCGGCGTGAACGCCCGCTACTGGCTGGCGACGTGGATGGCCGGCCGCGGCGTCTCATCCCGGTATCCGTGGTCGACCTTCGCGATCAACGTCTCGGGGTCGCTGGCGATCGGCCTGGTCGCGACGATCCTGTCCCGATGGCCGGCGTCGCAGGCCCACCCGGCCCGGCTCTTCCTGCTCGTCGGGTTCCTCGGCGGCTACACGACCTTCTCGACGTTCGCGATCGAGGGCCAGTCCCTCTGGCGGCGCCGGGAGGTCGCCGCGTCGCTCGCGTATCTGGCCGGGAGCGTCGCGGCGGGGTTCGTCGCGGTCGTGCTGGGGATCGCGATCGGGCGGGGGATCGTCGGGCCGATCGAGGTGGCCGGGGAGCCGGTCGCGTCGGGCGTGGATGAGTAGTTTTGGAGATGCATGACTCCCGGCTAACAAGCTCTGACAAGACCCGTCGGGAGCGCAGGTAAAACGGGAGGTCGTCCTGGTCTTCTCAGGCTAAATATCGCAGTCGATCAGTCATCATCGATTGGCTGAAAAGGCAACAAGCAGTTGTCCGGGCGCTCTTTTTTCTTCGCCTTGGCTTGGGCCTTTGTCTTCGCCTTGGGTGCCTTCTTGAAGGTGCGCTGGTCTTGGGACCGCGGCATGTCGACCTGCTTGCCGGTCAGGAGATCCTTCACGGTCAGGATCTGAATCCTCGGGTGGGTCGAGCCCCAGGGTGATTTGTAAGGCTCATAACTCGCGGAGGCGGCCTTCATCTGCTGGGTTGGCTCCTTCATCACAATCAGAGCACCCATCGCCGCTTTCTGTGCCTCGACGGTACCAGCCAAGGCCCGCACGGCGGTAGGCCCGACATTCTGCCCAGCCTTGACGGAGATGATGATCTGTTTTGGCTTGACGCTCTCCGCGTCGTCGTGGAAGATAATGCGCCCATCAATCCCCTTGTCAGCACCCTTTTTCTGATCTTTCGGGGCCGGACGTGCGTGAATCAGGCCGCAAGCCCACCATTGAAATTGATATTCTTCGGTGCGGGTTGCTGCCAAGACCTCGGCATCTTCAAGGCTCTCGGGTTCTCCGATAACCTTGTATGTTTTTGCGATGTTGGCATCATAAGAGTCAAATAGCCTTTTTTTAATCAGGGCCGTCGCCATGCTGGTGATGTCGATGCCGATCCATCGCCTGCCGAGCCGCTGGGCCGAGGCGATGGTCGTTCCGCACCCGCAGAATGGGTCGAACACGGTATCGCCCGGGTTGCTGCTGGCTTCGATGATGCGGTCCAGGAGCATCTCGGGCTTCTGGGTAGGATACCCCAATCTCTCCCTCGCTTGAGGATTGAGAGCATCGATATCGGTCCAAATGTCATCGATCTGGATGAATCCGCTGCTCTCGATGAGATACTGTTTGTACGACCACATCGCGCCGTCCTTGGTCGGCGCGAGCAGCCTGTTCGTCGCCTCAAGTTCCTTGAATGTCGCGTCGGAGAAGGTCTTCAGAAGGGTCTTGCGGTATGGCCCGCGTCCGTCGCCGTCATCCCACTTGAAGCGAGCGAGGTATTTCTCGGAATAGGGCTTCGTTGGGCCGTTCCATGCCCATGTGGGCCCCTTGGTGTAATACAGAATGATGTCATGCGACCGGGGAAATTGCCTCGCTCGGGCCTTACTGCTCCCGGCGAAGGGTGTTCGCTTCCAGACGATCTCGTTGCGAAACCCCGCGGCGCCGAAGACCGAATCCAGCAGCAATTTTAAGAAATGGCTGGCCGTAGGATCGCAATGGAGATAGAGGCTGCCGGTCGATTTCAAGACGCGATGGAGCTCGACAAGGCGGGGCGCCATCATCGCCAAGTACGCCATCATGTTGCTGCCGCCGAGTCGCTGATGGAAGCCTAGAAGTGCATCCGAAACGGGCCCGCCGGCCGCGACCGTCTCGCGGAATGACCTGGCCGAACCCTCGTCCCATCGCCATGTGTCCCCAAAAGCCTTCATTTGTGCGGCGGACCGGAGTTCGGAGCCATTGATCGACCCGAATATTGTGTTGTAATCCTGCTTGCTGTTGAAGGGAGGATCAAGATAGATCAAATCAATGGTTTCATTTTGCTTGAAGTGAAGCTGAAGGACGTTGAGGTTGTCTCCGTAGTAAAGCTCGTTCTTATCCATCGTATCCATCTCTCACGCCCAGGCGACCGGGAACTTACAAGCCAGGTAGGCAAGATACCCAGCAACCATACCCCGACTCTGGGGGATGTCCAACCCGATGACAGGCCAGCCCCGGTGTCGTCGTGCGAGATCTGGTGCAACCGACAATATCCGCATCATGATCGCACGTCCAGTAAATGCCGCGCGCATTCGGATTGGGACATCGATTTTGGGATAATCCGACGGCCCCTGCCTCAAGGCTCCCCGGCTGGCCCCAAGCCTCGGGAATCATCGACAGTGCTCGGGCAATATCTCGGGCTGACCTTCATTTTTCCTTGCGTCCGCGTTCGATCGCGACGGACGATTCCTTTCCCCTGCGCACCCGGGGCGGACGACGGGCCGGATCGAGGCTGATCAGGCCCCGACGCGGCGGGCGAGCGGCTTGACCAGGGCCGAGGCCGAGGGGAACCGGGCCGAGGCCCGGCACAGCCGGCGGGCCAGGCCGAGGGCGATCGGGCCGAGGTCGTCGTAGTGGGCCAGGCGCGCTCGAAGCTCGGCGAGCTCGGCCCGGGCCGCGTCGAGCTCGCCGAGGAGCCGCGCCTCGGGGTCGTCCGGGTCGTCGGCGACGAGGTCGCGGTAGCGGTCCTGGGCCGCGACCTCGGCGATGAACTCGCGGAAGAACCGGGCCTTCTTGTCGCGCCCGTGCATGATCCGCTCGGAGACTTCGAATCCGCCCTCCCAGAACAGGTGCGAGACCGACTCGGCCGGCGTGAGGGTCCGGAAGAGGCGGGGCGGGAGGGTGAACGTCCGGTCGGCGTGGATCATGTGCCACTTCATCGTGAATTCGAGGCGGTCCTCCCGGTAGTCGATCAGCCAACGGTGATGGTTCAGGCCCGCCGTCCGGTCGCTCTCCCAACCCCGGCAGGTCTCGGCCAGCCGCGACGGGGTCTCGATGTACCCGCGCCTCGAGACCCGGATCAGCTCCTTGCAGACGAAGAGCGGGTCGCGGATGTCCTCCAGGGTGTGCGAGCAGACCGAGAAGTCGAAGTAGCCGTCGGGGAAGGGCCAGGGCGTGCGGTCGCAGATGTCGCGGCGGACCCAGGTCGAGGGGGAGAAGTGCTCGCGGTCGCCCCCCTGCGACTTCGGCAGGCCGACCGTGGCGTAATAGCCGCGGGTCTCGTACGGCTCGCAGTCGAGCACCCAGTCGGCGCGGTTGAACGGGCAGGCCCAGCCGCCGACGTCGAGGACCCGGTCGTCGGGCCCGATCCGCGCCAGCACCTCGTCGACGTGGAGCATCTTCGAGCGACCTCCGTGTCGTGCCGATCCGATCTCATCGAGGCCCGGGTCGGGCGGGGCGCGACGACGCACCCGCCTTGGCCGGCTCCCCCGGGCTCGTCCCTCTAGATATCACCGAACGACGGCCCGCGGAAGGCGGACTTGGCCGGGGCCGGCCCGCCCGGTCGGTCGGCTCCGGCTTACTTCTTCTTGCGCTTGAGCTCGAAGACGAACGTCGAGCCCTCCTCCTGCTTGAACTCGGTCGGGCGGACGTCGGGCATGACCGAGAGGCAGATGGTCGCCTTGTCGCCGTCGATCTTGTAGATCGCCAGGAGGGTCTTGCCCTCGGCGTCCTCGGGGCCCTTGTCGGTCTTGAAGTCGACGGCCTTGGGCTTGGCCTTCTCGTCGAGCTTCATCGTCATGTCGTACTTGCGCGTGGGCGCGACGAGCTTGCAGTTGGTCCCCTTGAAGGTCCAGGTGTCCTCGTGGCCCTGGGCGTCCTGGACCCATTCCCCCTCGAACGCCTTGAGGTCCCCCTCGGCCTTCTTCTCGTCGTCGGCCCGGAGGCCGGCGGTCCCCGCGAGCGCGAGGACGGCGAACAGGGCTGCCGTGATGAATCGTCGGGTGGTCATCCGTCCGTGCTCCCTGGTCTCTGGCTGGCTGGCTGGCTGGCCCTCGCCCCGGGGTCCGGGGCCCGGAAGGGCCGACGGATCTTACCGGACTCGCGGCGGCGCGGCCAAGGGAAACCGAGCGAATTCGGACGGTCGCGGCGACTTGGTCGACGCGGCCGGGCGGCCGGGTCGCGTGGGTCGGGAGCACGGAGGCGGAGGAAAGGACGCAGGGGATCCAGGTTCGAGCGGAGATGGTCGAGCACAGGGTAGCGGGGCAGGGCGGAGAATGATCGACGCCTTGCCACCGGACTTCCTGGTTCTTTGCTCGGTGCTCCGCTCGACGCGGTGGTTAGATGGCGGGGAGAGAGAGGGTGGGGAGCAGATCACGGAGCATGAAACGCAGAAAAGCACAAAGCACAGAGGAGCATCGAGCAGAGAGGAGCACGGAGCACGGAAGAGGGAGGAGCCTGTAACACAGGGCGCGGGGCGCGGAAGACCGGGGGCAGGGCACAGAGGGGATCTGCGCCGGGCCCCCGGTCTTCTGCGTTCTCGGCCGCGGACTGGATCAGCCTTCGAGGCTGTTGAGCCGGCCGTTCGAGTCGCCCAGGGCGGGGATCTTGACTTCCAGCCGCTCGAGCATCGAGAGGTAGAGGTTGTTCAGCGGCGTCTTGTTCGGGTAGACGACGTGGCGCCCGGCCTTGATCGTGCCGCCGCCCTTGCCGACGAGCAGGATCGGCAGGTCGTCGTGGTTGTGCCGGTCGCCGTCGGAGATCCCCGAGCCGTAGACGATCATCGAGTTGTCGAGGACGGTGCCCTCGCCCTCGCGGATCGCGGCGAGCTTGTCGAGGAAGTAGGCGAAGTGCTCCATGTGGAAGGCGTTGATCCGCTGGATCTTCTCCTGCTTCGCCTTGTCGCCGCCGTGGTGCGAGAGGTCGTGGTGGCCGTCGGGCACGCCGATGTTGGGGTAGCTCCGGCCCGAGGTCTCATTCGCGTACATGAAGGTCGAGACCCGGGTGACGTCCCCCTGGAAGGCCAGGGCCAGCAGGTCGAACATCAGGCGGACGTGCTCGGCGTAGTCCTTGGGGATGCCCGTCGGCCGGGGAAAATCGGGCGTCTTGACGTCCTCGACCGTCCCGCGCTCGACCCGGGCGAGCCGGGTCTCCAGGTCGCGGACCGAGGTCAGGTACTCGTCGACCTTGCGCTGGTCGGTCGACCCGAGCCGGTTCTTGAGGCGGCGGGCGTCCTCGTTGACGAAGTCGAGGATGCTCAGGCGGTACTGGTCGCGCTTCGCGCGATTGGCCCCGCCGTCGGCGGCGAAGAGGCGCTCGAAGACGAGGCGGGGGTTGATCTCCTTGGCCATCGGCGTGGTGGCCGTCCGCCAGGAGATGTTGGCCGAGTAGACGCACGAGTAGTCCGAGTCGCAGTTGCCCGACTGCGGCCCGCGGTCGATCCCCAGCTCGATCGAGGGGAACCGCGTCTTGTGGCCGATCGCGTTGGCGGCGACCTGGTCGGCCGAGACTCCGGCGCGGATGTTGGCGCCGTCGGTCTTGAAGACGTGGGCCCCGGTCAGGAACGTCGAGAGCGACCGGGCGTGGTCGCCCGGGCCGTCGCCGTGGGCGAAGCCGTGGTCCTGGGTCAGGCCGGAGAGGACGTTGAGGTTGTCCTTGTGGGCCTGGAGCGCCTTGAGGGTGGCCGGCAGCTCGAACGCCTGGCCCTCGGCCGAGGGCCGCCAGGCGGGCATGTGCACGCCGTTGGGGACGTAGAAGAAGGCCATCCGCCTCGGCAGGTCCCGGGCCGCCTTCGCGGCAACCCCGGCGCGGGCGACGGCCGGCGTCATGGCCTCGAGCCAGGGCAGGGCCAGCGACGCCCCGACGCCTCGCAGGACGGTCCGTCGGCTGATCACGCGGGAGTTGCTCACGGGTTGGTCCCCTTCGGTCGTCGCTTCCGGAATGGTTCGCTCTTGACGATCTCGACCGCCAGCCGGCTGAACTTGTGCCCGTCCCTGGCCACCGAGTCGGCCACCCGGTCGACGGCGCAGCGGTCGTAGTAATCCAGGCCGCGGCCGAGCGCGTAGGTCATCAGCTTCTCGGCGAGGCAGCGGGTGAAGTCGCCCTGGCGGTCGAGGAGGATCTTGCGCAATTCCTTCGGCCCGTCGAAGGTCTTGCCCCCGGGCAGGACCCCCGAGGCGTCGATCGGCGCCCCGCCGTCCTTCTCGCGGTAGGACCCGATCGCGTCGAAGTTCTCCAGGCCGAACCCGAGGGGGTCCATCTTGGCGTGGCAGGTCGCGCAGTTCGGGTTGGCCCGGTGCTGCTCCATCCGCTTACGGACGGTCCCGGCCGTCAGCGCCTCCTTGCCCTCCTTGAGGTCGGGGACGTCAGGCGGGGGGGGCGGCGGCGGGGTGTTGAAGATCTGCTCCAGGACCCACTTGCCCCGCTTCACGGGGGAGGTCCGGGTCGGGTTCGACGTGACGGTCAGGATGCTCGCCTGGGTGAGCAGGCCGCCCCGGCGGCCGTCGGTCAGGTCCCACTTCACCAGGACGTCCTGCTTGCCGCCCCGGAAGTTCTTGATCCCGTAGTGCCGGGCCATCCGCCGGTTCAGGTAGGTGTAGTCCGAGTCGAGGAATTCGAGGATGCTCCGGTCCCCGTCCTTGATCCCGTTGAAGTAGGTCTCCGTCTCCTTGAGCATCGCGGCCCGGAGCGACTCGTCGAAGTCCGGGAAGAGCTTCGGGTCGGGGGCGACCGTCTTCAAGTTGCGGAGCTGGAGCCACTGGCCGGCGAAGTTCTCGACCAGGGCGAACGACTTCTTGCTCTTGAGCATCCGCCGGGCCTGGGCCTCGAGCACGGCGTCGTCGCGGAGCTTGCCCGACTTGGCGGCCTCGAGCAACTCGGCGTCGGGCATGCTGCTCCAGAGGAAGTACGAGAGCCGGGAGGCCAGCTCGTAGTCGGTGATCGCCACCGACCCGCCCCCGCCGTCCTTCGCGGTCCGGTCGAACTCGACCTTGAACAGGAAGTGGGGCGACATCAGGGCCGCCTGGACGCCGACCTGGACCGCCCGCTCGAGCTTCTCGCCGTTCTTGCGGGCGAGGCCGTAGATCGCCATCAGGCGGTCGACCTCGTCCCGGGTGGCCGGGCGTCGGTAGGCCCGCGAGGCGAAGGCCTCGAGCACGGCCGAGGCGTAGTCGGCGTCGGCGAGCCCGGGCTTGCGGTCGGTGAGGATCATCTTGTGCGACCGCGGCAGCCCCTTCAGCTCGGCGTCGGCCGGGCCCTGGGCCTCGAGCCGGGCGACGACGAGGTTGCGGTCGCGGCGGTCGGGGCTCGGGTCGTCCGGGTTGTAATAATCGTTGGTGAACGCGGCCGCGATCGCGTGCGAGCCCGCCGACAGCGGGACCTTCACCTCGAACCGGCCGGGGTCGCCGTGGGGCTGGGTCACGGGGAAGCTGCCGGCCGCCTTGCCGTCGACCCGGATCTCCATCATCGCCGGCTCGGGCCCGGCCTGGTCGGCGGAGGCCCTGGCGACGACGAAGTAGTCGCCCGCCGCCTTGGCCTCGTAGGTCACGGCCACCTCGCCGGTGGTGGCGAGCATCCGGCCGCCGGCGTATTCCCGGCCGCCGGCCGAGGCGGGGAGCCTGGCGAGGTCCCAGGTGGTCAGCTTGCCGCGGTCGGGCTCGTCGAGGACGATCGCGGCGTCGGCGACCTTCTCGGCGGCCTTCATGTACATCTCGAAGAGGATCGGCGGCAGGCTGAGGACGTCGCCGATGTTGTCGAACCCGTAGCCGACGTCGTCGGACGGGAAGTCGTCGGCGGGCCGGACGTCGACGCCGACGAGGTCCTTGACCGTGTTGTTATACTCGACCCGGTTGAGCCGGCGGAGCGTGACCCGGCCGGGGTCGCCGGCGTTGGAGCAGTCGGCCGAGGTCAGCCGGGCCTGGAGCCAGCCGACGATCAGGGCCTGCTCGTCGGCGGTCGGCCGGTCCTTGCCCTCGGGGGGCATCTCCTGCGACTCGACGTATTCGAGGACCCGCCCCCAGGTCTTCCGGGCGGCGAGGATGGCGGTGGTGTCGCCGTACTTGGCGAGGTTCAGGTCCCCCTTCGGCTTCTCGGCCCCGTGGCAGGAGCCGCAGTAGCGGGCGAGCAGGGGGGCGACCTGGCCCTTGAACGCGGCGTCGGCCGCGCCGAGGTCGGGGACCGGGTCGGGCGAGGCGGCCCGGAGCGGCGGGGCCGCGGCCGCGACGGCGATGAGGATCAGGCTGAGGATCAGGGGTATCCGTCTCGTCATGAGCAGCGGCACCTTGCGTCCGGGGCGGGCGCGGCCCGCCGTCAAGGGGAGGGAATCCCGGGGTGGCGGGGTCGGCGGGAAGGTGGGAGGAGGCGCGTCTGCCGGTCGGTCGAGCCCCTCTGTTCTACCGGATGTTTAACACTTCGGCAAGATCCGACCGCCGACGCGACCGTTTTCCGGCGGGGACGCGGGCCTCGCGCGTCGGGCGCGCACTTGGAGTCAGCGACAGGGAGGGGCGTCCCGGCCCGCGATTCTTGCGTCCGGCCCCGGGTTCCGGGATAACCGTCGGTCGAGTCCGGCCGACCGGCCCTCCGCTCCCAGGCCCCATGAGGTCGTCCCGCCATGCGCAGCATCCCGGCTTGCCTCGCCCTCGCGGCCCTCTGGACCGGCCCGCTCGCCACGGCCGACGGGCCGAAGGACAACGTCGCGACGGCCGTCCGCCCGATCCCGCCGGTCGGGATCGAGATCCCGGCCGACGACCGCCGCGGCCTCGAGGCCGGGCTCGCCGCGCTCGACGCCGACGTCGCCAAACTTGCGGAGTCCAAGGACCCGAAGGTCGCCGAGCTGCTGCCCGACGTCCGGATCTACGCCGAGGCCGTCCGCAAGGCGCTGGCCTTCCGCGGGTTCTACAACCCCAAGGACTTCGCCAAGGGGCTGAGGCTCCTCGAGGAGGGCCGCGCCCGGGCCGGGGCCCTGGCCGAGGGGCGGGCCCCTTGGACCGACCAGCTCGGCCTGGTGGTCCGGGGCTACGTCTCGAAGATCGACGGCTCGGTCCAGCCGTACGGCCTGGTGATCCCCCCCTCGTACACCGACCGGACGGCGGGGAAGTACCGGCTCGACCTCTGGTTCCACGGCCGGAACGAGCCGCTGAGCGAGGTCAACTTCCTCGAGGAGCGGCGGACCCAGCCCGGGACGTTCACGCCGCCGGACACGATCGTCCTGCACCCGTACGGCCGGTACTGCAACGCGAGCAAGTTCGCGGGCGAGGTCGATGCGTTCGAGGCGATCGAGTCGGTCTCGCGGCGGTATCGGGTCGACGAGGACCGGGTGAGCGTCCGCGGGTTCTCGATGGGGGGCGCGGCGACCTGGCACATGGCGGTCCACCACGCCGACCGCTGGTTCGCGGCCAACCCCGGGGCCGGCTTCTCCGAGACGCCGCAGTTCCTCCAGTCGTTCCAGGGCGAGACCTTAAAGCCGACCTGGTACGAGGAGAAGCTCTGGAACCTTTATGACTGCGACAAGGTGGCGGCGAATCTCCGGCAGGTGCCGACGGTCGCGTACAGCGGCGAGCTGGACATCCAGAAGCAGGCGGCCGACGTGATGACCATCGAGCTGAGGCGCGAGGAGGTCGACCTCGTCCACGTGATCGGCTCGGGGACGCGGCACGCGTACCACCCCGAGTCGCACCGCGAGGTCGAGCGTCGGCTGGCCCTGCTGGCGGTGAACGGGCGGAACCGGACCCAGGACGAACTGCACTTCGTCACCTACACGCTCCGGTACAACCGGATGTTCTGGCTGACGGTCGACGGCCTGGGCGAGCACTGGGCCGAGGCCCGGGTCGACGCCACGCTCCACCCGCCGACCCCGCGCGGGCCTCGGGACCCGGTCGGCGGCGATCCGATCCCGGTCCAGGTGACGACCAGGAACGTGACGGCGCTGACGATCGACCTCCCGCCCGGCACGGCCGGCTGGCTCCGCGCCGAGCCGGGCGCGGGGGGTCGCGTCGCGGTCGCGATCGACGACGCGGTCGTCTACGGGCCGCCGCCCCGGTCCGACGGGTCGTGGCGGGCGAGCTTCGCGCGGGTCGGCGGGGCCTGGGCGTTCGTCGTCGCGCCGCCCTCGGGCGCGGTCAAGCGGCACGGGCTCCAGGGGCCGATCGACGACGCCTTTTTGGACTCGTTCGTCATCGTCCGCCCGACGGGCAAGGCCCGCTCGGAAACGTTCGCGCGATGGCAGGAGGCCGAGATGGGCCGGGCGATCGACCAGTGGCGGCGGCACTTCCGCGGCGAGCCGCGCGTCAAGGACGACACGGCGATCACCGACGCCGACATCGCCGGGTCGAACCTGATCCTCTGGGGCGACCCGACGAGCAACGCCGTCCTCGGCCGGGTCGCCGACCGGCTGCCGATCGGCTGGCGGGACGACAAGGTGGTCGTCGGCCCGCTCTCGTTCCCGGCCGCCGACCACGCGCCGATCGCCGTCTACCCGAACCCCCTGAACCCGGTCCGGTACGTCGTCCTGAACAGCGGGTTCACCTTCCGCGAGTACGACTACCTGAACAACGCCCGGCAGGTCCCGAAGCTGCCCGACTGGGCCGTGATCGACCTGAAAACCCCGCCCGATGCGCGGGCCCCCGGCAAGGTGGTTGCCGCCGACTTCTTCGGGGAGAACTGGGAGGTCAGGCCCCCGAGGGCGGAGTGAGCGCTAGCGTCCCCACGGCTCGGTGGACCGTCAAGCCTGAAGCGACCGGGCCGATGGCAAACGACAGAAGGCACTTCTATTGCGAAGACCCCGCCCTCGGTGCTGCTCTGTGCTCCGCACTCCTGCGGTGTCCGTTCAGGGGTTCTTCGCGGAATACAGATATGGGGTCTCCAGGTCGTTGAGTCGGATGTCGCCGAAGTCGTCGGCGATGGTGATGCACAACTTCCATCCGCCGTGGGGGGCCGAGATCACGACCTCGCTCAGCATCACGGGCGACTCCCAATGAGCGGCTCCCAGGTAGATGCTCTCGATCCATAGCTCGCGTCCGAGGCACGCGAGGTCGTCGGCTTCCCAGCGGACGGACGAGACAGGACTGAGCGTGAGCCGAGACTTCGCGATATGAAGCTCCGATGACTCCGGCCGCCTGGTGAGGCCGAGTTCCCAGCAGTCGCGATCGACGGCGATCAGGAGTTTCTTCCCGCGTCGGGTGACCGATCCCGGCGTGAAGCGTGCGTCGTGCAGATAGCCGGAGAGGAAGTGAATGTCGTGAGCGTAGTTCGCCCCGGGGCGCACCCGGAAGCGGAGCCGGCCGACGGTGTCGCGGCGGAAGAAGACCGAAGAATCGGGCAGCATCGGCTCGGATCCAGGAGGAGAGGGCTCGGCAGACCGGACCGGCGAGGCATCCGATCCGATCTCGTTAATGATCATCGCGTAAGAATGATTTGCCGGTCGTCTCCCCATGCAACGCAAGAGAGGCTCGATGTGCAACAAGCACGCGGTCATCGCCCACTTCGACTACGCGGCCGACAGCCTCGACGCCCTCTTCGACGTCGAGGAGCAATTAGAGGCCGCGATCAACGCGGCTGGGGTGGGGGAGTTTGACGGGAACGAGATTGCCGTCGATCTGAGCGACGGCTCACTGTACATGTACGGGCCGGAAGCCGAGGCCCTTTTCGCCGTGGTGCGGCCGATCCTCGCGGGTGCGGAATGCCTTCGCAATACCCGTGTCACTCTCCGATTCGGCCCACCCGAAGATGACGTCCCGGAGCGAGTCGAGGTGCTCGACGATTGAATTCACCCGACCTGTTCGAGTCTCCTGTCCCATCGCCGCTCACACGCTGCGATCGGCGATACCTGGTCGAGAACGGCAAGCCCGCACGAGATGCCCTCGGCCTGCGACCTGGCCATGGTCGACTGCCGTTTCAGGCCGGCGTTCGCGGGCTTCCCGATCGGGATCAATCGGGCGAGTCGAGCTTTCGGCCGGCGGTTACGAGCTCGATCGAATGGGTGCGTCCCCGTGTTCGTTCACGGCTTCCTGGAAAGGCTCTTGCTCGGCGAGACAAGACACCGGGCTTCCTGGTCGTAATAGTCGATCGCCAGGAGATCCAGTGTCGTCCTACACCCCTCGAGATGCTCTTTCAGGTCTTTATCCAAAGATTCCTTCAAATTTTTCATGCGAGCCCGATGATCCGAAAAGGCAAGAGTCCGCTCGTGTTCCGTGGCGGCGAGGTACAACTGGCTATCCAGGACATTCAGGGACCAACGGTGGATGACCTCGGTCGTTTCTTCGCCGAGGAGAAAACCTCGCATGCCCTCATCGAACGCTTTCTGGGCTGTCTCCAGCCGAAGCTTCCCGAGTTCACGTGAGGCGTCGACCCTGGGGTCCGCCCCGCGGATCCCGATCGGCCGCCAGATCGCCACCAGCAGGGGGATTCCGGCAACGGCGATGAGAGGGCAAAACCGGCGGATGGCCATACGCTCCTTGCCGACCCGACGAAGGGCCTGGGGAGGTCCCCGGGCGACTTCGACCACGACAATCGCGGGCGATCGTGAGGTCGGGATCGCCGGGCCGATCGCCGCGAACGGATGGGGGACCAATTGGCCTGGATCGGGCCTACTTCTTCTTCGCCGTGCCCTTGCCCGTCTTCCGGCTCGGGCCGGCCATCGAGGTCTTGCCGCCGGTCGGGATCATCCGCTCGGCCTGGTCGAGCTGGCGGACGGCGGCGACGAACTGGTCCGAAGGGCCGATCTTGAGCTTGGCGAGCTTCGTCCGCTTCAGCTCGGAGAGGGCGGCCTTCACCTTGTCGTCCTTGGCGACCTCGTCGTACTTCTTGAGGACGTCGGCGACCATGGGCCGGACCTCCTTGGCGGCCTTCAGGTAGTCCTCGCGGCGGGCCTTGAGCTCGGCGGCGAGGTCGTCCTTGGCGCGCTGGGAGGGCTGGCGGAGGCGGATCATCTCGGCCTCCTGGCCGATCGGGCCGAGCGACATCATCAGCTCCCGACGCTGGGCGAGGATCGTCCCCTGCTCGTTCGCGTACTGGTTCTGCCCGAGCCGGTTGTTGCCGGAGTTCGACGGCCGGACCATGTTGTTGACCTGCGCCGAGAGGGTGTCGACGTTCGCCTGCGTCTGGATCCGCTGCTGTTCGAGCTGGATCAGCCGCGCCGCGTCCTGCTCGACGGCGTTCTGCTGCTCGATGGCGGCGGCGAACTTGGCGAAGACGGGCTTGAACTCGGCGATCTTCGCGAGCACGGGCTTCTCGGCCTCGAGGGAGTAGGTGTTGCCCGCCCGGGCCAGGCCCTGGCCGGTGAGCACGGCCTCGGCGGCGGCCGGGTCGTCCGCGGGCGCGAAGGCGGCCAGGGCCGTGGCCAGGGTCGCGCCCGCCGCCAGGATGAGTCGATGTCGAAGTCGCGTCATCTCCGCCCTCCGTCTGGTCGCCCGCCGCTCCACCCCGATGCCGGAGCCGGGGCCGGACCCCGCCGGGCCGACCCGACTGTAACAGGCCCCGGCCGCCCCTGCCAGGGAGAGGGGCCAGGGTCTCTCGAATGTGAAGATATCAGATACCGCCGGTCGCGCATCGATCCCGTCGCCCCTCGACGAGGCGGCCGCGCAGGATTGGGCTTGGCGTGCGGTCGGATCGGCCGATAATGCGGTGCCCTCCCGGGCAGTCCGGTGCGGGGGCTAGCTTTCGCGCCACGAAGGGGGGGCACAGATCGATGAGCCGAAGCACGAATCGACGCGGCGAAGAAGACCGTCACGACGGCGAACACCCCCGGGGGTGGCCGCTGGTCCGGACGCGATGGGCGATCGCTGGGATCATTGTGGGCGTCGTCGGGTCGTCCTGGGTCGGTGTCGGCCGCCGGTCGCCCCGGCCCGCGGACGCGCCGGCCGGGGCGACCGAGGAGGCCGACGGCACGATCGACGGGGCGGTCCGGAAGGTCGCCAAGGGGATCGATGACGCGTCGACGGACGTGCGCGATCGCGTCAACCGGGTCCGCGCGGCGACGCGCAACGTGGCCCTCGTGGCCCAGGTCACCTCGCGCCTCCGCCAGGACAAGGCGCTCGACTCCGACCGGATCGACGTCTCCGCCGTGGGCGAGGGCACGGTGATCCTCAAGGGGCTGGTCTCCGACGAGGCGTCGAAGGAGATGGCGGTCGACCTGACCCGCGACGTCCGCGGCGTGGTGCAAGTCGAGGACCACCTGGCCATCACGCCCCCGCCCCGCGTGATCGCCGCCGAGGCGGACGACGACCCGGCCACCCCCGCCCGGCCTCGACGGACCCGGTGATCGCAGGCGGCCCGGGACCGGGAGGGCCGGCCCGGGCCTCGACCCTCGACCCGACGGCGTGAGTGGTGGCGATCACCCCCGTCGGGCCGTATGCTCGGGTCGTCCCGAGAACCAGCCCCGGAGGTGCCCGTCCCATGACGACGATGATGGCCTTGGTCCTCACCCTGGCCGGCCCCGCATCGGGCGGGATGGAGCGCGTCCGCGCGGCCGACGACGGCAAGGGGTTCGTCCTCGCCGTCTCGAAGCGGCCGTTCGTCCCGTGGGGCCTGAACTACGGCAACGCCGGGCGGCTGATCGAGGACTACTGGGACGCCGACTGGGCGACGGTCGCGGCCGACTTCCGCGACATGAAGCGGTTCGGGGCCAACGTGGTCCGGGTCCACCTCCAGTTCGGCAAGTTCATGGACGCCCCCGACCGGCCGAACCCGAAGGCGCTCGATCGGCTGGGCAAGCTCCTCGACCTGGCCGAGGAGACCGGCCTGTACCTCGACCTGACCGGCCTCGGCTGCTACCGCAAGGCCGACGTGCCGTCGTGGTACGACGGCCTCTCGGAGGAGGCCCGATGGGCGGCGCAGGCCCGGTTCTGGGGGGCCGTCGCCGGCCGGTGCGCGAAGAGCCCGGCCGTCTTCTGCTACGACCTGATGAACGAGCCGTTCGCCGGTGGCGGCGACAAGAAGCCCGGCGACTGGTACTCGGGCAAGACGATCGGCGAGTACGACTACCTCCAGTGGATCGCCCTCGACCTCCGCGGCCGGCCCCGCGAGGAGATCGCCGTCGCCTGGATCGACCGGCTCTCGGCCGCGATCCGCGCCCACGACCAGGCCCGGCCGATCACGGTCGGGCTCCTGCCGTGGGTCCCCGGCTGGGGCCACCTCTCGGGTTTCATCCCCGAGAAGGTCGCGCCCCACCTGGACTTCGTCAGCGTCCACATCTACCCGGAGAAGGGCAAGGTCGACGAGGCGATCGAGGGCCTGAAGCGGTTCGCCGTCGGCAAGCCGGTCGTCATCGAGGAGACGTTCCCGCTCTCCTGCTCCTCGGACGAGCTGGAGGCGTTCATCCACAAGTCGCGCGGCCCGGCCTGCGGCTGGATGGGCCACTACGACGGGCTGACCCCCGAGCGTGCGGAGGCCCTCAAGAAAGAGGGCAAGCTCACCCTCCCGCAGGCGATCTTCCAGGGCTGGCTGGACCTGTTCCGCAAGCTGAAGCCGAAATGAAGCCGGCCCCCTCCGCGTGTACCCCCGACACGGCCCGAGGACGCGGAGGTCGTCCCCGCCGACGGTCCCGGATCAGGATGCGACGGGCTCGACGATCTCGGCCGCGATCTCCCGGAAGATCCCCAGGATCGAGCCGACGCTGTCGATATCGTAGCGTCGCCGGTCCATCGTGGCCTCCGCGCCCGCGAGCCGGAGGAACTGCCAGGCCTCGCCGGTGGTGACGCAGCCGAAGACCGGGGCGTCCGGCCGGTCCGAGTCCCGATTGAACCCGTCGGCCGCGACCATCTGCGCGAGGCACGGGCCCACCCCGCCCTCGATGTCGACCTCCGTCGCCTCGACGATGACGGCGATCGGGGCCCGGAGCGGGAGGGAAGCTTCGGCCGCCGTGAGCAGGAAGTCGCACTCGCCGGTGAGACCCCGACTCGGGTCGACGTCGAGCCGCTGGCCTGAGTAGATCGCGAACCGGCCTCCGCTCAGCTCGCGCCCGGCCAGGAGCACGGGCGCGACCACGAACTCGCTCCGCGACTTCTCGCTGATCAGCGACAGGTGGATCCCCTGCGATCCGCGGTTCAAAGTCTCCACGAGCCAGTCCGGCGCGTCGGCCGGCTGCGCCCGGGGGAAGAGGTCGGCCGGGCGGGCGACCACGCCCAGGACCCGGCCCACGGACTCCAGGGTGAAATCGCTGTACGCCATCGACGCCTCCGGGGTACCTGCAACCGCCGTGATTGCCGCGAGTCCCGCTCGCGCCGGCACCGGCGATCGCACGGGCGGCCGACGGCCGCAAGCGCAGGCTTCATCGAGTGAAATAGGTGATGTGATTGTACGCGTAGATGACGAAGAGGACGATCCAGAGAATGCCGAGGACCCGGCCGAGGATGTCGAGCCAGTCCCGCGACGGGCGGCAACGGCCGCCGACCGCCAGCACGACCCAGGTGGCGATCACCGTCAGGCCGCCCGCCAGCCCGAGGGTGAGCGTTTCCTGCGCCCACAAGGACGCGATCGTTGTCTCGAGTCGACCTGGCATGGCCGGGGCGGGCCCCCACTGCTTCGCCGTCCGAACCAGGACGACGATGCCGCCTGCGAGGGCGTAGAGGGCCAGGATCGTCGAAACGGCGACCCCCGCGACGAACCCGGGTTGCCGGGCCAGGCGACGGACCGTCGGCCGGGGGGGGCGGAGCCGGAGGAGCAGGACGGTCGGCGTCCAGGCCACCAGCCCGCCGCCGATCGCCGCGAAGGTGCGGGTCCAGATCCGGACGCCAAACATCGAATTGACGAAGACCGGCCGGACCATCATCAGGGCGACCGCCGTCGCGGCGACCAGGATCATCGCGTCCATCATCGTGAATCGTCGTGCTGTCTCGACCGGCTTCGGGTTCATCGTCGTCTGCTTCCGGAGCCGGGCTGTCACCGGCCGAAGTTCGACCGGGCCGCGCGGAGGATCGATCCCCCGCGCGGCCCGGACCAGTTCCATCGACAGGCCTGCGAGACTTACTTCCCCGCCACGCTCCCGCTCGGCCGCAGGTCCTTGATCAGCTCCTTGACTGCGACCTCGAGCTGGCGGTCCTTGCCGGCGAGGTTGTCCTCGGGGGAGTTCTCCACGAAGATGTCGGGCTTCACGCCGGTGTTCTCCATGTTCGTCCGGCCCGGGTCGTTCAGGAAGACGCCGACGCCGGGGGTCCGGACCGTCGAGCCGTCGATCAACGCGTAGCTCCCCGTGCCGATCACGGCGCCCATCGTCGGGGTGCCGATCACCTTGCCCAGGCCGAGGGCGCGGAAGCCGGCGGGGAACATCTCGGCGTTCGACGCCGATCGCCAGTTCTGGAGCACCACCTTCGGGCCGAAGAACCCGTTCAGCGGGCGGGTCGTCGGCTCGGTCCCCCGGGGCTGCCAGACCTGGTACTGGCGCTGGACGAGCAGCGCCAGCAATTCCTGCTCGATGTTGCCGCCGCCGTTGAACCGCTGGTCGATCACCATCGCCTCCTTGTGGCGGAACTCCTTCAGCTCCTTCTCGAACTTGCGGAGCGAGGGCGGGTCCATCGCCTGGATGTGGACGTAGCCGACCCGGCCGTTCGAGAGCTTGTCGGCCATCTCCCGGCGGTCGTTCACCCATCGGCGATAGCGCAGGGCCGAGAACGCGGCCGTCGGGACCGGGTCGAGCTTGACCGTCCAGGCCCCCTCGGGCGTCGGCTTCGCGTTCAGGGTCACGGCGACCTTGCGGTTGAGCCGCCGGTTGAGCATCGCGTCGTAGTCGTCCCCCGCGCGGACGGGTCGGCCGTCGAGGGCGATCAGGTAGTCGCCTCTGGACACCTTGATCCAGTCGGCGTCGGCTGGCCCGCCCTCGTAGACGTGGGCGACCTTGTACCGGCCGGCCGCGTCGTCGGCCGCGAGGTCGAGGCCGAGGTGGCCGGTGGCGACCGCCGTCGCATCGCCCGGGGCCCGGCCCGTCGCGGCTCCGCCGGCCGCGGCGCCGGTGTGCGAGGCGTTCAGCTCGCCGATCATCTCGTTGATCAGGTTCATCAGCTCCTGGCGGTCGCCGACGTACTCGACGAGCGGGGCGTACTTGGCCCGCATCGCGTCCCAGTCGCGCCCGTGCATCTTCGGGTCGTAGAACCGGTACTTCATCGTCCGCCAGGCGTCGCCGAACATCTCGGCCCACTCGGCCGGCTTGTCGACCTTGACCTTGACCGTGAAGGTGACCTTCTTCCGGGCCGCCCCGCCGGGGGTCGGCCCGCCCGCGCCGGCCATCATCGCGCCCATCCGCCCGGTGCCGCCCGGCGGGGCGTCGGTGCCGGGGCCTCCGACCGGGGTGCCGCCCATCGGGGCCGAGTAGACGGCGTCCCCCTCCTGGAAGAAGACGGTCCGGCCGTCCTTCGTCAGGGTGAGCCGGGAGATCCCGCCGCCGAGGAGGGCGCGGAGATTGCGCGGGCCGTCGGGCCCGGCGAGGTCGGCGAGGTTCGGGCCGCCCGCGGTGATCCGGGTCAGCCGCTTGCCGTCGTCGCCGATCGAGTAGATCGTCGGCGTGCCGCCCCGGCCGCCGGGGCCGGCCTCGCTCGCGACGAAGACGATCGTCTTGCCGTCGACCGCCGGGACGTAGCTGAAGACCGAGCCGGTCGACGAGGTAACTTGCCGGGTCCGTCGCTTCAGGCCGGCCCAGTCGATCTTGATCTCCTTGGGCGGGACCGCCGGGGCCCCGGGCCGCGCGGCGCCGGCCATCCGCCGCATCAGGGCCTCGGGCGACCCCTCGGCCGGCTCGCCGGGGGCGGGCTCGGCCGGGTCGCGGTCGAGATGTTCGAGCGGGACGACATACACCTGGGCGTCCGGCCGGATGCCCGCCGCCATGTTGAAGTCGCCGTCGACCCGGACGAAGTAGACCTTCCGGCCGTCGCCCGAGAACCTCGGGTTGGTCTCGGGGGACGAGTCGAACGAGATCTTCTTCTCCTCGCCGCCGGCCGAGGGGAGCAGGTAGACGTCGCTCAGCCGCGAGACGTCCGGCCGCGCGTAGACGACCCACTTGCCGTCGGGCGACCAGTGCGCCGAGGTGATCGCCCCGTACTTCGTCGCGAGCAGCTCCTTCGTCTCCTTCCCATCGGCGTCGACCCGGATCAGCTTGCCGTCGGCGGTGGTGAAGAGGATCGACTTCGAGTCGGGCGACCACTCATAGCCTGCCTTGAGTGCGTCGACGCCCGTGACCTTGCGGGCCGGGGCCAGGCCGTCGACCGGGGTGACGTACAGCTCCTCGCGGCCGTCGCGGTCGGAGACGAAGGCCAGGAGCTTACCGTCGGGCGAGTAGTCGACGTTCCGGTCGCGGTCGGGCCCGTCGGTGATCTGGACGAGGTCCCCCTCGTCCGTCGGCGCGGTGAAGACCTCGCCGTGGATCGAGAAGGCGACCCGCTTGCCGTCGGGGCTGACGTCGAAGTCGTCGACCTGGCCGTTGTAGTCGCGGTACTCGACGAGGGCCTCCTGGGTCTCGGCGGCGATCTCCAGCCGGATTGGCGCGACGGCCTTCGTCGGCACGTCGAGCTTCCAGATGCCGAAGTCGTGCTCGAAGACGATCGTCTTGCCGTCGGCGGCGATGGAGGGGAACCGGACGTCGCCCGCGGTGAAGCTCGTGACCCGCTCGGCCGGCCCGCCCTTGTCGGAGACGCGCCAGAGGTTGGTCAGGCCGTTGCCCTCGCGGTCGGAGACGAAGTAGACGAATCCGTCGGTCCCGTAGAGGGGCCACGAGTCCATGCCGTCGAAGTCGGTCAGGTCGGTGAACTTGCGGTCGGCGACGTCCATGATCGTCACGTCGGTCTGGTACGACCCCCGGTAGTTCTTCCGCCAGTAGGTCTGGCCCTTGCGGTTGATCGCCAGCCGCTTGCCGTCGGGGGAGTACGAGCCGGCGATCCCCATGTCGGGGCCGGCGTTGCGGGCCATCCCGCCGTCGACCGGGGCGACGTAGAGCCGGCCCATGAAGTCCTCGCCGCGCTGGGATGCGAAGAGGACCCCCTTGCCGTCGGGCGACCAGTTCAGGACCGCGTCGTCGGCCGAGTGCGACGTGAGCTGGCGGACGTGGCCGCCGGCCGCGGGGATCGCGAACACGTCGAGGTTGCCGTTGCGGTCGCTGGAGAAGGCGATGGTCTTGCCGTCGGGCGAGAACCGCGAGGCGAAGTCGCGGCCCTTGTGGACGGTCAGCCGCTGGACGTTCGAGCCGTCCTCGTTCGCGGTCCAGACGTCGCCGAGGTAGCTGAAGGTGACCTTGCCCGCGTGGTAGTGCGGGTAGCGGACGAGCCTGGCCTCGCGCGCCGTCGCGGATGCCGCGGTCGCGAGCGACAAGGCCAGGGCGATCGGGAGTGCGTGCTTCATCGCGGTCGGTCCGTGGGTGGGGTGGAAGGCGCGGGACGCCGGGCGGGACTTCGGAATCGGCGGCGGGGCCGGGGGGGACGGCCCGAGATTCCTCGCCGAGGCCATCGGCATCCGTCATGAACGGCGGCGGGACTCCGCCCCCGCAAGAGACAGGCTATAGGAGATCGAGCCCGGGTCGAAGAGATTCTGCCCGGATTCTGGAACAATTGGCCCTCCCGGCCCCTTTACTTGATGAGGGACGACTCGAGACGACCTGCCGAGGGATGCGGATGGTGGCACGCGATCGCACCGGGGTCTTATTCGCCCACGTCCAGACCCTATTTCATGTGGGCGACGTCGGGGGGCTGACCGACGGACAGCTCCTGGAGATGTCCTCGACCCGCCAAGGCCAGCCGGCGGAACTGGCCTTCGCTGCCCTGGTCGAGCGGCACGGGCCGATGGTCCTGCGGGCCTGCCGCGGCCTCCTCGGCGACGACCACGACGCCCAGGATGCGTTCCAGGCGACCTTCCTGATCCTGGTCCGCAAGCGGGACACGCTCTGGGTCCGCGACTCCCTGGGCCCGTGGCTGCACCGGGTCGCCTGCCGGGTCTCGGCCCGCGCCCGGATCGACGCCGACCGGCGGCGTACGATCGAACGGAGGGCGGCCGAGAGGGCGGCCGATCGGTCCGGCGACGGCGGCCGCGACGACCCGGGGCCGGCGCTCCACGAGGAGGTCGACCGGCTCCCGGAGCGTTACCGGGCCCCGATCGTCCTCTGCGACCTGGAGGGCCGGACCTATGCCGAGGCGGCCCGGTCCCTGAAAGCTCCCATCGGGACGGTCAAGAGCCGGCTGGCCCGGGGACGGGAGCGGCTGCGGAGTCGCCTCGTCCGTCGCGGCCTTGGCCCGAAGGCCGCGCCGCCCGGATCGGGGCTCGCGACGGGGATCGTCCCGGCGGCGATCCCGCGGTCGTTGGCCATCTCCCTGGCCCGGGCGTCGACCCGGTCCGCCGCGGGCCGGGCGGCCGCCGGGCCGGTCCCGCCCGAGATCCAATCCCTGGTGAAAGGAGCGCTGACCAGCATGTTCATGTCTAGGTTGAAGCAGATCGGAGGCGCGGCCGCGGTGGCGGGCGGCCTGATCGCGACGGCCGCGGCCGTCCTCGCGGGCGGGGGCCCGGGCGATCGACCGCGCGACGAGGGCGGTCGCGCGGACCGGGCGTCGCTGGCGGGCAAGATCGTGGTCTTCGGCGAGGCCGACCCCGATGTCCCCGAGACCTACCGGATCCGGGCCTGGGAGCCCGACGGCGGCGAACCCAGGACCGTCGCCGATTTCCCGGGCCACGCCTGGACGGGGCGCGTCTCGCCCGACGGTCGGCGGATCGCCTTCCTCCTGGCCCCGCGCACCATCGAGGGGGACAAGGGTATCCACCTGTGGGTCATGGACGCGGACGGCCGGAATCGCACGGCCCTCGTCGAGGACGCCGGGATCGGAGGCGTGACCTGCTGGTCTCCCGACGGCGGGCAGGTGGTCTATCATCGTCAGGAGGTCACCGACGGGCGGCCCGCGTTCCAGAATACCGTCGTTGACACGGCGACGAAGCGGGCGGTCCGCCCGAATCTGCCGGGCGACGAGGTCATCCACGACTGGTCGCCGGACGGCGAGGAATGGCTGACCGGGACGCTCCTGAGCCCGCGCGATCCGACGTTCAAGCCGCAGGTCTACAGGGTCCGGAAGGATGGGACCGGGCGTGTCGTCCTGGGAGACAAGGGCAAGGGCAACTTCGCCCCGCGTTTCTCGCCCGACGGCCGGCGGATCGCTTTCGTGTCCTCGGACGGCCCGCGAAGCTCGATCCGCGTGACGGATCGGGATGGAGGGCTCGGCCAGACCATCCTGGAGGGTGCCGCGGGCGAGACGTTCGAGTCGCCTTGCTGGTCGCCGGAGGGCAAGTTCATCGCGGCGATCTCCCGGACCCCGCCCGCCGAGGAAGGCGGCATCCCGGCCAGGGCGATCGTCGTCGTCGCGGCCGCGGGCGGGCCCGCCCGCCGGGTGTCGCCGCCGGGCGGGGATCTCTCGAAGGATCGGGCGGGGATCTCGATCGACTGGCGCTGAGGCCGATCGGCGGGCGATGATCGGGGCGAGGGGCGCGTCGGCGGGCACTCCGGGATCGGCCACGGGCCGGGACCGATCCGCTTGCCGATCGGATCGCCCCCGCCCTCGCGCGCCGCGCGGAGCCTCGATCAGCGGGCGTGGGGCTCGCGGGCGAGGAAGAGTTCCCGGGTCGACTGGCGGACGCCCAGGCCCCGGTCGTTGAGCGCCTTGTGGAAGGTCTCGAACGCCTCGAACCCCTGGCTGGCCGTCGGGTAGCTGAGCCAGCCGACGAACCGGCCGTCGTCGGTCCGCGACCACGAGGCGACCGCCTTCGACCGCCGGGGCATGGCCTCGAACGCGAGGACGACGACCTCGAGGGTCGCCGGGTCGGCGGGGGCCTCGGGCTCGTCGTCGTGCAGCGGCGGCGCGGGCCAGTGGATATTCAGGCAGGAGCTGAGGTTGCGGTCCTTCAGGTTGCCGATCAGGCCGAGCGGGCCGCTCAGCTCGTAGCGGATCGTGAACAGCTCGATCTCGACCATCTTCGACGGGCTGTCGACCGCGTCCTCGACCCCGGCGCGGACGAAGGTGGCGTCGTCGGCCGACGTCGCGTGGCTCCCGGCCTCGGCCCCGTGGACGTGGGCATGGCCGGTGTCGCGCGCCTGGGGACCGAACCGGGTGAAGGGGTCGGCCTCGGGCCCGCCGGCGTTGGCGGGGGTCTCGAACCCCGGCCACTCGGCGACCCGATCGCGGAGCCGGGCGTGGGAGAGCAGCTCGTAGGCCCGGCCCACGGCGCGGAACGCCCACTCGTCGCCGCCGACGTCGGGGTGGTGCTTCTTGACCCGGAGGCGATAGGCGTCGTGGATCTCCCGGAGGGTGGCGCCCGGGGCGGTGCCGAGGACGTCGGCCGCGTCGATCTCGAGGGCGTAGGTCATGGTGCGGTCGGTCCCGTTGGAAGCCTCGCGCGGCACCCGGCGATGGGTCCCGATCGCGCCGCGATACCCCTCAAGCGTAGGCTGGGGCCCGCGCGGCCGCAACCCGGGCCGGCGAGATTCGCCCTCCGACGCGCCCGCGACGCGGCGTCGCGGAGGGGTCGCGGAGCCTGCCGGGAGTGTCACACGGCGGGTCGGCCGGGTATTTTCTGGGGAGGGCCCGGCGGCGCGCCGGGGCGCTCGGGATCGAGGGGCATGCCCGATGATCACCTCGTGGGCTCCGGTCGCGTCGATGTTCCTCGCCCTGGTGGACGGGTCGCTCGCCGCCCGGGTCGAGGCGATGGTGGCGCCGAGGATCGCGCGGGGCGACTCGGTCGGGATCGTGGTCGGGTTCGTCGCCGACGGCCGGGCGCGGGTCTTCGGCTTCGGCCGCCCGTCGGTCGCGGACGACGAGCCGCCCGACGGCCGGACCGTCTTCGAGATCGGCTCGATCACGAAGGTCTTCACCGCGATCGCGCTGGCCGACCTGGCGCGCGAGGGGCTCGTCGGCCTCGACGACCCGGTCGCGAGGCTCCTGCCCGAGGGGGTCCGCGTCCCCGACCACGACGGCCGGCCGATCACGCTGCGGAGCCTCGCCGAGCACTCGTCGGGCCTGCCCGTGGTCATCCCCAAGGTCGTGGGCCTCGGCATCGACCCGTACGCCGACGTGACCGCCGCCGACCTCTACGACGCCTTCCGGACGATGGCCCTGAGCCGCGACCCGGGGGCGAAGTATGCCTACTCGAACCTCGGTGCCGGGCTGCTCGGCCTGGCGCTGGCCCGCCGCGCGGGGACGGACTACGACGGCCTGATCCGCGCCCGGGTCTGCGGGCCGCTCGGGATGCGCGACACGGGCGTCGCCCTCGACCCGGGGCAGCGGCTCCGGCTCGCCCGCCCGTACAAGGAGGGGGGCGCTCCCTCGGCCCCCTGGACCTTCGACGCCTTCGCCGGCGCGGGGGCGCTGCACTCGACCGCCGACGACCTGCTGAGGTTCGCCCGCGCCAACCTCGGCGAGGGCGACGCCCCCGACCGGCTCCGCGCCGCGATGGACGAGGCGCGGAGGCCCCGGACCCGCGCCGGCGGCGACCGGATGAGCATCGGCCTCGGCTGGCACGTCTTCGAACGCCGAGGGACGAAGTCGGGCCGCGAGATCGCCTGGCACAACGGCGGGACCGGCGGGTACCGCTCGTTCCTCGCCGTCGACCGCGAGGCCCGCGCGGCCGTCGTCGTGCTGAGCAACTCGGACGCCCCGATCGACGACCTCGGGCTCGCGCTGATCGACCGCCGCGGCCCGGGCTCGTCGCCCGCAAAGGCGGGACAACCCCCCGGATCGGGGCGGTGAGCGTTCGCGACGACCAACATTTGTGCATAATCGACAGAATCTGACCCTTCGCTGCCTTGCCAACGCTGATATACTCGGTTTATAACTCTTCTTGGTGTCGGCGCCCCGATGCCGAACGTTCGACGCCAATACTCCCCTGGTCGAGGATTCGACGCACATGGCCGTGAAGAAGACCGCGAAGAAGGAAGAGTCGGCGACCCCGACGAAGTCCGCCGCGAAGGACAGCGCCAAGACGACCTCCCCGAAGAAGTCGGCCGCCCCCAAGGCCGGCGCCAAGTCGGCCTCGCCGAAGGCCGCCAAGCCCAAGGCCGCGCCGATCAAGCTGACCGAGAGCCAGAAGGCCCTGCTCGACAAGGTCCACGGCTCGGGCGAGGGCGGCTACTCGCCCGAGAAGAAGATCGAGGAGCGCTCGCTCCAGGCCCTCCAGGAGCGCAAGCTCATCAAGAAGGGCGCGAAGGACAAGGCCTCCGGCAAGACCCCCTACATGGTCTCCGCCACCGGCAAGAAGCACGTCGAGAGCAACAGCGGCGGGGCGTCGCCCCAGGCCTGAACCGACCGTCGATCGATGCCTCGGGACCGACGGCCCGCCCGGCTCCTTCCGGGCGGGCCTTGTCGTCGGCGGCCGTCGCGCCGATGATGGGGACCCGGAAGGAACCTCGCATGCGAACGATCCCGGTCGTCCTCCGCGCGCTCCTCGCCGTGTCGATCGCCGCCGCGCGCACCCCGGCCGACGAGCCGGCCCGCCCCAGGGCCCTGATCGAGTTCGGCTGGGACGAGCCCGACACCGCCTTCCTCCGGTCCCACCTCGCGGCGCTGGGGCGCACGCCCTTCGACGGCTGCGTCTTCCACGTCAACGCCCTCGCGACCGACGGCAAGCCCGCGAGCCTGACCTGGGGCGCCTGGGGGAGACGAGCCTTCGCCGACGCCGAGGTGAAGGCCGCGCGTGACGACCTCCGCGCCCTCCGGCCGTCGCGGTTCACGCGCAACTTCCTCCGGTTCAACGCCACGCCCGGCGACGTCGACTGGTTCGACGACTTCGCGCCGATCGTCGCGAATGTCCGCCTCGCCGCCGGCCTCGCGCGCGACGGCCGATGCGCCGGGGTCCTGTTCGACGTCGAGGCGTATCAAGGGGCACTCTTCGACTACCCGAGGCAGCGCGACGCGAAGGCGAAGCCCTGGCCCGCCTACGCGGACCAGGCCCGTCGCCGCGGCGCGGAGGTGATGGAGGCGTTCCAGGCGGGCTTCCCCGACGTCGTGGTCCTGCTCACGTTCGGCCACTCGCTGCCGTGGCACCAGATGGCGCGCGACGGCAAGGGGCTGGCCGAGGTCCCGTACGGCCTGCTCGCCCCGTTCCTCGACGGCATGGTCGCCGCGGCGAGGGGCAAGGCGCGGATCGTCGACGGCTTCGAGCTCTCGTACGGCTACAAGACGCCCGGCCAGTTCGACGCCGCGCTGGCGACCATCCGGCGGGGCGTCCTGCCGATCGTGGCCGACCGCGAGGCATACGGGCGGGTCGTCGCGCCGGCCTTCGGGATCTGGCTCGACTACAACTGGCCGAAGCACGGCTGGGACCCGGCCGACCCGTCGAAGAACTACTTCACGCCCGAGGCCTTCGAGTCGAGCGTCCGCGCCGCCCTGGCCCGCACCGACGAGTTCGTCTGGATCTACACCGAGAAGCCCCGCTGGTGGACCGAAGCCGGCGGGCCGACGGCGCTGCCCGAGGCCTATGACGCCGCGCTCAGGCGGGCGCGGCGGGGCGCGGCGAGGGATTGATGGACCGGGGCCGGGCGCGGAGGGGGCGAGGTCCGGGGTGGGGGAGCGTCGAGAGCGGAGCAGACACGGAGCCCAGAGCCCAGAAGCCTGGGCCCAGCAGGCAGAGCCCAGGCCAGCACAGAGGGAGGAGCGCGCAGGGCGGAGGGCTTGGGGCAGGGGCTGGGCGGGATTGGAGGCCGGCCTGGACTCGACGGCCCGTTCCGGCCGATCCCGGCTTGCTGCACTCTGGTTCCCGCTCCCGACCGTTCCGTGCTCCGTGCTCCGACCCTTGTGCTCCACCCCCGGCGATCTCCCCCTCAGACCGGCCCATGCCCGCGACGATCACGCGTCCGAGACGAGGATGATCATCGACCTCGACTCGGCCCGATACGCCTGCGCGACCGCCACGCGCGGCCCGGCGTCGGGCCCGGCCGCGTCGTCGGGCGAGGGCAGGGCGGTGTCCACGGACCGGCGCCAGGGGCGGCCGCTCGGGGAGGCGGGGATGACGAACGTCCGGGGGTCGGCCGATGCGTTCATCGCGACATAGAAGTCGCGGTCGATCTCGTCGCGGTCGCTCCGCCGACCGTCCATCGCGAAGGCGATGGCCTGGCTCGTCCTCGACCAGTCGGGCCGGCAGGGCGTGACGCCATGCCAGACGATGTCGGGCGTGTGGCCCCCCTCGCCCCGGAAGAAGGTCCGACGTCGCAGCGCATGGTGCCGCCGCCGCAGCGCGATCAGGAGCCGGACGAACCGGAGGAAGTCCGCGTTCGTCCGGGCCAGGTCCCAGTCGACCCAGCTCGTCGGGTTGTCCTGGCACCAGGCGTTGTTGTTGCCGCCCTGGGTCCGGAGCAGCTCGTCGCCGCCGAGGATCATCGGCACCCCCTGCGAGATCAGGAGGGTGGCCATCAGGTTGCGGGCCTGGCGGCGGCGGATCGCCGCGATCTTCGGGTCGTCGGTCGGCCCCTCGGCCCCGCAGTTCCAGCTCCAGTTGGCGTCCGAGCCGTCGCGGTTCCCCTCGCCGTTGGCCTCGTTGTGCTTGGCGTTGTACGAGACCAGGTCGTGCAGGGTGAATCCGTCGTGGCAGGTGATGAAGTTGATCGAGTGCAGCGGACCCCGCCCGTGATAGAGGTCGTCGCTGCCGCAGATCCGCGTGGCCAGCGCGGAGACCATCCCGGGGTCGCCGCGCCAGAACTTGCGGACGTCGTCGCGGTACTGGCCGTTCCAGACCGACCACCTCGGCCCGCCGGGGAAGCTGCCGACCTGGTACAGCCCGCCCGCGTCCCACGGCTCGGCGATCAGCTTGGTGTCGGTCAGCAGCGCGTCCTCGGAGATCGACTCGATCACGGGGGGCTCGACCAGGACGTTGCCCTGCTGGTCGCGGCCGAGGACCGACGCCAGGTCGAACCGGAACCCGTCGACCCCGGCCTCGGCCACGAGGTTCCGCAGGCACGAGAGGATCATCCCGCGGACGACCGGGTGGTTGCTGTTGACCGTGTTGCCGCACCCGGAGAAGTTCCGGTAGCGGCCGTGGTCGTCGAGCATGTAGTACATCCGATTGTCCAGGCCGCGGAAGTGATAGGTCGGCCCGTGCTCGCCCCCCTCGGCCGTGTGGTTGAACACGACGTCGAGCACGACCTCCATCCCCACGTCGTGGAACGACTTCACCATCCCGCAGAACTCGCGGAGCGGGGCGATCCCCTCCCAGTTGCTCGCATAAGCCGACTTCGGCGCCGAGTAGGCGATCGTGTTGTAGCCCCAGAGATTGCGAAGCCGCTCGCCGTTGAGCGGGTTGACGAACGGGCAGTCGTTCTCGTCGAACTCGTCGACCGGCAGCAGCTCGACCGCGGTGACGCCGAGGTCTTCGAGGTAGGGGATCTTCTCGACCAGGCCGGCATACGTCCCCGGGTGGCGGACGCCCGAGGAGGGGTCGACGGTGAAGCTGCGGACGTGCAGCTCATACAGGATCGTGTCCTCGCGCGGGATGCGCGGGCTGACGTCGTCCGAGCGGTCGTTGCCGGTCCTGGTCAGGAGGCTCCGGCGGGCCATCCCGACGTCGACGCCCCACGGCCGGCCGCAGGCCAGGGCGCGCGAGGCGGGGTCGATCAGGACGAGGGTCGGGTCGTACTTGTTCCCCTCCTCGCTCGGCCCGTCGACCCGGTAGCCGTAGGCGAACTCGTCGGGCAGCCCTTCGACCCGGACGTGCCAGTGGTCGCCGGTCCGGAAGTACTGCGGCCCGAGCGGGATCTCGACGCAGACCTCGGGGTTGCACGGCTCGCAGATCACCAGGCGGACCGAGGTGGCGTGCCGGCTGATGATCACGAAGTTGACCCCGCCCGCCATCCGGCTCGCCCCGAGCGGGACCGGGTGCCCGCGCGTGACGGTCAGGTCGAGGTCGCGGAAGGTGTAGGTCGGGAAGCGGCTCGGCCCCCGGTCGGGCGGGGCGGGTGTGGTCGTGGTCGGCATCGGCATCGGAACGCGACACTCCTCGGGGGCGCCGGGGCCCCGGGGCGACTCGATCGACCACGCGGCCCCGACGAGGATCATCCCGCCGGGGCCCCTCATTCTCGGGATCGTCGCCCCCCCCGGCAAGGCCACTCCCGACACCCATCGATCGCGAGGCCGGGCTGCACCTCGTCGCCCAAATGCCTGCCGGGTAGGATGGGATGAGAGAACTCTAGGACGCACTTCGCGAGGGACGCGACCATGGTTCAACGGAAACTCGTGGCCGGCATCCTGCCCCTGTGCGTCTTCCTCGCGACCGATGCGCGAGCGGGATTCGATGAGATCAAGAGGCTCGATAAGGACCCCGTCCGGGCGAGGATCGCGACCCACATCGTCGTCGGCCGGCTGTTGGGATACGCCCCGGCCGGGCCGGGCGACGGAGGTGGCGATCCTCCGAGGAAGGGCCTGACTCGATTGGTGACGGAGATCGAGGTCTCGACAGTCGAGAAGGGGGTCGGGATCGCCGCGGGGAGCGTGGTCCGCGTCGGCTTCTCCTCGGCTCTCGATGTCGGACGACTCAAGTTCGAGCGCGGGACGATCGGAGGTTGCGCCGATTACTGGTGGTTCCCGCTCCCGGGCGAGATGGCCCGGCTCTATCTCACCCTCGCGCCGGACGGCCGGTTCGTCGCGGACCATCCGTACGACTTCTTCGCGATCGGCGACTTCGTCGCGCCGGAAGTCCTTGAAGGGAAGTCGTCCGGGTATCTCTCCGAGTATCGATCGCTCCTGGCGAAGGATCGCGAATCGGCCGAGCACGCTCGGCGGCTCACGATCGGCGGTGCCGTCGTCCTGATCGTCGCGACGATCCCGCTCGTCCGGCACGTTCGGCGGCGGAGGGCAGGGGCCGCGGTCCCGATGTCCTGTCCTTGATCGCGAGGCCGTGGGCCGAGGTGCGCGGATGGACGACGGGCCGATCGCGCTGGAGGCTTACGAACGGCTCGCCGACGCCTATGCCGCGCGGGTCGAGACGAAGGCACACAACGCCGACTACGACCGGCCCGCGATGATCGACCTGCTGCCGCCGGTCGCGGGCCTGCGGGTCCTCGACGCCGGTTGCGGGCCGGGGGCCTTCGCCGCGTGGCTTGTCGACCAGGGTGCGGAAGTCGTCGGCGTCGACGTCAGTCCGAAGATGATCGAGCACGCTCAACGCCGGCTGGCGGGACGAGCCTCGTTCGTCCGGGCCGATCTCGGCCGCCCGCTCGATTTTCTCGCCGACGGGTCTTTCGACCTGGTCGTGAGCGCCCTGGCGCTGGACTACGTCCGCGACTGGGATGCCGCCTTCCGCGAGCTGTACCGGGTCCTCCGCGACCCCGGGCATCTCGTCTTCTCCGTGCAGCATCCGTTCGACACCTTCGGAGAACACCATCGGGACGCCAACTATTTCGAGGTCTCCCGGGTCGAGGACACCTGGACCGGGTTCGGCGACCCGGTCCGGGTCCCGCGCCACGTCCGGCCGCTCGGGGCGATGCTCGACCCGCTCCTGGCGGCGGGCTTCGCCCTCGGACGGCTGGTCGAGCCGAGGCCGGCCCCGCGGTTCCGCGACCGCGACCCGGCCGACTACGAGAAACTGATGAGGCGGCCGGGATTTCTCACCGTCCGCGGGGTTAGGGGCCCGGCCCGCTGACTGGGGGCGTCCGTTCGTCGCGTCGTGGCCCGGGGGGCGGAGGGCGGCAAGGGCCGCGATCACGGGGCATCTCGCCGCGATTCCGACCGCCCCAGCCTCTCGACGATCGCGGCCTCGAGCTTGTTGTAGACCTCGGTGTCGACGAGCTTGCCGTCGGCGTCGATGAGGAAGTAGGTCGGGTAGCGGCCGACCCCCCAGGACCGCGCGAGCTCGTGGTTCTCCTCATTGTCGCGATAGGACTGCGGCCAGTCGATCCCCTCGGCGGCGACGAAGCCGCGGAGCTTGTCGAGCCCGCCGTCCCGCACCCGGTGATCGAGGCTCACGCCGAGGAACTCGACCCCCTTCTCCTTGTATTTGGCGCGGAGCGCCTTGAGGCGGGGCATCTGCTGGACGCAGGCGTCGCTCCAGGTGGCCCAGAAGACGACGACGATCACCTTGCCGCGGAGCCTCCTGGTCGAGACGGTCGCCCCACCGATCGCGTCGACGAACTCGAGGTCGAACGCCTGGCCGATCGTGGCCGCCTGCTTGCGCCGGCCGGCGACCCTCTTGGCCATGACGTGATCGGGGAAGCTCGCCAGGAGGCGGGCCTCCAGCTCGTCCCGCTTGGGGTCGCCCGGCCTCAGCTTCGAGGAGACGTCGTAGAGGAGCCGCGCCGAACGCCCGTCGTCGGGGGCGAGCCGGACGAACTCCTCGACGACCGGGACGGCCTGAGGGATGCCGGCGAAGCCCCGCGAGAGCAGGACCTTGACCTTCGCGTCCAGCGCGTCCTTGCGGAACGCCTCATCCTTCGTCGAGCCGAGGGCCGCGTCGATCTCGCGCAGCGCCTCGTCCTGCCGGCCGGCCTGGCCGAGGGAGACCCACCGCTGGGGGAGGTAGGTCGCCAGCCGGGGGTCGTCGGGATGGGACTTCCGCAGCTCGTCGACGAGGGCGGCCCGCCGGGCGGCCATCTCCCGGACCTGGGCGGGGACCTGGCGCGGGATCGCCTCGATCTCCGCCACGATCGCGTCCGCCGGCCGGTCCCCCGCGACGGCCGGGGCCGCGAGCCCGCCGACGACCAGGGCCATCACGATCCGTCCCGTCCGCTCGCCCATCGTCCGTCCTCCCTCAGCGCGTGACCCGATACAAATTCAGGTGCTCGATCATATCCAGCACCCACGGGTGGCTCCACGGGCTCCGGACCCCGTAGCCGACGGTGAAGACCGAGATCGCCAGGAGGGCCAGGCCGAACCAGCGGAGGGCGCGGCGGTCCTGGCCCGACTCGAAGCCGGGGGGGACGAGGATCAGCCAGAGCGGGAAGATCCAGAAGAGCCAGCGCAGGCCCTGGGTCGAGCCGCCGTAGTTGTGCGTCCGGGCCGTGTACAGGGCGAGAAGCCCGGCCGTGAGGACGAACGTCAGCCAGGCCACGACCGAGAGCCGGCGGTCGATCCCGAGCAGGCCGCGGACCATCGGCGGGATCGCCAGCAGGAAGATCGGCGTCATCGAGAAGATCCCGTGGTGGCCGAACGTCATGTGGAAGAGGTAGCGCCACCAGGGCTCGGGGTGCTTGTCGAACCAGTCCATCTCGAGCGGGGTCGCCCAGAAGCTCCCCTCGTATCCCTCGTAGGCGGCGGTGCCAAACTTCGCGTAGGTGGGCTTGAGCCCGCCCGTCGCCAGGTAGAGCGTGGCCAGGAAGAACAGGCAGGGGATCGCCGCCGCCGGGATGAACGCGGCCAGGGTCCCCCGCCGCGACCGGACCAGGACCAGCAAGAACAGCAGGATGCCGAAGGCCGCCGCCGGCAGCTCGTTGCACGCGGCGAACGCCCCCCAGAAGCCGGCCGAGGCATAGGCCAGGTAGGGAGTCCTCGGGGCCGGGGCGTCGTCGTCGTTGCGGTCGCGGTCGCGGTCGCGGTCGACCGGGGCCCGGGGCGACTCCCAGATCCTCAGCAGGGAGTACACGGCGAAGAACGTGCTGAACGCGGCGATCGAGTGGTTGTTCAGCGTCGTGTTGAAGATCGTCAGCGGGGTCCCCCAGGCGGCGGCTACCAGGCCGGCGAACCAGGCCCAGTCGCTCCGGACGTGACGGTCGAGCAGCCGGGCGAACAGGATCAGGAACGCGAGATACGGCACGACGTTGAACAGGACGACGATCGGCTTGAAGTAGAAGACATACGCGGGCCACTTGGTCGGCGGCGGGACCTCGTCCTTGATCAGCTCGTATTTCTTGGGGTCGTCCGGGTCGTACTTGCGATAGGTCCGGGGGATGCGCTCCTGGAGGACGTTGGCGTCGAGCGGGACGCGGGTCAGCCGCCGGGCCGGGTAGAGCAGGCCGGCGATCAGGGTGGGCAGCAGCGGAGGCTTGCTCGAATAGAAGTGCTCGGGGGCCGACGGGTCGTTCCGCTCGGACGGGGCGCGTTCGAAGACCTTGTCCTGGGTCTTATTCTGCCAGGGGCAATCGTCGATGATGTACGACCCGCGCTCGAGGAGCGACCAGACGGTGCACCATCGCGAGATGTCGTTGGCCTCGAGCTGGGTGGGCATCCGCAGGGTCACGCCGAGCGAGTGCGCGACGGCCGCGACGATGACCAGCCCTGCCACGAGCCGGCGGGCCTGGGGGCGGACCCCGTCGAGATCGTCGATGTCGGTGGTCATCGGAGGGCTCCCGCGCCGGCGTCGGTGTCCGCGGCGGGTCGGCCGTCGCGCCCGGCCTCGACCGGGCCGGGGCCGACCGTCGCGGCGATGCTGTAGGACCGGCCCGGGTCGGGCCGGCACGAGGTGATCAGTTCGGCCACGAGCCCGAGCCCGACGAGCTGGAAGCCGACCGCGACGGCCACCCCCGCGAGCACGGCCGCCGCCGTCGAGGCCCCGCCGGCCCACGCCGCGACCAGCCCGGCCCCGCCGAGCCCGACGCCGATCAGGCCGAGCGTCCCCAGCGCGTGCAGCGGCCTCCGGCCGTACGCGGTGAGGAACTTCACGGTCACCAGGTCGAGCAGCCCCTTGAGGAACCGGCCGACCCCATACTTCGAGACCCCGAACCGCCTCGGCCGGTGGTGGACCTCGATCTCGCCGACCCGGAAGCCCCGGGCGTGCGCCAGCGCGGGGACGAACCGGTGCAGCTCGCCGTAGATCGCGACCTCGTCGAGCACGGCGCGTCGGTAGGCCTTGTAGCCGCTGTTGTGGTCGTGGAGCCGGCAGCCGGTCGCCCGCGTCACCAGGAGGTTGAAGACCCGGCTGGGCCCGACCTTGTGCCAGGGGTCGTGCCGCTTCCGCTTCCAGCCGCTGACGATGTCGAGGCCGTCGCCCTCGGCCAGCGCGGCGAGGAAGCGGGGGACCTCGGCCGGGTCGTCCTGGAGGTCTCCATCGAGCGTCACGACGACCTCGCCCCGCGCGGCCCGGAAGCCCGCCGTCAGCGCCGCGGCCTTGCCGAAGTTGCGGCGGAACCGGAGCCCCCGGACCCGCTCGTTGCCCGCGGCCAGCCCCTCGACGACCCGCCACGAGCCGTCGGTGCTGCCGTCGTCGACGAAGAGGAACTCGACCGGGTCGAGCCCCGCGGCGGCCACCGCGTCGGCCAGCTCGGCGTGGAGGGTCGCGAGGTTGTCGACCTCGTTGTACAGCGGGATCACGAAGCTGATCATCATGGCGCCACCGGCCTCGGCAACGGACGGATCGCGAACAGGACGGCCGCCGCGACGACCTCGCCGACGACCCAGGCCAGCCGGAGGACCAGGGCCGCGACTACCGCATAATCCGGGTCGATCGTCGCCCCGAGGGCCGTCCAGAGGACCCACTCGCGGACCCCCAGCCCCCCCGGCGCGACCGGCACGACGAACCCGGCGACCGTCGCCAGCGCGACGCTCGCGACCGTCGCCGGCCAGGCCGCGACCGGCAGCCCTCCCGGATACAAACCCGCGAAGACCGCCACCTGGCTGAGCCCGAGCAACGTCCAGCCGACCACCGCCAACGCCAGCCCCTCGGCCAGCAGCCGCGCCGAGGTGGCCGGCAGGGCGTCGGGCCCGACCCCGGGGAAGGGGAGCCGGGCCAGGCCCGCCAGCCGGGGGAAGACCCCCGGCGCCACCACGACCAGGAACGCCCCCCCCAGCCCGAGCCCGACCAGCGGCATCGGCACCGCGACCGACCGGCCCGCGGACATCGGCACGGCGATCGACAGGGTCGAGCCCGGCCCGAACGCGACGGCCGCGATCAGCCCCCCCGCCGCCATCATCACCAGGGTCTCATACAGCGAGGCGAACGCCGATGTCGCCGCTCGCGCCCCGTAGGGGGTCGACAGGCCGACCCGCATCACCACCACCAGCGCCTTGCCCGGCACGTATTTCCCCAGGTGGCTGACGAGGTAGGCGCGGATCGCGGCATAAGGGCCGATCGGCGACGGGCCCGCCCGCATCACCCGATGGTAGAAGACCCCGAACGGCACGAGGCCGGCGAGGTAGAGCCCGACCGCCGCGGCGAACGGGCCGGCCGCGACCCGGACCGACTCGCCCCGGGCCCGGAGGTCGCCCCACGTCCGCGAGGCGTGCCGCGCCGCCGCGATCACGACGAGCGCCCCCAGCGTCGACTTGATCGCGACCTTGGCCCAGGCCCGGCCCAGGCTCGGGCTCGGGCTCGGGCTCGGGCTCGGGCTCGGGCTCGGGCTCGGGCTCGGGCTCGGGCTCGGGCTCGGGCTCGGGCTCGGGCTCGGGCTCGGGCTCGGGCTCGGGCTCGGGCTCGGGCTCGGGCCGGGCCGGGCGGCCGTTCCACTCTCGGCGGCGGGGGGTGACACGAGCCCTCGGGCGACGGAGACTTGGCCGGGGAACGACGGGACCGACGCGGGTCAAACGTAGCGGACCCGACGCCCGATCCGCAAGGGGGCCGACCGGTTGCGGAAGCCCCGCCGGGACGATCCCGCCCGTCCCTCCCGCCCGCTCAGGGCTCGGGCCCGAGGATCTGTCCCATCATCTCGAAATGAGCGTCGTAGCCGGATACGTCCTCGGCGGGTCGCGGGAAGATGGCCTCCGCAGCCTCGGAAGTCTCTTCGGCTGTCGTCCGTCAGGTCCAGCCGCATCCGTGCCGGTGACCGGGTCTCACGGCCGCCCCATGGATCGCATTAGCGGGAGAAGAGAATGACGGGGTTGATGCCCATGCGGAAGTACGCCTGGCCGCCGCGGCCCGCCCGGCCCACCGCGAGCTCGATGAACCCGTCGGTCCCGCCCAGACCGGCGTAACGACCCGTGGCCCGGGTCACCGCGAAGCGGAATTCCTCGAATGAGGACGCGCTGTTCGTGAACGGGCGTCCGGTGATCTTCATCTCCACCATCCCGAACCGGTTCGAGAGGGTCACGGTGCCGATCGGCTGGCCGGTCAGCGAGGTCGTCTGGATGAACCCCCGGGCGCTGACCTGACCCATCGGACCGACGCGGCCGGTCCCCCTGAGCTGATACATGTTGCCGACGTCGGGTATCCCGCGATGGACCGAGGCCGTGCCCCGGACCTCGCCGGTGAGGAGTAGCGGGGGCGGGAAGATGCGGGTCGAAATCTCGCCCGCCACCGCCTGCGGCATCGGGGCGACGGTGCTGAGCAGGCTGCGGGATTCGATGGGCTCGACCTGGATGCTGGCACGTCGCGTCGTTCTCATGGCATCAATCTCCTGAAAACCAGGCCCGGACGGTCCGGGGCCGGGAACGCGAGGGGCGCGCCCGGCCCGTTTCGGATCATTCCCGTCGCGGGCTCCTGACATGGCATCGTGTTCACGACACAAGAATGGTCGAGCGACCGTGGGACGAGGGGACGAGCCGACCTACGACGGGTCCGTCATGCTTCCACCAAGCCGGGGGGCGCGAAACCGATGCCAGACCCGGCCGGCCGCCGCCGCCGCCAAGTTCCGGGGGAGCGATCGCAGGAGTCCGCCCCGGAGGAGAGGCGGTTCCTGGCGAGGTTCCCGGTATGGTTGGCTGTCCGAGACTCCATGATCGCGCGTGCCCCCACCGCTTCAAGGCGGCCCATCGGTCGGAAATCCCTCCCACGAGCGTTGAACTCGTCGTCCGATGACCTCGCCCGGCTCTCCTAAATACTTATTTTACATCGGTCGCGCTTGCATGTCCAAGGAAAAACGGTGAGAGCGGGGCGACGGGTGCCGCTCCCGTGCGATCCCCGACAGGCGCGTCATTGCCGACCGGCCCGGGCGCGGTTAGCCTGGGCGTCGGATCGGCCGGCACCGGCCTGTCAGACGTCCTCTCCTCCGATCCGTCACGCCGAGCGGACCCGTCGCCATGTACCTCTCCCGTCGCATCCTCCTGATGGTCCCCATCGCCCTGGCCGCGGCCGCCCCGGCCCCGGCCCCGGCCGCCGACACGCCGTCGGCCTACCCGACGCTCGGCACGATCGAGCGGCTCGACCCGCGGTTCGACGCGATCGTCCCCAGGGATGCGCGGGTCGAAAAGCTGGCCGAGGGGTACGACTGGTCCGAGGGCCCCGCCTGGGACAGGTCCGCCCGGGCCCTGGTCTTCTCCGACGTGCCGATGAACGTCGTCCACCGCTGGAAGGAAGGGGAGGGCGTCTCGGTCTTCCTCAAGCCGAGCGGGTACACCGGCACGGCCCCGCGCGGCGGCGAGCCCGGGTCCAACGGCCTGGTGTTCGACCCCGAGGGCCGGCTCGTCCTCTGCCAGCACGGCGACCGCCGGGTCGCCCGGCTCGAAGGGGGCAAGTTCGTCACGCTCGCCGACAAGTTCGAGGGGAAGCGGTTCAACAGCCCCAACGACGGTGTGTTCAACACCAAGGGCGACCTCTACTTCACCGACCCACCCTACGGCCTGCCCAAGGGGAACACCGACCCGACCAAGGAGATCCCCTTCAACGGCGTCTACCGGCTGAAGAAGTCCGGCGAGCTGACCCTGATCACCAAGGAGATGACCTTCCCGAACGGGATCGCGCTCTCGCCCGACGAGAAGACGCTGTACGTGGCCAACTCCGACCCGGCCCTGGCGATCTGGAAGGCGTTCGCGGTCGAGGCCGACGGCACGGTCGGGGCCGGGCGGGTCTTCGCCGACGTCACGTCGATGGTCGGGGCGAAGAAGGGCCTGCCCGACGGCATGAAGGTCGACGCCCGCGGCAACCTGTTCGCGACCGGCCCGGGGGGCGTGCTCGTCTTCGCCCCCGACGGGACCCACCTCGGCACCTTCGCCACCGGCGAGGCCACCGCCAACTGCGGCTGGGGCGACGACGGCTCGACCCTCTATATCACCGCCGACATGTACCTCGGCCGGGTCCGGCTCACCACCAAGGGCAAGGGGTTCTGAGCGGCCGGACGACGGCCGCGCGGCGACACCGACGCGCGGCCTGATGCTCTGCGATCAACGGGTTTGCTCCCGGGGGCGTTTGCCGATCCGGTATAATCGGGAAGCGAGCCCGATCCTGATCCGATCGAAGGAGCCCACGCCGCCATGAACCCCCGACGCCTCGCCCTCGTGTTCGTCGCCGCGCTCGGCCCCGCGGCCCTCGCGGCGGCCCAGGACGCCCCGAAGCCCGCGCCCGCCCGGGGCGGGATGTCGCCGTCGGAGGCCGTCGCGATGATGGTCAAGGGGGCGTCGGCGGGCGACCTCGACGCGACCTTCGGCGTCCTGGTCGACGAGCAGGCCCGGCCGCTCAAGGACTGGTTCCAGGCCCAGGTCGAGCTCACCAGGACGATCAACGCCCAGGCCGACGCGCTCGACGCCGCCTTCGGCAAGGACGCGAAAGAGCCGACCCGCCGGGTCGACTTCGACCTCAAACAGGAGCTGAGGTCGGGCTTCGAGGGGTTCGCGGTCGTCGGCGAGCCGAAGGTCGAGGACGACCACGCGACCCTCCAAGTCCGGATGACCGACAAGGGCCCCGACGGCAAGGTGATCACCCGCCAGGAGACGGTCCAGGCCCGGAAGACCGACGCCGGCTGGAAGCTGAGCTTCGACGAGCTGTCCCGCGCCGACTTCCCGGCGGGCATCGCCGTGATGGCGAGCCTCCGCGCGGGCCTCGAACGGACGACGAAGCTCGTCAAGGACGGCACGATCAAGGACCGGGCCGCGGCCAAGCGGGAGCTGGAGCGCGACCGCCCCGCGATCGTCCCGGGGAACATCCCGCTGCCCCGGTTCCTCACCCGCCCGGGCTGACCGGGTCGGGCGACGGCGCGGGCGAGGCGTCGAGCGCGTGCTCGGCGGGGCCGAGGAGGTCGTGGACCGGGCCGGTGATCAGCCGCGCCCCGCGCTCGTAGGTGAAGTAGATCCACGCCCACTCGCCCATGACCCAGAACCGGTTGCGGAAGCCGATCAGGAAGAAGATGTGGATCAGGAGCCAGGCCGCCCACGCCGGGAACCCCGAGAGGTGGATCCGGCCGAGGTCGCCCACGGCCGACGCCCGGCCGATCGTGGCGAGCGTCCCCTTGTCGTTGTAGCGGAACGGCCGGGTGGGCCGGCCCCGGAGGTCGTCCCGGATCTTGCCGGCCGCATAACGTCCCCCCTGCATCGCGGCCGGGGCGACGCCCGGGACGGGCTTGCCGTCCTGGACGAGCGCGGCGAGGTCGCCGACGACCGAGACCTCGGGACGGCCCGGGATCGAGAGGTCGGGCTCGACCAGGACCCGGCCCGCCTTGTCCAGCGGGGCGCCGAGGGTCCGGGCCAGCGGCGAGGCGGCGACACCCGCCGCCCAGATCACCGTCCGCGCCGGGATGGCCTCGTCGCCGAGGGTCACGCCCTCGGCGTCGATCGCGGTGACGGCCGTCCCGGTCCGGACCTCGACCCCGAGGCGTTCGAGCTGCGCCCGCGCCTTGGCCGAGAGGTCCTCGGGGAAGCTCGCCAGGACGCGGGGGCCGGCCTCGACGAGGAGGGTCCGGGCCTCGCGGGTGTCGAACCGGCGGAAGTCGCGGGAGAGGACGTGCCGCGAGATCTCGGCGAGCGAGCCCGCCATCTCGACCCCGGTCGGCCCGGCGCCGACGATGACGAACGTGAGCCAGGCCCGCCGCCGATCCGGGTCGCCCTCGCGCTCGGCTGCCTCGTAGGCGAGCAGGACCCGGCGACGGATATCGGTCGCGTCCTCGATCGTCTTCAGGCCGGGCGCGTGCCGGGCCCACTCGTCGTGGCCGAAGTAGGCATGCGTTGCCCCGGCGGCGACGATCAAGTAGTCATAGGGGACCTCGCCGTCGGCCAGGACGACCCGGCGGCCATCGACGTCGACGGCGGTCGCCTCGCCCATGATGACCTCGAGGTTCTTCTGCGATCGCAAGATCCGCCGGATCGGCGCGGCGATGTTGCTCGGGTTCAGCGCGGCGGTAGCCACCTGATAGAGAAGCGGCTGGAACAGGTGGTGGTTCCGCCGGTCGACGAGGGTCACGTCGACCGCGACCCGCCTCAGCACCTTGGCCGCCTCGAGCCCGCCGAAGCCGCCGCCGAGGATCACGACGCGGGGCCGGGCCGTCGGTGTTCCGTTCATCGGGCGAGCGTTTCTCTCTAGGATCGTGCGGGCGGAGGGGACGGGCCGGGCGGGATCGTCCCGACCATGCTCCCCGAGGGAGGCCGATTCCGATGGCAGACCTGCAAGACCATCAACTCTCGTTCCCCGAAGCCGTCTTCCTCAGGCCGAGGATGTATACGCACGGCGGCACGTTCGGGGAGATTATCGCCTTCCTCGATGGTTATTACAGCGGGATGGCGAAGGTAGACCCCGACGCGCCTCCCGTGGACGAGTGGGCCGGCTTCCGGGAATGGCTCGCGAGGAAGCTCGATGCCCCCTGGTCGGAAGTCCTGGATCGACTCATTCAAGTCGAGTCGGGGGGGGACGGCTCCCGGGCGATGCTGGAACACATCCAGGAGTTCCGCGCATCCGGGAAATAGCCTCTCCGATCGGCGACGCGCCGAGTTCGAGGCCACGTCGCCCGACCTCGCCATCTACCGGGGCGGATCGGCCGCCGCGGCCAGCGCGGCCCGGAGGACGGTGACGGCCCGGCCGGCGATCTGGACCCGCTCGCCCCGGACCCCGACGCGGAGGACGCCCCCGCGCTCCGAGACCTGGCGGGCGAGGAAGTCGGGCTTGTCGAACCGCTCGGCCCAGAACGGCCCGAGGCAGGCGTGCGACGAGCCCGTGACCGGGTCCTCGTCGATCCCGACGGCGGGGGCGAAGAACCGCGAGACGAAGTCGTAGCCGGGCGTCGAGGCGCGGGCGGTCGCGATCACGCCCCGGACCGCGAACCGCTTCAGCCGCGAGAAGTCGGGGCCGAGCGACCGGACCGCCGCCTCGCTCTCCAGCTCGACGAGCATGTCGTAGGCGTTCGCCCAGGCCGACAGGATCGTCGCGCCCAGGACCCCGCGCAGCGCCTCGACCTCGGCCGGGGTCGCCGGGCGGATGACGGGCCGGGTCGGGAAGTCGAGCGTGATCCAGCCGTCGACCGACCTCGTCGCGGTGAGCAGGCCGCTGCGGGTCTGGAACCGCGCGGGCTGCCCGGCGGGGATCGCCCCGTCCTCCCAGAGGACGTGCGCCGCGGCGAGGGTCGCGTGCCCGCAGAGGTCGACCTCGATCGTCGGGGTCAGCCAGCGGAGCGAGTGCCCGTCGGCGACCGGGTGGAGGAACGCGGTCTCCGACAGGTTCATCTCGCGGGCGAGCCGCCTCATCCAGCCCTCGTCGACCGGGCCGGGAGTCAGGCAGACCGCGGCGGGGTTGCCGAGGTAGGGCGTGTCGGTGAAGGCGTCGACCTGGACGATCGTCTGGGCCATGATTGAGGTCTCTCTCGGGTGTGTCGGCGGCATCCACGATACCGGACCCGCCGCCCCCGGTCCAAGTCCGCCGCCTCGCGATCCGGGCCGGGTCGCGCGACCGGAGCCGACCGATGCGAGATCGGCCCGAGACCGGCGTCGCCCGGGCGGGGATCAAGCCCGGCCCCGCCGCCGCCGATAGCCGATGAAGAGCATCCCGGTCGGGATCGACGGGCCCCGGGGCCGGCCGCACCGATCGGCGCGACGGGAGGGGTCATCTCATGCGGGCGATTCGACGGACTCGGGCGGGGGTCGGCCTCGCGGTCGCGGCCCTGATGGGCCTCACGCCGGCCGTCGGGATCGCGGAGGGACCGGCCATGACGCTCGACGGCCTCGCCCGGATGTCGGCACCCGAGCTGGACGCCCTCTACGCCGGGGGCTCGGCCCCGCCGATCCCCGACGGACGGGTCCGGGGCCGCGCCCTCTATCCCGACGCGACCCTGGGCGCGGCGCGGTCGCGGGGGGCCAGGCTCGTCTGGCAGGGCAAGGTGTTCGACCGCGCCAATGCCCGGGCGGTGAACAAGTTCTTCGGCGTCAAGGCCGTGCCCGGCAAGCTCTACCAGGCCGAGAGCTGGCGCGACGGGGCCCCCGCCCTGATCCTCGACTATCAGGACACGTCGCGGATCTACGCCAACTATCGCGACGAGATCCGCCAGGTCGGCCCCGGCCTCTATCTCGGCCTGATGTACGCCCGGACCTCGCCCACGCCCACGCTCAAGATGTATTTCGCGCTCGAAGAGGCGCCGTGAGGCGGGATTCTCGTGCAGGATCCGGGTGAGGAATTCGGGAGCACAGAGCACAGAATATTAAACGATCCGTTATGCAATCTGGGCTCTGTGCTCGCGAACTCGAAACCCGGGATGCATTCTAGCCCCGGATCACCCACGAGGCCATCTGGCCGAAGTTGGCGCCCTTGCCCTGCATGAGCAGGCCGACCCGGAAGATCCGGCCCGCCGCGTAGACGCAGACGGTCGTCGTCGCCAGCACCCCGATGATCCCCACGACCGGCTGCCACCAGGGGATGCCCGGCGGGACTGACTGGCGGACGATCATCGCCATCGGCGTCGCGAACGGGAAGAACGAGATCCCGACCGCCATCGGGCTCGACGGCCGCTCGATCAGGTTCACCAGGGTGAACATGGGGACCATGGCCAGCAGCATCACCGGGGTGATGAGCGACTGCGTCTCCTTGATGTCCGAGCACGCCGCGCCGATGGCGATGAACAGCGACCCGTACATCAGGACGCCGAGCACCTGGTAGATGAGGAACCAGGCGATCAGGCCCGTCGGCAGGTAGTCGGCGAACCCGTACTTGTGCGCGGCCCAGTAGGCCCCGCCGAGGTAGAGGGTGACGGTGGTCAGCGAGACGCCGACCATCCCGAGGAGCTTGCCCATCATCAGCTCGAACGGCCGGACCGAGCCGAGCATCACCTCGGCGATCCGCGCCATCTTCTCCTCGAAGACGCTCTGGAGGAGCGGGGTGGTGCCGACCAGGACCATCATCAGCATCATGATCGAGAGGCCGGCGGGGGCCAGGAAGCCCGCGGCCCGGCTCTCGTCGGGGGCCTCGACGATCGCCCCGGTCTCGGGGTCCTTCTTGCTCGGCCGCTTGGTCACGAGCGGGACGGGCATCAGGGTGTCGATCACCGTCTTGAGCGCGACCTTGCTCGCGCCGGCGCGCTCCTGCATCGCGGCGGCGTTGATGACCTGGCCGGCCCAGACGGCGAAGTCGTCGTCGAGCGGCGTGTTCGTCTGGTAGCGGACCGCGACCCGGTCGTCCGGCGGCTTGAGCGGGCGCCCCCTCGGGTCGAGCGGGGGGAGTGAGCCGGTCGGGGGATGGAAGACGTCGGGGCCGATCTCCAGGAAGCCGACCAGGTCCTTCGACGCCACCCGCTCCGAGAGCGCGAACCGCTGCGCGGCCATCGCCCCGGGCTCGGGGGCCGACGGCTCGACCGCCTCGATCAGGAACTTCGGCGAGGTCTGCGCCCTGGTCTCGGGGTCGAAGATCTGCGAGCCGTTCCGCCCGTCGGCCGCGGCCCGGAGCACCGGGGCGAGCCGCGCCCCCGGGCTCCGGTCGATCACGGCGTACCTCTTGTCCTTGGTGTCGACCTGGTTCCTCAGCGCCATCTGCACGCCCATGCTGCCGAACATCATCACGGGCATGCTCAGCAGGCCGATGAGGAAGGCCTTGGTCCGCACGGCGGCCTTGTACTCGCGGGCGGCGATCAGCAGGATCTTACGCATCATGCACCTCCGAGGCTTCCGGGCCGGCGATCCTCACGAAGATATCCTGGAGCGACGGCCGGGCGAGCTCGAAGTGGCGGACCTCGCCCCGGTCCATCAGGGCGGCGAGCACGTCCTGCGAGTCGGCCCCCTTCTCCAGCCTCAGCTCGCGGTAGCGGCCGAAGTCGGCGACGTGCGAGACCCCCGGGACGTCGTCGAGCGACGCCCCGTCGCCCCCGAGCCGGACCCGGATCGTGTCGTCGCCGTAGGCGTCCTGGATCGCCTCCAGGGTCCCGTCGAGGACCTTCTTGCCGCGATAGATCATGAAGATCGCGTCGCACATCTTCTCGGCCACGGCCATGTCGTGGGTCGAGAAGATGACGGTCGTCCCCGACCGCCGGAGGTCGAGCACGGCCTCGCGGAGGACGACGGCGTTGATCGGGTCGAGCCCGCTGAACGGCTCGTCGAGCAGGACCAAGGACGGCCGGGCCACGACGGTCGCGATGAACTGGACCTTCTGCGCCATCCCCTTGGAGAGCGCCGTGACCTTCTTGTCGGCCCAGGCCGACAGGCCCATCGCCTCCAGCCAGCGGGCGATCTCGTCGCGCGGCGACTTCATCCCCTTCAGCTCGGCGTAGAACTTCAGGACGTCCTTGACCTTCATCTGCTTGTACAGCCCGCGCTCCTCGGGGAGATAACCGACCCGGTCGTTCGCCGCGCCGAGGTTGCGCTCGCCGAGGACTTCGATCCGGCCGCGATCGGGGTGGAAGATGCGCATGATCATGCGCAAGGTCGTGGTCTTGCCCGATCCGTTGGGGCCGATGAACCCGTAGATCGTCCCCTCGGGGACGGTCAGGCTCAGGTCATCGACCGCGACGTGGGCGCCGAACGTCTTGGTCACCTGGTCGATCTGGACGGCTGGCATGACACTCCCGGGGAAGATGAGCGGGGCGGCGGTCGCTCGGGGTGACGGCGCCTGGGTTTAGGTCGCAATGCCCGCCCACCGTCGGGCCGGACACGCGCCGAGGGGATGTTCGCCCGGCGCCGACGATCCTTGGACAGGGACCCGGCCGCCGCGCCATTTTTCCCCGGCAGGCCCGGCCCGGGTGATGCCTTGGCACCGGCCTGGCATTGGTAAGCAAGCAACGTTCTGTTACGACCGATCCGTCACCCTCGTACGGGAGGCCCCGACGATGTCCGACGCCAAAGACAAGGTCAAGGAAGGGATCGACGGCGCCGCGCACAAGGCCAAGCAGGCGACCGAGAAGGTCGCCGAGAAGACGAGCGAGGCCGCGCACGATGTCGGCCAGAAGGTCAAGGACGCCGGCCAGAAGATCAAGGACTCTGGCCGCTGATCCGGACGACCTCCGGCCGATGACACGAGGATAACAGGCGGCCCCCGGCATTGCACGCGCCGGGGGCCGCTTCTGCGCGTGGGACCCGGCCCGGCCCGGCCTCAGCGGGCCGAGGCGGTCGCGGGCCGGTCGACGACGTCGGCCGGGATCGCGCGGGGCCAGTCGCCGCGGAGCGTGACGTTGCGGACCCTGGCTTCGGTCTCGTCGGCGTAATGGAAGAAGCCAACCTCACGCTGGTTCGTCGGCTCGATCCGGCGTTCGAAGGCGGGCTCGCCGTTGATGGCCAGCGCGAGGGTGTCCCCCTTGAGGGTCAGCACGGCCCGGTTCCACGCCTTCGGCCTGAGGGCGAGGGCGGCCGGTCCCCGCCGCGACGCGGGCTCGTCGGCGGCGTTGGCGGGGTCGATCCCGGTCCGGTCGAACCGGCCGTCGGTGATCCGGTGGACCTTCACGCCGTCGGGGCCGAGCAGGAAGGCCAGGCGGCCGAGGCTCGGGTGGACGAGCGACTTGCCCGGCTCGTAGTAGAACTCGTATTCGAACTCGGCGTCCTCGGACAGCGGCCGGGCGTAGCGGATCAGGCCCTCCTGCTTGCTGCCGCGGGTCGTCTCGGGCTGGGCCGTCTGAGCCTGGTCCTCCAGGTCGCCCGACGACTTCACGACCGCCTCGGCCTTGAGCAGCCGGCCGACGATCTCGTCGCCGCGCTTCTGCCAGGCGGCGTTCTCGCCCTGGGTCGGCTCGCCGTAGTAGTCGCCGATCCACCCGGTCAGGTCCGACCCGGTCGAGAGGCCGAGCCGGTCGGGGACCGTCGGCCGGCCGGCGACCTTCAGATTGCGGACGCCCGTCGACAGGTTCCCGGGCGCGTAGATCGCGAGCCAGGGGTCGTTCTCGGCCGTGACCGCCCCCTCATAGATCTTCCGGCCCGCCGCGAAGGCGGTGAGCTGGCCCCCCTTGACGACCAGGCGGAACGGGTACCAGTCGCCGACCTCCTTGAAGGGCGGGTCGATCACGCCGGTCGTGACCTCGCGGCCGTAGTGCTTGACCTCGTAGCTCTTGAGGTCGAACTTCAGGCCGACGGCGGTGACTCCGTAGGAGATCCGCGACTCGCGCCATCCGAACGAGGTCAGCTCGCACGAGACCTCGAAGTCGCCCCGGAGCGGGGCGGCGAGGAACATCAGGTCGTTGTGGTGGCCCGCGGTGTGGGACCAGGTGCCGTCGCGATAGGTCCAGGTCGGCAGCGGGTAGCCGACGCCCTTCGACTCGGCCGTGCCGATCGTCCCGCGGACCCAGCCGGCGAGCCTCGGGTCGTCGCCGAGGGCGGGCCTCGGCCCGTCCTTGCCGAGCAGCCTGGCGACATCGCGGGCGCTGCGGAAGTGGCGCTCGATCGGGCTGTAGGTGCCGTCCCGCTGGATGACCTCGACCACCTCGGCGAGCAGGGCGGTCGCGGCCGGGTTCAGGCCGGGCCGCGGCGCGAGGGCCGAGCCGGCGATCAGCTCGGGCCAGCGCCGGAGGTCGGGGGTGTCCTTCTGGATCGCGGCCTTGGCCCCGTCGCGGAGGGCCCTGAGGGCGGCCTCGGCGTCGGCCGTCCTGCCCTGCGCGTCGCGGACGAGCGCCAGCAGGGCGAGCCGGCCGCGGCGGTCGAGCGGGGTGGGGGCCTCGGCGCGGTCGACGGCATCGGCCAGGGCGTCGAGGGTCTTGGCCTCGGCCGCCGCGGCGACCAGGTCGATCGCGGGCGAGGCCAGGGCCGGCGGCACCGGGACGCGCGAGCCGGTCGGCGGGGGCGTCGCGGGCGACGGCGGGTCGGTCGGGCCGAACTCGCCGACGAGCCGGATTGAGGTGTGGTCGTCCGAGGGCAGGACCCACGCGAGCAGCGCGGCGTACCGATCGGCCGGCGGCAGGCTCCGGGCGTTGCGGGCGACGTCCCCGGCCGAGAGCTCCAGCAGGTTCTCGCCGATCATCGCGGCGCGGGCCCGGCGCCGGGCCCGGCCGGCCTCTCCCGTGTCGTTGGGCTCGGCGCGGGCGAAGAGCCGCGCGGACTGGTCGGGGGTCAGCTCCCTCGGCCAGTCGCCGCGGAGGACGACGTTGCGGGCCCGGGCGGCGGTCCGGGACTTGTCGTGGAAGAGGCTGAAGACCCGGTCCTCCTCGGGGTCGGCCGCCCGCTCGTAGACGACCTTGCCGTTGACCTCGACCGAGATCGTCTCCCCCCGGAGCCGGACCGTCGCCGCGTTCCAGGCGGCGGGCCGGAGCGACACGGCCTCGCGACGGCCGGCGGGGTCGTCGAGGATCTCCTTCGCGTCCGGCTCGTTGGCGACCTCGCCGGGCGGGGTCAGGGCGAGGAGCCGGACCCCCTCGGGCTCGATCAGGAAGGCCAGCCGGCCGAGCCCCGGGTGGACCGCGGTCTCGCCGGGCTCGTAGTAGAACTCATACGAGATCGACTCGCCGTCGGCGAGGGGGCGGAGGTAGGCGAGCCGGCTCCGGACGACCGGCTCGGCGTCGCCGGCGTCGGCCAGGCTCGCCGAGTTGAAGGTGTTGAAGTTGGACCCGCCGCCTGCCGTGGCTTCGAGGCGACGGCCGCGGATCTCGCCGTCCTTGGCCCACCAGTCGAAGTCGTCGAGCTTCGTCGGTTTGGCGACGGCCTGGCCGTTGCCGTTGCGGTTGCCGTTGTTGGTCACCTCGCCGACGCTCCGCCGCGGCGGGGTGGTCTCGTAGAAGGTGCTCGAGTCCCAGCCGTCGAGCCGGTCGGCGTGGCTGAGCGCGACCTCGCGGGGGATCTCGACCCGGCCGGAGATCGTCGGGTTCCGGAACGCGGTGTGCCGCTGGTTGCTCCCCTGGAGGACGAGCCACGGGCTGGTCGGGCTCGGGTCGGAGTCCTCATAGAAGAGGTGGTTATTGATGAGATAGCGGACCTTGCCCGGGGCGACCCGGACGGTCATCCGGTTGAACCGCTCGGGGCCGGAGAAGTTCCCCGGCCGCGAGACCCGGTCGTTGAAGCCGAGGCCGCGGACGGCGCTCTCGTTCGGCTCGAAGACGAGCCCGCCGTAGCCGAGCTGGCCCTCGGCGTAGTTGCCGTTGTAGGCGTCGACCGAGACCTCGAAGGAGCCGGCGATCGGGTAGCGCATGACCAGGTAGCCGGGGCCCGCCCCGGTGATGTGGGCGAGGACGCCCGAGGACTCGGCCCAGAGGTCGCGACCGCGGGCCCGGGCTGGGTCGCCGGCGCCGCGGCCGACGGCGGCCCGGGGTGCCCAGAGGGCGAGGCCGGGGTCGCCGACGAGGGCGACTTCCGGGGCCCCGGCGCGGCGGGCCTGGGCCTCGGCGAGGTCGCGGCGGAGCATGCCGAGCATCGACGCGTTGTGCGTCCGCTTCGACGCCGCCAGCAGCCGGAGCGTCAGGTCCTCGCCGACGGCGGCGAGGTCGGCGTCGCCCGAGGCGATCGCGGACTGGGCGAGCAGGTAGTCGGACCAGTCGAGCCCCTTGGCCCGGCCGAATCGGTTGTTGCTCGGCTCGGGCGGGTTCTTCGCGAGGTCCTCGGCGCGGGCCCGGACCGCCGAGGTGGCCTCTTTGGCCCGGCCCCGGGCGAGGTCGACCTGCGCCAGCAGCTTCGCGGCGTTCTCGACCTTCTGGTCGGCCAGCAACTTCACCCGGTCCGCCAGCGCGTCGAGGGTCCCGGCCTCGCGGGCCGCCTCGATCAGGATCAGCGGCGTGGCGACGATCCCCCGGTCCGAGGCGGGCTTCGGCCCCGGGAACGGCGACGGCGGGCGGGCGTCGGCCGCGACCTCGACGACCCAACGGACCGACTTCCGCTCGGCCGTCGGCAGGGTCCAGGCCTCCAGCCGCGCATAGCGATCGGCCGCCGACAGCGGGGCGAGCAGGCGGGCGACCTGGGCGAGCGACTGGGCGATGCCGCCGCCGTCGCCGTAGTCGGTGGTCGTCGGCGCGTCGGCGTACTGGCCGAGCTGGTCCAGGGCGTCATCGAGCCGCCCGGCGCGGGCGAATTCCCCCGCGATCCGGGCGATGTGGACCCGCCTCCGGTAGATCCCGTAGTCGCCGCCGTACCGCGAGGTCGACGCCTGCATCTTGGCGAGGAAGTCGATCAGGTGGGCCTTCGCCTCGGCGGGCTGCCCGTGGGCGAACCGGTGCCTGGCCATCCGGATCAGGAGGCCGCCGATCGGCTCCTCGGCGTTGGGCGAGGCGATCCTCGGCAGCGCCGCCTCGATCGCGCCGGCGGCGGCGGTCGCGGCCTCCTTGACGTCGAGCGCGGGCAGGGCGGCGTGGCAGGCCTGCTCGCCGGTCACGGCCAGGCCGTTCTTGACGAGGCCGTCGCGGATCCCCCCGAGCGCCTTCGAAGCCCCGGCGAGGTCCTTCCGCTCCAGCGCGAGCTGGGCCCGGAGGACCTGCGCCGGCGCGACGGCGAGCGGCCCGGCCTGCCGGGCCTCGATCGCGGACGCCAGCTCGTCGGCCTTGCCCGCCTTCGTCGCCCATCGGACCAGCAGCGCCCCGACGCTCCTCGGCCGACGGAGGTTGCCCATCGCCAGCGGCCGGGCATACAGGAAGATCTCCTGCGGGCGGGCCTTCGGCAGGACGGCGTCGCGGAGCACGCCATAGACCGCCGCCGGGTCGAGCTTGGCGCGGGACCACGCCGCCTCGAGCGCGAACATCTGCTCCTCGACGCGCTGGGCGACCGGGTCGGCCCCGGGGTTGTTCATCCGCATCATCCGGGCCTGGTTCGGGTTGTTGATCGCGATCGGCGTCACCGGCGGGCCGGCGGCGAGGGCCTCGGTCATCGCGTCGATCGAGAGGCCGGGCATCCCCCGGTTCGCCGCGAGCCGGGCGAGCTGCGCGGCCTGCTCGAACCGATCGAGGACGATGACCGAGGTCCCGGCCGGCAGGGCGGGAGGCGCCGCCGGGGGAGGGGCCGGCGCCGGCGCCGTCGCGGCCTTCGCGACGGCCGCGGCGGGGGCCGGGGCGGGCGTCGGCCGCGCGGCCTTGGTGGGCGACGGGTTGGCGAGGACGATCCGGAGCATGGCGCGGAGGGCGGCCTCGGCGGCGGGGCGGTCGCCCCGGTCGGTCGCGACCTGGCTGGTCTCGCGGAGCATGGCCAGTGACCAGCGGTTCTCCGACTGGCGGCGGGCCGCGTCGAGGGCCCGGGCCGCCAGCGCCTCGCCGACGGAGCGGGTGGCGTCGTGCTTGACGCACTCGCGGGCGACGACCCAGGCCAGGAGCTGGCGCGACGCCTCCTCGCGCTGGCGGGCGTTGGCCCGCGACGTCGTCGGCAGGGGGTCGAGCGGCATCGCCTCGATCCGCCTCGCCAGCCGCTCGGCCGCCGGGGCGAGCGACTCGGCCTTGCCGTCGGCCGCCGCGAGGATCGCCGCGGCGGCGAGGACCGAGAGGTCGTCCGGGTGGGCCGCCGCGAGCTTCGCGACCGACTCGCGGACCTCGGCGTCGACCTGCGGGTGGTCCTTCAGCGTCTTCACCGCCTCGGCGAAGAGGCAGGTCACCGCCGCCTTGTCCAGCTCGCGCGGGTAGCAGAGCAGGACGAGGTCGAGGATCGGCTCGCCGGGCCGGGCGTCGGGCCGGGGCGTGACGAGGGTCCGCAGGGTCCGCTCGACCGTCACGCGATCGGTCCCCTGCATCGACCGGGCGATCCCGTCGCGGACCATGTTGGTGATCTGGTCGGTGTTGCCGTAGTACATCCGGGCGTTGTTGATCGCGTCGGTGTCGTTGGCGACCTCGCTGTAGAACCGGGCCGCGTCGGCGGGGTAGCCCAGCTCCTGCATCAGCGAGGCGAATCCCATGTATTCGTTGATCTTCTGGTACGAGGCGTAGCTCGGGTCGTAGCCGTTCCAGTTGTTGGGGGTCTTGGAGTACTTCAGGACGAACTCGCGGGCGTCCTTCGACCGCCCGGCCTTCTGGTAGAGCAGGGCGAGCCGCTTGCCGGGGCCGTACTGGAAGCCGTTGCCGCGCATCTCGTCCATGCCGTCGGCGACCGCCCCCTCGTAGATCCTCAGCTCGACGTCGCGGAGCGCCTCGACCTTGTCGAGCTCCTGGCCGACGATCATCCGGGCGTAGACGGGGATGCTCGACCCGTCGGCGAGGATCGGCTCGAGCTCCTTGCGGGCCTCGTCGGCCTTGCCGCGGCGGGCCTTGAGCACGGCCAGCAGCGCCCGGCCGCCGACCCAGTCGGGGGAGCGGCCGACCGCGGCGGCGACGTCGGCGGCGAGGGTGTCGAGCTTCCCCTGCCGGGTCGACGCCTCGAGCAGCCGGGTCATCACGCCGTTGACCGTCCCGTTCTGGCCGTAGGAGTCGATCTGGTCGAGCCCGGACCAGGCGTCGACGATCGGCTTGTTGGCCGGCGGGATGATCGCCTCGCGGGCGTAGTCGTAGATCTCGGGGAGCTTCCAGACGTCGTCGTTGTAGATCCCCGAGAGCAGCCCGGCCCGCGAGTCGGGCATGTCCTTCCACGCCTTGCGGAAGAGGGCCAGGCCCTGGGGGCGCGTCTTGTCGTCCTGGAAGAGCTGCGAGATCGTGTTCTGGATGATGTAGGGGTTGGACTGGAAGGTCTTGAAGTCCATCGCCTCGTACAGCTTGACCAGGTCGTCGGTCTTGCCGGCGGCCTGGTAGGCCTGCTGGACCTGCCAGTACGAGTTGGCGAAGAGCGACGGCTCCTTCTTGAGCGCGGCCTCGAAGTGCCCGAGCGACTCGGCCGCGGCGCCGTTGCGGTGGATCTGCATCGCGATCTGGAACCGGAGCCTGGCGTCGTCGGGGCGGAGCTTGGCCATGCGTTCATACGTGGCCTTGACCTTGTCGCGCTGGTTGTCGGCCTGGTAGTAGTCGACCAGGGTCTGGAGGAGCTGGATCGAGCCGGGGGAGGCGGCGAGCTGCAGCTCGGCGCGGGCGATCAGCTCCTTGAGCTTGCCCGAGCGGGCGAAGACCTGGACGGCCTCGGTCCGGGCCTGGTCGTTCTCGTTGTAGTAGCCGGGCTGGGTCTGGCGGGCCCCGGTGCTCTGCCTGAGGATCTGGTTGGCGACCTGGACGGCGACGTCGGCCTTGCCCTGCTTCTGGTACTGGAGCATCAGGGCGACGAGCGACGCGTTGTTGCCGCCGGCGCGGCGGCGGGCGCGGGCGAGGACGGCCTCGGCCAGGTCGTGCATCCCGAGCTGGTTCATCTGGGTGGCGAGCTGGACCTGGGTGTCGCCGTCGAGCCTCAGGCCGAACAGCCGCTCGGAGGCCTTGCGGGCGCGCCCGACGTCCCCCGAGAGGACCGAGAGCCGCAGGGCGAGCAGCTCGCGGCGCTGCATCGTCTTCTGGTCGAGCGGCTCGACCGAGTCGGCCGCCTCGAGCGCCTCGGCCGGCTCGCCCCGCTGGGCCCGGAGGTCGGCCAGGCTCAGGCGGAGCTCGACGTCGTTGCGGGCCAGGTCGGTCGCGCGGTTGTACTCCTTGATCGCCTCGTCCTTGTCGTCGGCCCACCAGAGGAGGTAGGCGGCGGCGAGGGTCGGGAACAGCTTCGCCTCGGCGGGGAGCTTCGCGGCCTCGGCCCGGAAGTGGGCGACGAGGTCGCTCGCCAGGTCGTCGCGCTTGTAGACGTCGAAGGCGTTGCGGAGGACGAGGATCGAGCCGAAGTCGAAGTACGGGTTCGGCGTCGGGAAGTCGATCTGGGTGTACCGGCTGTTCGGGGCCTTCGAGAGGTAGACCTGATAGTAGTTCTGGTTCGACGAGCCGCCCGAGGTCGACTTCGCCTTGATCCGCCGCGCGACCTGGTCGGGCCGGCGCGCCGCGGTGAGGTGGTGGTCGAGCATCCGGAGGATCGCGGCGTGGTCCTTCGTCTCGGCCTTGACCCCCATCGCGCGGGCGATCGCCTGGGCGACCTCGGCCCCGCCCGCCCGGCTCGCCGGGGGGCTGGTGCCGGGCGCGCCCTGGAGGCGTTCGTGCTTCTCGGCCATCGCGAGCAGGCCGTCGACGTCGCCGCGCTCGCCCGCGTACGCGAGGACCGCCGCGACCGACTCGAGCGTGTTGGCCGCGTCGACCGCCGACTTGTAGAAGGCGGCCTCCTCCTTCTCGCGCTTCGACCGCTTCAGCTCGGTGCCGACGTTGCTCAGGATCTGCGAGTGGATCAGGTCGGGCCGGCGCTTCCGGAGGGCTTCGAAGCCGTCGAGGACCAAAGCCAGCTCGGGCTCGGGCAGGGGCGGGGTCTTGTCGACCTTGCTCGCGTTGCCCCCGGGCGCGTAGTACCGCCGGCTCAGGTTGGAGGCGGTCGCCCGGGCCCCCAGCGCGGTGAGGAAGGCGTACTGCGCCGTCGGCTCGGTCGGGAGGGCCCTCGCCAGCCGGACGGCCGCGGCGAAGATCTCCCTCGGCTCGGACCGGATCAGCTCGAGGTAGTACCAGTCCCAGCGGGTCCGGGGGTCGGCCTGGGGCCGGTCGACCTCGGCCCGGCGGTCCTTGAACCAGGCGTCGGGGTCCTTCTCCTTGAGCGAGGCGGCGTACAACCAGCCGAGCGCCGCCATCCGGGCCTGGCCGAAGTCGGTCGGGGTCCAGACGGTGTTGACGCCGCCGCCGTAGTAGCGGTCGTTATCCAGCTTCACGGCCGAGCGGATCTGGTAGACGATGCTGGTCCGCTGGTAGAGCGGATACTGGTAGAGCCCGGCCATCCGGCCGCCCGCGACGCCGGCGGGCCGGGCCGCCGAGCCGGCCCCCTTCTTCTTCGACTTGGGGATCGCGGCGAGGTCGTCGTCGTTGACGGTCCGCTGGTCGAGGATGGCGCGGAACCGCCTCGCGGCGTCGGCCGGGCGGCTCAGGTTCGTCAGGGCGACCCCTTCGCGGTAGAGGGCGTCCCAGTCGTTCGGCCGCTTCAGGAGCATCCGCTCGGTGAGGGTCAGGACCGTCTCGTTCTTGCCGCTGCCGAGGAGGCTGTCGACGGCCGAGAAGGCGCGGGCCACGTCGCCGTCGCCCGAGGCGAGCTTCGACCAGACGGCCTCGGCCTCCGAGACCTCGCCGGCCTTGAGGTAGAGCCCGGCCAGCCGCTGGGTGGCGTCGGGGCTGGGGGTGAGGTCCACGACCTGCTTCATGTACCGGGCCGACGAGGCGACGTCCCCCTCGGCCTCGGCGAGGTTGGCCAGCTGGGTGAGCAGGCCGGTGTCGCGGGTGTTGGCCGCCAGGAGCGACTCGAGGCCCTGGCGGGCCGTGGCGAGGTCGCCGGCCGACTGGTACGCCTGCGCCAGGCAGATCGTCAGCTCGCGCTTCCGCTCGGGCTCGCGCAGCTCGCGCTCGAGCCGGGCGATCAGGCGGTCGAACTGGTTCCGCTGCAAATATTGTTCGGCCAGGCGGGCGACGACGGCGAGTTTGGCTTCCAGCTCCTTGGTCCGGTCGAACGACCGCCAGAAGAGCTCGATCGCCTCCTCGGTCCGGAACTGGCGGGCCAGCGCGTCGGCCAGGGTATTCGTCGCCTTGGGGTCGGACGGGTTGGCGCGGGAGGCGCGGCGGAGCGCCTCCAGGCCCTCGTCGATCTCGCCGAGGTTGAAGCAGAGTTCGGCGAACTCCTGGTGATGCTCGACGTTGCCGGGGGCGGCGGCCAGCAGCTCGCGGCCGGCCTTCAGCGCCTCGTCCTTCCGGCCGAGCCGGGCCTCGAGCCGGGCGATCGCGGCGAGGTAGTCGGCGCGGTTGCGGCGGTCGAGGGTCGCGAGCGTCCGGTTCGCCGCGGCGGCCGAGGCGAGGTTGCCGGACGCCTCCTCGAGCCGCCCGAGGGTCGTCCAGGCGACGAGCGACCTCGGGTCGACGGCCGTCGCGCGCGCGGCCGCGCCGACGGCCTCGGCCGGCTTGCCGTCGGACTCGTAGTACCGGGCCAGCCGGGTCCATCGCGGGGCGTCGGCGGCCTTGCCGGCGTCGAGGTCGGCCTTGAGCCCGGCGACCTGCGCGGCCAGGGTGTTCGCCGCCTGGTAGGCGTGGATCTCGCGGGCGAGGACGGCCTCGGCCTGCTCGGCCCCGTCGGCGGACTTGGCCGCGGCGGCCAGCTCCTTCAGGCCGTCGAGCGGCCGGTCGAGCTGGACGAGCAGGTCGGCGAGCTTGAGCCGCAGGTCGAAGTCGTCGGGGGCGAGCCTGACGGCCTCGGTCAGGGGGTCGAGCGCCTCCTTCCGGTAGCCGAACCCGGCGAGGACCTCGCCGAGCCGGCCCTGCTCGGCCGCGGCCTTGCCGACGCCGGTCCGCCAGGTCGCCAGCGCGTCGGCCGGTCGCTTGAGCTGGTGATAATATTCGCCGAGGTACTCGCGATACTGGGCCGAGTCCGGGGCGAGGGCGATGGCCCGGCGGTACAGGCCGATGGCCTCGTCGACCATCTCGGCCTGGCGGAAGAGGTCGGCGGCCTGCGCGATCGCGACGGGGTCCTTGACGCCCTCGCCCGCGAGCCGGCGCCAGACGGCCGCCGCGGCGGCCTTGCGCTCGGGCTCGGGCCGGGAGGTGTCGCGCAGCAGGAGCCGGCCCCAGTCGCGGACGATGTCGGGGTTGCCCGGCTCGGCCTTCGCCAGCGCCTCGTACTGGGCCGACGCCTCGGCCGTCTTCTTCTCCTGGATCAGCTGCTCGATCAGCGCGAGCCGCAGGTCGCGGCGCGAGGGGGCGAGCTTGACGGCCTTGTCGAGCCAGCCGCGCGACTCGGCGGCCCGGCCGAGCTGGGCGAGCGTCCGGCCGAGCCGGGCCATCGCCTCGACGTCGTCGGGGGTCCTGGCGATCCACGCCTCGTAGTACCGGGCCAGGCCGGCGAGGTCGTCGTTGCGGAGGAAGACCTCCTCGATCTTGCGGCGGACCTCGCGGAAGAGCCAGGCGTCCGGGTTGAGCCGGGTGAGCAGCCGCTCGAAGTCGGCGAGGGCCTCGGGGGCCCTGCCCAGCCGGACCTTCAGCTCGGCGGCCTCCAGCGCCATCTGCACCTTCCGGTAGTCGTCCTTGACGTCGCGGGCGAGCTTCTCGTACCGGATGAGGGCCTGCGCCGGCTGGTCCTCCTCGGCGAGCGCCGCGGCGATCTGCTCGCGGACCCGGGTGTCGTCGGGGAACGACGCCTCGAGCCGGGCCCAGACGGCCAGCGCCTTGTCCGAGCGCCGGGCCCGCTGGTGGACCCGCCCGAGGGCCTGGTACATCTCCAGGAGGTCGGAGCGGATCGGCCTGCGCCCCAGCGCCCGCTCGAAGGCGTCGACCGCCGTGTCGGGCTGGCCGACGAGGACCAGCGCCTGGCCGAGATAGAACGGTGGCAGAGAGTCGTCGGGGCGCGCCCGTTCGGCCTCGCGCAGCGCCGCGACGGCCGCGGCGTCTCGGCCGCGCTGGGCCTCGATCAGGCCGAGCAGGAGCCAGGCCGCGCCGTCCTTGGGGTCGGCCTTGGTCCGGTCGTCGTACCGCCGGACCAGGGCGTCGAGCGAGCCGTGCTCGACGTGGTAGCCGTACACCCGGTCGAGCGCCGTGCCTCGCCTTGGGGTCTTCTCCAGGACGGTGAGGAACCGCTCCATCACCTTGCGTTCGTTGGCCTCGGCCGCGGAGTCGCCCGGGTCCTGGGCCGGGGCCCATGCGGCGGCGAGCAGGGTCACGATGGCGGAGAGCACGGCCATGGTCGGCCGGCGCGATCCGGGGCGTTGCGTCCTCATGGGCGGCTCGTCCTCAAACGCGGGTGCAGGCTCTCGTGTCCGTCCGTTCCCCTCTCCCGACGCCGACGGCCTTCGGCGGCAACCGTGCAAAGTAGCCGCGCCGAATTCCTTCGTCAATGAGCCGCAACGACAATTGTCTCCATCGGTGGATGCCCGGAGGCCGACCTGCGACAATCGCCGTCCCGGCCCCGCCCGGGCCGAGACCATCTCCCACGGAGGCCGTCCCCATGCTCTTCCCGATCGCACTGGCCGCCCTGATGGCCGACGAACCCCGTCAGGCCCGCGACCCGGCCGCCGCGCCGGCATCGGCCGTCGCGCCCGCGGCCCTCGGCGAGGACGGCTATGCCGACTCCGGCGGGGTCAAGATCCACTACGTCACCAGAGGCCAAGGGCCGCTCGTCGTCCTGATCCACGGCTTCCCCGACTTCTGGTATTCGTGGCGGGCCCAGATCCCCGCGCTGGCCGAGCGCTTCCAGGTCGTCGCGATCGACCAGCGCGGCTATAACCTCAGCGACAAGCCCGAGGGGGTCGAGAACTACGCCGTCGACAAGCTCGTCGGCGATGTCGTCGCGGTCGTCGGGCACCTCAAGCGGGACAGGGCGATCGTCGTCGGCCACGACTGGGGCGGCCTGGTCGCCTGGTCGTTCGCCATGGCCCATCCCGAGATGACCGACCGGCTCGTGATCCTCAACCTGCCCCACCCGAAGGGCCTGGCCCGCGAGCTGGCGAACAACCCCGAGCAGTCCAGGAACAGCCAGTACGCCCGGACCTTCCAGCAGCCCGGGGCCCACAAGCTCCTCCGCCCCGAGATGCTGGCCCTCTGGGTCACGGACCCCGCGGCACGCCCGGCCTACATCGACGCCTTCCGGCGGTCGTCGATCGAGGGGATGCTCAACTACTACAAGGCCAACTACCCGAAAGAGGGGGCGAAGGACGACCGCGACTACCCGCCGGTCAAGTGCCCGGTCCTGATCATCCACGGCCTCGCCGACCCGTACCTCCTGCCCGGCGCCCTGAACGACACATGGCGATGGGTCGACAACGAGCTGACGCTGATCACGCTCCCCCGCGTCGGCCACTTCGTCCAGCAGGACGCCGCCGACCGCGTCACCCGCGCGATGGTCGAGTGGCTCCCCCGCTGAGCCGTCGGGGCGTCGGTGGCAATGGCGTCAGGCGGCGGGCCCGGTCCAGGCGTGGAGCATGACCGGGATGTAGAAGATGTCGCGACGCTGCGCGCCCTTCCCCTCGACGTGGTACCCGATGCGGAGCGACCGGAGCTTGCGGCGGATGTCGAGGTAGTTGGTGGAGCGGTGGTAGACGGCGATCGAGATCCGGGGCCGGTCGCGCGCCAGCGTCCGGACCGCGCCGTCGACCATGGCGACCTCCGCCCCCTCGATGTCGGCCTTGAGGAAGTCGCACCGGCCCCAGGTCGCGTCGACCAGCCGGTCGAGGGTCGTCAGGGGGACGACCTCGCCGACGGTGGCGTTGTACGCCGAGCCGAGCGTCGCGCCCCAGGGGTGGGCGGGGTCGATCCTCAGCTCGAGCGAGCCCTCGCGGTCGGAGAGGGCCCGTTGCTCGATGCGGACCCGCCCCTCGTCGATCTCGCGGGCGAAGGTCCGGCGGAGGGCGTTGGCCTGGGTCGACCAGGGCTCGACGGCGACGACCCGGGCGCCGCGGTCGAGGGCGAACCGGGTGAAGAACCCCTCGCACGCGCCGGCGTCGATGACCACGTCGTCCGGGCGGATCGCGCAGCCCCCGACCTCGTAGTGGTGCGAGCTCTCGCGGTCGAAGACCTCGGCGTGGATCGCGCGGAGGCCGTCATGGTCGAGTCCGGAGGCCTCCCAGTAGGCTTTGCCGTCGATCTCCAGCAGGCTCAGGCCGGCCGCCGGATCGACCTCGAGGATCGGGTACGGCGTCGAGGGCTTGCCGTTCGGGTCGTAGCCCCCGGTCCGGAGGCCCGTCGCGGTGCTCCGCCAGATCGGGGGCGAGACCGCCAGCCTCATGGCCGTGATCAGGTTCCCCGCCAGCTTCCCGATATTCATTCCGGACCCCGCATCCGTGTTCGATCTGCAACGATCCTCGGAGCCCGATCAGCTTAGCAACGGGATCGCCGGGTGCCTAGACTCGGGCAAGGGGGAGGATGCGGTCGAAGCCACGCGGCGCGGTCATCGATTGACCCCGGGCTCCGCCATCCCCTATCGTGAAACACACCTCTCGACCGATCGGCTCACAGGACAGGCCCTCGACGAGGGCGATCCGAGGCGAGGGGCGGCAGAGGGGCCTCCCGACGGCCGACGACCCGAGGTTCGGCCGTCTCACGTGAAGACTGAGGCACGAGCCGATGCCCGCCGAAGTGACCAGGGACCTCTTCGGCGACCCCGACGAGGACCGTCCGGGGGCCGAAGCCGAGGCCGATCCCGACGCACCGCTGGCCGACCGGATGCGTCCCCGGACGCTCGACGAGTTCGTCGGGCAGGGGCACCTGATCGGCGCGGGGAAGCTGATCCGGAAGCTGGTGGAGGGGGGCGGGCCGCTGCCGTCCCTGATCCTCTGGGGCGGGCCCGGCACGGGCAAGACGACGCTGGCCCGCCTGCTCGCCGCGCGGGGCGGGACGCGGTTCCTCCCGGTCTCGGCCGTCCTCGCGGGCGTCAAGGAGGTCCGGCAGGCGATCGCCGAGGCGCGGGAGGCGAGGCGACGCGGCCGGCGGACGGTCCTGTTCATCGACGAGATCCACCGGTTCAACAAGGCCCAGCAGGACGCCCTGCTGCCGGCCGTCGAGGACGGGACCATCACCCTGATCGGGGCGACGACCGAGAACCCCTCGTTCGAGGTCAACGCCGCGCTGCTCTCGCGGGCCCGGGTCGTCGTCCTGAACCCGCTGACCGAGGAGGACGTCGGGGCGATCCTCCGTCGGGCCCTCGACGACGAGGCGCGGGGCCTCGCCGGCCTCCGCCCCGACGTGCCGGCGGAGATCCTCGGCCACCTGGCCCGCGGCTCGGGCGGCGACGCCCGCGTCGCGCTCTCGGCGCTGGAGTCGGCCGTCCTCGCCACCGAGCCCGACGAAGGTGGGACGCGCCGGGTCGGCCTGGAGACCCTGGTCGAGGCCCTCGGCCGGGCCCGGTTCGCCTACGACAAGGGGGGCGAGGACCATTACAACCTCGCCTCGGCGCTGATCAAGTCGGTGCGGAACTCCGACGCCGACGCGGCGATCTACTGGCTCGCCCGGCTGATCGAGGGCGGAGCCGACCCGGTCTTCATCGCCCGCCGGCTCTGCATCCTCGCCTCCGAGGACGTCGGCCTGGCCGACCCGCAGGCGATGGTCCAGGCTGCCGCCGCCGCGCAGATCGTCCAACTCATCGGGCTGCCGGAGGGACTCTACCCGCTCTCGCAGGCGACGGTCTACCTCGCCCGAGCGCCGAAGTCGAACGCCCTGAAGCGGGCGTACTTCGCCGCCGCCGAGGACGCCGCCGCCACGTCCCGCGAGCCCGTCCCGCTCCACCTGAGAAACGCCGTGACCCGGCTGATGAAGGCTGAGGGCTACGGCCAGGGTTATCGCTACGTCCACGATGACCCTAACGCCAAGGGCGAGATGTCCTGCCTACCCGGCTCTCTCATCGGAAGGGTCTACATCAAGCCCCATGAATCTGAACCCCCCCGAGACAGTCCGTGAAGCGTCCGACCTTGGTAATCAGGTCCACTGGGGTTGGTCTTCACACACGATGTCACGAGCAGGACGGAACTCTTTTGCAGTTAGAGTCTGTCCCATAAGGGGAACTTTGGGGGGCCGAACGTCGTAGAACGCGTATGAGAACGCACCATTATCCCAGCGACGTCACCGACGAGCAATGGGCCCTGATCGAGCCCCACATCCCCGTCTACCCCGGCGGACGCCCCCGCAAGACCGACGTGCGGGACGTCCTCGACGCCGTCCTCTACATCCTCCGCA